>Ga0265338_10004011_pt1 | contig 20210 bp, 16 predicted proteins | sample 42126metaG_FD_193579 | JGI IMG/M metagenome (GOLD analysis project Ga0265338, IMG submission 193579) | Rhizosphere microbial communities from Carex aquatilis grown in University of Washington, Seatle, WA, United States - 4-21-26 metaG | ecosystem: Host-associated > Plants > Roots > Rhizosphere...
CAGATCGCCGGAAAGCTCCATGTTGCCGTAAAATCCGGAGCCGCTGCTCTGGCGCGTAGGGTTAGAGGCGCTGGCAGCAAAAATACCAACGCGCAAAGGCCCTGCTTGTCCAGCGGCTATGCCGCCGCTGCGGCCGTCACCCGAACTAAAGCCACCCGCGTTGGCATTGATGTTCGATCCATCGCTGAGCGTTTCGACGCCGTTTTCATCCGCATTGGGCACGATGCCGCCGGAGGTCGCGGCGGTGATGGCCGTCGAGCCCCAAACATATTCTCCGGCAAGGGGCTGATTGTCCTTGCCACGCGCCGCTTTTTCGAATTCCAATTCCGTGATGGGACGTAAGGCCGCCCACGCGGCATAAGCTGCCACATCCGGCCAGGACACAAAGCTCACCGGTCGAGAAGGCCTTGAGGTCGTTGCTGGTGAAGAAGGCAAGCCAGCGTTCCAGGAAATCGTATTACGATACACCACCCCCTGGGAATTCTTACCACCCAGATTGTTCGAAGTAATGTCCCGGTAAGGCCTGACCGCCAAAGGCAGGGTGTTGAAAAAGCTCACCCACTGGCCCTCGGTCAATTCGTATTTCATCAGGTAAAAGGCGTTGAATCCTTTGGGGTATGACGCCGGGACCGTGAAGACGGCCCCGTTGGGATATTCATCGCCGCTGGCACCGGAATTTTGATAATAATAAGCGCTGCCCGACGCGGTGGTGGTGATGGCCCTTTCGCTTTGGATGTACCAGGGGTTAGCGCCGCCCAAAGGATACTCGTTGGAAAAGTTCCCGTTGCCGTCCCCGGCCTGGAAAGCCCCCTGAGGGACGTAAACCATTTCAATGCCATAAACCGTATGTAAAGTATTGGCCGCCTGGGCCAGGGCTGAGGACACACCGTCCTGTCCATAGTTCCAGACGAACTGCAGGCCGGTGAGGTTAATGTTGCCTGTCCCCGGACCGGTCCTTTGCACAAAGAAACCGGTCTGGTCCGAGGGCACCACGATCTCAAACTGATTCTGAAAAGCCGCGGGGAGCGAAAAACCCGCCGGGTTTATGCCGCTTCCGGCCATGTGCGCGTGTTTCCAGGTAGCTCCTCCGTCGGGAGAATATTTCATGAAGACCCATACGGCGTCAAAATTGTAGGAGTTATACCAGCTGTTGTCCTGTGACAAGTTACAAGAAAAGGTCATGGCGTTGGCCGCGGTGTTGATGTTCACCTCGTCCAAATTGCTTAATTGCAAATTATTGGCCCAGGCCTTGGGAAAACTCAAGAAAATAAAAAGTAAAATGAACCTAACCACCATCATATGTTCTGACTCCTCTGCCACCAAAAGTGCTTTGGGCTGTTGCATCCGTCAATGCTGCCTGTGTCCGGTCCGATGTTCTTAAATAGTTGGCCTGGTCATTCCAGGAACCACCCCGGAAACCCGACCCCGCAGCTCCGTCGACACCATAGCCGGGCGACGCGTCCATACCCGGCCAGCCGGCCACACTGGCATTGCCTTCATAGCCGGTGGCAGTGGTGAGCGTCCCATTGCCATGGGTCCCGCTAAATTGCAAACCCGTACTGTTGCCGACAGCAACCGTCCGTTCTTTCAGATCCCCTGCCAAGTCCATGACCCCGTAATAAGAAGCGCCGGAAGAAACTCTCGTCGATCCGGCCACCGCAAAAATACCGCCGCGCAAAGGCCCCTGGTTATATCCCGCGCCCTGAGCGGCGTCTCCGCCGCTGAAGGTCGTGGCATTGTAATTGGCGTTGGCATTGTCAGGCGCGGTCACGGTTTCCGTGCCGTCTTCGGAAGTGCCTGAGATGGTCGCTGCTGCGGCAATGGCTTGATTGCCCCAAATATATTCCCCAGGATTGGCCAGAAGCGGCCCCCGCGATGCTTTTTCAAATTCCAATTCAGTCATGGGACGAAGCGCGTCCCATGCCAAAAATGCCGCCAGGTCCATCCAGCTTAAATAACTGACAGGCCGGGAAGGCCTCAGCGTCGAGCACAAAAGGGGCGTACCGGCGCAGCTGATGGTATTGCGATTAACGGCACTGACGGAATTTTTATGGGTTTGGTCTGACAGATCGCGGTTGAGGCGGCCTGCTGCGGAGAGGGAATTTACAAAAGCCACCCATTGACCTTCGTTGATCTTATATTTCATCATATAAAAAGCGTTGTACCCTTTTGGAAAAGCCGCGGGAATAGTAAAGCTTGCACCGGTGGCGAACTCGCCGGTGTTGCCGGCAGAAACATACTGGTACCCGCCGGAGGTGGCGTTGGTGACAGGGATGACATTTTCACTGCCGATATGCCAGGGGCTTGGATCCGAGCTGCCGCTATTGAGCGAAGCGGTGCTGACATTATAATCACCAGCATAAAAAGCTCCCTGGGGAATAAAAACCATTTCCAGGCCCAAAACGCCGGCATAGATCTTGTCTGTATTGCTGAAGCCGCAGCTTTGATAATTAATGGTCAACTGCACATTTTGAGTGATGATATCGCCGCTGAACCCCGAACTGGCAGGCTGCAAGAAGGCGCCGGTGGCATCATGGGGGACATAGATCTGCAGATTAGGGGCTGAGCCCGTCGATGTTCCTGCCGGATTGAAGCCAGTGGCGGCCATGGGACACATAACGCCCGCCGTGGGCGTCGAAGCGCTATTGATCAAGCGCACGGTAAGCCAGGCCGCATCATGGTTGATCTTGTTACGCCAGGAGTTCTGCCAGCTGACGTTAAAGGAGACCACGAGCGTGCCGGCGCCAGGGTCACGCGAGCCCAGGGAAACGTTGGTGACCGACAGATTATTCGCGTAAGCCGGCATACACCAAAGAATCAATATGAGTAAAACATTTAAAAAATTTTTCATTATCAAAATCATCCCTAACGTGTTAAATTATAATTTCCTTCGTTTTTATCCAGGATCGAATCGACCTTGCTTCGCAAGCTGAACTTGGCCTGCAATATTTTTTCTTTCACCGCGTTCTTGTCGTCGGCGTCTGGTTTTAAATACAAATACATTTGATAATGCTTTAAAGCCGTTTCCTGGTCCCCCAAATACTCACCGCTGACAAAGCCAAGGTTGTAATGGGTGTCCGGGTCATTGGGCGCCAGGTCCACGGCCTGATAATATTCCACCACCGCCCGCTGGTAATCGCCCTTCTCGAAATAAATATTGCCCATGTTGTAATGGGCCTTGGCCAGCTCCTGCCTGAAGACCTTGTCCTGCGGGACAATGTCATCGCCTTTAGCGATCATCTCATTGGTCTTGGCTTCGAGCTCGAGGGTGGTCTGCTGGCCCTGTTCCTTGACCACCTCTTTCTTGGCCTGTTCGGTCTGTTGAGTGGCCAACTTGCCTTCCAATTCCTGCATGCGTTTTTGGTAATCAGCGTCCTTCTCGGTCAACAAGGCACGGATATCCTGGATCTCCTTGGTGTATTTCCTGTTAAGCTGCTCCACCCGTCGGATCTCCTTGACAAAATCCGCGCGTTCAGCCTCTGCTTCGTTGGCAGGCCCGGTATTGGGCAGCGGCGGCCCGCTTTCACCCTGGGCCGTGGCACGGCCCCCTTGCAAAACCCCTAGTATAAAAACGAGGCCCATGATCAGGGTCATCCTTCTCAACAAATTCTTCATACGTTCATTTCTCCAAGAAATTTTTAAGATCATTTGGATTCAGTCCCCACGGTTGTTGCCAGGTCACTTGGTTTGATGGTCTCATCCCCGGAAAGCTCATTGGGCTTGATGGTCATCGGTGGATTCGTCAGATGATTGGCCGGTTTAAGGCCCTCGTTATAAGTTTTGACCGACTTGATGGTGCCGATCTCTTTGGCATAATCATCCCCGCCGTGCACGATATGCGGGGTGATCAGGATCACGATCTCTGTATTGGTCATGGTGTCCGTCGTGCGCGAGAAAGCGCCGCCGATCAAAGGCAGGTTCATGAGGCCGGGAACGCCTTTTTTCGTATGCACCTTGTCCTGGTTCCGCAAGCCCGCCATCACGATGGTCTGGCCGTCCTTGACCATGACGGATGTTTCAATTTCGGTCTTATTGACCTGCGGGATGGTGCTGCCTTCAGCGGACTTGATGCTTGCGACCACTTCGGAAATTTCCGGTGTCAACTTCATGGTCACCATGCCGTCGTCATTGATCGTCGGGATGACACTCAACTTCAGGCCCACATCCACGAAACGCACGTCGTCGGACGTGATGGCATTGTCGCCCGTACCGTTGGTCGTGGCCACAATGTAGGGGACGGTATCGCCCACATGGATCTTGGCCTCTTCATTGTTAGTCACCAAAATTTGAGGCGTCGAAAGGATCTTGGTATCGCTGACCTGCTGCAAGGCGCGTATGGCGGTAGTAACATCATTGGCATTGAAATTCCCGACAGCGACCCTGCCGAAAGTATTGGTGAGATTATCTCCTGCTGAAGTACCGGCAGCAGCAGCTTTATTCAAAGCGGCCTCATCCAACGTACTGCTTGAAGCGCTGAATATTGTTTTCCCATTCACCTGCAGCGGGGCCGTGATGTCCATGCCCACGTCATAGGTGGGATTGATGACCACCTGAAGGACCCTGGCCTCGATGAGAACTTCCTTGGTCGGAACATCCAGGCTGCGGATGTATTTTTCCACTTCCTCTCGGCGGCCGGGGAAGACGCGCACCAAAACCTCATTGGACCGTTCATCCGCGGTGATGGTACCCACCCCTTTGGCATCGATACGCGAACGCAATTTTTCCGCCACCACATCCGCCTTGGCATATTTTAAATTGAATACCATGCTGTCCAGCGGCTGCTCGATGGCCGCGATGGCCTTTTTCATCTGCATGATGGACGGGTGCGTATCCACCAAGACCACGGAACCGCTGTCCTCGTCGATGATTATTTTACCGCGGTTGCTGCGCATATTGTCAAGAGCGGCCAGCACGTAGCTGGGTTTGGCATACTGCAGGTGCACGATGGCCACTTCCGTTTTGTCACTGAAAAGTTTGCCGTACATGGACTCATATTCAGCGGCGGACATGATCTGGATGATGTCGTCCTGGATGTAATACGCGAGCTTAGAGGAGATGACCACGATGTCCAGGGCATCCTTGATGGTCACATCGTGCAAGAGCACGGTGGTATGGCCTGTCACCGAGGGAGAGATGATGACGTTAAAATCCCCTTTCTGGGCCAGGAACTTGATGACGTCCACGATGTTCATGTCGCGCACATCCAGCGTGATCTTGCGCTGCATCCGGTCATCCATGGACTCCTTGGGCTCGGTCAGGATGATAGGCTTGATGGCCTGCCCCTCATCATCCGATTGGGCGTAGGCAAAATGACCGGTGCCCAGGAAACAGGCAAAAACAAACAGGCAAAGAACCGGCATCCTGATTTGCTTTTTGCTTATGTTGAAGGGTCCTAGGCTCATAGCTTGACCGTCGTCTCCTCGCCGTTATGGCTGAAGACAGCCCTGTCCGTAAAAATGGACTTGACCGTAATACCTTCTATCTCGTCGCCTGATTTAAGAAAAAAAACCTTATTGTTCTGCATATCGCTCATCATGATGGAGGCCGTTTCCGGAAGGTCCAGCCACGCGATGCCGACTAATCTATATCTTGAAAGCTGCTGCTGCAGGTCCTTGACCATTGCCGCTTTGTTGGGTTTGGGCACATAGGGTTTGAAAATGTCCCACTCTTTGGTTTGCTGTAGATAATAATCAACGTCGGGGACGGCCGGCAGGCTGATATCGGATAAAGGGACCTTGTTCTTGGCCTCGAGCGAAAACCGGACTTGCGTACTTAACATGGCGGAACCGGAAAGGAATTCGACAACCAGGAGCACGCAACAAATGATGATCCCCAGAAATAAAAATATATTTAAAAGCCCGATGGAAAAGGCAAACTTGAATTTCTTTTTGACGGGCGCGGGCAGGGAAGATTTGGCAGCGATCGAAGAAGCAGGCCTCTTCATCATCTTCAGTAATTTTTCTTCTGCCGATTCTTTAGCCATAGAAGGAAACCTTCTTCAATTACCTTCTGTTACCTTACTATATTACATTTAGATTAAGAAAATTATATATAAAACACACAGTTTTCTGAAAATATAATGTGTATATATTTAACATCTTAACATAGAGGATATTTGTGGCAAGATTTTATGATTTTTTTTTACTTAGGAGCGGAATTTTACCGTAACTCATTGAAACTGCGGGGGAAGTAAATTTCTGGGCAAAATATAAAACTTTTATCTAAAATTAAAGAAACCCGTCGCAAAACCTAAAAAACGCGCAAAAGCCCTGCCCCAAAACACAAAACCAAGAAAAATCCCATCAAAAAGAGAACCAGCTATCAAAAGCCCCCAAATCATCTCAAATACCAAAAAAGAAGATAATATTAAAATCCCTGTCTCCAAATTTAAAACCAAACAAGCCAAAGAGACCACGACCCAAGGCATTTCGATGATATCTTTCCAGAACGTGTAGCCGTCTCCCAACAACATGGACGGATGGTCCTTATACATCTTCAAACGCCAATATCCGTGATGGAATTGTTCTTTCAAATATTTGACCACACGCGTGGGGTGATAATGGTCCACCAAGGCCTGGCGTTGAAAAAGGATCCGTGGACCGAAACGGACGATCTTATAACTTAAATCATTGTCCTCTCCGCTGGCCCGACGGTAAACAGTATTAAACCCCCCCACGGCATCAAACACTTCCTTTCTGATGCAAAAATTATAACTACCGAAAGCGTTGGGAAAATCCGGCATCAGGCGGTTATGACGCCAGAGGATCTCCTGATAAATGCAGCGGCTCAAACGGCTTTTTTTGTTAGCGATGCCGTAACTTCCGGCCACAACACCGATCTCCCCCTGATCAAATCCGGACATCAATCGCGCAATCCAGTCTTCATGCGCAAGGCAATCAGAATCAGTAAAAGCCAAATACTCGCCCTGCGCCAACGCGGCACCATGATTACGCGCAGCGGCAGGCCCGGCATTTTTCTGAAAAATATACCGCACGGCAGGAAATGAACCCACGATCTTGGCCGTGTCATCGCTGGAGCCGTCGTCCACAACGATCACCTCATAAGGCTGGGTACAAATTTGCCTGGATAAAGCTTCAAGTGTTTTGCCGATAGTGGCCGAAGCATTGTAGGCCGGAACAATAACGCTGACGCAAATCTTATTCATATCATTCAACTTAAGTGAGCTCTATTCTAATTTCAATTTCTTCTTCAATTCCTTAAGCTCAAATTCCACGAGAGCGATCTTTTGAGCCATCACGTCGTTACGATTATTTTGCTGGCATAAAAACACGGTCAGCAAAAGGCTTAAGAAAACGAAAGCACAAAACAAGGAGAAGAAAATAAAATTGCTGGGTAATTCAAATCCAAGAAAAGCCGCGCAGGCAAAAAGCAAGCGGTAAAAGACAGCGGAAAAAATAGCCCCGGCGGAAACCAAGAGCCAGCCCATGGCATACTTAAAAGTCAATTTCCGCCGGCGTACCAGTTCGATGACGAACAAAAATATCGCCGTGGAAACAGTTATCGATACCACATGGATGTTCATGCCTCCTCCTTCTTTTGACGGATCATCAGTAACAAGATCGCCAAGGTCACCTTGGACATATAATACAAGGATTTCAAATAACGGATAGAGCTGCTACCTGCCTCGCGGGGACGCATCATCACCGGTATCTCCACCATCCGTGCCCCGGCCTGCTGGGCTACCACGATGGCCTCAGGCTCGGGAAAATCAAGCGGGTAATATTCAGAAAACAATACGATCATTTTTTTATTATAAGCGCGGAACCCTGAGGTCGGGTCATTGATCTTTACACCTGTCAGGAAATTGATCAGGTGCACAAAAAAATTGATCCCCACCCTGCGGCTGAAGGATGAGCGGAAGCCTCCTGTTTTTTCCAGAAAACGGCTGCCTATCACCATGTCCGCTTCAAGACGCAGCAGAGGTCCGAGCAACTTGCCGATGCAGGCAGGATCATGCTGGCCATCACCGTCGATCTGCAAGGCCATATCATACTGATGCTCCAGGGCATATTTAAATCCGGTCTGCACCGCGGCACCGATACCCAAATTAAACGGCAAGGACACCACCATCCCGCCGGCACAAAATGCTTCTTGGGACGTGGCATCCTGAGAGCCGTCATCGATGACTAAAATATCAACATCCGGGGAGACTTTACGGATTTCTTCAACGGTGCGCTTGATGTTACCGCACTCATTAAAAGCAGGGACGATGGCAAGGATCTTGGCATTCATGTCCAGAAATTTTGCAGACGGCACCTCAAACTGAAATCCAAAAGATCTTCTCCAACACAAAGGACGACACCGCCTTTGAGCCCAGCTTCGATGCGATATTTCAACTGCGCCTGGGGGAACCTGCGCTTGGAGACGGATTCAAACCGATAGCGGAATTCTTTATTGACCGTTGAGCAAGAAAACACCGTGATCTCCTTGATCTGGTCCGAGCTTTTGCAGGACTCAAATTTTTCCAACGCGGAATTCATTAACTCCCTGTCTAAAAGGCGCTTCAAAACAAAGATCACGGCCAGCACAAAAACAACCTGAATCAAAAAAATGATCAAAATGGTGGGCATAGTTTTTTAATGCCCGGCTTTCATGGAGATCAAGGCCGCAGCCAGATTGATCAAGCCGTCCTTGGGCGCATCGCTGATGGTCTTGTCAGGGGTGATACCGTCGAAACCAAACATGCTTCCGTCGGGATAATACCCGCGCGATACGACCATCGCCACCATGGAGCCGTCATCAAATGGGAACATGGACTTAAGCAAGATCTGGCCCGCAGTATTTATGCCCAAGACAGCGGCCCGGTGCCTGAATTGCATGATACCCGTAAATAATTCCGCCGCGGAACCGGTGCCCGCGTCAACAAGAATGATCATGGGACCGCCAAACTTGTATTGAGGGTCAATGGAAGGGACATCCAGGTCGGCCCTGGGGCCCCCGCGCTTTTGGAAATAAGCAAATTCATCCCCGCCCTGCAGAAAAAAAGCGGAAATTTCCCTGGCCGCCAAAGGCGGACCGCCGGGATTGTCCCGCAAATCCAGGACAAGACCTTTGGGGTTCTGCACTTCGATCATCTTTAGAAAACGGTACATATCTTCACCCGTCATACGGTTGAATTTGGGAACTTCCAGGCAAAAAACACCTTCCACCGGCACCGGATGCAGGAAAACGGTTTGCTTGAAATATTCCATGCTGATAACTTGAATTGTTTTTTGTGTCTTGTCCTCATGAGAAATATAGGTCAATTTGACTTTTGTGCCTGCAATTGGATTTAATTTGGCGTTGATGGCGTCAATGGTCATGGGCTGCACCGGTGTGGCGTCGATCTTCAAGATCACGTCATCTTCGCGCAGTCCCTTTTCGTACGCATCCGAGCGCGGCTCCATGCGGGTGACCAGAAAACCGATATCGTTCTTTTGCCCTTCTATCCCTAAGTCGATCCTCTGGCCAAGGGCCTCATGCTGGAATTTCTCAGCGGGTTTGGGCGGATAGAATTGGGTGAACCTGTCGTCCTTGGACTTCAACTCATCTACCAAATACCAGGCACTTCGCCAACGGACATAATCACTGCTTTTGCCTTCGCCTTTAAGCTGCGCATAGATCTTGGTGTTGAATTTTTTCAGGAAATTATCGTAAATCTTGCGGTCAGGAGGTAAATAATAATTTTCTTCAAAAGACTTATAGACTTTCTCAAAAAATGATACGTATTGCTGGTAATCTTTATCGGTGCTTGCTTGCAGGTTTGGGGCTGCCTCCAGCGGCGGGGAAATGAAGAAAAAATTAATAATAATAATAAAATAAAATAAAATCCTTGCGGACATGTCTTTATATTAACAAATCTAAACAAAATAACATTAAATATCTAGAAATTTTTAGACAGGAAACTTCTTATGCGCTACAGGCCTGTAAAAAAAGGTGACAGGTACATTTTTGTAATAAATATTATTAATAGAAAAATGTACCTGTCACCTTTTTTAAATTAACTTATTTTTCAGCAATGAAAGCTCATCTGGACTGGGAGGTTGCGATGCGCCGGCTTCAAAAATTTGCGACAAGTGGCCTTTGAACAATACCGGGTCAATGGAAATATTGGTCACAAAATCCGCGTGAGACCTGGCCTTGCGGTATTCAGGGATTTCCTGAGGCATCGACAAATAGCGGCCCATCAACCCCAAGTCAAAATTGTAAAGGATCGTGCCGTGGTGCAGGATATAATTCTTGCCCCTGCGTTGGGCATTCCCTGAAAACTTTTTCTCCTGCGATCCTGTGGCCAAATCCGAAAGCGGCCTGAAAAAAGCCTCAACACCGCAAAGCGCAAAGGCCTCGATAAGCTTGGCACTGATCCATTCATAAGATTTACGTAAATCGCTGACATGAGGGCGCTTTTGCTTCGAAAGAATCAAAGCATAATTAAGGCATCCAGGTCCCTGCAACACCGTCCCTCCCCCCGAAGAACGCCTTAAGACCGGAACATTGTCTTCTCCTGCATGCAGGGCATGAACATCCCTTTGTTGCCGTCCGGTCAGCCCCAAGACAATAAAGATCTTCGGCGATTCCCAAAAGCGCAAATACTCACCCGCGCCTTCTTTTTCCGCCAAATGCCATAAAACTTCATCAAAGGCGATATTTTCCTGCGCTGATGGAAAAGTAATGTCCCTAAGCTGCATCGCTGCCGAAGAAACTGGTCTTGATATCCCTGGCGGCCTTGACTTCATCAGGTCGGCCGATGGGCATGGTGTTGGGAAAATTATGGAAAGCCGCCGGATCGGTTATGGAAAGCCCGTCGGCCTCGATCATCTTGGCGATAAAATGGTCCATGGTCTGCTTGGATTCCGTTTCCGTGGGCTCGATCATGATGGCTTCGGGAACGCTGATGGGGAAATACACCGTCGGAGGATGGATCTGCTGATCAATAAGGAATTTGGCGATGTCAATGGCATGCACCCCGCGCTCGGCTTGGGGGGAAGCGGAAAAAACAGATTCGTGCATACAAAGACGGTCAAAACAAATTTTGTAATGACCGGATAATTTTTTCATGATGTAATTAGCATTAAGCACCGCATGATTGGCCGTATCGATCAAGCCCTCCTTGCCCAGCATCAACAGATAAGCATAGGCGCGTACCAGAATGCCAAAATTGCCGTAAAAGGAAGCGATATACCCGATGGATCCAGGATAGTTATAATCCAACGCGTAAAGGCCGTCACTCCTCAAAACCACCCGCGAGATGGGCAGAAAGGGGGTCAATTTTTCATTGACTCCGACGGGTCCGGCGCCCGGACCTCCGCCGCCATGAGGGGTCGTAAAGGTCTTGTGCGTATTGATGTGCATCACATCAAAGCCGATGTCGCCCGGACGGCAGCGCCCCAACACGGCGTTGAGATTGGCACCGTCATAATACATGATGCCATCGACATCATGAATGATCTTGGCGATCTGGCTGATATTAGGCTCAAAAACACCGTACGTACTGGGCACCGTCATCATCAAGCCTGCGGTTTGGTCATTAACTGCGGCCTTTAGCGCCTCCAGGTCCATACCGCCATCTTTATTGGACGGGATGGTTATTGTTTCATACCCTGCAATCGCAGCTGAGGCGGGGTTCGTGCCATGCGCGGAGTCCGGAATAATGACATATTTCCTGTTGGTCCGGCCTTTGGCTTTATGATATGCCGCCATGAGCATGATCCCTGTCAACTCTCCATGGGCGCCGGCCAAAGGCTGCAGCGTAAAATGTGCAAAACCTGTCAATTCCCCCATCCACTGCTCCAACTCGTATAAAACCTGCAACGCGCCCTGGGTCCATTGTTCTCCGCCGGACAATTGCGCCAGCAGCGGATGAAGGTCTGTAAAACCGACCAAGCGTGCGACGCTTTCTGTAAATTTCGGGTTGTATTTCATGGTGCATGAGCCCAGCGGATAAAAATGCGTATCGATGGAAAAATTCATCTGGGACAAACGGGTGTAATGGCGCACGGCATCCAGCTCGGAAACTTCCGGCAAACGCGCATCTTCACGGCGCGCATAGGGGGAAGGAACATGCGCATGCACAGGAACATCGCAGGCACCGAAACTGAATCCCTTACGCCCCGTCACAGATTTTTCGAAAATCAATTCCATCTTATTTAACGACCCCTTCCAATGCTTTCGCGTAGCGGTCAATTTCTTCCTTGGTCCTCTTCTCGGTAACAGCAACAAGCAAATATCGTTCCATGCCGGGATAATAACGGCCCAGCGGGAAGCCGGCCGCAAAACCTTTCTTCATCATTTCCTCAACCACCCTGGAAGCGTCCATGGGCAAGGCCACGGTAAACTCATTAAAGGTGGGCGACGAACGCTTGACCTCGAGGTTCTTGATCTTGGACAACAATTGCTTGGCGTATTCAGCCTTGTCCAGATTCAACTGCGCCATTTCCTTCAACCCATTCTTCCCGACCACCGACATGAAAATCGCCGCCTGGATGGCGCATAAAGAAACATTGGTGCAAATATTAGAAGTAGCTTTTTCCCGTCGGATGTGCTGCTCGCGGGCCTGCAGGGTATTGACGAAACAACGCTGGCCCCTGGAATCCACAGTCTCGCCCACGATACGGCCGGGCATCTTGCGTATATATTTTTTGCGCGCGCATATAAAGCCAAGATAAGGCCCGCCAAAATTAAGCGGCAACCCCAGAGACTGACCTTCGCCTGTGACGATATCTGCCCCCATGTCCGCCGGTGTTTTCAACAATCCCAAAGAAATGGGATATACGCTGACAAGGACCAAAGCCCCTACGGCATGGGCTTTCTGTATAATGTCCGTGAAATCATCAATGGCCCCGAAAAAATTAGGGTTCTGCAAAATAACAACAGCCGTATCTTTTCCCAAAAGCCGTTCTATTTCCTGGCGACTGCTTTGGCCGTGCACCACCGGCGTTTCCTGGAATTCATACGACAAATGATGCGTATAGGTCTTTATGATCTTGCGATAAATGGGGCTCACTCCGCCGTCCATGATGACCTTATGGCGGCCGGTGATGCGGATGGCCATCATCATGGCCTCATAAAGCGCTGTCCCTCCGTCGTACAAAGAGGCATTCGACACATCCATACCGGTCAGAGCGCATATGGAGCTTTGATATTCGAACAGGGCCTGCAAGGTCCCCTGGGAACATTCCGGCTGATAGGGCGTATAGGCCGTGTAGAATTCTCCTCGGGAAGTCAGGGACGGAACGGCGGTGGGGATATAATGATCATAATAACCCCCGCCGAGAAAAGGGACAACATGGACATTGTTCTTTAAGGACATTGCGGTGAGGCGGCGGACGACTTCATATTCCGAAAGACCCACAGGCAGATCGAACGATCTGGGCTTGTGCTCCGGCTTGATATCGGCGAAAAGACCGTCGATATCGGCCACACCGATGTGTTTGAGCATCTGCTCGACTTCCTGAGGAGTATTGGTGATATAGGGGTTCAATGAAAGATCCTGACTTTACCTGAATTTCAGTGGGCAAGGGAATCCAGATAATTGCGGTATTCGTCCGCGTTCATGAGATTGGTACTTTCATCCATGTCGCGTACATCGATCTTGGCGATCCAGCCTTTGCCGTAACAATCCTTATTGATCATTGCCGGGTTTTCCTCGAGCTTGCGGTTGACCTCGATGACCTTACCGGCCATGGGCGCATAAATATCACTGGCGGCCTTGACCGACTCGACGGAAACAAACTGCTCGAACTGCTCCACCTCAAGCTCTTCCTCGGGGAGCTCCACGTAGGTCACGTCGCCCAGGGCCCCCTGCGCATAATCCGTGATGCCCATGGTCGCGATATTGTCCTCGATGGAAACCCATTCATGTTCTTTGGTATAAAGGAAATTTTCTTCGATCTCCATACTCCGTCTCCTGTGCGTCTATTGTCATTCCTGCCCGCCTGCCGGAATGCCGGCATGAACCGACCGGGGATGACATTCAATTTAAGCTTTTAAAGATCCATTCTTGTAAAAAGGCCTTTTGACGACCCGGCCCTCGGTTTTATTTTTTGCATCACCAAAAAATACTTGTGTTGCGGCATCCTTGGCAAATGAACACTCCATCAATCCTATGCCGATACCAAGGTTCAGTGCCGGAGAAAAAGTGCCGCTGGTGGTGATGCCGATCTCACGGCCTGCCGCATCAAAAATCCCATTTCCCGCTCTGGGGCTTTTACGGCTGGCGCTGATAAAATAACCGATGGTACGCGAAATCTTTCCGCCTGATGGCTCCTTGCCGATAAATTCTTTATTACCGTCGACAAATTTATCTAATCCGGCCTCTGAAGCAGATATCTCTTCCGATAATTCGTGGCCGTAAAGGCTGTAGCACATCTCCACACGCAACACATCACGCACCCCTAAACCTGTGGGTTTTACTGTAGCATTGTTCAAAATATTTTGCCAGATTTCTTTGCAATTTTCCCAAGGACAATAAATTTCATAGCCCAACTCTCCGGTATATCCGGTGCGGCTGATCAGGCAAGAGGCGCCTGCTATTTGAAATCGATCAAAAGTATAGTAACTTAATTTTTCGATGCCCGGCGAAAGGCATTGTAACACATCGCGCGATCGCGGGCCTTGCAAGTCCAATTTGGCTGTCTTTAAAGAAACATCCTCAAAACAAGACGAGTCCTTCAAATTCGAACGGAAATGGCGCGCGTCCTTCTCTATATTAGCGGCATTGACAACAACCATCCAATCTTCCGGACCCTTGCGGTAAACGATCAGATCATCGATAATGCCGCCCTGCTCATTAAGCATAAGACCGTAACGGCAGCTTTTAAGCGGCATATCTGCAATGGGCTGAGTGACAAGGTTGTCAAGGCCGCAAGACTTGGCATCACCTTTGATCATAAACTCGCCCATATGCGAGCAATCAAAAAGAGAGACAGACTTACGGTTATATTCCCACTCAGCCAGGATGCTTTCGTATTGCAAAGGCATGTTCCAGCCGCCAAAACCAACCATTTTAGCGCCCAAGGCCACATGCACATCTGCAAGAGGAGTATTATATAGAGAAGCTTCAACGGACATTAAGAAAACTATATCCAAAAGTATTTTTAATGTAAAGATAAAAGTTACCCATTATGAAGATAAAATAACGCATTACCCATATCTGAAAATCCCTTGTCCTGTGTTCTTTTTTTTGCTAACGTAAAAAAGATGAAGAGAATATATGCTTTCTTTCTGACCATAGGCCGTTACGGGGCTGAAAACCAACGGGCCTTTCTTATTTTAGTTTGCCTGATTTCCCTCAGCACCCTGTCTTGGATCGCCCTGGTCGTTTTACAGAACTTTCCCAACTCTGTAGATGAATACAGCTATATATACCAGGCCAAAACTTTGTTGGCCGGACGGTTCTGGAACCCGCCCCACCCTCTCCAGGATTTCTTTAACTTCACCCATCTCTATACCGTGAACGGAAAAACCTTCAGCTATTATCCTTTCGGCTGGCCTTTGCTGTTGGCTTTAGGCATGCTGCTTAATATCCCCACTTGGCTCATCAACCCGATGGCCGCGACACTTTCTTTAGTGATCTTATATTTAATTGCCAAAAGGATCTATGAGCCCAGGGTCGGCGTTTATGCTGTTTTAATGACCCTGGTCTCATCGTTTTTTCTCTTTAATTCCTCTTCCTATTTTTCGCACACCTCCTGCTCTCTTTTCATTTTATTGTTTGCTTACTTCACTATCGTTTCTATCGATGAAGAAAAAACCGGGAAGCTCCTGTGGGCAGGATTCTTTTTAGGCTGGGCTTTTATCACGCGTTATTATACGGCCCTCTTATGCGCCCTGCCCTTGATCATCTTAACTTTAAGCAAGCCTGGACGGTCCAAAAAGATCTTCTGGCTTCTTGCAGGAATCCTGCCGTTTATCTTGTTCCTTATGATTTCCAACTATGAAATTACGGGAAACGCCCTTGTATCTCCTTATAGCTTCGACACTCTTCACACTCATTTCTTTCCTATCGTTCTTGGCCGGAATTTGACGGCCTTCTCTCAAAATATTTTATATTTCATCCTATGGGCCCCACCGTTCTTGTTATTTATCTATTCATCCTTTTTTGTACGCCATCTTAAAGACGCCCTCACCAAAGGGATCGGCGCCATTTTCCCCTGCCTTGCGGCCGGATGTTTCTTTTATTATTATCCCCCCGGCAACGAATATGGGCCGCGTTTTTACTATGAAGCCTTTCCGTTTATGATCTTGTTTGTCAGCAGTTATTTGTTTAAGGAAAATTCTTATTCGGCAAAAAAGCTGTTTGATAAAACCTTGTTTTTACTGTTTATTGCCGGTTTGATCATTCATATCCCCCTTACCGGATATCTATTTAAAATCAAGAAACAAGTTGTTTGGGACAGACAGACGCCCTACAGGCTGGTCCAAGAACAAAAGATCCATCATGCGGTCATTTTCATTAAAACCTCTTCAGGAAAAATTTACCCCATCAGACGCGGGGAATTATTGCGTAATGATCTGGATTTTTCAAACGACGTTTTATACGTCCAGGACCGCAGGGAAGAAAATAAGAAATTGATGCATTATTATCCGGACAAAACGTATTATGTCTTTACCTTTGATAGGAATAAAGACAAGGGACAATTACAAAAGCTCGATCCTAAAAATTTTATGGATCTCCCCTTGTATAATTCTATTTTCGGCCCCTTGGGAGGCAGGCAGAACATTCTTTATTACTCCGTTAAAGAACGCGCCTGGAGGGACTCGAACCCCCAACCCTTAGTTCCGAAGACTAATGCTCTATCCAGTTGAGCTACAGGCGCAAATTTTCCAAAGACAATTAGAATTCTAACCATTCTCACGGCTTTTGTAAATCCTAGTTTCCTTAGACAAGAAAATAAGTTATTATTCTAAATAATTAAACAGACATATAATTGATATAAAATGACAAAAAAATTGCCGGCAATAACTATTATTTTCTGTTTGGGTCTCCTGGTTTATTCCAACAGTTTCAACGGCTCATTCCACTTTGATGATTTCCATTATATCCGGGATAACCGTTTTATAAGGGATATTCCTAATCTATTCAGTCATTGGGAGTTTTATCCCTGCCGCTTTGTCACCTTTCTTTCCATTGCCTTGAATTATTATTTCAACGGCCTGAATCTGTTTGACTACCATCTATTTAATTTAGCCGTTCATTGTTTTGCCGCCTTCTTTGTCTGGTGGCTAGTCCTGTTGACCCTCTCCACTCCAGCTATGAAAAAAGATCCCATCACCGGACATGGCGGCTTGATCGCTTTATTGGCAGGGTTGGTCTTTGTCAGCCATCCTGTCCAAACAGAAGCAGTGACCTATATTTGGCAAAGGACAGCTTCCATGATGGCCATGTTCTATTTGGCTTCTTTATGCTTTTATATTAAATCTAGATTATCTTTCGAAGTGAAAGAAATGCGGATCAATTATACCTGCTCGCTGGTAGCAGCCGTCCTGGCCATGTTTACCAAGGAGAATGCCGTTACCTTGCCGGTAGCGGTCCTGCTTTATGAAATCTGTTTTTTTGAATTTAAAAATATAAACTGGAAACGCCTTTTTCCTATTCTTCTGACCATCCTGATCATCCCTTTAACGATATTGCTGACCAAGTCAGGGAATTTCCTCAAAGCCCAGGGATACATAGATCAGCCCAAGTTGCCTTCCGAATCAGAATATCTCCTGACCCAGTTCAGGGTGATGGCCACCTACATCCGGCTTGCCTTCCTGCCGCTTAAACAGAACATGTGTTACGATTATTCCATTTCTAAAAATTTCTTTGAAGGCCCCACCTTGATCAGTTTCTTTTTTTTGGCAGGCGTCTTTTACGGCGCCTTACGTCTCTTTTCAAAATACAGGCTGCTTTCTTTTGCCATCTTCTTCTTTTTTCTGACCCTTTCGCCTGAATCCAGCTTTTTGCCTCTTGTAGATGTTATTTTTGAACACCGGCTCTATTTGCCGTTGGCAGGATATAGCCTATTTTTAGTCAGCGCCCTATACTATCTTTTAGGGAAGAAGGGTCTAAAAACAATGACTATTATATTGACCATGATCATTGCCTTTAATTCCATCCTGACCTACCAAAGGAATAAGGTATGGGAGAACGATATCACTCTCTGGACCGATGCCATCAAGAAAGCCCCTCATCACGCAAGGGCCTACTACGGCCTGGGCGAAGCTTATTTCCAAACCGGTGACTTTAAAAAGTCCATCTTGAATTACAACGAAGGCCTCAAAATAGATCCCGGCTATATCAATGCCTATATCAACCGCGGCGGCGATTATTATATGTTGGGGAACTTCCCTAATGCCATGGCCGATCTAAATAAAGCCATCCAGATCAAACCTGATGTTGCGACGGCCTTTTATACCCGCGGTGATATCTATGTTAAATTAAACAAGCTCCCTCAGGCCATGTCAGACTATAATAAGGCCATTGAGTTAGACCCTGCGTTCGGGGCAGCCTACATGAACCGCGGCAATATCTGCCTTTTGCAAGGCGATCTGACCGGCGCCCTGTCCAATTATAACAAGACCATTGCCATCAATCCCGACGCTATAGGGGCTTATTTCAACCGGGCCGTTGTCAATTTCCGTTTAAAAAAATACAGTGAAGCACAGTCGGACATGTTTAAAGTACAAGAATTGCAAGCAAACTCCCATCCCGATGAAAACGTTCATACAGAAATTGATTAGGCTATGGGCCATAGCGGCCATCTCCTGCTTGGGGGGACTTGCCTATTCCAACACCTTCCATGCCTCATTTCATTCCGATGATTTTCACTATATTTGCGACAATACTTTCATAAGAAATTTCGCCGTCTTGCTCCAACACTGGACATTTTACCCTTGCCGCATGGTGGCCTTCCTTTCTTTTGCTTTAAATTATCATTTCAACGGCCTTCATATCCTTGGTTATCATTATTTTAATATGTGCGTTCATTTGCTTTCAGCTATCTTTGTCTGGTGGCTGACACTTTTGACCCTCTCAACACCTGCCATGAAAGAAGACAAGATAACACGGCATGCTGATCTGATCGCTTTTTTGGCAGGAATGATATTTGTTACACATCCCATGCAAATTGAAGCGGTGACCTATATTTGGCAAAGAACAGCCTCTATGATGGCCATGTTCTATTTGGCTTCCTTATGTTTCTATATAAAATCCAGGTTATCCTTAAAAAGGAATAAAATAAGGATTTATTATTTCATCTCGCTGATAACGGCCATCCTGGCCATGTTCACCAAAGAGAACGCCATCACCCTGCCCTTAATGATCGTGCTGTATGAATTTAGTTTCTTAAATACTAAAAAACATATAAATTGGAAATATCTTTCTGTCTTCCTGCTTACTCTATTGATCATTCCATCGGTTATCTTACTCAGTTCAGGAAAGTTTCTAAAGGCAGAGGCCTATGTCGGAGAAAACATGCCTTCCCCATCGGACTATCTTTTGACCCAATTCAGGGTCTTTTTGACCTATATCAGATTACTTTTCGTTCCGCAAAATTTGCCCATAGGATACGCCTATCCTCTCTCTAAAAGTTTCCTTGAATTCCCCGTCTTCATCAGTTTCTTGACCCTGGCATGCATTTTTTATAGCGCCGTTCGCCTGTTTTCAAAATACCGGCTGCTTTCTTTCGGCATCTTCTGGTTTTTTTTGACCCTTTTGCCTGAATCAAGTTTCCTGCCGCTCCTGGATGTTTTCTCAGAACACCGGCTTTATTTGCCATTGGCAGGATATAGCTTGTTTTTGGTCGGCGGCATGTATTATCTTTTGGGAAAGAATAACCTTAAAGCCATGATCTTGACCATGGCTTTGATCATCGGCCTTAATGCCATCTTGACCTATCAAAGGAATAAAATCTGGAAAAATGAATTAACTTTTTGGAGCCATGACCTTGACAAATTCCCGGATAATCCAAAAGCATACTTCAATATCGGCATATGGTATTTTAAGTGTGGGAATTTACCTGAGTCCATCTCAGCATACAGCAAGACCATCTCCCTCAGCTCCGAAAGCGCAAACGCGTATATTAACCGAGGAAGTGATTATTATGAAGAAGGCCGTTTTGATCTGGCCCTGGATGATCTAAACAAAGCCATTGCCATCAAACCCGATGTTGCGACGGCCTTTTATACCCGCGGCGGCATCTATGTTAAATTAAACAAGCTCCCTCAGG
>Ga0265338_10004012_pt1 | contig 20207 bp, 18 predicted proteins | sample 42126metaG_FD_193579 | JGI IMG/M metagenome (GOLD analysis project Ga0265338, IMG submission 193579) | Rhizosphere microbial communities from Carex aquatilis grown in University of Washington, Seatle, WA, United States - 4-21-26 metaG | ecosystem: Host-associated > Plants > Roots > Rhizosphere...
AGGTCACCCGCCGGCCCCGGCGAGGTCGAATCACCGGCGCGCACGACGATGCGCTCGCCGTCGCGCGTGTCGACCTGGATCTCGCGCGCGTCCGCGGGAGAGAAGGTGGTGACGCTGCGGTCGCGCCACTCGGCGGTGACCTTGTCAAACAGCGCGCGGAGGTCGCCATTCACCTGCCAGACCGGATCGGCGGCGCTGCCGGGCTGGCGCAAGCGCACCATCGTTCCGTCGTCGAGCGTCTTGCCGATCACCAGATCCAGCTTCACGCGGTCGCCCAGCAACGCGCGCACGCCGAGCCCGTGGGGCGGGTCGACCTGCAGCTCGTCGTAGCGCCGCGGGCGGGTGGTCACGATCGCGTTCGGCTCCAGCTTTTCAATCGCGTCGAAGGCGGCGGTGGCGGCGCCCGGATCGGCGACGTAGGCGACGGGAGCCGTGACCCAGGCGCCGTCGGCACGGCGGCGGATGGTGGTGCGCTGGCCGCGAGCCGTGACTTCGAGCGTGTCGATCTTGCCGGAGTGAAAGGGCGTGGACACGCTGGGGTTCACGCCCAGGGCCGGGCGCCGCACCGACACCACCGCGGCCCCGGCGCACGCGACAAAGGCGATCGCGCTCGCGATGAACCGAGCGTGCGCCGTCATTTCGCCTCCCGGCCGCCGGAAAGCCGCTGGCGGCCGCGGCGCGCCGGCGATCGCCAGCGCCAGCGCAGCAGGCCTGCCACGCAGACCAGCAGGGGAACGCCGGCGATGTTCCCCCAGCGAAGCAGCGCGGCTCGATCCTCGGCGCCGCCGTCGACGTCGAGCGGCCGGGCGCGCAGCACGTGTGCGCGCAGCGCGGTCAGCGCGTCGTCTTCCAGCGCCCAGTTGACCGCGTTCAGGAACAGCTCGGCGCCGCCGGCGTAGATCGGAAACGCTCGCATCAACGTCATGTAGCGATCCGAGACGAGCGCGGAGCCGCCCATCACCACCAGGCGCGTCGCCGGCCCCTGATAAGCGTACGCCAGCACCGCAGGCCCGCGCGCGGCGCCGTCGCGTGGAGCGGCGGGGCTGTTGGACGAGAACAGATCTGTCTGTCGCCACGACGCGGCCGAGCTGCTGGCCAGCGCCCAGACGCGCGCCGGTGGCGCCGCACGCGCGGGCAGCGCGACGCGATCGACGGCGCTCGCGAAGGGAAACACCACCGCGTCGATGCCGGCGGTGATCGACAGCTCGCCGGCGAGCGCGGGGTTGGGCCGTGCGGCGACGAACGCGGGGAAGTTGACGAACACCGGCGGCGCCGACGGATCGTCGCTCTGGACAGGGCCGGGGACGTTGCGCGGATCGAACACCAAGTCGTTGCTGACGCGGAAACCGTAGGCCGCGAGCAGCGGCTCGAGGCCGGTCTCGATCGGGCGCACGACGTGGCTCTGGATGGACCCCGTCGTCTCCTGGGCGTCGGCGCCGTCGAGCAGGAAGATCCCGGCGCGGCCGGTGCGCAGGAAGCGCTCGAGCTCGCCGCGCGCGCGGGCGTCGAACGGGCGGCGCGGGCCTGCGACGACCAGCGCGGCCACATCTTCGGATATCGGCGCGGCCGCCGGGTCCAGCGTCACGACTTCGATCTCGGGGTCGAGCGCGCGCTTGACGAAGGTGTAGTCGATCCCGAGATCGCGCTCGCCGTGTCCGACGGTGAACGCCACCTTGCGGCGCTTCTGAGACAGGCGTTTCACCAGCGCCGAGAGCTCGTACTCGAGCCCGGTCTCGCGTTCGATCGGCGTGAGCGCGCGGTTCTTGCCGTCGTACCACACGCACAACCCCAGGAAGTACGCGCCGACGGAGAGCTGGTTGTGGTTCTGGCTCTGGAACGCGAGCTTGCCGATGTGGCAGCGCTCCGCCTGCTCCTCGAGCTTCGGATTCGACGCCGGATCCTCGACCACGTAGCGGACCTTGCCGCCCGACGCCAGGCGATACTCCTCGAGCAGCTCGCGCGTGTAGCGGGCGACGCCGTCGAGCGGCGGCGGCAGATCCGCCGAGATGTACGCCTTGACGGTGAGCTCGTCGGGCAGCCGGCTCACCAGCGCGCGCGACGCGGCCGACAGCGTGAAGACGTGGTCCTCGGTCAGATCGAAGCGCAGAGACAGTCGCGCGGCGGCGAGGTTGGCGCAGGCGATCGCGGCGATGGCCAGCCCCAGGGCAGCGACGGCTTTCCACCTCTGGCGTCGCATCGGCGCGTCGGTCAATGGTACCTGAAACTAGAGATCTTGGAGCAGGCGCTTGACCTCGGCCTCGGCTGGCTTGCCGCGCGGCGTGTAGCTGATGCTGGTCGGCCCTCCGTAGCCGTACCAGTTCCAGACGTAGACGCCGTCGAGCACCGGCGATGCGGCCCAGACGCGGCGGAAAGCTTCGAACGCGCGACGCTGCTCGTCGAGATCGACCGTTCCACCCGCGCCCTCGTCCCACGGGCTGGCGGTGCAGCCCGCGCGCGATCGGTAGCCGAGCTCGGTGAGCACCAGCGGGTGGCGGCGCAGCGCGTGCCACGCGTCCAGCTCTTGCTTGACGCGCCGCCAGCCTTCTTCCAGGGCCGGCTCGTCGGACGGCGCGCGCGCATCGGCGCGCAGGTTGAAGTAGCCGGTGACGCCGTCCTCGTCGACGAGATCCAGCAGCTTGGCTTCGCGAAAGTGATCCCAGTTGGCCGAGTAGACCAGCGAGCCCTTGAACACGGCGCGGATCCGCTCCAGCAACGGCTTCCAGCGCTCGACGTCTCCGTCCAGCGACGACAGCTCGCTGCCGACGACGAACCGGCTCGCGCCCGTCAGGTTCGCGACCGCGGCGAGATCGCCGAGCAGATCGGCGTAGCGCCGGAACCACTCGGTCGGGTTCGAGGGCGCCAGCGTGCCGCGCCACTCGCCGGGCTTCGCCGTGCGCAGGCGCAGGATCGGGAACACCGTGACCTCCAGGCGATCGCGCCGCGCCAGGCGGATCGTGTCGGCCAGCAACGACAGCGTCGGCGAGTAGCGCGTGTGCAGCGCGAGATCGGCCGAGCGCACGTCGGTCTGGTAGATCGGCACGATGAGCGACACGTGCGTCGCGCCCAGCGCCACGAGCTCGGCCAGCTGCGAGGCGTAGGAAAAACTCACATCCTCGGCGAACATCCCGAGCGCGACGCCGCGCTGCTTTTCTCCCGACGCTGCTGCCTCGGGCGCATCGTGCTCCGGCTGCGCCGGCTCGGGCAGCGGCTGCGATCGATCGTCCCCGGCGGGCGACGCCGGCTGGCTGCCGATCGCGTACGCCGCGGCTCCGGTACCCGCGATGACCGCGCAGGCGAGCGCCGCCGCGCGGTAGCTCGCACTAATTCGTCGCCAGGCTGCCATGCAGGAGGAGAACTTTGTTGCGCGCGGCGAGCAGTTGCTGGCGCAGGCTCTCCGCCTGGCGAGCGACGTCCTCGAAGTCCGCCTCGCGCGCTGCCGTGAGCAACCCTTGCGCGTGCTCGGCGACCTCGGACATGCGTTGCGAGAGCTCGCGCAAGCCGCTGGCCAACCCGGGATCCCTGGCCATCTCGGCGTTGGTCGCCGGCGCACCCTCGCGCTTGCGCGCCGACAGGCCCTGTCCCATGGCGTTCAGCTCGGCCGCCTCCGCGCCCAGCGCCTGGAACCGCTGGAGCAGCTCGCCGTAGACGGTGGTGCGCTGGCGCACCTCCTCCGCGCGCTGCGCCGCCAGCGCGGCCTGCTTCTCCTGCTGGTCGCGCGCCGCGCCCAGGGCCGCCATCAGCGCGCGCGCCTGCGCCTGCATCTCCTCCTCGCAGTCGGCGATCTCTTTCAGCGTCTCCGCCGCGCGTTCGAGCGCCTTCTGCGAGTCGAGGTTTCCGTGGCCCGCCGCGTCCGTCAGGTGTGCGAAGCGTTCGAGCTCGGCGTCGAACGCCTCCGCCGCGGCCAGCAGCGGCGACGGTTCCCCGCGCTCCTTTCGCGTCGACATCAGTTGCCGCCGCGCAGGATCTTGTCGGGGTCGAACGCCTCGCGCCCCGATGACCTTCCGGTCGTGGTCGCCGCGAACGAGATCGTCGAGCTCTCGAGCTCGATGAACGCCCTCTTGGCATCGGCGGCCGCCACGTCGGGCAGCGTCACCTCGAACGGCAGCGCCGCGCCCGGCGCCGCGCGCGCGAGGTTGATCGTTGTCGCGCTCTTGCCGATCCGGAGCTTGAACACCAGCGCCTCGTGCAGCACCGCCGTCGCGTTGATGATCTTGCCGTGCACGCGTACGCCCTTGTCCTGCGGCGCCCTGTCGACGTTGACGTCGACCAGGTAGAAGCCCTTGCCGATCGGCTGCCAGCCGGCGCGCGTCAGATCGGCCTCTTCCATGACCAGCGACGTGAATCCCTTGGTGAGGTCGCCCACGGCGCCCTTGAACTTTTCGAAGCGCGGATCGAACCCCGCCACCTCTGCGCGCAGCTTGTCGATCTCGGCGCGATCCTGGCGCTCGAGATAGACGGCGTAGCCGCCGGCCGCCGCGGCCGCGAACATCGCCAGCAGCATCAGGAACCAGAAGAACTGTTTCAAAGCTTTCATCGGGTGCAATCCTTGCCGGCGTTGCGCTTGCTGAGCTCGTCGACCAGCGGTTGGTAGAACGCCATCATGGCGCGCGGCGAGATCGGCTCGCCGGTCGCATCTTGAATCACCGCGCGCCAATCGCGCGTCGCGCCCAGCTTCAGGATGCCGCGCAGAAAGTCGCCGACCGCCTGACTACCCGAGTAGTCGCAGGCGCGCACGTCCTGCTTCAGGATCTTCGTGCAGATGTGGTCGTGCAGCTGGAACTTGATCAGGCTCGCCAGCGCGTAATCGTAGTACTGGGCGGCGTCGTCGTTGATGTGGGTCTTGGTGCAGGCGTCGCACAGCGCGTCGTCGTTGCGCGAGACCGGCGGCTCGACGCCCTGGTACTGGCCGGCGTAGTCCCACCACGTCTTCTGCCAGTCCGAGGGCGGCAGGTTGCCTTCGTAGAGGTCGCGCTCGAAGTGGCTCATGGTGCCGGCCGAGAACGGCATGAACACGATCGACTCCATCGCCGACTGCATCAGCCACGCCATGGGGTCGGGCTCCTTCCCGCGCGGCATCACACCGACCTTGACCAGATACGGCGTCTGTTCGCTCGCGAGCTTGGCCAGCTCGCCGACCGCCTCGTGAAACGCGCGGTTCGCGCCCTCGCGCAGCAGCAACGGAACCGCGGGCGTGCTGTACGAGATGTAATAGTAGATGTGGCCGAGCTCGTGGTGCGCGGTGGCGAACCACTGCGCGTCGGGCTCGACGCTCATCAGCGAGCGCACGTCGCCGGCGCGGTCGATGTGCCAGGCCGACGCGTGGCTGTTCTTCTTGCGCGGCGAGCCGGCGGGCACCGGGTAGAGATCGGACTTTTTCCAGAACGAGTCGGGCAGGCGCGGGAAGCCCAGGGATACGTAGAAGTTCTCGGCGCTCTTGACGATCGTCTCGGCCGACGAGCCCTTGAACAGCGGGTCGAGGCTGGCCTCTTCGATGAGGCCCGGCCACTCCTGCGCCCAGCGGTTGCCGATCCAGTGCGCGGGAATGAGCTTCGGCGCGGGCTTCTTGTAGCGCGTCGCCAGCGTGTTCTTGGCCCAGCAGTGCAGCTGATCGAACAGCGGGCGCGTGGTCTCGAGCGTCGAATCGAGCAGCGCCATCATCTCCGGGACGGTCATGCCGTAGTCGGCGACCTGCAGCGCGAAGTACGACGAATAGCCCATCTCCTTCGCGACCTGGTTGCGCAGGTCGCGGAGCTCGACGAGGCCCGGTTTGAGCGGGCGGCCGATCTCCTTCGACGCGATCCAGATCCGCTGCCGTTCACCGAGGTCGTGCGACCTGCGCAGGACGTCGTCGATCTGATTGGCGGTGCCCGTGCGCGCGCAGCCGCCGGCGGCGCCGGGCGCCGCGCCCGGTTTGGTCTGCAGGCAGAACGTGTACCCGTCGAGGATGCTCGACTGGCGCGACTCGGCCTCGACGCGCTTGCCGACCACGTCGGGGATCGTGCCGGGGTTCTCGGCCGCGCCGAGCAGCAGCTTCTCGAGTTGCCGCGCGGTCACGTCGTCCAGCTCCTTGCGCTTGGCCAGGAACGCCTTCGCGCGCGTCACGATCACCGTCGCGCCCGACAGCGTCGCCAGCGCCTTGTCGGCGCCGGTGCGCTGGCCGGTGTGCTCGGGCGTGACGTCGGTCGCCGCAATCCAGTCGGCCTCGGCGGCGGTGGTCGATACCGGCACCAGCAGCGGCGTCACCACGTCCAGGAACGCCTCCGCCTCCTTTTCGGTCACCGTCCTCTTGCTGTGCGCCTTCGGGGGTGCCCCGGATGCGGCGCTGACTTGGGTGACGGCTGCGACGATCGTGACCACCAGGGACGGGCGCATGCGGCAAAGCTAACCCATTCCTGAGGGGGACGACGCCGTCATTTTCCGCGGGCGGGCGCAGGCAACCTCCGCCGCGCTTTACGAATCCGACCCCTCGTGCTAACCCAACCGTCGCTCATGTCCAGACCCTTGCTTCGATTGCGATTGTTGGTCCTCGGTGCGGTGCTGGCCGGCTCGCTGTTCGGCGCCGGCTGCCAGCAAGGCATCGGCGACCGGTGCGAGGTGGCCAGAGACTGCAGCTCAAATTTTTGCAGCCCCGGGGGAGGCTCTCCAAACAGCATCTGTTGTGACCCGCTGCACCTGGAGACCTGCGCAATCCCGTCCGGAGGGAGCGGCGGCTCTTCGGGCGAGGGTGGTCAGACCGGGTCCGACGCGGCCCCGGATGCGTCAGACGCCTCGGATGCGTCAGACGCCGCGGATGCGGAAATCCCTTCGGATGGGCCGGATTCGTCGACTCCATCGACCGACGCCGCGCCGGCGGACTCCAGCACCGACTGACGGCCGGCGCCGACCTTGCGCGCATGCTCCGCGCGCGCGATCGCTTACTGCGCGTCGAAGCTACTGCGCGTCGAAGCGAACCGCGCTGATCTGGTACTCGCGCGAGCCCTTGCCGGTGCGGATCGTCACCGTGTCGCCCTGTTCCTTGCCGATGATCGCGCGCGCCACCGGAGCCGAGATCGCGATGCGCCCGAGCTTGATGTCCGACTCGTAGTCGCCGACGATCGTGTAGGTCGTCTCGTCGCCGCTGTCGGTATCGGTCAGCTTGACCGTCGCGCCGAACACCACGCGCGTGCCCGAAAGCTTGGCGGGATCGATCACCTCGGCCTGCGCCAGCACCGAGTCGATCTCGCGCGAGCGCCCCTCGATGAAGCCCTGCTTCTCTTTCGCGGCGTGGTACTCGGCGTTCTCGCGCAGGTCGCCGTGCGCGCGCGCCTCCTCGATGTCCTGCACGTTCTTGGGGCGCTCGACCTCGCGCAGGTGCTTGAGCTCGTCGCGCAGCGCCTGCTGCCCGCGCGGGGTCATGGGGAATTTAGCCATTCTGGTACTCCTGCAGCGATCGTACTCCCATGCGTCCCGCGCGCAGCTCGCCGAGCGCGGCCACCGCGGCGCGCGCCGCTGACAGCGTGGTGTAGTAGGGGACGCCGCGCATGAGCGCCGTGCGCCGGATCGGGAACGAATCCTTGATGGCCTGCGCACCCGCCGTCGTGTTGACGACCAGCTGGATGTCACCGTCGAGGATCCGGTCGACGATGTGCGGCCGCCCCTCGCGCACCTTGTTCACGCGCTCGACCTCGATGCCGGCCTTGGTCAGGAACTCTTGCGTCCCGCCCGTGGCGCACAGCTGGTAGCCGAGCTTGCGCAGTCCCTCGGCCACCGCGACCGAGCCCGGCTTGTCCGTGGTCTGCAGCGACAGGAACACGCGCCCCGACATCGGCAGCTTCGTGCCGGCGCCGATCTGGCTCTTGCCGAAGGCGGCCGCGAAGGTCTTGTCGATGCCCATGACCTCGCCGGTCGAGCGCATCTCCGGGCCCAGGATCGTGTCGACGCCCGCGAACTTCAAGAACGGGAACACCGCCTCCTTGACCGCGACGTGGGTCGGCGTGACCTCCTTGACCTTCATCTCCTTCAGCGTCTTGCCGACGGCGATGCGCGCCGCGATCTTCGCCAGCGGCACGCCGGTCACCTTCGACACGAACGGCACCGTGCGCGACGCGCGCGGGTTGACCTCGAGGATGAAGATGCCTCGCCCGTCGCGCGGCACCGCGAACTGCACGTTCATGAGGCCGCGCACGCCCAGCTCTTTCGCCAGCGCGCGCGCCTGCGCCTTCACCGCCTCGACGGTCTCGGGCGGCAGCGAGAACGGCGGCAGGCTGCACGCCGAGTCGCCCGAGTGCACGCCCGCCTCTTCGATGTGCTCCATGACGCCGCCGATCACCTGGTCGGTGCCGTCGGCGACGACGTCGACGTCGATCTCGATCGCGTCGGGCAGGAACTGGTCGATGAGGATCGGCGCGTCCTTCTCGCCCGCGCGCGAGGACAGGCTCTCGCGGCGCGAGGCCTCCATCGCCGTGAACACGAAGTGCTCCAGCCCCGACGGGTCGTGCACGATCTCCATCGCGCGGCCGCCGAGCACGTACGACGGGCGCACCATCACCGGGTAGCCGATGCGGTCGGCGATCTGGCGCGCCTCCTCGAGGCCGTTGGCCGTGCCCCAGGCCGGCGCGCGCAGGTCGAGCTTGCGCAGGAGCTCGCCGAAGCGCTGGCGGTCCTCGGCGCGGTCGATGGCGTCGGCGCTGGTGCCCAGCACCTTCACGCCCGCGTGCATCAACGGCACCGCGAGCCGCAGGGGCGTCTGGCCGCCGAACTGCACGATCACGCCCTCGGGCTTCTCGACGTCGAGGATCTCGAGCACGTCCTCGCGCGTGAGTGGCTCGAAGTAGAGCCGGTCCGACGTGTCGTAGTCGGTCGACACCGTCTCCGGGTTGCAGTTGATCATGATCGTCTCGTAGCCGTCCTCGCGCAGCGCCTGGACCGCGTGAACGCAGCAATAGTCGAACTCGATCCCCTGGCCGATGCGGTTGGGCCCGCCGCCCAGGATCGCGATCTTCTTCTTGCTGGTGGGGCGCGCCTCGTTCTCGACGGAGATCTTGCCGCCGACGCTCTCTTCTTGCGGCTTTTCGTAGGTCGAATAAAGGTACGGCGTCTGTGCCTCGAACTCGGCGGCGCAGGTGTCGACGCGCTTGAAGACCGGGCGGATGCCGTGCTTGATGCGCGCCTGGCGGACTGCCTCCTCCGACGTGCCCGCCAGCTTCATCAACCGCCGGTCGGACATGCCCAGCCGCTTGCGCCGTTCGAGCGCGGCCGGGTCGTCGAGCCCCTTCGGCCCGTCGAGGCGAGCCGCCTCGTCCTCATCGACCATCTCGCGGACGTGGGTCAGGAACCACGGGTCGATCTTGGTGAGCGCGAACGCCTCTTCGTTGTCGAGGCCCGCGCGCATCGCCTCGGCCAGCTGCCAGATGCGGTCCGGGCCGGGCCGCGCGATCAACCGCTTCAGCTCCTCCAGCCCCGGCGGCCGCTCGAGATCGAAGCCCGCGCGTCCGATCTCCAGCGAGCGCAGCGCCTTGCCCAGCGACTCCTTGAACGTGCGGCCGATCGCCATGACCTCGCCGACCGACTTCATCTGCGGGCCGAGCTCGGTGTCGGCGCCGGGGAACTTCTCGAAGGCGAAGCGCGGGATCTTGGTGACGACGTAGTCGATCGTCGGCTCGAAACAGGCCGGCGTCTCGCGCGTGATGTCGTTGGGGATCTCGTCGAGCGTGTAGCCGATGGCCAGCTTGGTCGCGATCTTCGCGATCGGAAATCCGGTCGCCTTCGACGCCAGCGCCGAGCTGCGCGACACCCGCGGGTTCATCTCGATGACGATCATCGCGCCGTTCGCCGGGTTGACGGCGAACTGGATGTTCGATCCGCCGGTCTCGACGCCGATCTCGCGGATGACCGCGAGGGCGGCGTCGCGCATGATCTGGTACTCCTTGTCGGTCAGGGTCATCGCCGGCGCGATGGTGATCGAATCGCCGGTGTGGACACCCATCGGATCGAAGTTCTCGATCGAGCAGATGATGACCGCGTTGTCGTTGCGGTCGCGCATGACCTCGAGCTCGTACTCTTTCCAACCGAGCACCGACTGCTCGATCAGCACCTCGCCGCGCGGGCTCTGCGACAGGCCCCACTGCACCTTGGTGTCGAACTCTTCGCCGTTCCAGGCGATGGCCGCGCCCGAGCCGCCGAGCGTGAACGACGGCCGCAGGATCATCGGGTAGCCGACCCCGGTCGTCGCCGCGATCTCGCCCTGGATCGTCTTCGCCTCGGCCAGCGAGTGCGCGTAGCCCGACAGCGGCACGGACAGGCCGATCTTCTGCATCGCCTTCTTGAACAGCTCGCGGTCCTCGGCCTTCTCGATCGCCGCGATCTGCGCGCCGATCAGGCGCACGCCGTACTTCTCGAGCACGCCAGCCTTGTCGAGCTCGATGGCGAGATTGAGCGCCGTCTGGCCGCCGAGCGTCGGCAACAGCGCATCTGGGCGCTCGCGCTCGATCACCGCCGTCAGCACCTCGAGCGTGAGCGGCTCGACGTAGGTGCGATCGGCGATCTCCGGGTCGGTCATGATCGTCGCCGGGTTCGAGTTCACCAGCACGACGCGGTAGCCCTCTTCTTTGAGGGCCTTGACGCCTTGGGTGCCGGAGTAGTCGAATTCACAGGCCTGGCCGATCACGATCGGTCCCGACCCGATCAGCATCACGGTCTTGATGTCAGTACGTTTGGGCATGATCAGGTCTCTCGTCGCGCCGCTTCGGGCTTTTTCTTGAAATGGCCCTCGCGGTCCAGCTGGAACTGCTCGGGAAGCTTCTTCTCGACTTCGCCGCGGTGGCCCTTGACCAGCCACGCCAGGTCGGCGAACCCTTCGGCGATCTGCAGGCGGATGCGCAAGCTGTCCTCACCGTCGGAGATGAAGTGCTGCAGCAACGGCTCCCGCGCCGCCTCCTCGTTCTTGTGGCGCACCAGCGCCTCGACGGCGGCGTAGCGCACGCCTTCGTCCATGTCGGCCAGGTAAGGGACGATGAGCGGCGGCACGCGGTCGTCCTTGACCGACGCCAGGTGATTGAGCATCTGGATCTTCTTGGTGGGATCGCGCTCGTAGCCCGGCTCGTGCCGCTCGAGCACGGCCTTCAGCACCTCGAGCTCCTGCTCCTTGCCGGCCACCCGATCGAGCAGGCGCAACGGCCACGAGACCGAGTCCGCCGCCAGCAGGTACTTCTTGATGGGTTCGATGATCGCTGGACCCTTTTCCAGCAGCATGTCGAACACCCACTCCTTCTCCTGCTCGTCCTCGATCGACTTGTCGTACATCATCCCAAAGCGGCGCAGCAGGCCGTAGAGGGCTTCGGGCGATCCGTCGTCGCGCAAGGACTGCAACGCTTTCATGCGGTCGGGCGACTGCGAGAACTTGTTCACCGCGCGGCTGATGTTCTTGTCGCGCGCGCGCTGCGCACGGCCATCCTTGCTGAAGAGATCGAAGACGCTCATGGGTTCGGTTCGCGCGCAGTCTAGACGAGGACCCGGACCCGCTCCATGTGAAAAGAGCGAGTGCTGGTCTTCCCGAGGCTCAGGACAGCGTGGTGTGGATCCGCTTGACGAGCGTGTCGAAGCGGACCGGCTTGCGCAGACACTCGAACTCGACGTCGGCCGAGGCCGCGGCGGTGACGCCGATGACCGGAATCGTCGCGAGATCCGGGCTTTCCTTGAGCGCGGCGTGAAAGGTGACGCCGTCCATCACCGGCATCATCAGATCGAGGATGATCACGTTCGGCCGGAAACCGTCACGCAATCGTCGCATGGCCTCGGCGCCGTTCCAGGCTGCCTCTATGATGAAGCCCTCGTCGGCGAGCATCTCGCCGAGCACCTCACGGATGTCGCGGTCGTCGTCGATGATCATCACCGTGGGACGCGCCGCCTTTTCGCGTGGACCTACACCCCCGGCCAGCATCGAGCGTCAATCTATCAGGTCATTCGGCTATTTCCAGGGTTTTGGCGCGACCGCAGTCACCCGCTCACTGTCCGCGGTCGGCGCCGCCGTCGTTCGGGCTGTCCGTGTCCGGGGCGGCGCCGTCGCCGGTCACCACGATTGCGCATGTTCCCAGGTTGTTCGGGTCATGGCAGAGGTTGTCGGCGCCGCAGGCGTAGCCGCTGGGACAGGTGTGGGGCGGGTCGATGCAGGAGAACGCGCAGGCCGGGTGGTCTGGCTTGAAGCAGGCCGGAGCGGCCAGGGCCAGCGTCACGCCCAGCAGCGTGGCGGCCAGCAGCGCTCGCCGCATCAGAAACGCCACCGCAGCGCGGAGAACGCCGCTGCGCGCCCGCCCTCCGGGTGAAAGGCCACGCCGAAAGCGGGCGCCGAGCCGTGCGGATGCGCGCGATCGCCTTCCGCGTGGTGCTCGTCGGGTGCGCGCAGGCTGTCCACGATGAAGAACGCCGTCGCCACCAGCGCCGTGCCCGCGGCGCCGATGAGCGCATACTTGGCGACGCGGTCGTCGTGCTGGCCGTCGCGGATGCTGTTTTCGTAGCGCGCCGCGACGGTGTGGTATTCGAGCGGCGCGCCGGTCGCTGGATCCTGGTACCGCAGCAACTGATTGACGTCGTCTTTCGCGGAGGAGGCGGAGGCCGCGTAGTAGGCCGCGGTGCCCAGCAACAGCACGGTGGCGCCGGTCGCGACCCAGGCGGTGACGTTGACGGCGTTCCATCCAGACTCGCTCTCGTCGGTGCCAGTGCGGTGCCCGGTCTCGTCGTCTCGCGCTGGCGGCGCGGCGGCGGGCGCGCCGCTCGCGGTTGTCGCGGATGCCGGTGCGGCGGGCGCCGTCGTCAGAGCCGGCGTGTCGCCGAACCCGCCCGGCGTCTCGTGCGCGTCGGTCGCCGCCGCCGGCGGCGCGCCCGCGGGTCCCAGGTGTGCAACCCGCTGCTCGATCTCGGCGCGGTCCGAGGCATCGGGCACCGCGTGCAGGTAGCGCCGGTAGCTCTCGCCCGCTTCCGCAGGCTGTCCGGCTTTCTCCTCGGCCTCGCCCATGCGCACCAGGAACGCCGGATCTTTCGCGACCGCGTACCCGGCGCGCCAGGCCTTGTCGGCGGCGCGCGCGTCGCCCGCCTGCATGGCCTTCATCCCCTCATCGAACAGCCGCTGCTCTTCGGCGGAGGGTGGCTTGCCGGGGGCGGCGAGGAGCAGGGTCGAGAGAAAGAGAGCGGCGGGTGCCATCGGGGAGAACGATCATGAATATCACCAAGCTCCGCCCCCGAGAAGGCCTTCAAACGTGGACGTGGACGTGGACGTGGACGTGGACGTAGACGTAGACGTGGACGTAGTCGTAGTCGTAGTCGTAGTCGCCCTCCCGTCGACGAAACTCCCGCGCGCAGCCGACCGAAACCACGGTATGTTCGGCTTCCAGCGCCTCGACGCCTATCAAGCTGCGACGAAGTTCCTCGCCGAGGCGGCCGGCCTGACGTCCAAGGTTCCGCGCGGCCAAGGCGATCTAGCCGACCAGCTTCGCCGAGCCGCCTTGTCGGTTCCCCTTAACATCGCCGAAGGGAGCGGCAAGTTCGATCGAGATGCTCGCCGCTTCTACGCGATCGCCCGTGGTTCAGCCTTGGAGTGCGCTGCGGTCCTGGACGCACTGGCCTCGTTAGGACTGCTCGACGAGGATGAGCTGGCGCAAGGCCGATCGTTGCTTGAGCGCGTGGTTTCGATGCTCACGGTGATGATTCGATAGGGGTTACGATAGCGACTACGTTTACGTTTACGTTTACGTTTACGTTTACGTTTACGTTTACGTTTACGTTTACGTTTACGTCTACGTTTACGTTTACGTTTACGTTTACGTTTACGTTTACGTTTACGTCTACGTTTACGTTTACGTTTACGTCTACGTGTGGGCGGGAGCTACGGTATTCCCGTCGCGGTGATCGTGAAGTCGCCGCAGGGAACTTGCGCCGCGGCGAAGGTGTCCAGGAACAAGTAGTGAATCCCCGCAGCCAGCGTCGTCGCGATGTGGCTCTGCACCGTATTCCCGTCCGGCTGGCACGCTCCACTCGCGCGGCAGGAATCGTCGTCGCACACCGTCTGCGCGCTGTTCTCGTTGCACACGTCGCGCACGTAGAGCACCGTATCGATGCAGGTGTTGTCGCAGGTACTGAACGTCACGCTCGTCTTCTGGTCGAGCACGAAGTAGTAAACCTGATCCAGGCCGTTGGCCCCCGCGACAGCCATGCTGCAGCCGTCGGGTGGGCTGTAGTCGTCCTGGAAACCGCAGGTATTGCCGGTCGTGGCGCCGGCGGCGAGCGGCAGCGGGTTGCCGCAGGTCTCGGCCGCGTTGGTCGCCGCGGGCATCGCGTAGATGTCGACGCTGAACGCGCCCGCGTCGCCGCTGGTCGCGCCGTCGACGTAGATGTAGTACGTGCCCGGGTCGAGGCCGCGCTGCGAGATCGCGCTGGTGCTGTGCGCGTCGGCGTCGTCGTTGCACGCGATCTCGGGGCCGCAGCAGCCGTCGCGCACATAGAGCACGGTGTTGAAGCCAGTCCCGTGCGTCGCGACGAACAGGTCGCTCTTCGTCGTCAGCTCGAGCTTGTACACCGCCTCGGGTGCGTCGCCCCCGCCGCAGGATCCCTGGTTCGTGGAAGCGCCGCTGGTGGTTCCCGTGAACCGGCCGCCCGGCAGGGTCACGAACGTCGCGGCGCTGTCGCACGGCTCACATGCGAGGTCCGGGCCGGTGTCGACCACCGGCACGCGTTCGATCGCCAGATCGGGCGCGGAGTCGGGCGTGCCGTTCAGCCCGTGGTTGTTCACCGAGCAACCGGCCGCCACCGACGTTGCCAGCCCAACGACCAGTGCAATCGTCCAGCGCAATAGTCCCGTGCAATAGTCGCCAAACCCCCGGCTCAGCTGCCGGAGCATCGCGGATCCTCGGCACTCTGGCAGGTCTCGCACAGCACCGTGATGTTGGTCCGCGGCGGTGCCGGTACCGAGCCGCGGTCGACGATGACTTCGCTGCCGGTTCCTGGACAGGTGCTGTCCGGCTGAATGCGCCAGCATGGGGCTGGCGCCTCGTCGCATGAATCAATGCTGGTGCGGATCGGACCATCGCTGGTCGTCGTCTCTTGATAGACCTCGCAGTTCGCTTGCAGGCCCGGGCGCGTGGGGTCGCGGTCGACCGGCGGGTTGTCCAGGCACTGGTGCCGGATGCGGCCGGCGATCTTGTCGCCGATGCGCGCCATCGCCGGGCTGAAGTCGCCCTCGCAGATGCTCTCGAACGTGCCGTTGTCGCCGAACGCGTTGATGAACTGCTGGATGCGCACCGACGGCGCCGCCTCGCCGTTGGTGGACGTGCACGACGGCACGATGCGCGGCTCGTTCTCGACGGTGCCGGTCGTCCGTTCGCGCACGCGCTGGAGCGTCACGCTGTACGGCGTCGGCGGGCCGGTGATCGCCGCGACGATCACGTCGTCCGGGTTCGCCTTCAGGCCCTTGAAGAAGGTCACGAAGTCGGCGATGCGCATCAGCTTGCCGTTCTCGTTCGACGTGCAGTTCTGCAGATTCATCGCCGCCATCGTGCGCGGCGGCGGCACGCCGTCGCACAGGTGCCCGAACTCGTTGCAGCGGTAGCTGTCGATCGGCCCCAGCGGATCGGTGACCAGCGTCTGGCTCGGGTCGAAGAGATCCGTGTCGGCGGGCGCCGAGCAGTCGTCCTCGTCGGTGATGAGCACGATCGCGAGGAGCGCGTCGTCGCGCAGGAAGCCCGCGTTCGCCGCCGGCACGCCGCCGACGTCGCCGCCCAGCGCTTTCCAGACCGACGCGATCTGGTGCTCGAAGCCGCAGCCGCGCGTGCCCAGCGCCGCGATGCACGACATCGCGTCCGAGATGCTGCCGCTGAAGTTCTGCTTGTTGCCATTGATGCTGAGGTAGCTCTCGGGCTTCGGCACCGACGTGCAGGTCCCGCCCAGGCCGCGCGGCAGCGCCTGAAACAGGCCGCCGTCTCCGCCGATGCGCGTGCAGCCTTCGACGTTGGCGCCGCTGAATGGCCCCGCGCCCAGGTCCGACGAGACCACGCCGAGGTGCACGTTGGGCAGGCCTTCGGGCAAGCTCTCGAGCGCGCTGATGAACACCGGGAAGTTGCGCGCGATGTTGTCCTGCTCCTGCTGCATCGAGCCCGAGTTGTCGATCATGAACACGATGTCGAGATCGCTGTTCACCGATTCATCGAACGTGGGCGCCGTCGAGATCGGGCTGCCCATCGGGAGCGGCGTCGCCGCATCGAGCTCCGTGCGCCCGCAGCCCACAGCCGCCAGGATGGCCACCAACGCGAGACGTGAGTCAGATGATTTGATCACGCGATGGCCTCTTGTGATTAGGCTAGCCGATCGAAACCTTGCTCGACTTTTTATATCACGATGAAGCCCTGGTCGCTCTCGCCAAACCGGCGGGACGCATCGTCGTCCCCGGGCGCGGCGCGGCCGCGAGCGAGCGCACGCTGCGCGAGGACGTGGCGGAGGCGCTGGGCCGCGACGTGCTCGTCGTGCACCGCCTGGACCGCGGCACGTCGGGCGTGTTGTTGTTCGCCATCACGGCCGCGGCGCACCGCGCGCTGTCGATGGCCTTCGAACGCCACCAGGTCGACAAGCGCTACTGGGGCTTGTGCCGCGGCACGCTGGTCGGAGCAGGGGAGGTTGACCGCGCGCTGGTCCCGATCCGCGGCGGCAAGGTGCGCCCCGCGCGGGAGGGGGAGGGCAGCGGCAAGCCGAGCGTCACCGCCTGGCGCGCATTGGAGCGGTTCGGAGCGGAGGCCGGCGGCGGCGGTCGTGCCGGCGCGCCGGCGTTCACCGCGGTCGAGCTACGCCCGCGGTCCGGCCGCCTTCATCAAGTGCGCGCCCACCTGGCCGTGCTCGGCCATCCGCTGGCGGTCGATCCTGACTACGGCGGTGCCGAGCGCTTGACCGCAGGTGATCTGGATTCGCGAATTGTCGGCGCCGCCCGCGACGAGCTCGTCCTCGATCGCGTCCCCCTGCACGCCGAACGCCTGCGCTTCCGCCACCCGACGGACGGAAGGACGATCGAGATCGTCGCCCCGCTCACGCCCGACCTTGCGGGTGCCATCTCTTTGCTGCGCCGCTAGTTTCAGGGGACCATTTCGGGTTTTTCCCCGCGACTGTCGTAAGAAGAACGGATGGGAAGACAAGCAGGCGTCGCGCTTTTTGTGCTCGTGCTGGTGGTCGTCGTCGTGGGCGTCGACCTCTTGTTCTTCAGGAACCGCTTCTGGGAGCGACTGATGGTGAACGTCGGAATCGTCCTCATCTTCGCGGCGTTCTACTCGAGGTTCCTGAAGCGTCCCTGAACGCTCCGGCTCCCCGCGTCCCGACCGCGAGGCTCGCGTCCACTTCCCGGTCGCGCTCGCCCCCCCGTCCCGTATACTGCGCGCTTTCCGAAATGGCAGCCCCACCAAAAATCACCCGCGTCCGCAACATCGGCATCGTCGCCCACATCGACGCTGGCAAGACCACCGTCAGCGAGCGGTTCCTCTTCCATTCAGGCCGCATCCACAAGCTCGGCGAAGTCCACGACGGCGAAGCCCAGATGGACTGGATGCCCCAGGAGCGCGAGCGCGGCATCACCATCACCGCCGCCGCGACCACGATCGCCTGGAACGGCTTCGACATCCACCTCATCGACACCCCCGGCCACGTCGATTTCACCATCGAAGTCGAGCGCTCGCTGCGCGTGCTCGACGGCGCCGTCGTCGTCTTCGACGGCGTGTCCGGCGTCGAGCCCCAGTCCGAGACCGTGTGGCGCCAGGCCGACAAGTTCCGCGTGCCGCGCATCTCGTTCATCAACAAGATGGACCGCGCCGGCGCCGACTTCCCCGGCGCCATCGAGGAGATCCGCACCCGCCTGGGCGCCCGCCCCATCCCCATCCAGCTCCCCATCGGCGCCGAGGACCGCTTCACCGGCGTCGTCGATCTGGTGCGCATGCGCGCGCTCTACTTTTCCGGCGACGAGACCGAAGCCCCGCGCGAAGACGACCCACCCGCCGCCATGGCCGACGAAGTCGCCGCCGCGCGCGAGAAAGTCATCGAAGCCGCCGCCGACTTCGACGACGCCATCGCCAACTCATTCCTGGAGGGCCAGCCGATCGAAGAGAGCGCGCTGAAGGCCGCCCTCCGCAAGGGAACCATCAATTGCGCGATCGTCCCCGTGCTCACCGGCGCGGCCCTGCGTAACAAGGGCGTGCAGCCGTTGCTCGACGCCGTGTGCGATTACCTGCCGTCGCCGATCGACGTGCCGCCCATCAAGGGCGTCGTCCCCGGCACCGAGGAGCCCGCGAGCCGCCCGCCCGAGGATAGCGCGCCCTTCTGCGCCCTCGCGTTCAAGGTCGCGATGGACGAGGGCCGCAAGGCCGTCTATTTGCGCATCTACTCCGGCGTCCTCAAACCCAGCGACGAGATCCAGAACGCCCGCACCCGCCGCAACGAGAAGGTTGCGCGTCTGTTCTCCGTGCACGCCAACCGCCGCGAGCGCATCGAGCGCGCCGGCGCCGGCAGCATCGTCGTCGCCATGGGCCTGCGAGACGCCGGCACCGGCGACACCTTGTGCTCGCCGAAAGCCCCGATCCTGCTCGAGCGCATCGACATCTACGAGCCCGTCATCGCCCGTGCCATCGAGCCCAAGACCCAGGCCGAAAAAGAAAAGCTCGACTTCGGCCTGGGCAAGCTCGCCGACGAGGACCCGACCTTCCGCTTCGGCGAGGACGCCGAGACCGGCCAGATGATCATCCGAGGCATGGGCGAGCTGCACCTGGACATCCTGGTCGACCGCCTGCGCCGCGAGTACGGCGTGGACGCCAACATCGGCAAGCCGCAGGTCGTCTACCGCGAGACGCTGGCCAAGCCCGCCGACGCCGAGGCTCGCTTCGAGCGCGTCGTCGACGACGAGACGTTGTTTGGCCACGCCAAAGTGCACGTCGCCCCGAGGCCGCGCGCGTCCGGCAATTCGCTGCGCATGGCCGTGGTGAAGCCGCCCGTGGTGTCCGGTGCGGCGAGAATTCCAGAGACCCCGCAGGTGATCCTGGATGCCGCCATGGAGGGCGCGCGCGAGGCGATGCGCTCCGGCCCGCAGGGCTATCCCATCGAAGACATCGAGGTCGCGATCACCGGAATCGAATACCGCCCCGACGCTTCAACCGCCGCCGGCGAGAAGGCCGCCGTCGGCGAGGCCCTGCGCCAGGCCTGGCGAGACGCCGGAACGCGCCTGCTCGAGCCGATCATGAAGGTCGAGGTCATCTCCCCCGAGCCCAACGTCGGCGACGTCTTGGGGGATTTGAACGCCCGGCGGGCTCAGATCGAAGACGTCGGCTTCAGAGGGCAGCAGCGGGTGATCATTGCGAAGGTGCCGCTGCGAAGAATGTTCGGCTATTCGACCGACCTGCGTTCGGCGACGCAGGGGAGGGCGACGTACTCGATGCAGTTCGAGGCGTACGACGCGTGGGAGTAGTTTAAAAATACACCATAAAAACAAGTAGTTGAGTTTTTGTGACCGGTTTTGTATCGACCGGGTATCGATAAAATGCAACCATCGAGTGCATGGGTAGCATTCATCGGCGCGGCACCCGGGATCGCCCTCGTTTCTATCTGAGCTTCCGCACCGGCACCAAGACCGACGGCTCTCCGTCGTACGTCATGCGCGCGGCCAAGGGGGCGCAGAACGCAAAGGCCGCTCGCATCGAGCTGGCGCGCATCGAGACCGCCATCGCGCGCGGCGAACCGTGGGACGTGGACACCGGGCCGTCCGAGAACATGGGCACCTTGCTGGAGCGGTGGTCCGCGACGCTCAAGAATCGGAGCGCGTACAGCGATCGGCTGATCATCAAGCGGGACCTGATCCCGCGCTTCCGCAATTTCATGATCGCCGAGGTCAACCTGCGGGTGGTGCTGGCCTGGCTGGACGAGCTTGCGCAAACCGACATGGCCAGCCAGACGCAACGCCATCGCCTGTTTCTTCTGTCGCGGTTCTTCTCGTGGGCAATCGAGTCCGAGATGACCGACACCAACCCGTGCCGAATGGTGCCGCAGGGGCGGCGCCCGCCTGCGAAACGGGAGAAGGACGTCCCGTGGCTGGAGGACGACACCATGGTGCCCAAGATCATGGCGAAGCTGGGCCCATCGTTGGGGCTGGTCTACTACTTGGCGAGGTTCGCGGGACTGCGGGAAGGGGAGGCCGCGGGCTTGCGGATGTCGGACCTGTAATT
>Ga0265338_10004014_pt1 | contig 20200 bp, 17 predicted proteins | sample 42126metaG_FD_193579 | JGI IMG/M metagenome (GOLD analysis project Ga0265338, IMG submission 193579) | Rhizosphere microbial communities from Carex aquatilis grown in University of Washington, Seatle, WA, United States - 4-21-26 metaG | ecosystem: Host-associated > Plants > Roots > Rhizosphere...
GGTCCCTTTTTTCCCGTTCAAAGCGGAAAAAGGGGGGACCCCCCCACCCCCCTCCCCCGGGGTAACCAGAAGAGCAACAGGCCACAGTTTCTCCAACCGTAAATAAATCAATCACTTACAAAAATGTAACAAGCCAAAATCTGTTACATTGGGGTCGAAAAAGACCCGTTTTTGCCTCAAAACCGGTGCAATTCCCTAAAACGTGTAATGCGCGCTCAACCTAACCAACGCAGGCGCGCCGAGCCACACAAACGTGTCGCCGTAACTAGCGCCTGTATCAGACCAATACTTCTTGTTGGAGAGGTTATTCGCATACACGCGGAACGTTGCGCGTCCGTGTTCGCCGCCAGGCGTAAAACGCAACCCGAGATTGAATAGATTCACGCCAGGCACGCTCACTGTGTCGTCGCGAGTAGCTTCCTTGCTGCTCGAGTAATTCCATCCAGGCATAACGTTGAGGCTGACGCGGCTCATTCCGTGGGGCGATAAAAGTTTCCTCTAATCTGCTTTAACCATCTTTCGGTCCTCCTTCTGCACTATTCCGATACATGGACAGCGGCTATTACGCAGCGATGACCGGTTTAGTGGCGAGGACACAGGCGCTCGACACTGCTTCCTCCAACCTCGCCAACGCGCAGACACCTGGATATCGGGCCGAGAGAGAATACTTTCGATCCGTCCTGCTGGGGCCCGACGCGCTCGATTCTCAGTTAGGCGAGACCCTGAACAACTTCGGTCTGCTTGGTGGCGACCGGCTGAGCATGGCGCAGGGACCACTTGAGCAAACTGGAAATCCTCTCGATCTGGCCATTGAGGGCCAGGGATTCTTTGCAATTCAAACTCCGGATGGAGTCCGATACACTCGCGACGGCGGTTTTCATCGCAGCCGAGCCGGTCAACTTGTCACCGCAGCCGGAGAGCCAGTGCTTTCGGTCTCCGGCCAGACGATACTGGTTCCTCCCGGCGAGGTCTCAGTCGGTTCCGATGGCGCGCTCTCAGTGAGCGGCGGTGTGGTGGCAAGTGTGGGAATCTACACTTTCCCCGCTGGTACCGAACTGACGCCGGAAGGAGCTAACCGCTACCTGGCGCCAGTTAAGGTTACCGCCGTTCAATCGAAAGACGCAACCGTGCACCAAGGCGCCATCGAGTCAGCCAATCAGGATGTGGTGGAAGGAACGGTTGACCTGATCGCGATGCAGCGCCAGGCGGAGATGATGCAGCGTGCGCTGAGCGTCTTTCATAACGATTTCAATAAGACAGCTTCAGAAGAACTGCCCAGGGTCTAGTTCCATGCGGAGGAAAAGATGATTAGAGCGCTTTACACGGCCGCCAGCGGCATGAGTGCGCAGCAGTTGAATCTTGACACGATTGCCAATAACCTTGCCAACTCCTCGACTACGGGTTTTCGGCAGTTGCGACTCGAATTCCAGGACATGGTCTATCAAAATATGGTTACCCCAGGAGCCGCGCAGAGCCAGAACACGGTCTCAGCGGGATTGCAGATTGGTCTAGGAACGAAATCGGCCGCCACCGAGGTGATCACGACGCAAGGTTCTCTGAACGAGACCGACAATCCCCTCGATGTGGCGATTGAAGGCTCTGGATTCTTCCAGGTGCAACGGCCTGACGGAACGATCGCTTATACAAGGGCGGGGCAATTTCAGTTGAACAACCAGGGAACGATTGTGACCACGGACGGCGATCCGATCATTCCCACCATTACTGTGCCAGCCAACGCGACGGCGGTCACCATTACCCAGTACGGAGTTGTAAACGCCACACTCGCAGGCCAGCAGAACCCGTCGCAGCTCGGGCAGATTCAACTGGCGACATTCCCCAATCCTGGGGGCCTTGAAAGCATGGGAAACAACTTGTTGCAGGCCACGCTCAGTTCGGGCGACCCGGTGCTGGGAAATCCTGGAGGGACCGAGGGGTTGGGATCTCTGCAGCAGGGATATCTCGAGAACTCCAACGTCGATGTAGTGCAGGAATTTGTGCAGATGGTGTTGGCGCAGCGGGCTTACGAAGCAAACTCGAAGGTGGTAAAGGCGGCTGACGATATGTATTCGCAAGTCAATAACATGACTCACTAAGGTTCGAGTAGTTGATCCGGAATATGGAGCCACGAAGTGCGTTACCTCATCAGATCGGGAGTTGCATTAGCTGGTTCAGTTGTCGCGACAATAGGTTGGCTGAATTGTGCCGCGCTGACTATTGCCGCACAAAACAGCCGCGGAGGCGGTTCGGAGGCGTCAGTGTTGACTTCTGCTGCCGCTTCTCCGCGCGCATCCCAGGAGATCGTTCGCGAGATCGACGATCCGGCGACGGGTGACCGCTGGTTGCTTGAGCGGGATACGCAACAACCGGGCGGCCCCGGGAGAATGATGCTGCTTGCCCGTGGGATGCCGTCGCCATCGACAGCAAGAAGCTCGGTCGCGCATGGGGAGGGTGAATTCGAGCCTGCCGCGTCCGCCGCACTTATTCACGCCGGCGACCAACTTATTGTCGAGGAACACACCAAACTTGTTGACGCAAGTCTTGAAGCAATTGCATTGGCACCGGCTCGCGCGGGCCAAACTCTTCGTGTTCGCCTCATGATCGGCGGGCGCGTGTTGAAGGCCATCGCAGCCACTGCGGGGCGCGCAACGTTGATCCAAGAATCCGGATTGTAGTTATGAAAATGAATTCTGCAAGAACCATCCTGGTCGCGGCAATGATCGCCTTCCCGTTTTCCGTCGTTCATGCAAAAAAGCCGCAAACTGCCGCCTCTTCCGAGAAGTCCACTCCGCCGGAGGCCGCACTCGAGTCCTATATTTCCCGGGTGCGTGCACAGCAAGCGTCGGAGATTCGCACGCCCGGCTCGATCTGGAGCCCGGAGGGGCGCTTGGTAAGACTAGCCACAGATGCCAAGGCCGTTCGCATTCACGACGTGGTTTCGATTGTGGTGACTGAAAGCCTGGCAGCTTCGACCGATGGACAGGTGAAGGACTCGCGCGCCTCCAGTGCCAATTCCGGACTAACCTCGCTATTTGGCGCGCTCAAGAATTCGAACGCCCTGCAGAACTTGATTGGCGAGACTGCCACGTCGGGGCTGACGGCGCAGGGACAGAGCACTACCAATTCGAGCCTGGCTACGACTTTCGGCGCCGAAGTAATTGATGTGCTGCCTAACGGAATGCTGGTGGTGCAGGCGACGCGGCAGTTGACCTTCTCAGGACAAACGCAACTGATCAAGCTTCGCGGGCTGGTGCGGCCAGAGGATGTGAGCAACCAGAACCAGGTGCTTTCAACGGCCATGACCGACTTGGAGCTTGAAGTGACAGGCAAGGGAATCGTCAACGATTCAACTTACCGGCAAAACCCCCTGGTACGTTTCCTCGGAAGGATTCTGGTGTTTTAGCAACTACAAAGGCGAGATTGTTGGTGATTTGGCGGGAACGAATGCGGTACCCGGTGACTACGAGCGAAGAATACGTGGATCGGTGAGTGAAGAATGGGGAATCCGTTAAGAACCCGAATGAGTAGTGGCGGGACAAAGCATTCTATTGAGAAGGCCCTACTGTGTCTCGTGGTCCTGGCTGCGGCGGTCTCCAGCCGGGGGCAGGTTTCCACAGTGAAAGCCCGCCTCAAAGATGTCGCCTCGATTGAAGGTGTACGCGACAACCAATTGGTTGGATACGGTCTAGTAGTTGGATTGCGCGGAACCGGAGACAGTTCGCAGACCGTCTTTCCGTCGCAGACTCTTGTCTCGGTGTTGCAGCGAATGGGCGTAACGGTACCGCAAACGGGTTCAAACAGCGCCAGTAACATGCAGGTAAAGAACATGGCTGGCGTATTTGTGGTGGCCACCCTGCCCCCCTTCAGCCCTCCGGGCTCAAAAATCGACGTAACAGTTTCCTCCGCCGGCGACGCGCGTTCGCTCGAAGGCGGAATTCTGCTGATGACGCCGCTTTATGGGCCGGATGGGCAGATTTTCGCACAGGCGCAGGGAGCGCTGGTGCTGGGGGGGTACGTTGCCGCATCGGGAGGAAACTCGAAACAACTGAACCACCCCACTACCGCCAGGGCGATCGGCGGTGCGCTTGTGGAGCGGCAGGTGCGCTTCGATCTCAAGCAGCTCAAGACGATCGATGTTGTTCTTAACGACGCGGATTTTCACACTGCCGAACAGATGGCTGCAGCCATTAACAAAGCGCTTGGAGGATCCCGGGCAATTGCACTGGATAGCAGGCAGATTGAGATACAACCCGGGGTCGACGAGGACCGTGCGGCGCTGCTCGACAAGGTTGAATCGGTAGAGGTAGATATCTTCCCAAAAGCGCGTGTAGTGGTGAATGAGCGCACCGGGACAGTGGTAATCGGTGGTACAGTGCGCCTGCAGCCAGTCTCGATTCTGCATGGCGGTTTGATTGTGAACGTGATCTCGCAGACCGAAGTTTCGCAGCCGGGCCCGCTGTCCTCCGGAAGCACGCAGGTGGTGCAACAGACCCAGGTGCAGGCCCAGGACAAGCCGGTGAACCGCATCGATTTAAAGGAAGGCGCCACAGTTGAAGATTTGGTCCAGGAATTGCAACGAACGGGTGCGGGGGCGCGAGACGTGATCTCGATATTACAGGCGATGAAAGAAGCCGGCGCGCTTGAGGCCGAGGTGGAGGTCCTGTGACGGGTACTATCAGGCAACTGCCGGGCGGATTGGAGACGGGTCTTGCTCAGCGAGCGGCCGAGCGGTCGCAGGGAACCGCAGCGTCTTCGCCAAAGCTAGTGCATGCGGCCCATGAGTTTGAGGCCCAGATGATGAAGGAGTTACTGAAGCCAATGACCGAGGGTGATGCTCTGACCGGAGATGATGAGGGCTCCAATGATGTGCTTGATTCCGGAGCTGGTTCGGGTGGCACTCTGGGCGAATTTGCGACTGAATCGCTTGGCAAGGCAATGAGTGAACGGGGCGGTTTCGGCATAGCGAATCGGATTGTGAGCCAGCTCTCCCATTCTGGTAATCATGGCAAAACCGGGACGGTAACCATGGATCTGCACGGTAATACCGTAATGAGAAGCAACAAATGACTATCGTGATAAGAGAACATTGACGATAGCTTTACAAGAGGCGATTGATATGGATGTGAATAACAATTTGGACGGGTTAAGGTCGCTGCTCGGGGTGCAGACTCCTTCTACCGGAGCTGTTTCGACGCGCGGCGGAGCGAAGGGTGAGACAAGCGAGTTGAGTGGTGACCGCGCCACCCTGAGCAGTGCTGGAAGCGAAGTTTCAACCGGGAACGAAAGCGACGGTGTCCGCATGGACAAGGTGGCAGCCGTGCAGGCCGCGCTGGCCTCAGGAACATACAACGTTCCGGCTTCGGCAGTCGCCTCAAAGATGGTGGACGCCATGTTGGCTGATGCTAATTAAACCAAGGCTGTTCGGACAAAGATTTGAAGGCGATGCGGCAAATTAGCACAACAATGATGACGGCAAGTGGCGCAACGGCCACTGCTGCAATCGGGCCGGCAGATGGAAGTTCATCGACGCCCGAATTGAGAGCTCTTGTAATTGAGGCGACGCGCGCTTTGGCCCGACTCGATGTTGCACGGCTTCAGGAACTGGCGCTATCGTGCGAGGCGCTGACGCGGATGCCACCCCCGACAACCAGGGAACAGAGACAGGAGTTTGTCAGTCAGGCTTGTGCCGCGCGCGACGATATGGCGGTATTCGCTCGGGTTCTTGAAGCGACTCGGGCAAATCTGAAGGTTATAGAGAGGCTGCGGCAACTACGCACTGGTAACCTGGGATACGCGGAAAACCCTGAGGTCTATCTGAGTTCGAGACAGAGGGATTTAGAGGGCGGCCATGGGAACAATTAACGCCGCATTCGGATTGATCTCAGGCGCGCTTGATGCCGACCAGGCGGCGCTGAATGTGGTGGCCAACAATGTGGCCAACACCAACACCCCTGGCTATACCGAAGAGAAGCCTGAATGGCAGCAAAACTCCCCAATAACAGTGAATGGAATCACGGTTGGCGAAGGAGTTACGGAAACCGGGGCGGCTTCACAGCGTGACCGGGTGCTTGAGGAGCGGCTGGACCAGCAGCAGCAACTCGCATCGGGATCGAGCACACGGTTGGCGGCGTTGAACGAGATGCAGGCATTGTTTACGCCTGACTCCGGTTCTTCGGGTTCGTCAGCGGGTGATATCGGCAACGACATTACCAACTTCTTCGACTCCTTTACATCGCTTGAAGGCGGTGCTACTAACAATGCGCTGCGCCAGAGCGTGCTCTCGACCGCATCAACGCTTTCCGCCGATATCTCGAGCGCCGCGGCCAGCCTGAACTCGCAGCGATCGGCGATTGACCAGGATGCATCGGGAATTGCAAGCCAGGTGAACTCGCTGACCAGCGCACTGGCACAAGTGAACCAGCAGATTGAGTCCACCTCGCCTAATGCCGATGCCGGAACACTGGAAGACCAGCGGCAGCAGGACCTGAGCCAGTTGTCGCAACTCATCGGGGTGAACCAGATTACGACGTCGAACAACGGGCTTGAGATCACAACCACCTCGGGGCAGTTGCTGGTTGCAGGCGGCCAGAGCTATCAACTCACCACCGGAACCGTAGGTGGAGTGACGGATTTTTTTTTAGGCGGCAACGACATTACTTCTGGTCTCACCACGGGCGCGGGACAGCTTGGTGGCTATCTCACGGCTCGGGACGTGGACATTCCGAATACGTTGAGTTCGCTCGATCAGCTTGCTTACAGCATCTCGACGAGCGTGAATGCGGCGAACAACTCGGGAACTGACCTGGACGGCGTAGAAGGCACCGGCACCAATTCATCAGGAGTGGTCGGCACCGGATCGACGCCGCTCTACATCTTCAATGAGCCGACGCAAATTGCGGGCAGCGCGGCTGCGATGACGGTTACTATGACCAACCCAAATCAGATTGCAGCGGCGGGTTTCGGAAACGGCACCGGAGACAACTCGAATGCCGTTGTCATTGCCGGGCTTGGCGGCCAGCAGGTTGTGAACGGGCAAAGCCCGACCGACTACTACTCGAACTTTGTGACTAATCTTGGGTCGACGGTCTCCGAAGTTCAAACGGCCGACACAGCGCAGAATGCCTCAGTATCGCAATTGCAGACACAGAATAACGCACTTTCGGGCGTGAACCTGAATGACGAGGCAGCGGCGCTGTCGACGCTGGAGACCAGCTACCAGGCGGCGTCACAGGTCTTCAACATGTTGAACACGATCATGACTTCGGCTCTGAACCTCGGCATGCAGTCTACGGTGTCGTAAGGGCAGGGAACAGAGAGCAGGGAACAGAGAACAGTTGCACGCTTCGGGGCTCCTTGCGCAGGCAGAGGCAGTTTCAAGGTAAACGAGATTCTGGAGTGACTAAGATGCGGGTTGATCCGACTTACATTACGAACCTGGTGGGCTCACTCGATCAGACCCAGGTCAGCGAGCAGCAGTTGAGCTCAGAGCTTTCAAGCGGCGTGAGTATCACTTCGCTAAGCTCCAATCCAGTTGGAGCGGGCCAGAACGTGCTGCTGCTGAACCAGATTCAACAGGATGACTCGTTCACGCAGAGTTCGAACCTGGTTACGGGCCAGCTTCAAGTGGCGGATTCCGCATTGGGAAGCGTGGTGAGCGAGTTGACGAAGGCCATTTCTCTTGCGACAAGCGCCAACAACGGCACGATGAGCGCGAGCAATGTCAAGTCAATCGGCAACCAGATCTCTGGAATTCTTGACGAAGTACAGTCGCTGGCCAACACAAGCTATCAAGGGCAGTACATCTTTGCCGGCGGCCAGACCGGAAGCGCACCGTTTTCGACTTCCGCAGTAGCGTCCCCAGCGGTGACTAGCTACAACGGCGACGAGGGTGTCAACTATCTCCAGATGCCTAATGGGCAGAAGATTCAGTTAAACGTGCCGGGCGACCAGATATTCCTGGGCAGCGGAAGCTCAAGCGTGAGCGTGTTCGGCGCGCTGAATGCGCTCATTTCGGACTATTCGAACGGTACGGTGAATACAGGCCAAGCGGTTGCGGACACCGAGGCGCTTGGGTCGGCGCTCAACTACGTTTCGCAGCAGCGTGTGACGATCGACAACTCGATTACACAGATATCCTCGGCCTCGGCTGCGACTACGAGTTCAGAAACGCAACTCATGGCAGCGCAGACCGATCTGATGCAGGCCGATATTCCAACGATTTCAACGCAGCTCGCGCTCGCTGAGACGCAACAGACTGCGCTTGAGGATGTGATTGCTCAGCTCGAATCTCCGTCGAACAGTTTGTTCAGCAAGATGCCGAGCTAAAGCCCGCTGCGCGTGCTTAGGCGATGCGGAGAGCGACAGAGGCTGCGTTTACATCGCGCATTTTGCGCCCCAAAATTCCGTGGCACGTTTTTTGCACCATTTTGAGTGAAAACGACCTCTATAGCACCCCCAATGTAACAGATTTCTCCTTGTTACATTTCTGCAAGCTATTGATTTATAAAGGTGTTGCAAGAACTGGACCCTGTTGCCTTAGTGGTTACCCCGGGGGAAGGGGGGTGGGGTATCCCCCCCGATTAGCGGGCTTCAAAGCCTTAACCTTCATGCGATCAATGATTTACATGAGAAACGGACGAAGGCCCAGCCGGGTTGGAGGTTAAGAAAGGATTTTCTGCAATTCACAATTTAAGTATGCGCGTTTCAGGGCTAATTGCACGCAAATGCGCCGGTGAGGGCGACTAGAGCTGCGCCGTTATACTCAAGTGGAAGAGGGTACAGGCTTTGCTTGAACCGCTGCGCTTTATATGGAATGCAACCCGCGGCCATCGGCTGACCCCGTGGCGGAGCCCTTATTTGCGCTGGCGGATTGAGACCTATTCCGGGAAGAAAGCGGAGACGCTAACCGCCTCGAGCATCTTTGCTTTTGTCTGGGCGTCGCGTTGGGAGCTTTTGAGTTTTCTAATGTGGACGGGGCAGGTGGAGCGCGAGGCGAAGCGGAAGACGTGAAAGCCTTTCGTTAAGACGACGCCGTAGCAATTGAAGACTGTGAGATTGAGCTGGAGGGTGCTCGTTGAAGCGTAGATACGTTTTGAACGACAGATATCCGATCCCAGCAGTACTCGTGTGGCTGATGGCCTCCGGTGGAATCTCCCTCGTTTTGATCACGGTTCTCGGTTTATGCGTTTCGATATTCTGGACAGGACCAGATCGCAATCTCCTCGACGCGTTTCCCGGATTTATCACTGTTCTTTTCGGGATTTGGGGTGGCTATACAGGAATTTGCGCCATATTGATCTGGATTGCGATGTGAGTCTACTGGGTAGTCGCAGAGAGGACACCCTCTCGCTTCGGCTGGTTTCTCGTACTTTTCTTCGGCATGTATTACGGCGCATTGATCTACGCCTTTGATCTTTGGAGAAGAGGGGCCATCACAGTTGTGCCAGAATCGCTGGCTTCTAATAATGCCGCGGCCCTAAAGTCCAGAATTTGAGGGAAATAGGGACATGATTCCTATAGGACACTACCCCTACTGCCATTCAGCGCAACGTCACCATTCCTTGTGCTAGGCTTTGACCAACTGTGGCTAACTTCGAAAAAGCGCCGGCCGAGGTCCAGGAGATCCTATCCAAGCCGATTCAGCAGCTTGGCCTCAAGCTGGAAGGCTCACCCCTGGAACGCTTCGTGCTGCAACTCTACAAAGAGCTGGATGCCAAGAAGCTGAGAAAGTTCCGCCCCAAGTGCTATCTGACCGATGAGTGGGGCTGCCCGAACATGGAACCCGTCATCGGAATCCCGTTCTACCTGGCCGATCCGAAACTGCAGAGTCTTGAGTCTGAGATGAACGACATTGAAGACTCGCGGCAGATCATGATGTATTTGCGCCACGAGGCGGGCCACGCATTCAATTACGCCTACGAGTTGTATAGAACTGAAGAGTGGCGCAGCCTTTTTGGGCCGTTCCGGCGTGCCTACCGTGACAACTACAAACCGGTTCCATTTTCACGCCTGTTTGTGCGCCACATGGAGGGCTGGTACGCGCAGAAACATCCCGATGAAGATTTTGCCGAGACGTTCGCAGTGTGGTTGACACCTCGCTCCAACTGGCGGAAGCGCTACAAGGATTGGGGCGCGATGAAGAAGCTGCTGTACATGGATCGAATCGGCCACAAGCTTGGAGATACCGATCCCGCAGTGGTGCATGGCGACACCGATATTACTGTCGACGAGATGAATGAGACGGTGGGCGAGTTCTATCAGCATGCGCTCGATCAGCAGCTCTCGCCAGGGGAGCTACCTCTTGACACCGATCTGCGCGACATTTTCAACGTATCGAAGCGCCGCAGGAATAATGTGCGCCCAGCGGCCGATCTTCTGCGTGAGAATCGCAAGGTGCTTGTGGATAAGGTGAATTATTGGACGGGGGTTCAGCGGCCGCTGATAAAGAAGTTAGTCGAGGCCATCGAAGCAAAAGTAAACGCGCTTGGCCTGCATGCCGACATAAAATGTGAAAGGGATTATTTGACCGAGGTCGCAGTGTACGCGACCGCACTGGCAATGAACTACATGACGCGGGGCAAGTTCATATTGCCGTGAATCACGATTCACTGGGTGCGTTGCGGTGGATTTAATCAGAACGAAAGGCGTAGAGGCATTATGGCAAACCTCAAAATAACCATCTTGCACGATGTTTGGGAAGAGGGGCCGCCTGAGCCTGAGCCGGAGCCCGTGAAGGCGCCGCGCGGCAAGAAGGGTAAACGCCCGAAGAGAAGAAAGAATCCACTGTTTGACCGCGAAGAGATTTTCGAAGCGCTGACAAAGCTCGGCCACGAGCCTTCATATCACGTTCTGGATGGCAAGAACCAATCACTGCTTGCGCTTTCAAGGTGCGGCGCCGACCTGATCTTCAACCTTACGGAGTCATATGCCGGCGACGATACGATGGACAAAAACATTGCCGCATACCTTGAACTGCTGCACATTCCATATACGGGCAGCAGCCCGCAGGCACTCTATCTTGCGCAGGATAAAGCGATCGCCAAAAAGATTTTCGACTTTCACAAAATAAGGACACCTGACTTTGCCACTTCTTATAGAGGCCGCACGGATCATTCGCACGATATCAAATTCCCGTTGATTGTTAAGCCTGTCTCAGAAGATGGATCTATCGGCATCGACAATGGCTCCGTGGTGGACAGCGTGAAAGAGTTGATGGAACGCATCGACTACATCCATGAAGAATTCGACAGCCCGGCGCTGGTTGAGGAGTACATTGAGGGGCGCGAAATCTACGCCGCGATCCTGGGTAACGAAAATGCCGAGGTGCTGCCTCTGATTGAACTCGATCTTTCAAAGCTTCCAGAGGGGACGCGACGAATTGCCGGGCAGGACGTGAAGTTTGATTTCGAGACCGAGGCCTACAAGGTGACAAAATCTGCGCCGGTTGAGGACCTGGATGACGAGATTGCAAAAAAGCTCAAGGACACAGCGCTTGCTGCCTGCCGGGCTCTGAAGCTGCGCGACTATAGCCGCATTGATATGCGGCTTGATAACAAAGGTGAGGTTTACGTCATCGAGGCCAACCCAAACCCATGGCTCGCAAGCGCTGCCGAATTCACAATGGCGGCCAGGAAGGCGGGCTACTCGTATACCGAAATGATAGATAAAATTGTGGAGCTGGCCCGCGCGCGCTTTGTGTAGTTGGACGCTTTGGCAGCGATGGACCCTTTTTGAAACAGTGTGTCTAAGAATATGGATGACACGGAAAAGGTAGACTTACTCAGAGAATTGTTGATCCCACACCGCATGATTAGAAGCTTGATATCCCTTGTGGTTGCCTGCCTTGGACTGGTGGCTGGCGCGACGGTGCGCGCTCAGCAATTGCCTCCTGTTGAGCCGCCCAAGCCGATGCCGGGCACCACTACCAATACGCAAAACCTCGAGGTGACTACGACCGAGGTGCTGGTGCCGACGCTGGTTGAGAAGAAGGACGGCGATGTAGTGTACGGACTGAAGGCCAGCGACTTTGTTGTGGAAGACGACGGGGTTGCGCAGAAGATTCGCGTGCAGGAGGAGATGGACACGGCGCCGGTGGCGCTGGTGGTGGCGGTGGAAGAGGGCGGATCGAGCGTGCTGGAGTTCGATAAGCTGGCTCACCTTGGTCCGCTGCTCGATCTTTTTCTTGCCGAGCCTAATAGCCAGGTTGCTCTGATCGGGTTTGATTCGCAGCCGTACCTTATTCAGGACTTCACGCATGAAGGCGACAAGATTACTGACCAGTTGAAGCACCTTGAGCCGGGCGACGGCGGCGCGGCGATTCTGGACACGGTTGCGTATGGGGTAAGCATTCTTCAGGATCGGCCTAAAGAATACCGGCGCGTGCTGCTGATTGTGAGCGAGGAGCGGGACCACGGCAGCAAACACACCAAGCCGGTGCAACTGATCAAGAGCATTGGCGAGTCGGATGTGCTGGTGCTGAGCGTGTCGTTTTCGCCGGCGCGGGCCGAGTTTTTGCACGATGCAGCCGATAGCGGCGACGACCGCACGCTGAGCATAGTTTCAGCGCTGGTGATGGCGGTGAAAGCGTTCAAGAAAAATGTGAGCAAAGAGATTGCCTTGGAAAGCGGGGGCGAGTACACCACGTTTACCAACGACAAGAAGTTTGAGAAGCGGGTGGCTGAAGCGGCTTCACATACTCGCAATCGGTATTTAATTACTTTCAGTCCGTCGAACCCTACGCCGGGGCTGCATGCCATTAAGGTGCGGACTGCGGTGGATTATGGCGCGCGGATTGTGGCGCGGGCTAACTATTGGTCGGATCAAGGGCAGTGAGGGTGACGGAGATTCCGGAATCTTGTGGACTAATGCGGGGCGGGGTAGAATTGCGGGCAAATCGCATTTGCATTCGGGTAGATGACCATGAAAAAGCAACAACGGATCGTACTGGTGCTGCTAGGCACGTTTTACGCGGCTTTGATTCTAGTTCTTGATTTGCGGATTCGGCCTGACTTGAAAGCGTTGCCGTTGCATCTGGCGGTGCTTTGCGGATTGTTGGTTTTTCTCGTGCTGCTTTATCGGTATGGGCCGAGGTGGAGGTATTTTGAATTGTTCAGACCTCTCACGGTCGCTATTTTAGGTGCTGGTTTAGCGATCTGGGGCTTGTACAAGAAGCATGAAGTTCAAGCGGCGCTTTGTATGTTCTTTGCTCTCATCTTCGCTTGGATAGCCTTCGACGAGTGGAAGAAACTAAAGAACGCGGCCGCAACGCAGGGGGTTGAGGGTACGGCATGAGTCAGCGAAGTTTTTTCGGCGACGCGTTAAACCCCGCACCTTCTGATTCGCGCCGCCCCTACGGGGCTGCAGCATTTTTTATGCAGCCTACCCAGGACTGCGTCCGCTGCGGCGAACTTGTACTGGGCTAACTTCTTCGCCTCCCTCCGGGAGGCGGCCTGTCGGCACGCGTAGTCTCTTGCCTTTCAAGACCGATGTGGTGGTTGGTCTTCGCCGCAATTTCCCCTTAATGAGGCGTTCATGGTAACCTCACTTTAGACACTTAAGAAGTGGACCTGAGAAAAAGTAGGAGTAACTTACGCCGTGCTGGCGACTCAAAAGAAATCTGACCTGATTCAACGCTTCCGCACCCACGATACCGACACCGGATCCCCCGAAGTCCAAATCGCGATTCTGAGTGAGCGTATTGGTGAGCTAACCGAGCATTTCAAGACACATAAGAAAGATCACGCTTCACGGCGTGGGCTTTTGATGCTGGTGAGCAAGCGCCGTCGTTTGCTGGATTACCTGAAGTCGCACGATTCGGACCGTTATCGGGACGTGATCGGCAAACTCGGGATCCGCAAGTAAACAGAAAGCCAACGTTGACCCGGAAGCGCCCAGACCGGATATTGGTCACGGCCCCTGCTCGCGAATCAAACTGGGGCCATGGTGTACCTGGCGGCTCGCAAATGCCGCCGGGGCAAGCGCAGGCGTATTGCCAATTTCGGTCTCTTCCCGCTACCATCCCACCCGAAGCACAAGCAAACTATTCGACACACAGGCTTGACGCGAATGCCTGCGCACTGAGCGCAGGCAGCCAGCGTGTTGTGTGGCTGCAGTGCTTTCCCTACACAAGTTTCCCAAGCGAAAAACGAAACGAGGACAATTATGTCTACGAAGCATGAAGTGGCCGTCGAGCTTGCCGGCGGCAAGCGGCTGGTATTTGAAACCGGCCGTATGGCCAAGCAAGCCAGTGGCGCCGCCCTGGTGAGTACAGGCGAGACCGTGGTACTTGCTACCGCAGTCGCTTCCCCCGATCCGAGGGAAGGTATCGATTTCTTCCCGCTCACGGTGGATTACCGCGAGTACACGTACGCCGGCGGACGCATTCCGGGCGGCTTCATCAAGCGCGAAGGGCGTCCCAGTGAAAAAGAGATTCTGACCTGCCGTCAGATCGATCGCCCGTTGCGGCCGCTGTTCCCCGATGGATTTCGCAACGAAACACAGTTGATTGCGCTGGTTTTTTCGGCCGACAAGGAAAACGATCCTGACGTGATTGCGATCAATGCGGCTGCGGCGGCGGTTGCGCTTTCAGATATTCCGTTCAGCGCTACGGTTGGCGCGGTTCGCGTGGGCCGTGTGAACGGCGAGTTTGTGGTGAACCCCACTTATGCCGAGCGTGCACTGACCACGGTGAACATCATGGTGGTCGGCCACAAAGACGGAATCGTGATGATTGAGTCGGGCGCCAAGGAAGAGACCGAGGAAGTGATTCTTGCGGCCATCGAATTTGCGCACGGCGAGATCAAGAAGATTGTTGCCGTTGTTGATGAGCTGGTGGCCAAGGCGGGCAAGCCGAAGCGCGCATTTGTAGTGCCCGAGGTTGACGAGGCTTTCTATAACGACCTGAAGGCGAAGATCGGCGACCGCTTGAAGGACGCGCTGGATACCAAGACTCACGGCAAGACCGAGAGCTATGGGCTGATCAAGCAGATCAAGGATGAGTTGGCGGCTGAGCTGCCTGCTGACGATCCGGCGGCGAAGAAGAAGCTGGCACATTATTATGAGCTGCTGCGCGAGCGGACCTTCCGCGAGCAGGTGACCAAGGAGCGCATTCGTCCCGATCGCCGCGCCTTCGATGAGATTCGTGCGATCACGATTGAGACTGGCGTGCTACCACGGACCCACGGTTCCGCGCTGTTTACGCGCGGCGAAACGCAGGCACTGGTTACTGCAACGCTTGGCACCCATGATGACGGGCAGCGGCTTGAGAGCTACGAGGGCGAGCAGAAGAAGAACTTCATGCTGCACTATAACTTTCCACCGTTCAGCGTTGGCGAGACGGGCCGCATGACCGGCACAGGCCGCCGCGAAGTGGGGCACGGAGCTCTGGCTGAGCGCGCGATTAGCGCGGTGCTGCCTGGGCCTGATGAGTCGCCTTATTCGATGCGCATTGTGTCGGACATTCTGGAGTCGAACGGTTCTTCGTCGATGGCTTCAGTTTGCGGCGCGAGCCTGGCGCTGTTTGACGCAGGCATTCCGCTGAAGGCCCAGGTGGCTGGCGTTGCAATGGGCCTGGTGAAGGAAGGCGACGACTACGCCATCCTGACCGACATTGCAGGCGCAGAAGACCACTACGGCGACATGGATTTCAAGGTGGCCGGAACGCGCAAGGGCATTACCGCCCTGCAGATGGACATCAAGATTGGCGGCCTGACCCGCGAGATTCTTTCGCAGGCCATGGAACAGGCGCGCCGCGGACGGTTGTTCCTGCTGGACAAGATGGATGCGGCATTGAGCGGTCCGAGGCAGGAGCGCTCGCAGTATGCGCCTCGCATTGAAACCCTGCAGATTCCTGTCGAGAAGATTCGCGACCTGATCGGCAAGGGGGGTGCGACGATTCGCGGCATTGTTGAGCAAACCGGCGCCAAGATCGATGTAGACGACACCGGCAAGGTGAGCGTTGCGTCGAGCGATGGCGAGGGCCTGAAGAAGGCGCTGGCGATGATCAACGACGTAACCGCAGTGCCAGAGATTGGCAAGACCTATCTTGGCAAGGTGGTTCGGCTGGCTGAGTTCGGCGCGTTTGTCGAGATTTTCCCAGGCACCGACGGGCTGCTGCACATCTCAGAGATCGCGGAGCATCGCGTGAAGGATGTGAAGGATGAACTGCGCGAAGGCGACCAAGTGATGGTGAAGGTGCTGGCGCTTGAAGGTAACCGCATCAAGCTGAGCCGGAAGGCACTCATCAAGGAGCAAAAGGCGAAGTTGGCCCAGACTGCTCCGGCTGAGGGCGGCGAAGGCGAGGCTCCTGCTGCACCGCGCGAATTTACACCGCGCGAAGCGGCGCCTCGTGAAGCAGCTCCGCCGCGGCCGCGTCATGAATTCGACGAGCGGCAGCCTGCTTCAAATCAGAGCACGATCCTGATTGAGGGCGGGGATGATTTTGAGGAAGAGGGAGGCGAGGAATTTGATGAGACGACCGAGCCGAACTTCAACCGCGCTGATGGCGCTCCGGTGCCAGCGGCAGGTGTAACGACTGCTGGTGGGGCTGGACGTCCGCCGCAGAATAACAACAATCGCCGTCGCCGTCGCCGCCGTCCGGGTGGTGGAAGCGGAAGCGGTCCTCGAAGCAATTAAGGCGATCCGTACGAAATGAAAACACAAAAGGCCCGGGCATTTTCAGGCTGTTACGAAACGGGCTTTTAGAACAACGAGAAGCGGGGTTCCAGTGATGGAGCTTCGCTTCTTTTGTTTTTGGGAGCGAGGATTGGCTTTTGGAGGCTCGGGCGAGGCGAGTCTGCTGTCAGGCTGAGGCCATCGCTTGAGTCAGGCGGCTGCCGCCCAGCACCTTCATCATCCGTTTTAGGTTATAAGCCATGTTCCCCCGGGCTGATCTCGGTCTGTGCTCCGCCCAGACCGCGCAGCAGGAAACGCGGATGCCCGAAGATGCGGTATTTCAGCGTGCCGAAGGGATGTTCGACGGTGGATCGTCGCAGTCGCATCGCGGCGGGTGTGGCGCGTTGCTCCATGCGCTCCAGGGCCCCCTCGTACAGGTGGCGATGCACGAACCGTTGCGGGGACCCGGTACAGCGATGCTTCAGCGGGCATGCGCCGCAGGTCTCGGCTGGCGCCGTGTACGCTACCCTGTTTTTGCTCCTCTGCAGTTGCTTGCGCGTGAGGGTCTGACCAGCAGGGCATTGGAACGTGTCCGTCGCTGCGTCGTAGTGGAACGCGGTGCGGTCGAACAACGTTCCATCGCCCTGGTTGTTGATGGCGCGATTGGCAGGCACATGCGGCAAAATGCCCTTTGTCTCGCAGGCTTCAGCCTGTTCGCCGTTGGAGTAGCCGGCGTCGGCGACTACGTTCAGCGAAGCAGGTTTGCCAACTGCCTCCTGTGCCGCCTCGGCCATCGGCAACAGGCTGCGGTTGTCGGTTGCTTCTCCGGTGACCTTCTGGGCCACGATCAGCGCGTGTTCGGCATCCACCGCAGTCTGGACGTTATAAGCAGGCGCATGGCCATGGCCTACGCGCATAAAGTGCGCCTCCGGCTCCTGATGCCGGTTCAACTTCTCCAGCGCGTGAGCCACGGCGCTTGGGTCGATGACTACTTCTTCCTGCCCGTCGGCCGTTTCCACGGCATCCAGATAGCGCTCCATAGCCTCGCGTTCGCGCACCCCACGCGCACTGCTCACGGCCAAAAACTTCGACCCGTCGATAGCCACCCATTCGCCGCGCACCAGCCCCACTGAACGCGCAAAGCGGACCAACTCGGCACCCGCCTCGGTTACCGCCTCACGATGGATGCGCCGGAACTCCGCGATGCTCTTGTAATCGGGAGCCAGACGGCCCAGAAGCCACATTACTTCGACGTTGCGACGGCACTCGGCTTCCAGACGACGAGACGAGCGGATCTGTTGCAGATAACCATAGAGGTAAAGCTTCAGCAGGTCGCGCGGATCGTAGCCAGGTCGTCCAGTTTCGGCTGGCTCGGAACGCTCGAATCCCAACTGGCTCATCTCCAATCGGGAAACGAAAGCGTCGATCACCCGACAGAGGTGGTCGCACGGAACAAGATCATCCAGCACAACCGGGAACAACGTGCCTTGGGTTCGTCCCTCACCTTGAATGAAGCCCATGAAAAATGCCCTCGCTCACCACGAGGGCATTTTCCCATCATTTCCCCGATTCATCCAGACTTTTGTAACAGCCTGATTTTGCCCGGGCCTTTTGTGTTGGGCCGGGTACCAGCAAGCCTGCATTCACTGGGCACCTCAATCTGGATCCTCCGGCCGGTTCGGCTGGGTTCCGGTGATCGGGATGACTCGAAACTTCCGAATCGACGACGATCTACCCTGAATGAGCGGATATTTTTGTGACAGTGCCGAAAGTGTCACAATCGAAACTCTCAGGCTATGGCTCAGGTATACGCTCACTCAGGTGAACGTGGCTAACAGCAGGGCAATAGACTAATTGGTGCACCCACCATGAGGTGTCAAAGGATTTCCTATTTCCGCCGCCACTATCGGATGTGCTTAGCCCTCAGGGAGGGACCTCTTGAACAGCAAGAACCTTGGCAAGGTAATGATCGCGCCGGTTACGCAAGCGGATCGGCCTTCTATCTACCGCATGCGCCATGACGTGTATGCCACCGAACTTGGGCAGCACGAGGTGCAGCAAGATGCGATGTTGTCCGATGCTCTCGATGAGGGCAATATCTACATCGTCGCGAAAATCCGCGGCGAGCTAGCGGGCTTTATCAGTGTCACGCCGCCGACCCTCGGTTGGTACTCCATCGAAAAGTATTTAAGTCGGGATGAATTGTCGATCAAGCTCGACGAACGCACCTATGAGATCAGGATTTTGACTGTCTCGCGCGCTCACAGGCATAGCCGCGTGGCTTTGTACCTGATGTATGCGGCTTTTCGCTGGGTAGAAGAGCATGGCGGTGAACAGATCATTGCGATGGGACGGTCGGAAATATTGGGTATGTACCAGAGCTTTGGCGCGGAACTTCTTGGGCATAGAGTTGTTTCGGGTGCAGTGACATTCGAACTGATAAAGACCTCAGTGTCCCACTTGCGGCGGCATGCGATTCACCACCAGGCCACGGTTCTGGAGATGAGCAGGCACGTCGACTGGAAGATGGATTTCCCACTCACGAAAGCGCCCTGCTGCTTTCACGGTGGAGCGTTTTTTGAAGCAATTGGTAACGGATTTGACACTTTGGATCGACGTGAATCGATTGTAAACGCCGACGTTTTAGATGCCTGGTTTCCACCCTCCCCGCGCGTGATAAGCACCCTGCAAGAGCACCTTTCATGGTTGGTCAGGACATCGCCGCCCGCGCAGTGTGAAGGCCTGTGCGAAGCGGTGGCTGGGCACCGTGGAGTGCGGCGGGAGAATATTCTCCCAGGTGCAGGATCGTCTGATCTGATCTATCGCGCGTTTCAACACTGGCTTCATCGCGAATCGCGCGTTCTGATCCTTGATCCCACGTATGGCGAATACAGTCATGTGCTCGAGAAGGTGATCGGATGCAGAGTGGACCACCTGACGCTCCGGCGGCACGACGGATACAGGGTCAACCTTGACGAACTCGCGTGGCGAAGCAGGCAAGGATACGACCTGGTCGTACTCGTTAACCCTAACAATCCAACTGGAAGGCACATCCGGCGATCTGATATGGAAAGCCTGCTGGGCACCGTGCCGCCTCAAACAAGAATGTGGATCGACGAAGCATACATTGACTACGTCGGGGCCTCTGAATCCCTGGAAAGTTTCGCGGCGGAGAGCGAAAACATTATCGTTTGCAAAACAATGTCAAAGGTCTATGCCCTGAGCGGAATGAGAGCGGCATATCTATGTGCATCGCCGCATCAGCTTTCTGATCTGGTCTCGCTTACGCCTCCGTGGGTGGTTGGCTTACCAGCGCAGGTTGCAGCAGTGCGCGCGCTTGAAGACCCTGCGTACTACCAAAAACGGTACGAGAGCACACACTTGCTTCGCGGCGAAATGCACCAAGCCTTGCGTGGAATTGGCATTCACGAGATTGTGCCAGGGGAAGCAAATTTTCTGATGTTCCATCTCTATGAATCGCAACCGACCGGCGAGCAGATGATCGAACGGGCACGGGGAGCAGGGGTCTTTCTACGTGATGTCGCCAGCATGGGCAGTGACCTGGGGTTGCGTGCGCTTCGTATTGCAATCA
>Ga0265338_10004015_pt1 | contig 20199 bp, 15 predicted proteins | sample 42126metaG_FD_193579 | JGI IMG/M metagenome (GOLD analysis project Ga0265338, IMG submission 193579) | Rhizosphere microbial communities from Carex aquatilis grown in University of Washington, Seatle, WA, United States - 4-21-26 metaG | ecosystem: Host-associated > Plants > Roots > Rhizosphere...
TGATGCCATCAAACTATGTGGTTCCTAGTATCTATGAAGACATGAGCAATCAAAGTCAGGGGTACTTTGCTTTTCGTTTCTCCTGTCGGATTTGTCGCTGGACCGTAGATACCAATCCTATCCGCTCCAAGGTTGCGACAGCCACAAATGTTATGGATATTGGTGTGGGCATGCTGGGAGGTTTCTGGGGACGCGCTGCTGAAGCTGGCGAACAGATGTATGGTTCAAAATGGCATAAAGAACAGGCCGATGCCTTACAAAAATCCTGGGCAGAGGTTCAACATAACTTTCATTATTGTCCCAAATGCCATCTGACGGCCTGTACACGCTGTTTCAACACCAAACTCAACCTCTGTGTGAGTTGCGCGCCCGATCTGAAATCCGATGCGGCTTCATACCAGCACGAACTGAACGTTGATGCTCAGCGCCAGCAGATTCAGGCAGGATATCAAGCACCACAGTTCAATACAGAAGCCGTTCCCTCGGCGGTAGAGGATGACATGCTTCGTCCACCAAAAAATGCACCCAGGCCAGCCACACTCAGCCCGGATGGCTACCCTGCAATGGTCGCATGTAGCAACTGTCGGCATATGGGACCTCCAGGGAAATTTTGCGAGAATTGTGGCACCAAACTGGCTCTGCCTGACCTTTTCTGTCCACAATGTTCCTCCAAGGTCGGACCGACCACGCGTTTCTGTCCCGACTGCGGCACAAAGTTACAACAGGCCACCTGATCCGTAGCTCATCACCTGGGAAAAGTTTCCTTCCTATACATCGATAGTGAACGATTTTTCACATCACAACTTTTCCTCTCAGACGTACGCCCAGGCGTTATCAGATCAAATCAATATGACGAAAAATATCTGATAACGCCTGCTAACCATTGACGTACTATGGAATAGCAACGTACAATAATAGAGACAGGGAATTCCGGGTTGCCAGTAGAACGGCAAACGGCCCAGGCGCACAACAGAATCCTCGTAGGCGTGTTATTTCAGCGGTTTGAGATCAAAATGATTACATTTGCAGACATTTTGAAAGGCAGGAATGACTGATGGGAATGTTACGTGTGATGTCTCGGCGAGGTGACGACCGGGTTACCTGGGATGAGCAAAAATTTATCGCGCGCGATCCCGAAGCGATGGCTGCGGTTCGCGAAGCCGAACGCATCTTTGCACAGGAACAGGCGAAAGGCGCCACTGCATTTCGCGTCAGTCCTGGAAAACCAACTGAACGCATCGAGCGCTTTGACCAGACAGCCGAGCAGATCGTCCTGGTGCCGCGCGTCGTTGGCGGGTGATCAGGAGTACATGGGTGATTACTACCCTGAGCTGGTTTGTGATTGCGCTCGCTCTCTCTCCTATACTATGGTTGCTGATTCAACCATATATACGTGGGTGGTCGCGAGCTGAACGACGAGCCGCCCATTTGCTCCGTGATATGCTTACCCCGGAACAATGCCATCAGTTGCTCTGGCATGGCTATCTTGAAGTGCCAAGCCCCAGCGCGGCGGGCCGGGTCTATCGAGTGCCGCGTGCCAGAGGCGGTTTTGTCCAGGTCATAGAAAATGGGAAGGCCGTAATGCGCCTGTGTGTGCAACCTGTTGAACGCCTGCCTGATGCAGATGTGGTTGTCCTGCACAAATTGATGATCGAAGCCAATGAGGAGCATTATCTGCAAAAGGCCAATAAGTACTTCTGCATCGAATAAAAAGAATGGGCCACATCGCTATGGCAAATTTGTCATAGCGATGTGGCCCATTCTTTTTATTCCTCTTCCCTATCTTCATCAGTTCTGAGGATCTGAATAACTTCACGATGACCATTCTGCTTGACACAAGCATGCGGTCCACCATCTAACGGTGCCTGGCAGAGAGGACACACAGGGCGTCCGCTTTTGAGTAAAAAGGTGATGCGGCTGGTTAAACGTTGCGCCTGCTCCACGGTAAAGAGCAGCGAGAGCGCCTCATCAGAGAGCAAGATAACCTGTGGCTCTCCGCTTTCATCCTCTCCAATCTCAAAAGGCAGGGCAATCAGCACAAACAGTTCGCGTTGTTCATCAAAGCTCAAACGCACCTGTCCTAATTGGAGATCATACTCAGGTGCCAGTGGAAAATCGTCCGGCAGGTCGCCAGCGTGAGGAGTGAGACCTCCAGCCTGAGCCTCAATCCGTAAAATCCGTCCTTCGCTAATCTGAGCCAGCATGCGATCAATAGCCAGAGAAAGATCGAGCAGTTGCTCTTTCTCACTCCAGAGAATAGCCGACGAGGTTCTGGTGCGAACAAACAGACGAAAGCGACGCTGACCGGGCTGACCAATAGCTTCCGCGCCCAGCACGTCCGCCGCTCCCAGGTTCGTTATGCTCATGAAACACACTCCCTTCCTGCGAGTTAATACCCACGTGCGGGGTCAAAACGATTAAGTAACGGCTCACCAGTTCGGTAGCGCCGCAAGTTTGCCGCGAACAGCTCTGCCAGTCTTTTTTCATAATGTACACTGACCCCCGCAATATGCGGGGTTAAAATGACATTTGGCATTCCATAGAGGGGACTGTTTGAAGGCAGAGGCTCAACTTCGGCGACATCCAGTCCTGCCCCGGCGATCCAGCCTTCACGTAACGCTTTGACCAGAGCCGCTTCGTCAATCACATGCCCACGCGCGATATTAATCAGATAGGCCGTCGATTTCATCGCGCGCAATTCTGCCTCACCAATCAACTTCTCAGTCTCCGCTGTCAGGGGTACAGCCAGAACCAGATAATCGGATTGAGCCAGCAGCTCATGCAAACGTTCGGGAGGATAGCCCTGATCGAGATCCGGGTCCTGGATTGCGCTATCAGAGCCGGCAAACGAGCGGCGTACTCCCAAAACGCGCATGCCAAAAGCATGTCCAACCTGGGCAATCCGGCGTCCGATACTGCCCAGGCCAACGATACCCAGCGTCTGGCCTGCCAGTTCACGTCCACCCAGGTTATACCAACCGGAGCTTTTCGCCCACAGATGGCTATCCTGTAAACGCACCATCTGTGGCCAGTTCCAGTTAAACATCAACATACTGCCGAAAACATATTCGCTGATGGTGGCGGAGTGAATACCAATGGCTGTAGTAACGACAACCTGGCTTTGCTGATCCAGCAAACCATTGACACGCAAACCATCAACGCCAGCGCCAGGGTACTGGAGCCAGCGCAGCCTGGGAGCCAGTTCCTGCCATTTATCTGGCACAGAAAAAGAACATAGGACCTCTGTATCAGGTAACTGAGCAATCAGTTCTTCCTGACTTGTGACACAGATGACTTGAGAAGCTGCCGCTTCAGACAGCAGTTCCTGCGATGTGGGAGTAAAACGATAGGTACTTACCACTTTGAGACCAGTAGACACAGTCAACAACTCCTTATAGTAACAAGAGTCGAAAAAAAAGCTCTATCTCCTATTTTAATAGTTGTAGTCTATCGCGAAGTCTGCTCTGTGGCAAGTAGTCATGACGAATCTCGATGGTTTAGCCTCCGGCACGTTTCACTTTATAGCCCAGGGTGGTCAACCTGGCCATAATTTTATCGCAGTGATCACCCTGAATCTCAATATTTCCATCTTTGACGGTACCACCAGAGCCACACAGCTTTTTCAACTGTTGAGAGAGCGCAGTCAGTTCGGTCTCGTTGCCCGGAACACCATCAATGACTGTAACGGTTTTGCCACCACGTTGTTTACGATCGCGCATTACACGTACAATGCCATCACTTTTGCGTCTGGGCTGCGTAACCTCACCACAACGGCAGCGATCATAAGACAGTCCACAGGTGGGACAGGTAGAAACGCGTCCGCTCTCTGTCGAATACACCAGACGATCGTCCATAGATAAATCCTCTTCTCATTAGCGCTACGCTCAGTATTGTATCATACCCTCTTACTCAACGCTTATTTCCACTTCCTGGAACAATGAAAAGAATAGGCAGGTAATAAAAGATGCTATCGTGAGTCGAGACTTACCGCACATTGAGAGAGGATCTGTATGAATATAAACGAGCAACTTGGCAAACTGCTAGAGGATTTAGGAGTCGAGATGGAACAACATCAGCATTCCCAGGAGGACTCTCTGCCCGATGTCTCCATTTTTCAGTCCTCCCGTGACCACTATGGCGTCTTCTATCGGCTGGATAGCATCGATCAGGTGCCACAGTTACGTATCATCGTACCAATCGATAACGGCCCCTTGAAAATGGAGGTCTATCTGGTTAAAATGAGTTCAAAACTGCCACTCAACTCCTGGTTTGCTGGCATCTCCTCTCACACCGGTAGCCCTGCTTTTGAGTCTGGACGCGAGGCAGCACTGCAACATTTGCTTTATGCTGTGGCTGAGATGATGAAACAACTCTTCTGGTCCGGTGATCTGGAAAGCAGAAGCTTTCCGCTAGAAATTGATGTACAACGCTTGATTTAAGATAAACAGGAAAAAGGATGTATTGCTGAATCTGCAATACATCCTTTTTTCTATGTATCTGGAGCACGGAAAAGGTTAGAGGTCAGCGCTCTTGTTGAGCCATTGACAGAGTTGGAGACTATGGTACACTGAACGAGATGTTGAGAAAGGGACGAGAACCATGACGAACAATCTCGATCTTGTAGGACAACTGGCGATCCAATACCTGGAACAAAAACATGCCGCCCGTGAACGTGCGCTACCCAGATCGCGTTCCGCGATTCGCCATTGCGCCAATAGTATTCGTGCCACCCATCGCCACGAGTTTACCACTGCTGAGCACTTGCTTCACGAAGCCGGGAAGCTCCTGAGCGAAATGACCGAAGATCTGCATGGACAGCAGGATATTTTCTACGCTGGTTTTGTCCAGGATGCGCAGAAAGAATATGCTGAAGCCGCAACCTTTCTCTCCATGGCTCAAGGCCAACCATTGCCGTTAGCATCCGAACTGGGCATCGATTGGGCACCCTATCTGAACGGTCTGGGAGAGGCTGTTGGAGAGTTGCGCCGCTATGTCTTAGATCAACTGCGCCGCAATAGCGTTGAAAATAGCGAACTCTATCTTGGCCAGATGGATGACATCTATGCCCTCCTCACTACTATTGATTTTCCCGATGCAATTACGAATGGCCTGCGGCGTACCACTGACGCCGCTCGCGGTATTCTGGAAAAGACCCGTGGCGACCTGACAGTCGCGGTTGGGCAGACACAACTTCAGCGTTCTCTGCTCGCTCTCCAGCAAGAACTCCAAAAAGAGTAACCGCCTGTGCTATGAATATCTCTAAGCCTGTCCAGATTTCACCATATCCTGTATACTGAAATTGGAACCATTCAACTTTATGCGGTATGCTTATTTTTCGTTTTGTGCTGTATATCCAGGAGGGACCGCGAATCTCTTCTTCTCTATTTGTTATTCAAGCACGCTAGAATATTCTTCTCGCCAGGAGGGGAGCGCATGAAAGACCGAGAAGTACCAAAGGCCAAAGATCTCGCCTTGGCAAAAAAAACAGCCCCTGCATCTTCTCAGGTTATTGCCGAAGAGTCGGTGCAGGCAGAAGAGGTACCGACTATACCTTTAGATTCTTTGCAAACGCTCAGTACGCTCCAACCGGAGGTTGCGGTTCGTCCAGTGACGGCGACACAGACTGCAATAGCACCAGAACCTCTGGTTGTGCAGCCCGCCGAGTATCGACGCGGACCAGGCGAATGGATACATATCTGGTGGGATGGTCTTCGTCCCGCCTATCTGCCATTCGCGATTCTTCCGCTGGTCCTGGGCAGTGTGCTGGCCTGGCTCTCAACCATCTCATCCAGGCAACCGCGTGGGGATTTTCATCCTCAGCGCTTTATTTGTGCGTTGTTCGCGGTTATATTGCTGCAACTGGGTGCAAACCTGATCAATGATTACTATGATTATATGGGTGGGGTCGATACGAGCAATTCATTAGGTCCGGGAAACCTGATTCAACAGGGGTTAATCAAACCTGCTCGGGTCTTGAGTATTGGACTTTTCCTGCTGATCATTGGTGCGTTTCTTGGCTCACTTGTCGCGCTGTATGACGGTTTGACGGCCTTTGTACTTGGTGCGCTGGGCATTCTGGGAGCCTATTTCTATAGCGCCACACGCCATTCACTCTCGTCGTTAACGCTTGGTGAGGTTGCCAGCTTCTGGATTTTCGGTCCGTTGTTGACGATAGGCGCCTATGTTATTCAACGTGGTCAGGTTGATATTCAGCCACTCGTTTATAGTATCTCACTGGGTCTATTACTCTCCGCTGTGCTATATATCAACGATATACGCGACGTAGAAAGTGATCTTCAGGCGCACAAACATACTTTGGCAACGCTGCTGGGCCTGCGCATCAACCGGATCGTCTGTACTTTGCTGTTGCTGGGTTCTTATGTGCCGATTATCTTGCTAGGTGTACCTGCTCACGGACCCCACCTGGTGTTGATTACGCTCTGGACCCTGCCTGGCATGGCTGCGATTCTGCTCGGCCTCTATCGTACGACAACGCCGGCTGCGCTGCATATGACGATGCATCAGACGCTTAAGCTCGCGATTTTGTTTACGCTCTTACTTGTGGTAGCGTTAACAATCTCAACCTACTGGCAAGACGTACCGAGCTTCTCGCTTCCAGGATTGCCTTTTCTCCTGTAAACTTGCCAGAACTTGTCGTTAGAAAAAAGCAGCGGAGTTTCTGAGATGGATTCTTTTCCCCAGAAATTCCGCTGCTTCTCTTTGAGATTAGAGGGCGGGAATCCGCCAATCTATCTCCTTTTCGCCTGCTTCGCTCAGAGCTTGATTAACCGCTGAAAATGGTTTGCTGCCAAAGAAACCATTGCGTGCGGAAAGCGGCGAGGGGTGGGCTGATTCGACAATGACGTGGCGTGAAGTATCGATCAACGCGCGCTTCTTCTGAGCATACGCGCCCCACAAAATAAAGACCACCCGTTGTTCTCTGGCATTTACTTTGCTGATAACCGCGTCAGTAAATTTCTCCCAACCCTGATTTTTATGTGAATTAGGCGTGTGCGCGCGTACAGTCAGTACAGCGTTGAGCATCAATACCCCTTGCTGCGCCCAGGAAACCAGATAGCCATGTTTTGGAATCTCAAAACCCTCCACATCGCTACGCAATTCTTTATACATATTCACCAATGAGGGAGGAGGTTTAATGCCAGGGAGCACTGAAAAACAGAGACCGTGGGCCTGATTATCGTCATGATAGGGGTCCTGACCCAGCAGCAACACCTTCACCTGCTCATAGGGAGTCAGATTAAAGGCTGAAAAAACATCTGGCTCCGGTGGGAAAATAGTAGCATTTTTACGTTCCTCATCGACAAATGTCGTTAATTTCTGGAAATAAGGTTGGGAAATTTCACTGGCCAGCAGTTCGTTCCAGCTCTCAGGGAGTTGAATTTGCATAAACTCGGATCAATCCTTTCTCCGCGTTGTTTTGTTTATTTTAGGGTATATTCAGAATTTTGCAAGCCTCAAACCAGGAATATTGTTTCGCCTGCTAAAGACTTCTTCTTTTTTGCTGACTATAATCTGGAAAAACGGGTGACATTCCTACCTGGCACTGATATTGGCGGGAGCCTCGCTACTCCCGGATAAGGTGATAGTTCGTTTGAGCTTGCTATTCTTAAACGGTTCTTTGGCCGCAAACTGAGTTGGTATGCCTATATGTTAGAAACCAGAGAAAGCATAAAACTTCGCGAAAAGTTCTGAAGCATGCTCAACGCGGTTCTCTATTGTTCTAACTAACATATCACGCGCTCTACCATACTCACTTTGGAAGATAGCTAGATAACCAGCAATTCCAGCTTACTATATCTTTTTGATTCGAGGTTGAAAAACATCAATAAACTTTATCATAGTAGACACTGCCCATTGTTTGACTTCTTCTAACTTTTCTGGTGGATCAGTAACTTTCGCTGGTTTTGTCAGTGAAATACGACACCCTATTCTACGGTCTAAACGATCCCAATTGAGAGGAGTTCCGATTTTTTCTTCAATAACTAATTGTTGTTCTTTAAGCTTGTCAAAAAAACTTTTATTCTCATCAACATTTGTGGCATCAATATATAATTCAACTCTTAGAGTTTCTTGAACAAATGCCCATCCAAAGGTAAACCCTGTACGCCCGCCACTAAATGACCACCAAGTTTCTGGCTGGGTTTTTGTAGCATTAGTAATACCAGGACGAACTTTTTTAAGATGCTCTAACAAATCAGCAAAGAACAACTGCATCAATACCGCATTTGTTCGATGAAAAGTTACCTCTTCAGTTACTAAATTCACATCTCTTACCCGCCAGCCAGCCTTTAACCACGTTAAAGATTGAGGATGGTTAAGGTAATCATTTGACCACCAGCTCTCGTGTTCATGTGCAGTCGAAGGCAGGGGTTCAGGTAATAATGCCTCAATATCTTGAAAAGTAACCTGAATATCGTTCAATTTCCTTTCTTCTATTGCCTGAGTTTTGAGCCAATTTTGAAGCGCTAGATACATTTCTTTTGAAACTTTGGCGGAAAACACTTGTGCATTTGTAGGATGAACCTGAGATACATATGGTGGATTCAGCTCCAGGCGCGTAGAAAGCCAGGTGCGTACTTGTTCAAGCGTATCTTGTTCTATAGCGTCAAGTCGCTTTCGGAAATGGGCTAACTGATTGCGTATGTCATCAACTGGTTTCATCATCTCAATGAATAGATCCTTAGGTTCAAAAACCCCTTTAAATTTTGACCAATTTTTTTCGGTTATTATTAGTTGTATATGCTGCCCAAAACTTAGCTTACTATATTCAACCATCGGTCTTGTTGGATCCTGCCTGTTATGACTAAATGCATACATGAGCGCCGCCTGCATTGAATTATCCTCTGGAAAAGCTGCCTCAATGTATTTCCTTAATGTTACTTCGATATCTTCTACTAAGAGTAACCCTCCTGCAATTTCACGGAAAAAGTGTGTCGTATCATAATCCGTTAGAATACCGTATGGCTCTCCATCATTAACGATAACAATAGCATAAACATTTTTAAGTAGATCAAGAGCCTTAAAAAGGTCCTCGCTTGGTTGCAGTACAACTGCTGGTACTTGACAATGATCAACTGTCAGGTCAAGAAGGGAAGTATTCCCATTGACAAGGCGATATTTACGTACAATAGACTGCTCAGAAATAATACCAAACAGCTTTCCTTGTGAATCTACAATAGGGAGTTGACTAAAATCGTTTGCCACCATGATTTGGAGTGCTTCGCGTATAGTCTTTTCCCGACTTACGCAGATTGGCTTATCTGGCCTTAGCAACTTCTCTATAGGAAAAAGCATTGTCTATCCTGCCTTCTGGATACTTCCAAAAATTAGCGTTTCTTTAACAGGCTCTATATTTGAGTTTAAATAATAAAAAATGCAAAAGTAGTAAACAATAATAATTATTTACTACATGCTCTAAAAGCGGCTTTCCGTCCTTTAGGGGGATAGAAGAGTTTATCTTTCAGGCCACATCTTAAACACAAGAAGGATCCATCCTTCTTTCTCTCAGAGAAAAGCTCATCTATCCCCCGGAAAGACGAAGAGCCCTAAAAGCAATGATTATGTATAGATATACAATAATGCCTCATTAGACGTTTTTGCATAATAGAGCATCTTTTATATATGTGTACTACTCATACCTTTTCGCAAATTCACCTCCCCCTGATATCACAGCTTCCTTCACCAGTTCTCTAATATCTAAGATAAATCTATTTATTGCGCTATCTGCCTCCTCTTCAGGGATAGGCACAGCTAAATCGTAAATCATTGCTATATCTTTTGCCCTAACCCTTGCTGATCCTGTTCCACTGCGAGAAAATGCCGTTCTCCAATCAAGCACAGGATCATCTATTAACCGTTTTCGTGCAAGTTTACGCAGTTGTGAATACAATTCGCGGGCTATACTATCTATTGTTGCCTGCTTCATCTCTTCCGTAATTTTGTTAGAGGGTTCCCACACTTTAGGGTTCTCTAGAAACCTCATAATGTCTTCACTCAACACTCTTATCAAGTCAGCTACTGGCCTAAGAGTATCATATTCGTCCGTTCCCCATTGTGCTGGTCGTCGCGATAGTGCCTTAATTCTGGTCCAATGCTCAGGGAACACTCCTGAGCGAGATGACAAACCAAGACGCCCACGCCAAGGCTCACGAAATGCCTTCATTACAGCCTTTTGAATGGACATAGGAAGCAATGTGTCATCATAGATAGGTTTCACTCCTGTTGATACTGGCGGAGACTTGATTTCTTCAAGAGCTGTTAACATTCTATTCAGTCCATCTCGTGTTGCTTTTGCTTTCTCTGGGAGTTGATTCTGGATATTGGATACAAAAAAATGCTTATTCTCATCGAGAAGACCCTTTAGAGCATGGCCAGCACGTTGTCCCAAATCTTTGCCAATGGCTATAATCGCGCTATCCAACGAGTTAAGAACATGGCTTTTTTTCGCATTTTGATCAGGAAGGCTATCCCCTTTGACCGCATCAAAATGGGTGAAACAGATCAATAGTTTTGAAACATGACCACTCGACACAACGCTTCTCAGAACAGCATTGGGAGCCGCTTGCATTGGCTGTGATGCGTTATCAACAAGGAGAATAGCATCTGCCTTTTCATAAAGATCTGTAATTCTGGTGGAGATACTCGCTGTAGTATCTGGAGTATGACCAAGTCCTTCTCCATCTATTAGAACAAGTTGCGGCATTGGCCCCTCTTTCCATGCTGGCTGAAATGGTCCAGCAGCACGAATTCCTTGCACTAATGGTGTCAATAGCCGCCCAAAATTTGGCGCATAGTTGCTAGAAAACTGGTTTATCGTTTTCAGAAATTCTTCGCGATCTGCTGTCTCAAATGTCCAAAGTGATGGCCACTCACCCTTTTCGCGTATAAGCTGACCTTTTTGCAGCTTTTCAAATCGGTCCGCAACACCATCTAGAATGTCATCAACCAGCCGATGAAATGCTTCACGATCGTATAGCCCATATTCCAGCAACTCTTGAAAAGCATCTCTATCCTCTTTACTAGCAGTGTCCCAGGAAAATGTTAAATCTGTTTCGAGTTCATTACGAGAGATATTTGCGAGAGATTGTACAGATTGAAGATAGTTATGAAGACATTCAACCAATTTGCTACGTTCCTCTGAGGAGATAATGTCTTGCTCAATTATGTCCTCTTCCTCACCTTCATCTTCGTCAGAGAGTTCGTCTTCCTTTTCAGGTTTTGATAATGTTGATGAAGTACCTAGAATATAGCTCAGACGAAAACGTTGTTCGCTATGCTCAAGTAGTTTTCGTTCAACTTCCCCAGGTCCTCTGTTTTCTAAATGAGCGAACACAGCAGCAACAACACACTCTTCAATATACGTTTGTACCCAATTTTTAGGAAGGAAAGAGACAACGGCTCGAAAAGGGCTGGCTGCCACCATAATTTCGAGATCAGAGATGGTTGTCTTCGCGGCTGACGTTGAGGGAAAACGTTCAGTCCGTGGGTCAGTCCCAAGAATTTGTCGAACAACAGTGGTTTTTCCAGCACCAGTAGTACCAACAAATAATACGCGGGTATAATTATCATCTAGAGTAGAAAGGGGAATGATACGTTCCCGCCCTCCCCAGAAGTCTTGTCCAATCTGAATTGAACTCGCCTTAAACTGTTCTTCAGCCATATTATAGCTTCCACCTTTCAGTATAGTCTCGAATAGTTATTCATTATTATTCCAACTATACATTGAAAATTATCGGTGTTCAACCTTTTTGGCACAAGCAACACACCTAAATAATAAATTCGTCTTATCTTTTCGACAGTTAAAAGACATAAAATCAGAAATGGTCCTGTATCACAAATATTTATGATACAGGACCAATTATTTATAACAAGCACCAAACAAAAAAACTGTTATATGTCCAGATTAGCGTTCTTCGCGTGGCTTTCGATAAAGCGTTTGCGGGGAGCTACTTCGTCGCCCATCAGCATCGTGAAGACTTTGTCAGCTTCAACAGCTTCATCGATCGAGACTTTCAGGACGGTACGCTTCTCCGGGTCCATGGTGGTATCCCAGAGCGTCTCCGGGTTCATCTCACCCAGACCTTTGTAACGGCCAACTTCTGGCTCTTTGCCGTTATGCGAGGCTTTGTATTCCTCAATCAAGACATCGCGTTCGTCGTCAGTGTAGACAAAACGCACCAGCTTGCCAAATTTAATATGGTAAAGTGGCGGTTGAGCAATATAGAGATGACCCCCATCGATCAACATTTGCATATGGCGGTAGAAAAAGGTCAGCAGGAGTGTACGAATATGCGCGCCATCTACGTCGGCGTCGCACATAATGACGATGCGGCCATAGCGCAACTTCGTCATATTAAAACTTTCGTCGATACCGGCACCAAGGGCTGTGATAATATTTTTTACCTCTTCATTCTTGAGGATTTTATCCAGTCCCACTCGTTCGACATTCAAAATTTTACCACGTAAAGGGAGGATGGCCTGGAAATGTCGGTCACGCCCCTGCTTGGCGCTTCCTCCCGCACTATCACCCTCGACGAGGTACAATTCGCAGCGATCAGCACGTTTCTCGGAGCAATCAGCCAGTTTTCCTGGCAGAGTCGTATCCAGGGCATTTTTACGTTGAATCAGGTCACGGGCGGCCCTGGCAGCCTCGCGGGCCTTGGCGGACAGCAGACATTTATCGATGATAGCTTTGGCCTCGGCTGGCGTTTCTTCCAGATAACGGGTAAGCATCTCGGTCGTCACGTTCTCTACAACCGGGCGTACCTCGGCGTTATTCAGTTTGGCTTTGGTCTGGGCCTCGAATTGTGGATTGGCAATCTTGACGCTGACCACGACTGTCAAACCCTGACGCACGTCGTCACCTGTCAGGTTGCTATCCTTCTCTTTAAGCAGATTGGCTTTGCGGGCATAATCATTGAGGGTACGGGTCAGAGCACTGCGAAAACCAGTGATATGCATACCACCATCTACGGTATTGATACCATTTGCGAAAGAAAACTCTGTTGCGTTCCAGGTATCGTTATATTGGACTGCCAGCTCAACTTTGACGCCGTCAAGATCGCGAATAATGCTCACAGGACGCGCCTGAACGCATCCCCGGTTCTTGTTCAGATAGCGCACAAAGGAGACAACGCCACCTTCAAAATAGAAGGTTGCTTCACGGTCAGATCGCTCATCACGCAGAGAGATCGTCATGCCACGATTAAGATAGGCCATTTCGCGAAAACGCTGCGCCAGAAGGTCAAAGCTATAATCGCGTGTTTCCATGACGCTGAGATCGGGGAGAAATGAGGTGATTGTGCCGGTGTCGCCCTCGGCAACTGGACCTACAGTGGTCAGTGGAGTGACGGGCAGGCCACGCTCGTAACGCTGGCGATACTGCACCCCATCGCGTTTTACATCTACCTGACACCATTCGGAGAGCGCATTTACAACGGAAACACCTACACCATGCAGGCCGCTACTGATTTGATAACCACCGCCGCCAAATTTACCACCGGCATGGAGGATCGTCATGACCACTTCCAGGGTTGAGAGATCGGGACGCTGGTGATGCTTTTCCACAGGAATGCCGCGGCCATCGTCCCAGATAGTCACCGAACTATCGGCATGTATCGTCACATTCACACCAGTGGCATAACCTGCCATAACCTCGTCAATGCTATTATCCACCACTTCAGAGATCAGATGGTGCAGACCACGCTGGTCTGTCGCGCCAATGTACATGCCAGGGCGTACACGTACCGCTTCCAGGCCTTCGAGAATCTGAATATTCTGTTCGCCATAGCTGCCATTCCCATTATTTCCATTGCCCTTGCCAACTGCCAACCCGTCACTCTCTGGAGCCTGGCTCAGTAGAGCTTCTTGATCATTTTGTGCTTGTTCTGTCATTAGCGATTCTCTCGTTTTTGCCATAGAAACCATTGTCCTTTTACTTCTGAGACACCTGTCGGTGACCTCTGCTTGCCAGATCTGGCAGTGGAGTAAATTGGTACATCTTGTACATTTTCGCCCTTATTCATATGTAACAGACACAGCAGAGCAGAACATTGGGCGCCATGAATTATGCTTACATGGAGATGCGTACGCGGCTGAGCAGATGGACAGGGTAAAACCTATTCTACACACAACAAAACTTTCTGCTTTACTATAGAGGCATAAGGTATGCCTGTATCCTGCCCTGCTCTCTGGTGCATCCTGAAGGAACTATTCCAAAAGAGTAGCGAAAATCTGGTAAGTGCTACCATGTTTTCAGCTACTCTATTATACCACAATTCGCTTAGCGAGGAAACGCGGCCCTGCGCTCAGAAACGATTGCCACCCATCGGGTTACTCATCGGAATACCAGGAGCCATACCTGGCATGCCCTGCATACCAGGCATCCCTGGCATACTGCCCTGCATTGGTCCGCCGGAGACATTGCTTGCGCAGTAGGGGCAGAACGTCCAGCGCAGTTCTAACAGGCGCTCACATTTGAAACAGGGGCGTTTGAGTTTCTGGCCACACGATGGGCAAACCTGGAAATCGCCTTCGATACGCGCATGACAGTTGTTACAGGTCTGGCGCTCGGTCATCTCCGCCAGCAGCGATTCTTCTTCTAACTGGCGCTCATAGATCTCAGCCAGCGTCTGGCGCGGACGCAGAATCATATAGATAAAAAGACCGCACACAAAGAAAACGACCACCAGTACGGTTGCCAGAACCTGAGTCAGGAAGTCCTGTGTGCGTGAACGTACATCGCGGAAAGTCCAGACGGCCAGACTAATCCAGAAGACAATTAAAAAAGTCACAACATAGCCAATAACCAGGCCCATTACCTTGTTCAAGGTATCGAGAATGTTCGTACTGGCAAGCACCATTATATGATCTGCTAACACTGTTCTTAGCCCCTTTCAGCATATCAGTAGATTGGTTAGGGAGAGCTATTCCTGACCACCCATCCCTGGTAGAAGCATTGCTCTTGTACCCTGTCTCCCTCTTTGTTTGTCGCATGAGTAGCTTTTCTTTAGTATGTAGGGTATTTCATCTCTTCCCGAAAGGGGAAGTACCACGCCCATGGCGCTTATTGCTATTCTGAATTGTATCTCGGTGTTTTTGTAAGATACCTGACGCATTAATAAACGAAGCTACACGACAAAAAGACGACAGCCTAGGACTAAGAGGTTGCTTTCTTACACCATTATAAACGCAAACAAACTTATAGAAAGTTTGTCACAAAATCTGTTTTCAGGCAACTCTTTCTCGCTATCGCTAGCCCCTATGGCATAGTCACCGCTCTTCTTCATTATATATGATACGCGAAAAGCGGAAAAAATGATGGTTTTTTAGAAGAGACAGTCATTATTTACCAGTCGGTGGGACCACACAAACGCTGGACGCCGATATGGCTATTTTGTGACGCTGTAAACTGTAATGCATTGAGGAAATGTGCTATACTAGCGTGTAGATGAGACTTATAGGCCAGTTGTTTGACAGATGAAGCTAATTATCAATAATTACCAGCGTGTCTCAAATTGGTTAAAAATGCTCCATATTCCTATATCCAGATCAAATATCCTTACGGAAAAGGCAAAATGACTGACATAAACGCTCTAGAGGAGGGAGCCTGTTATGGCCCGAGGCAGTAGCTACGGAGATAAGTCCACTGAGCTGGCAACAGTGGTGAAAACGCCCACCAATATCCCACGCCGGGCTACTCGCGAGATGCAAAGCATTAAACCCGATGTAGAAGAACCGGAAACGCAAATCGCTGGCTCTTTCAGGACCAAACATATACCTATACCGCAACCTCCCAGGGCGAGCTTGCGCCACCGCGCGGAACCACATCCACTCTTGCGCCATCGTTCCTGGCTCAATACTTTGCTGTTGACGCTTGGTGGGGTTATCATTGGCGCGATCATTCTGACCAGCGCCAGTTTATATATACGCAATGCAAACAATGGCGGGAGCATTACCAATTATAATCAGGCGCAGGAATTTCCCATTCAACTGGGTGGTTCGTACGATGCATTTAATCGCTGGAATAATAGTACCGGTCCAATACCTGCGCAAACGCCTTTGCCAAAAAATCCAGGTCCTTATTCGGTGCTCGGTAAACCAACTATTACTGCTGCTTTTATCAATCAGGTGCTTGCCAGCTATAAGTCGCCAACCGCAGGCATGGGCCAGTCGCTCTATAACCTGGGTGTGCAATACGGGATTGATCCTGTTTACGCCATGGCTTTCTTTATGCATGAAAGCCTGTTTGGAACCACTGGCGAGGCCAGGGCAACGCTCTCGCTGGGTAATGAACGCTGTATCCCCGACCGGGCATGCATTGACCAGGATCGCGGCGGGTATGCTCAGATGACGAGTTGGGAAGATGGTTTTGAACACTGGTATAAACTGATCCGCAATCTCTATGTGGCCCAATGGGGCTTGGTAACTGTGGATCAGATTATTCCCAAATATGCGCCAAATAGCGATGGCAACGATGAGGCCGAATATATTGCTTCACTCAAACACGAAGTGGATACCTGGCGCGCCGGAACGCTTAGACCTTGATTAAGCCCTGTTCCAGCGCTCTGCTCAAAGCTTCGGTTCGACCTGAAACGTGCAGTTTCGCATAAATATTCGCCAGGTGAAAATTAACGGTGCGCTCACTGACAAAGAGGCGCGCCGCTATTTCTTTATTGCGCAAACCACGCACCAGCAGTTGCAGAACTTCTCGCTCACGCGCGGTCAGGCTCTCCTGGGTATACACGGGACTGCGGCTCTGACCGCCAGAGCGCGTCAAAAGCCTTGCCGCCAGTTGGGGCTGTATCAGCACTTCACCGCTCGCAACGGTGCGTATGGTCTGCGCCAGTTCGTCTGGCGCGATATCTTTCAACACATACCCACTGGCGCCACTGCGTAACGCTTCGTACAACGACTCTTCGTCCTCCTGGCTTGAAAGCAACAGGACATGAATCTCTTGATTGAGCTGATGAAGCTGGCGCAGGGTTTCCAGACTGCCGTCAGAGGGTAATTGCGCATCGACCAGGACAATCTGCGGTAACAATTCAGCGGCTTCGCTGACTGCCTGGACGCTGTCACTGGCCTCGCCAACAATCTCCAGGTCAGGATAATGCTCTAATAAACTTCTCAGGCCAGCGCGAGAGACGGTCTGATTATCCACTACTAGCACTCTGATGCGCCCGGCTGGAACTCTCTTCGCCTGCTCTGGAAGTACCTCCAGAGGGGCGTACTCCTGGATAGAGAGAGGCAGGCTACTATTTCTATAAGGAACGTGCACCTGAAGCTGGCTGCCCTGTTCAATTGCACTGCTGCTGTCAAGCACTCCTCCCAGGTTCTCAACCATGCTACGTAAACGACGCATCGTAAGAGCCTGCAGGGTAGTGCTATCCTCTTCCTGGTCTGAAACCAGAAAAGGTGGGAATGCCGCAGTTTCGCCCTCCTGGTGGCGAAGCGCAGTCTCTTCACCACCGGCAATGCCATCGTCCTCTATTTTCATCACGAGTTCCATACGCCGATAATCCAGAGTAAAGCGTAAGCGACGTGCGCCTGCGTGACTGGAAACCTGAGCCAGCGCCTCCAGTGCAATGCGGTAGAGCAGACGTGAGAGGTAGTCAGGCAAAGGACGTTCCCGGCCAGAGAAAGCGACGCGACTGGAAAGGCTGAGCGTTTCCGCCGTTGTCTCCACAAGCTGGGATAACGCCTCTGCTAATGGTAAACCACCTGGCAGGTCCGCCAGCGAGAGACCACCGCTGGCAACCTGTAATTCATAGAGCATCGCGCCAGCCAGTTGCTCCAGTCCGCTCAGCCCCTGGCGCAGGGCTGGCAAATCAGGCGCGGCTTCTCCTGTACCATCCCCATCGTCATCTTCGCGTACCAGGGTCTGCAAGGCATTAATCTGCGCGAGCATCACGCTCAATTTGCGCGCAAACTCTACGTTTTCAGCCTCGCTCTGACCCGGATGTTGGACAGTGGCATCAGTTTGCATAACGAATTACCTCACACGTTCAAGGGTCAATTTTCCATCCTGCAGTGCAATCTCTACGGTATCTCCAGCGCGAATACTGCCATCCAGCAGTGCGCGCGCCACGCGGTTCTCAACTTCTTTCTGCATCACACGCTTCAAAGGGCGTGCGCCAAATTGGGGATCATAACCCTCGCTGGCCAGGTAATCTAACGCGTCTTCGGTTAAACGCAGTTCGATATGACGTTCCGCCAGGCGTGGACGCAGGCGCTGCAATTGAATCTCGATAATGCCTCTCATACGGTTGCGTGTCAGGGGATGGAAGACAATTACCTCGTCGATACGATTGATAAATTCTGGCCGTAAACCCTCTTCGCGCAACCGTTGACGCACCAGGCGTTGAATCTCATCGTCTTCCATTCCATCATACTCATGTAACCAGCGATCGCCCAGATTGCTCGTCAGGATAATCAACGTATTTTTAAAATCGATGGTACGCCCCTGACCGTCAGTCAGGCGTCCGTCATCCAGGATTTGCAGAAGAATATTGAAAACCTCCGGGGCGGCCTTTTCTATCTCATCAAACAGGACAACGCTATAGGGCCGGCGGCGCACTGCCTCACTTAACTGGCCACCTTCATCATAGCCCACATAGCCAGGAGGCGCTCCTATCAGCCTGGAAACGCTGTGTTTTTCCATGTACTCTGACATGTCAATCCGAATCAACGCCTGGTCGCTATCAAACAAAAATTCGGCCAGGGCGCGGGCTAGCTCGGTTTTACCGACGCCGGTTGGACCCATGAAAATGAAACTGGCCAGGGGACGATTGGGATCCTGCAAACCAGCCCGCGAGCGTCGAATGGCGTCAGCGACGATTTGCAGAGCATTCTCCTGACCGACCACGCGTTCGCGCAGACGATCTTCCATGCTTAATAACTTCTGAACCTCTGCCTCCATCAACCTGGAGACCGGGATATGGGTCCACTTGGCCACGATTTCAGCGATATCTTCGGCGTCAACTTCTTCTTTGAGCATACGCGCGCCTTTGATGCTGCTCAGTTTTGCCTCGGCCTGTTGCATCTGGCTTTGCAAACCGGGAATAATACCATAACGCAGACGCGCCTGTTGCTCCAGGTTAACACTTCTCTCGGCCTGCTCCAGTTCAACCTCAGCCTGTTCGATACGCTGTTTAAAGGTGCGAATCGTCTCAACCGGCTCGCGTTCACTTTCAAAGGTCAAACGCAGGGCATGCAACTGCTCGCTTAGATTAGCAATCTCCTGTTCGACCCGCTCTCTACGTTCCCGACTCCCCTCATCTGTTTCCTTCTTCAGTGCCTGCTGTTCCACCTGCAATTGACGAATACGCCGATCCAACGCATCAATCTCCGTTGGTGTACTATCCAGTTCAACCCGCAGATGGCTGGCAGCCTCATCGATTAAATCAATTGCTTTGTCTGGCAGAAAACGATCGGTAATATAGCGGTGGGAAAGGGTGGCCGCAGCGACCAGCGCGCTATCTTGAATACGCACGCCATGATGCACTTCATAGCGCTGCTTCAGACCGCGCAGAATACTGATTGTATCCTCAACCGAGGGTTGATCGACCACGACAGGCTGGAAACGTCGCTCCAGGGCCGCGTCTTTCTCAATATGCTTGCGGTACTCATCCAGCGTTGTCGCGCCGATACAGTGCAATTCTCCACGCGCCAGCATGGGTTTCAGCATATTCGAGGCGTCCATAGCTCCCTCGGCTGCTCCGGCACCGACCAGCGTGTGGAGTTCGTCAATAAAGAGGATAATGCCGCCCTCTGAACTGGTAACTTCTTTTAAAACAGCCTTCAGACGCTCCTCGAATTCGCCACGAAACTTGGCTCCAGCTACCAGTGCCCCCAGATCGAGTGTAATAACTTTTTTATCCGCCAGGGTCCTGGGCACATCGCCGCGAATAATACGCTGGGCCAATCCTTCGACAATCGCCGTTTTACCGACGCCTGGCTCACCAATTAATACGGGATTATTCTTTGTACGTCGGCTCAAAACCTGAATGACACGCCGAATCTCTTCATCGCGCCCGATTACGGGATCGAGCTTGCCGAGGCCAGCCAGGTCGGTCAGATCGCGCCCATACTTTTCTAAGGCTTGATATTTACCTTCAGGCCGCTCGTCCGTGATACGCTGGGAGCCACGAATAGTCGTCAGAGCCTGCAAAACATTCTCGC
>Ga0265338_10004017_pt1 | contig 20193 bp, 15 predicted proteins | sample 42126metaG_FD_193579 | JGI IMG/M metagenome (GOLD analysis project Ga0265338, IMG submission 193579) | Rhizosphere microbial communities from Carex aquatilis grown in University of Washington, Seatle, WA, United States - 4-21-26 metaG | ecosystem: Host-associated > Plants > Roots > Rhizosphere...
GGCCTCAACCAAGCGGTGTAGCTGAAGTTCGTGTCGGAGGGGGGACTTGAACCCCCACGCCCTTGCGGGCACTAGGCCCTCAACCTAGCGCGTCTGCCTATTCCGCCACTCCGACGTAGCCCTTCCGGGCAGCCCGCAAGTGTAGCGACAACTGCTCCGCGAACGGCCGACTCAGCTTGCGGTCGGGGTGATCGCGGCGTCGTGTCGCAGCTCGGGGAAGAAGCACGCAACGGGATGCCCGGTCCCCCGGTCGATCAGCTCGGGCTCCTCTTTCGCGCAGATCTCCTGGGCCTTCCAGCACCGCGTCCGGAACCGGCAACCGCTCGGCGGGAACACGGGGCTGGGGACGTCGCCTTCGAGGATGATCCGCGACCTCCGACGCTCCTGACGCGGGTCGGGAACGGGCACCGCCGAGAGCAGCGCCTGCGTGTACGGATGGGTCGGCCGGTCGTACACGTCGTCGCCGGAGCCGGTCTCGACGATCTTGCCGAGATACATGACCGCGACGTCGTCGCAGATGTGGCGCACCACCGACAGGTCGTGCGCGATGAACAGGAACGCGAGCCCGAGCTCGTCCTGAATGTCTTCGAGGAGGTTGACGATGCCGGCTTGGATCGACACGTCGAGCGCCGACACCGGCTCGTCGAGCACCAGCAAGTCGGGCTCCAACGCGAGCGCGCGGGCGATCCCGATGCGTTGCCGCTGGCCGCCGGAGAACTCATGCGGAAATCGGTTCGCGTGCTCCGGGTTCAGCCCGACCAGGGCCATGAGCTCTTTCACCCGCGCGAGCTCGTTGCCACGCGCGGTGTGATGGATACGGAGCGGTTCACCGATGATCGCCCGCACCGACATGCGCGGGTTCAACGAGGCGTACGGATCCTGGAAGACGATCTGGATCTTGCCGCGCAACGCGCGCAGCTCGGCCGGCTTCTTGGTCGCCAGCTCCTGACCCCGGAAGCGAACCGACCCCGAGGTCACGTCGATCAGCTGGAGCACCAGCCGTCCGGTCGTGCTCTTCCCGCACCCCGACTCGCCCACGAGCCCGAGCGTGCGGCCGCGCGTGATCCCGAACGACACGCCCGACACAGCTTTGACGCTTCTCGTGCTGCGACCGAACAACCCGCCGCGCAACGGGAATTCCTTCACCAGGTCTTTGACCTCGAGCACGACGTCGTCGTTGGCGGCGCCTGCGCTCGCGCGTGCGGCCCGAGAGCGGGCATCGGCCTCGGCATCGCGCGTCGTCAGCGAGTCGAGCGTCGTGGCGAAGTGGCACGCCGACTCGTGCCCGGCGCTCACCACCTGCATCTCCGGGCGTTGGTTCACGCACGGACCTTCGAGATCCGCGTAGACGCACCGAGGATGGAACGCGCACCCCGACGGCAGGAAGATCATCGATGGCGGCTGGCCCTCGATGCGCGCCAACCGGCCGGCGCCGGCCCGGTCCAGACGCGGCAGCGAACCGAGCAGGCCGCGCGTGTACGGGTGCCGGGGGTCGTAGAACGTCTGGTCGACGTCGCCGATCTCGACGCGCCGGCCCGCGTACATCACCATCACCCGGTCGGCGATGCCCGCAACCACCCCGAGATCGTGGGTGATCAACAGCACCGACGAGCGGGTGCGCTCCTGGATCCGCTCGAGCACGTCGAGCACCTGCGCCTGAATCGTCACGTCGAGCGCGGTCGTCGGCTCGTCGGCGATGAGTACGGCCGGATCGTTCGCGATCGCCATCGCGATCATTGCCCGCTGACGCATCCCACCCGAGTACTCGTGCGGGTACTGCTCTGCGCGCTCGCCCGGGTTCGGGATCCCGACCAGATCGAGCAACTCGATCACGCGATCGTGCAGCAGCTCCTTCGACGGCGAGCTGTGCACAGTGATCGCCTCGGCGATCTGGTCGCCGACCCGCTGCACCGGGTTGAGCGCGGCCAGCGCATCCTGGAAGATCATCGCGATCTGCTTGCCGCGCACGGGCTGCAACGCCCTCTCCGACATCCCCAGCAGGTTCACGCCGCCGAACTCGATCTCGCCGGAGATCACCGCCGACTCCGGCAACAGTCCGAGGATCGCCATCGCGGTCACCGACTTGCCCGAGCCCGACTCCCCCACGATCCCCAGGGTCTCCGCGGCCTCGAGGTCGAAGCTCACGTCGTCGACCGCGTGGACCACACCATCGTGCGTCGGGAAGTCGACCGTGAGGTGGCGAACGGAGAGGATCGACACGGTTCAGAACCTCGACTGCGGATCGAGTGCGTCGCGCAGCGCGTCGCCGAGGAAGTTCACCGCGAGGATCGTGATGAGCAACATGAACCCCGGGAAGAACACGAGATACCACTTGGACGTCGAGTTGATGTAGGGCTCGGCCTGGGCGAGCATGAGCCCCCACGACGTGTGCGGCGGTTGCACGCCCAACCCGAGGAACGAGAGCGCGGCCTCGGCGGAGATCGCGAGCGCAACCGTGAGCGTGGCGTTCACCATGATCGGGCCGAGACAGTTCGGCAGGATGTGCTGCATCAAGATCCGCCGGCTCGACGCGCCCGACGCGCGTGCCGCTTCCACGAATTCCTTCTCCTTCAACGACAGCACCTGCGCGCGCACGACTCGCGCGAGGTACGTCCAGCTGATCGCGGCCAGCACGAAGATGATCGGCGACTCGCCGTGCCCGAAGTGCTGCACCGCGACCGCGAGCAACGCGAGGTCGGGCAGGATCAGGAAGAGGTCGGTGAGCGCGCTCAGCAACTGGTCGGTCAAGCTGCCGAAGTACGCGGCGACCGCGCCGATGGTCACGCCCACAGCCGTGGAGAGCAACGCGACCGCCAGACCGATCGTCAGCGAGATACGTCCGGCGTACATCAGCTCACTGAGCTGGTCGCGGCCGAGATCGTCGGTTCCGAACGGATGCCTCCAGCTCGGGCCCAGGTCGCCCTGCAGCAGGTTCTGCACGTTTTGCTTGTGCGGTGCGAGCCACGTCGCTCCGTAGCAGGCGATCATCAGGATCCCGAGGATCACGATCGAGATCAGCGCAAGGCGATGCCGGATGAAGCGGCGGCGGAAGAGCTGCCAGTTCGTGCGCGCCTCGGGCTCGAGCGCCCCGCGCTCGGGGTTGGCCACCGGCGGCCGCGGCAACGGCTCGGTCAGGCTCACGAGAACCGGATCCGGGGATCGAGCACGACGTAGAGAACGTCGGCGAGGAGGTTCACGAAGATCACCGCGACGGCGCTGAAGAAGAACCACGCGAGCAGGAACTGCGCGTCACCCGTTTGCAGCGCCACAAGGAAGGCCTGGCCCATCCCGGAGATCGAGAAGATCTGCTCGATGATGATGACACCCGCGATCAGCCCGGCGGTGTCGAGCGCGGTCACGGTGGTGAACGGGATGAGCGCGTTGCGCAACGCGTGCTTGAAGATCACCTGGCGCCGCGGCACGCCCTTGGCGCGGGCGGTGCGCACGTAGTCGCTGTTGAGGACCTCGAGCATCGACGCCCGCTCGAACCGGCTCCACGACGCGACGCTCGAGGCGGTGAGCACGAAAGCCGGCAGCACGATGTGGCGGATGTAATCGAGGTTGAAGCCCTTCACGCCTTCGTTGTGCAACCCGATCGAATAGAAGATCGGGTTGTTCAGATGGAACCAGACCTTCGGGCCCGTCACGAGCAGCCCGATGGCCAACAACCCGAGCCAGAAGTCGGGCATGGCGATACCGAGGTACGAGAGCCCGGTGAAGGCATAGTCGCCGATCGAGTACTGCTTCACTGCGGAGTACACGCCGAGCACGATCGCAACGGCGACGGAGAAGATCGTGCCCCAGAACAGCAGCTGGAGCGTGGGCCATAGCGCGCGGGCGATCATCGACGACACCGGGTCTTGGGTACGCGTGCTGATGCCCATGTCACCACGCGCGAAGTGGGTCACCCACTTCCACCACTGCACGATGATCGGACGGTCGAGGCCGAGCAGGTGCCGCTGCTTCGGGATCACCTGCGCGGAGTCCCGCAGGCGACGGAACTTCGCCAGCGGGTCGACCGAGATCCGCACGAGCCAGAACGTGATGAGCGACGCGATCACGAGCACCGGCACCGACGCGAGCAACCGGCGAATCAGGTATTTCAGCACGCGTCAGCCCCGCCCGACTGATGCGAGCTCATCACGATCGGCCGCATACCATCCGCGAGAACGCTACTTCGCGAGGCCCCACTGATCGATGTTCCAGAACATGCCCTCGATCGGGTTGTCCTGGATCGGGCCCACCACCTTGTCGCTCCAGATCGCGATGTCGGGCAGCGGGTCGAGCGGTAGGGCGGCCATGTCGGATGCGAGGATGTCGTCGGCCTGCTTGGCGTCCGTGCGGCGCACGCTGTCGTCGAGGTTGTTGTCGACCTGGATGAGCAGCTTGTCGGCCGCGGGGTTGCTGTAGAAGCTCGTGTTGTTGCCGGTACTGCCATTGGCCTTCGTCGGGATGCTCTTCGTGCAGAACGTGGAGCAGAGTCCCGGGATCAGACCGGTGACGCCCTCTGCATAGAGACCCAAGTCGTAGTTGCCGGCCGGGAGCAGCTGTCCGAAGAGGTTGTCGGCGGTCGTGTTCTTGATCGCCATGTCGAAGCCGGCCGCCTTGAGCTCCGGCTGCATGATCTCCTCGGTGAGCTCACGACGCTTGTCGCCCGAGGTCGACACGATCGTGAACGCGGCGCGCTTGCCGTTCTTGGCCCAGATGCCGTCGGGGCCCTTCGCCCAGCCGGCGCCGGTCATCAAGGAGGTCACCTTGGCGAGGTCGTAGTGGTAGCCGGCGAACGAGTTCTGGTCGCTGTAATCCTGGAGGATGTACGGGTTGAGCGAGTTCGCAGGAGCCGTCACGTCCAGCGCCCCGAAGAGCTTCTGCACGATCGCGGCCCGGTCGATCGCGTACGCGAACGCCTGCCGGACCGCCTTGGAGTCGAACGGGAACCGCTGGTCGTTCGGCCACAATGCTTCGATCGTGCCGGTCTTCGCGTTGTACTGCGAGTGCGCGCCGGTGAGGCCCGCCTTGATCTCGCTCACGACGTCGAGCTGAGGTTGCGGGTAGATCGCGTCGACCTGCCCCGACTTGAACGCCTGGAACTCGGCGGCGGTGTCACTCTCGAACTTGAACACCACTTTGTCGAGGTGCGGCTTCGCCCCCCAGTACTTCGGGTTCGGCGTCAACACGATGTCGTCGCCCTTGTTCCACTTCGCGAACCACGGACCGCCCGACCACGTGTACCCGTCCTTCAGCGTCTTGTCGCGGTCCTTGCCCTGCAACAAGTGCGCCGGCAGGATCCCGACCGCGCTCGCGAACAGCTGGTGCCAGCCCGCGAAGCTGTCGCCCGCCTTGTACTTGACGACCGCCGTCTTCGGGTCGGGACAGGTGACGGTCAGGTCCGCCTTGCCGTCGCTGTCGACGTAGCCGGTCGGGTCGTAGATGTCCTTGCTGGTCTGCTGTTGGATCGCGGTGTACTGGAAGTCGGTGCACGTGATCGGCACGCCATCCGACCAAACCGCGGCCGGCGTGATGTGGTACGTGATGGTCTCGACCGGTGTGGCGGTGAACGTCGGCATGCCGGTGAGCACCGCGCCCGGCTCTTCGACGACCTGACCGTCCTTCATCACGTCGCGGAACGCGTAGGGCACCGTCTCGATCTGCGCCATCCACGTTCCCCACGACGAGCCGGAGCAACCACCCAACCAGTCGAAGCAGTCGGGCTCCTCCTCGGCCCCGATCACGAGGGTGCCGCCGTTGGGCACCGCCTGCGCCGAGGTGTTCGTCGTGGTGCCGGCGGCTCCCGGCTTACTCGAGCTGCCGCATGCGGCACCGACCACGGAGAGTGCTGTGAGGAGCGCCAGCGCGCCGAAAACACGTCTGCCCATACGTCATGATCGGCACAAACACGTGCCGATGAAAGCTATTTCGGTTCGGCCGGCGCCGCGATCAGTCGAGACGGAGCGACAGCAGCATCGTGGTGAACGTGAAGACGAGCGCCACGACCACCGTGAGCCGGTCGAGGTTGCGCTCCACCACAGTGGATCCGGCCAGGGAACCACCGGCCGCGCCGCCGAACATGTCGGAGAGTCCCCCACCACGGCCCGAGTGCAAGAGCACGAACACGACCAGAATCAGCGAGACAATGACGTGAATCGTCATGAGCGTCGCGTCGATCAGCACTGGTTCGTCTCCTCGGTTCCCGGTTGGGCGACAGCCTAGGGCAAGCCGCCCGCCAGCCTACTTCGCGAAGCGGATGATCCGGGCGAAGTCGTCGGGATCGAGGGAAGCGCCGCCCACCAGGCCGCCGTCGACCTCCGGCATGGCCATCAGCTCGGCAACGTTGCCCGGCTTCATGCTGCCGCCATAGAGGATGCGCATGTCGTCGGCGGCCGCGTCGATCATCTCGCGCACGGTCGAACGGATGACACCGATCGTGGCATTGGCGTCGTCGGGTGTGGCGGTACGGCCGGTCCCGATGGCCCAGATCGGCTCGTAGGCGATCACGCAGTCCTCGGCCTTGTCGGTCGGCAGGCTCGCGAACGCGGAACGCACCTGGCCGGCCACGAGCTCGTCGGTCTCGCCGGCCTCGCGCTGCTCGAGCGTCTCCCCGACGCACACGATCGGCTGCATTCCCGCCGCGAGCACCGCGCGCAGCTTCTTGGCGACGATCTCATCGGTCTCGCCGAACATCTGGCGCCGCTCGGAGTGGCCGACGATCACGTAGCGCACGTGCAGCTTCGCGAGCATGGGCGCGCTGATCTCCCCGGTGTACGCGCCGTGCGACTCCCAGTGGCAGTTCTGCGCGCCGAGCGCGATGTCGATCCGGTCGCCCTCGAGCGTGGTCTGCACGGAACGCAACGCGGTGAACGCCGGGCACACGACGATGTCGACGTCGTCGAAGTCCTTCTTGTCGAGGCGGTACGAGAGCTTCTGCACCACCTGGATGGCTTCGAGATGCGTGTGGTGCATCTTCCAGTTGCCGGCCATCATCGGCTTGCGGTCTGCCATCGTGGGGAGGCTACCTACGGAGTGCTTGGAGTCCGGGGAGGTCGCCGAGCTCGATCAGCTCGAGGGCGGCGCCCCCGCCCGTCGACACGTGATCGACTCGATCGGCCAGGCCCATCTCCCGCACCGCGGCGGCACTGTCGCCGCCGCCCACCACGGTGAACCCGCGGCAGTCGGCCACCGCCTCGGCGACGGTGCGGGTCCCGGCCGCGAACGGTGCGAGCTCGAAGATGCCCATGGGGCCGTTCCACAAGACCGTCGCCGCGCCCGAGATCACGTCGGCGTACGTGCCGGCGGTCTCTGGCCCGACGTCGACTCCCTTCCAGCCGTCGGGAATCGCGCGGGCCGACACGTGACGCGCGTTCGCGTCGGCACGGATGTCGTCGGCGGCGACCACGTCGGTCGGGATCACGACCTTGCCGGTCTCGAGCAGCTTGCGGCAATGCTCGACCTGATCGGCCTCCACGAGCGAGTCACCTACTCGCGCACCTTGCGCGACGAGGAAGGTGAACGACATGGCGCCGCCGATCAGCAGCTGATCGCAACGGTCGAGCAGCGCGTCGATCACGCCGAGCTTGTCGCTCACCTTCACACCGCCGAGCACGACCACGAACGGTCGCTTCGGCGCGTCGAGCAATTGGCCGAGCACCTCTACCTCGCGGGCGAGTAGCCGGCCGGCGGCCGACGGCATCACTCGCGGCGGCCCGACGATCGACGCGTGCGCGCGGTGCGCCGCTCCGAAGGCGTCGTTCACGTAGACGTCGCCGAGCTCGGCGAGGTTGGTCGCGAACGCCGGATCATTGGCCTCTTCGCCGGGATCGAACCGCAGGTTCTCGACGAGCATCACCTCGCCCGGCTCGAGCCGCTGGGTCTGGGCCACGGCCGCGAAATCGGCGACGCCGGGCGCGAGCGGCACGTCGATCCCGAGCAGCTCACCGAGCCGCCGGGCGACCGGCGCGAGCGAGAAGGCCGGGTTCGGCTTGCCCTTCGGTCGCCCGAGATGCGAGCAGCACACGATCTTGCAGTGCCGCTCGCGCAGCCACTCGATCGTCGGCAGCGAAGCACTGATGCGCAGGTCGTCGTCGATCACACCGTCGCGCAACGGCACGTTGAAATCGGCGCGTACCAGTACGCGCGTTCCTCTCGACAGCGGGAGCGACTCCAGCTGCGGTACGGGATCGACCATGAGCTACTTCGCGCCGAGGAACTCGACCAGGTCGACGAGGCGGTTGGAGTAGCCCCACTCGTTGTCGTACCAGCCGAGCACTTTCACCATCCGGCCCATGGCCATGGTGTCGAGCGAGGAGAAGATGCACGACGCGGGGTTCCCGACGATGTCGGCCGACACGAGCGGCTCGTCGCTGTACTCGAGCACGCCGCGGTACGTGGCGTCGTTGGACGCGGTGAGGAACGCGTCGTTGATCTCGTCGACACTCACTTCCTTGCTCAGCCACGCCACGAAGTCGGTGATCGAGCCGGTCGGGGTCGGGACGCGCAGCGACATGCCGTCGAGCTTGCCCTTCAACGCGGGCATGACCGTACCGATCGCGCGCGCGGCGCCGGTGGTGTTGGGGATGATCGACAGCGCGGCGGCGCGCATGCGGCGCAGGTCGGGCTTGCCCGAACGGCTGCTCACTGCCTGGTCCTGGAGCTGCTGGTCGCTGGTGTAGGCGTGCACCGTGTTGATGAGGCCCTGGTCGATGCCGAATCGCTCGTGCAGGACGCGGGTCATCGGCGCGAGGCAGTTCGTGGTGCACGACGCGTTCGACACAACAGTGTGCTTCGCGGGGTCGTACGCGCCGTCGTTCACGCCGAGGCACACCATCACGTCGGCATCGCCGGACGGCGCCGAGATGACGACCCGCTTCGCGCCGCCAACGAGGTGGGCGGCCGCCTTCTCACGCGCCGTGAAGAGCCCGGTCGACTCGATCACGACGTCGACACCGTGCTCGCCCCACGGGATCTCCGCGGGCTCGCGGGCCTCGAGCTTGTGAATCAGCTTGCCGTCGATCGAGAAGCCGTCGCCGTCTTCTTTGATCTCGTTCGGGATCGTGCCGCCGACGGAGTCGTGCTTCAGCAGGAACGCCATGGTGTGCGCGTCGCCGAAGGGGTCGTTCACCGCCGCGAGCTCGACCTGGGACTGCTCGCCGCGAGCGAGGATCGCTCGGGTGAAGGAACGGCCGATCCGGCCGAACCCGTTGATACCGACTCGTACTGCCATCTTGATCCTCTCGATAAATCGCCCCGCGGCGGGCTTGGGACTACAGCAGAGCAGCGAGCGCGGTCGCCAATTTTTCCGGATCGTGGGCGAGACCGTTGGCCGTCGCGATGTCGGCCGAAACGGGCGTCACGCCCAGCTCCCTGGCATCAGTCTCGTTCACCGGGAGACCGTGGACGGGATCGTGGAGCAGCACGTCGACCCGCACGTGGTGATCCAGCAGCACCCGGAGCTGGTCCGTGCCGTCGAGCCCGCAGGTCTCGGCGTCGGCCCGGAGATTGGCCACGTGCACCACCCGACCCGCGGTGGCGGCCACCGCGGCCCGGATCTCGGGCACGCAGAGCACCGCCAGCACACTCGTGAACAACGAGCCGGGCGCCAGCACCACCTGGGCCGAGTGCGAGATCGCCTCGAGGGCCTCCGGAGTGGCCGGCGCGCCGGCGGGCAGGACCCGCACCCGGCTCACCACGCCGCCGCCCGTGAGCGATTCGACGGCGACTTGCCCCGCCACGGCCCGGCCGCCCACATCGGCTTCGAGGGTCACCGCGTCGATCGTTGCCGGCACGACGCGGCCGACGGCGCCGAGCAACCGCTCCGCCTCGTCGAGCGCGAGGTTGAGATCGCCGAGCGATTCGGTCAGGCCGACGATGAGAAGGTTCCCGAGCGCGTGGCCCGCGAGCTCCCCGCTCTTGAAGCGATGCTCGAACGCGGCCGCCCACGGACCGCCCGCGCTCGCGAGCGCCACCAGGCTCTTGCGCAGATCGCCGGGCGCCGCCACGCCGAGATCGCGGCGCAAGCGGCCGGAGGAGCCGCCGTCGTCGGCGACGCTGACGACGGCCGTGACCGCCTTCGCGTACTGCCGGATCGCCCGTAGCGTGACAGCCAGCCCGTGCCCGCCGCCGAGCGCACTGACCCGGCCTTCGTCGCTACCCGGCACGTTCGACATCCCGGTGGTGCACCGCCGTGCGACTGCCGCTCCTGCGCAACCGCTCGGCCAGCTGCTCGGCGATCACGACACTGCGGTGGCGGCCTCCGGTGCACCCGAGCGCAATCGACAAGTACGCCTTGCCTTCTCGCTCGTAACCGGGCAGGACCAACTTGAACAGGCGGTCGAGCTCGTCGAGGAACTCACGCGCGCCGCGCTGCGCGAGCACGTAGTCGCGGATGCGCGGGTCTCGTCCGGTGAGCGGGCGCAGCTCTTCGACCCAGTGCGGATTCGGCAGGAACCGGCAGTCGAACACGAGGTCGACGTCGAGCGGGAGCCCGTGCTTGTACCCGAACGACACGACGTTGAGCTGCAACGCCGCGGCCGACTCGTGCTCCGAGAACAGCTCGCGCAGCCGGTCGCGGAGCTCGTGCACGTTGAGCGTCGACGTGTCGACGCGCAGGTCTGCTTCCGCGACGAGCGGCTCGAGTAGCGCGCGCTCACGCGCGATGCCGTCGCTGACCCGATCGCTGTCGGAGAGCGGATGCCGGCGCCGGCTCTCCTCGTAGCGGCGCACGAGCACGTCGTCGCCGGCGTCGAGGTAGAGCATCCGGGTCGTGACGCCCTGCTGGTGCAGCTCGTCGATCGCGGCCGACAGGTCGTGCAGGAAATCGCCCGAGCGCACGTCGACGACGAGCGCGTAGCGGGTCGGGGTGGCGTGGCCCCGGGCGAGCTCGGTCACCTTGCCGATGAGCATCGGCGGCAGGTTGTCGATCACGAAGAACCCGAGGTCTTCCAAGACGTGCGCGGCCTCGGAGCGCCCTGCGCCCGACATGCCCGTGATGATCGTGACGTCGAGCGGCGCGGGTTCCGGTCGCTCGTCCTGGTCGGTCATGATTCGTCCATCGTCGCGCCGGGAGCGACCCGATCCTTGCGACCGGGCGGGTCGAGCCCGTGCAGTTTTCGGTACACCGCCGTACCAACTTGGTCGGGCAGCCACGTGAGGTTGTGGAAGTCCTCCTCGGCGAGCTCCCGCAGCTTCTTGACCGATCCGACCTCGCGAAGGAGCCGCTGCTTGCGCCCCGGGCCCAGCCCGGCGATGCCGTCGATCACCGACACGGTCATCAACTTGCCCCGCAGCTGGCGGTGATAGGTGATCGCGAACCGGTGCGCCTCGTCGCGCACCTGCTGGAGGAGGTACAGCGCCTCCGAGTCGCGCGGGATGCGCACGGGCTCCTCGCGGCCGGGCAGGTAGACCTCCTCGAGGCGCTTGGCGAGGCTCGCGACGCTGATGTCCTCCAGCCCCAGCTCCTCGAGCACGCGCACCGCCACATTGAGCTGGCCCCGTCCGCCGTCGACGACGAGCAGGTTGGGCGGGTACGCGAACCGCTTCCCCGCGTGCGCGCCTTCGTCGCGTTCGCGCAGGTAGTTGCGGAACCGCCGCGTGAGCACTTCGTCCATCGACGCGAAGTCGTCCTGGTTGTCGAGCGTCTTCACCTTGAAGCGGCGATAGTCGGAACGCTTGGCGATCCCGTCTTCCATCACGACCATCGACGCGACGATGTTGGTGCCCTGGATGTGCGAGATGTCGAAGCACTCGATGCGCAGCGGCGCCTCGGGCAGGTCGAGCGCCTCCTGCAGCGCGACGAGTGTGCGCGCCCGTGCGTTGTGATCCGACGCGCGCTTGAGCTTGTGCCGTTGGAACGTCTCGCGGGCGTTGAGCATCGCGGTCTCGAGCAGCTCACGCTTGCCGCCGCGCTGCGGCACGCGGATCCGCACCTTCGAACCGCGGTTCAGCGAGAGGAACTCCTCGTACAGCGGGAGATCCTCCGGCTCGACCGGCACGAGGATCTCCTTGGGAACGTCGTCCTTCGCGGCATCGGCGTAGAGCTGCTCCACGACCCGAGCGATCAACGCCGGAGTCTCGAGCTCCTCGACCTTGTCGACGATCAACCCCTTGCGGCCGACGACGCGGCCCTTGCGCACGAAGAAGAGCTGCACGCTCGCCTCGAGCGGATCCTCGGCCAACCCGATGAGGTCGTAGTCCTCCTCGCGAGTGCCGACCATCTGCTGCCGCTCGATCGCCTTGCGCACGCTCGCGAGCTGGTCCCGCACTCGCGCCGCGAGCTCGAACTCGAGCGCGTCGGACGCGGCCTTCATGCGCGCTTCGAGGCGATTGACCACGGCGTCGTGCTCGCCGTCGAGGAAGTCGAGCAACTCCTGCACGAGCTTCATGTACTCGTCGTGGTCGATGTCGTCGACGCACGGCGCCGCGCACTTCTCGATGTGCGCGTACAGGCACGGTCGCCCCAGCCGGTGATGACGGTCGAACTTGGAGTTGGTGCACGTACGGATCGGGAAGGTGCGCAGCAGGAGGTCGAGCGTCTCGCGAATGGCGTAGGCGTGCGCGAACGGGCCGAAGTAGCGCACACCCTTGCGGTGCTGACCGCGCATCACCATCGCGCGGGGCCACTCCTCGTCGAGGGTGACCGCGAGATACGGGTACGACTTGTCGTCCTTGAGCCGGATGTTGAAGCGGGGCTTGTGCCGCTTGATCAGGTTGAACTCGAGGAAGAACGCCTCCACCTCGTTCTTGGCGACGATCCACTCCACGTGATCGGCCGTCTGCACCATCTGGTAGGTGCGCTCGGGCAAGGTCGCGGGCGGTGCGAAGTAGTTGGAGAGGCGGCTCCGCAGGCTCTTGGCCTTGCCCACGTAGATGACCCGGCCCTCGGCGTCGAGGAACTGATAGGAGCCGGGAGCGTCGGGGATGCTCCCGGTTTCCGGGCGAGCGACCATGGCTCCCATTGTCGCGGGTACGGCGGCCGAGGCGGGTCGCTCCCGGTCAGACCGGAGCGGGTTCCCGGTGCTCCGGAAGCGCCGGGTGCACCGGATCCTCGCCGGCGACCTTGCGGGCGTGAACGCCGACCGCGATCGCGAGCATCCCGAACACCTGCGGGATCAACAAGACCCGCAGCCCCTCTCCGAACAAGCGCAGGCCCTCGCTCCCGATGCACACGCTCACCAAGGTGTACACCGCCGCGAGTCCCCCGATCAGGGTCCCTCTTGCGAGCCACGCGCCGGTCGCGCCGAGTGCGATCGTCACGACCACGATCGCCAGCAGCACCGTGTCGTCGCCCGTGCGGTGCGCCAACGTGTGCATGAATGCCGCGAACGGCAGCCCGAGCGCGCCGCGTCGGGCCTCCGTGTCGGCGAGGAACGGGAACGCGCCGACCCGCCACCGCAGCCACGAACACCACAGGGCGTACGGCACGAGCGTAATCGCGACCGCGCCGGCATCGCGCGCCGTCCGCTCCCGCGCGGCGCGGTACAGCAGCGGTATCAGGGCCAGCACCGCGATCTCCTTCACCAGCACCGCGAACGCGAGAAGCGCGAGCGCAGAACCGCGACGCGACCGGCGTTCGAGCAGGTACGCGACCAGGAGCAGCGCGATGACGAGCGGATCCGAGAAGACGTTCCCGAAGAGCACGACGAATGCGGGCAGCACCAGGATCCACGCGGCTGCGCGCGGCGGCGCATCGTGGTCGTCGAGGAGCACCGCGGCCAAACCCGGGATCGCAGTGAGCGCGACGAGGTTGATGCCGATCAGGGTCCAGGCCACGAGCGCCGGCCGCCCGGCCGCGAGCAACCAGGCGAGCAGCGGGAGCCCCATCCGGCCGTATCGATACGGGATCTCGGCGGCGAAACCGAGTGCCGCGAAGCCGTGACCCGTCCCGAACAGGTCACGCGTCGTCAACAGGAACAGCCGCGGGTCACCGGTGGCGAAGAACTGGCTCGCGCCTCCTGACACGAGGCGCACCACCGACAGCGCGACCACCGCGACGCCGGTCGCACCCGACAGCACCCATGCTTCGGCCGGTATCGGCTTTCGTGCCACGGGCATCTCGTCGGCGCGATTCGGGTGGGGATGAACCCCCGGCTCGGGAGCGGACACCCACGACCCGGCCGGGGCGGGGAACGCGGGGCGTGACACGGGGCGGTGGCGTGTTACGGTGGAGGCACGCCGGCCCGGTATCCGGCGCAGAATTCGAGCTCCGCGGCCGACAACCCCGCGGTGTGGCGACCGGGCTGTCACCCGCCGGCCAACGAGCAGCCCCTACCCCTCAACGGGGAGGCAACAAATGCTGCGTCTCCAGGCTCCGCTGCCGGACGACTACACCCTCGCGACCGAACCCGAGCTCGTCTCGAGGATCGCGAACGCCAAACGTGCGCTCGGCGACCGTCTCGTCGTCCTCGGCCATCACTACCAACGAGACGAAGTGATCCGCTGGGCCGACGCCGTGGGCGATTCGTTCAAGCTCGCCCGATTCGCGGCTGACAACCACCAGGCGACCGATATCGTCTTCTGCGGCGTGCACTTCATGGCCGAGTCGGCCGACGTGCTCACCGGCGACCACCAACGGGTGATCCTTCCCGACCTCAACGCCGGCTGCTCGATGGCCGACATGGCCGACATCGACCAGGTGGAAGACGCCTGGGCCGAGATCGGCGCGATCACCGCCATCGACCGGGTCGTCCCGATCACGTATATGAACTCGTCGGCTGCGCTCAAAGCGTTCGTGGGCCGTCACGGCGGCGCGGTGTGCACGTCGTCGAACGCTCGCGCGGTGCTCACGTGGGCGCTCGAGCGCGGCGACAAAGTGCTGTTCTTCCCCGATCAGCACCTCGGCCGCAACACCGGCTTCGACATGGGCTTCGGCGCCGCCGACATGCGCGTGTGGACCCCGCACCAGGATTGCGGCGGGCTCGAGGAGCGCGAGGTCAAGGACTCCACACTCTTGTTGTGGAAGGGCCACTGCTCGGTGCACCAGCGTTTCCGCCCCGAACACGTGGCCGCGGCCCGCGCCGAGCACCCCACCGTGCAGGTGCTCGTGCACCCGGAGTGCTCGCACGACGTGGTGGAGATCGCCGACCGGGTCGGGTCCACCGAGCGCATCCAGGAGTGGGTCGCGTCGGCGCCCGCCGGCTCGGTGATCGCGATCGCGACCGAGATCCACATGGTGCAGCGCCTCGCCCGCGAGCACGCCGACAAGACCGTGTTCTCGCTCGACCCGCTGATCTGCCCGTGCTCCACGATGTTCCGCATCGACGCCCCGCACCTCGCGTGGACGCTCGAAGCCCTCGTCGACGGCCGGATCGTGAATCAGATCATCGTCGACCCCGACGACGCCGAGTGGGCCCGCGTCGCCCTCCAACGGATGCTCGACATCACCTAACCCAAGTCCGAACCGGCGTGAGTGAGCGGTCTGTGAGACCGCCCCGCCTGCTCACGCCGGTTGGGGTTGGGGGTCGGGGGTTTTGCGGGCGAGCAGGAGCAACAGGCGCGGGATCGTGGCCGCGGCGCGGTACTCGTCGGCCTTGGCGAGGAAGCCTTCGGGTGGCGCGGGCTCTTCCATGCGCTCGATCAGCAGGCCGTTGCGAGCCATCGCATTCACGTACTGCGACAACGGCCGGTGCACGAACGGGAGCACCACCCCGGGTGCGAGCTCTTCCATCGTGACGTCGACCGGGAGATACGGACCGACGCGCCAGTACTCCTCCTCGAGCACGTGATCGATCACCCAACCGCTGTTGGGGGCCTGCAGCAGCGGATGGTTCAGGAGGAACACGAACTTCCCGCCCGGCGCGAGGACGCGCGCGATCTCCGAGATCGGGGGCACGTGGTCGGGAAGGTGCTCGAACACCAAGCACGCGACCGCGGCGTCGAAGCTCGCGTCGGCAAACGGTAGGTGCTCCGCCGACGCTCGCAGATACAACGGACCGCCCGCGCGCTCGGCCGCGGCCCGGAGCTGCGCGCGCGTCGGGTCGACGCCCGCGACCACCTCGGCGCCGAGCCGGACCGCGAGCCGCGCGACCTGACCTTCGCCGGTCCCGACATCCACGACGCGCCGCGCGCCCGCAAGACATTCCGCAGCGAGCGGCAGGATCTGCTCTTCGTACTCGGGATCCGCGCCACCGGTGAAGCCTTCCTGCCACCACTGCGCGTTGCGCTCCCAGGCATCGGGATCACCTACGGGCGGAACGGAGGACATGCCGCAGGGTAACGAACGATGGCTGAGTACCCTCGGTGCATGGCGGTCGAGCGGCGAACCGTGCGTCGCGGCGGCTTCGACCTGTACCGCTACGGCGGGCTCCTGATCGGCGTCGCGGTGTTCCTGTTCGCGGCGCCGTTCGCGTACCGGCAGGCCAACTCCTACGACGGCTCGGTCATGGAGCGCGTGGCCGTCGGGATCGCCGATCACGGCGACCCGCTCGTGAGTCAACAGCCCGACGAGTTCGGCCTCAACACCCCGTATTCCAACTACGGCATCGGGACGTCGGTCGTGATGGCCCCGTTGCATCTGGCCGCGCGCGCGGTGGGTGCGGATCCGATGCGATCGATGAATCTCGTCGATGCCGTGTTCGTCGGCGGCACCGGCATCGCCGTGTTCGAGACGCTGCGGCGGCGCGGCGTGTCGCGCCGCTTGACGATCGTCACCACCGTGCTCGTGACCGTCGGCTCGCCGCTGTTGGCGTACGCGCTCACCGACTTCTCCGAGCCGGGCATCGCGTTGACGATCGCGCTGGGTGTGCTCGGCCTCGACGGCGTCGTTCGGGAGACGCGATACGCCGCGCTCGGCGTGGGCGCGGCAGTGGGCGCCGCGGTGCTGCTCCGCAGCGACTCCCTCGGGTTGGTCGGGGTGCCGTTCGCCTGTGCGCTGCTGTTGCTCTCCCGACGCAGAACGAGGGACGCGGGCCTGTTCGCCGTGGGCGTCGCCCCGTTCCTCGCCGGTTGGGCGTGGTACAACGCGGCGCGCTTCCACTCGCTGTTCGGTGGCGCCTATCGCTACCAGGGCTTCACGCATCCGTTGCTGCCGGGGCTCTACGGGCTCACGCTCGCGCCCGGCCGCGGGGTGTTCGTGTACGCACCGCTGATCATCGTCGGCCTGGTCGTCGTTCCGAAGCTACGCGGCGCGGATCGTGTGCTGGGCGTGCTCGCAGTCGTGCTCCTGGTGTTGCGCGTCGCGTTCTACGCGCGCTGGTGGGCGTGGTACGGCGGAAGCGTGTGGGGTCCGCGTTTTCTCGTTCCCGTCATCCCGGCCTTCGCGCCCGCGCTGGCGACCGCGTTGGAGCGATGGTCGCGCTCACGAGCAGTCGCGGTGGCCGTCGTGCTGACCGTTGCGATGTCGTTCGTCGGCGTGTGGGGCACGACGCATCCGGAGCTGAATCCCTACGTGTCGGGGCCCGTGCACGCCGGCGACACGAAACAGATCATGGCGCAGTTCACGAGCACCGCCTACGTCGACCGCACCGACCACATCATGTTCGACTGGTCACGCTTCCCGCTGCGGAGCGCGAAGACTCCCGAGCCGTAGCGTCTCTAGTCGTCGATGCCGAGCAGCGGCGCGAGGAATCGGCCGGTGTAGCTCTCGGGCACCTTCACGATCTGCTCCGGCGTGCCTTCGGCGACGATGGTGCCGCCGCCGGCGCCGCCCTCGGGGCCGAGGTCGATGATCCAGTCGGCCGACTTGATGACGTCGAGGTTGTGCTCGATCACGAGCATCGTGTTGCCGTTGTCGACGAGCCGTTGCAGCACACCGAGCAGCCGGCGCACGTCTTCGAAGTGCAGGCCGGTGGTGGGCTCGTCGAGGATGTAGATCGTGTGGCCGGTAGCGCGCTTGCCGAGCTCGGTCGAGAGTTTGACGCGCTGCGCCTCGCCGCCCGACAGCGTGGGCGCGGGCTGACCCAACCGCACGTACCCGAGCCCGACATCCACGAGGGTCTGGAGCTGACGGGCGATCGACGGTTGCGCCGCGAAGAACGCGAGCGCCTCCTCGGCCGGCATGTTGAGCACGTCCGCGATGCTCTTGCCCTTCCACTCGACGTCGAGCGTGTCGCGGTTGTAGCGCGCGCCCTTGCACACCTCGCAGGGCACGTACACGTCGGGCAAGAAGTGCATCTCGATCTTGATCGTGCCGTCGCCCTGGCAGGCCTCGCACCGGCCGCCCTTCACGTTGAACGAGAACCGGCCGGGCAGGTAGCCGCGCACCTTGGCTTCCTGCGTGCTCGAGAAGAGCGTGCGGATCTTGTCGAACACCCCGGTATAGGTGGCGGGGTTGGATCGGGGCGTGCGGCCGATCGGCGACTGATCGATGTTGATGACCTTGTCGAGATACTCCGTGCCTTCGATCCGCTTGTGGCGGCCGGGCACGTCGCGCGACCGGTAGATCTTCTGCATGAGCGCCGGGTGGAGGATGTCGCCCACCAGCGTGCTCTTGCCGCTGCCGCTCACACCGGTGACCGCGACGAAGCACCCGAGCGGCAGCTCGACGTCGATCTCCTTCAGGTTGTGCTCCCGCGCGCCGCGCACGGCCAACCACTGGTCGCCCGGTTCGCGACGCAGCGCGGGAACCGCGATCGAACGCTTCCCCGAGAGGTACTGCCCGGTGATCGAGCGCTTCGACTTGAGGACGTCTTTGACCGTGCCCGACACGATGATCTCGCCACCGTGCTCCCCCGCGCCCGGCCCGATGTCGACCACGTGGTCGGCGACGCGGATGGTCTCCTCGTCGTGCTCGACGACGATCACGGTGTTGCCGAGGTTGCGCAGGCGCACCAGCGTCTCGATGAGGCGCCGGTTGTCGCGCTGGTGCAGGCCGATCGACGGCTCGTCGAGCACGTAGAGCACGCCCACGAGGCCGCTCCCGATCTGTGACGCGAGCCGGATCCGCTGCGCCTCGCCGCCCGCGAGCGTGCCCGACGCCCGGTTGAGCGACAGGTAGTCGAGGCCGACGTCGAGCATGAACTGGAGTCGCTCCAACACTTCCTTGAACACGCGCTCGGCAATGAGCCGGTCGCGTTCCGACAGCTCCACCGTCTTGAAGAACGCGACGCAATCGGTGATCGACATCTCGCCGACTTCGAAGATGTTGTGATCGCCGATCGTGACCGCGAGCGACGCCGGACGCAGGCGCGCGCCGCCGCACGCCGGGCAGGGCACGAGGCGCATGTAGCCCTCGATGACGTCGCGGACGCGATCGGAGTCACTCTCGGAGTGCCGGCGCTCGACCCACGGCACCACGCCCTCGTACTTCGTCGCGTACGACCGCTGCCGCCCGTAACGGTTCTTGTAGCGGACGGTCACCTGCTTGCCGCCCGCGCCGTAGAGGACGATCTTCTTCTGCGCGGCTTTCAACTTCTTCCACGGGGTCGCGGTGGAGAAGCCGTTGGCGTCGCCGACCGCGCTGAGCACGCGCTTGAAGTACTCGCCGCGGAACCCCGACCACGGGGCGATCGCGCCGTCGTCGATCGAGAGGTCGTCGTCGGGGACGAGCAGCTCGGGATCGACTTGGAACTTCGTGCCGAGACCGTCGCAGGTCTCGCACGCACCGTAGGGAGAGTTGAACGAGAAGTTGCGCGGCGCGAGCTCTTCGAACGACAGCCCGCAGTGCATGCACGCGAGGTGCTCGGAGAACACCAGTGTCTCGGGCTCGGCCTTCTCGTTCTTCGGGACGATCTCGACTTCCGCCACGCCTTCGGCGAGCTTCAGCGCGGTCTCGAGCGAGTCGGTGAGCCGACGCTCGATCCCGGCGCGCCGCACGAGCCGGTCGACCACCACCTCGATCTTGTGCTGCTCGTACCGCTCGAGCTGGAGCTTGGCCGGCAGGTCGACCACCTCGCCGTCGACCCGGGCGCGCGTGAAGCCCTGGCCGGCGAGCTCGTCGAGCAGCGCGTGGTATTCGCCCTTGCGGCCCCGCACGACCGGCGCCAGCACCTGGAAGCGGGTGCCGTCGGGCAGCTGCAGCACCCGGTCGACGATCTGCTGCGGGGTCTGGCGGGTGATGAGCTTGCCGCAGTTCGGGCAGTGCGGCACCCCGATCCGCGCGTACAGCAGGCGGAGATAGTCGTAGATCTCGGTGATCGTGCCGACGGTCGAGCGGGGGTTGCGCGACGCCGACTTCTGGTCGATCGAGATGGCCGGCGACAGGCCCTCGATGAAGTCGACATCGGGCTTGTCCATCTGGCCGAGGAACTGCCGGGCGTAGGCCGACAG
>Ga0265338_10004018_pt1 | contig 20192 bp, 15 predicted proteins | sample 42126metaG_FD_193579 | JGI IMG/M metagenome (GOLD analysis project Ga0265338, IMG submission 193579) | Rhizosphere microbial communities from Carex aquatilis grown in University of Washington, Seatle, WA, United States - 4-21-26 metaG | ecosystem: Host-associated > Plants > Roots > Rhizosphere...
CCAAGCGTGCTCTCCTGTGTGCGACGGTCCCGCGCCGATTATACTGACTGGCATGCTCATTACCGGCGGCTGCCTGTGCCGCGCCATCCGCTATGAATTCTCGGCGCCACCGATCGTCTCGCGGGTCTGCTGGTGTCGCTTCTGCCAGTACATCGGCGCCGGCAGCGGCACAGTCAATACCTGCTTCCCCAGCGCGGCCATGACGCTGCATGGGGAGCCGACCGACTACCGCAGCATCGCCGACAGCGGCAACGTCATGCACCGTCGCTTCTGTTCCGCCTGCGGCACGCCGCTGTTCAGCATCGCCGCCTCGAGACCTCATCTGATATTCGTTCGCGCCGGAACGCTGGACGATACGGAGATCGCGCAGCCTGCGATGACGATCTGGACATCGGCGGCACCGAGTTGGGCCTGCATCAGTGACAGCTTGCCGACGGTCGAACGCCAGCCGCCGCCGGCGGGCTGAATGCGCGCCCGGCAATGAGCTACCGATTGCAGGAAAATGACGAGGCGGTCCTTCTGGCACCGGAGGTTGCGCCCACGGCGAGCGTCATCTGGATGCACGGACTGGGCGCCGACGGGCGCGACTTCCTGCCCCTGGTGCCGCAGCTTGGATTGGCGCCATCCGCGGGAATTCGGTTCGTGTTTCCGCATGCACCACGGCGTGCGGTGACTCTCAACCAGGGCATGCCGATGCGCGCCTGGTACGATATTCGGGAACTCTCCTCGAGTGCCGCAGAAGACGCTGACGGTATTCTCGAATCAGCGACACGCCTGGATGGATTCCTCGAGCGCGAGCGGGCGCTCGGAATCAGGGCCGACCGCATCGTACTGGCGGGATTTTCCCAGGGTGGCGCGATGGCGCTGCACGTTGGGTTGCGGTATCGCGAGAGTCTCGCCGGTGTGCTCGCATTATCGACCTACCTGCCTCTGTGCAATCGATTGGCCTCTGAGGCATCCGAAGCCAATCGCGGCATCGCGATCCTCATGTGCCACGGTCGCTACGACCCGTTATTGACCATCGCGGTCGGGCGGCTCTCACGCGATGCATTGCAGGCGCTCGGCTACAGCGTGCAGTGGAACGAGTACGACATGCAGCACGAGGTCTGCGCGCAGGAGATTGGCGATATTGCGCGCTGGCTGCAGCGGCAGCTGCCCTGAGCAGCCTGAAAGCGCGCACAGATGACGAAAGTTTTCATCTCGGCCGAATCGCTGCTGCGCGACTCAATGGAACTGGCGCGCCGCATCGTACAGAGCGGCTTCAGGCCCACCTTCCTGGTGGGAGTCTGGCGCGGCGGAGCGCCGATCGGCATCGTTGTCCAGGAAGCCCTGGAATACCACGGCATTCATACCGATCACATCGCCATCAGGACTTCCGCATACCTGGACGGCGACAACCAGGCCAAGACGATTCGCGTGCACGCCCTGGATTATCTGGTATCGAGCCTCTCCTACGACGACCGCCTGCTGCTGGTGGATGATGTCTTCGACTCCGGCCGCAGCCTCGAAGCCGTGCTGGCGGAACTCCAGCGCCGCTGCCGCCGCAATCTTCCCGGGCAGATCCGCATCGCCACGGTCTACTACAAGCCCACACGCAATCGAAGCACGCTGCAGCCGGACTACTACGTGCGAACCGAGGAGCACTGGCTGGTGTTCCCGCACGAGATACAGGGACTCACGCGCGAAGAGATTCTCGAGCACAAACCGGTCGATGCCGATTTCCTCGATGCTCGCCCAGGCGGGGATGCGCGCCCCGCGGGCGGTTAGCCGCCAGCGGCTTTTCGAGTGGCCTCGGCGTCCGCCTTGCTGAGCGCCAGGGCAGCATCGGCCCGGTCGACACACTTGTGCCGGGCATCGCCGCCAAGCGCGTCGCACTGCGCGCGCGTGATCTTGTAGCGCCCTTCCGCTTCCGTGATCGCCACATCGTAGGCGCTGGCGGCCTTCTTGCTTTCCGCCTTCCGCATGGCGTCAACTTCGTCGGTATTCGCTGCCGCCTCCGTTCGCGTCTGCTGCTGGAGCGCGGCCACTTCCTTCGTGGCCACCTCGTGGCGCGTATCCGCGACCTTACCCTCGGCCGCCGACGGCGAGGACGACTGCTGACATCCGACCAGGGACGTCACGGCCAGCAATAAGAACAGCGCTTTCATGTTTAGTGCCCTCCTGGACTGGCAGCTCCATTCCGCGATCCGGATTTGACCAGCTTGCGGCCTCCAGGGGGCCCGGCCGATGACGCAAAGCCGTGTAGGACTTCAGGGCGTGACGAAGGGCTACGACAACCAGTAACTCGTCAGAAACACACCCAGCATGCTGACCGCCAGGGCGATCTTCGCCATCGTGCCGAGGAGCAATCCGATCCAGGTGGCCAGGCCAACCCGCGTGGCATCCGCGATCGAGCGGCGAGCCATGAGCTCGCCGGCCACTGCGCCAACAAAGGGCCCCAGCAGCAACCCGAGAAGCCCAAAGAATATCCCCACGATGCCGCCGATGACGCTCCCGATCAGCGCCAGGCGACTGGCTCCGACATGTTTTGCGCCGAGCAGGCTTGCCGCCAGATCGGCAACCAGCGCCAACGCGGTGAGGATGCCAAGAATCGTCAGGGTCACCCAACCGATGCGTGCGAAGTGGTCGGTCCAGGCCGCCAGCCACATGCCCGCGTAAATGATCAGCACCCCGGGCATGCCGGGCAGGATGGTGCCAATGCATCCCCCGGCGATCAGCGCCAGGGCGGCGATCCAGAGCGCCACTTCCGCGGGTCTATGCATATGCGGAAAAATCACTTGTGAGACACCACTCGACCATGCAGATTGCGGTGGCCAATGACAAGAGCTGAATCACAATCGCCTCAAGGCGCCTCGCCGCCGGCATCCGCGTTACGGCCGGGATTGCGTCAGCGACATATGACAATGATCGCGCTCGGCGGGGTCATCGGCGCGGGGCTTTTCGTTGGCAGCGGCGTAGTCATCAAGGCGGCCGGACCCGCAGCGGTAGTTTCTTTCGCGATCACCGGGTTGCTGGTGGTGCTCGTCATGCGGATGCTCGGCGAAATGGCCGTGGCGCTGCCTGCGGCCGGATCCTTCTACGAGTATGCGCGCCTGGCATGGCAGGATCAGCCGCGCATCGGCAAGATCGCCGGCTTCCTCACCGGCTGGATGTATTGGTACTACTGGGTCATCGTCGTGGCCCTGGAGGCGGTGGCGTGCGCCGGGTTGGCGCACTTCTGGTTCCCCGCGGTTCCTTCATGGCTCATCAGCCTGGTGATGCTGATTGCGATGACCGTGACCAATCTCATTTCCGTGAAGTCGTTTGGCGAATTCGAGTTCTGGTTCGCTGCCATCAAAGTGGCTGCCATTACGGTCTTTCTGGGCGCTGCGGGCGCGTACGTGCTCGGCCTGTGGCCCGGAGTGGCTCCGCACGTGGCCAATCTGACAGCGCACGGCGGTTTTGCCCCCAACGGAATTCTTCCCATCGTGGCGGGCGCCGTGGCGGCGACCGGATTCTATTTTGGCGCCGAGATCGTCACGATCGCCGCCGCGGAGGCGGCCGAGCCGGCCAAAGCGGTTGCGCGCGCAACCAACTCTGTGATTTCGCGTGTGCTGCTCTTCTACGTCGGTTCGATTCTGCTGGTCGTGTGCCTGATACCGTGGAATTCGGCCGACATCCTCACGCCTTACGTCAGCGCGCTGCGCGCGATGCACATACCAGCCGCCGCGCACATCATGAATGCAGTCATCCTCACCGCGGTGTTGTCGGCGCTGAATTCAGGCCTTTATGCTTCATCGCGGATGCTGTTTGTACTGACCCGGCGAGGCGATGCGCCGCAGGGCCTCGCCCGCTTGAGCCGAAATGGCGTGCCCACGCGAGCCATTCTGGCCGGAACGCTGTTCGGCTACGCAGCCGTGGTCATGTCGTATATCTCGCCGGACACCGTATTCGCGTTTCTGGTCAACTCGTACGGAACGGTCGCCATATTCGTCTATGTGTTAATCGCCCTGTCGCAGCTGCGTCTGCGCGCGCGACTGGAACGCGATGAGCCGGCGCTGCTTCGCATCCGCCTATGGGGATACCCCTACCTGACCTGGCTGGCGATCGCTGCGATGCTTGGGATAGTGATTGCAATGGGGTTTATCCCCGAACAGCGAGCACCGCTGGCATTCGGCCTGGCGAGCGTCGGGGTTCTGCTGCTGTGCTTCTGGGCGCGCCAGCGATTCGGCGCGGCACCCAGGGGGTTGCAGGAAGCTGTGCGGACTGAACCTGCAATCGAGGCCGGGCGTTCCGGGAAACTGTTGTAATTTGTCCACCGCGCCGCAGGACCCGGCCACCGGTGGACAATGTTGAACAGGAACGACAGCACGATTGACAAGAGACGACATCGACGCGCTGCAATCAGCATGTCATCTTCCGATGGTTAATCTGTCGGCGCTGGGAGCGGTTGTTTTGCCACAAAAGATGCTATAAGTGCGTCAGTGCAGTGACATCGACAGAAAGCGGGTATCAGCGTCGGTTTCACTCATCCGAGCGCGGGCGCTCCGGTGCGGTGTTTAAAGTCGCTCCCTGACCGTTTAAAGTTGCGTCCTGACAACAGATTGGGCAGGTGAAGCGAGTATCTAAACTCGTTTGGCGACAGTGATAACAAGACGACAGTAAGGCTGACGGCATTCTGCGTTCGCATATGGCCTCAAGAGGGAAGGGATGAGCATGAATTCGAATCCGAAACTACGATTTACAATCGCGGCGATTCTCAGAGGCTCCGCCCTCGGCACATTGGGTGCCAGCACCCTCGGCGTCGGACTGGCGCATGCCGCCGACAGCGACGCCGACGTGGCCGACTCCGGCGCAATCCCGGAAATCGTGGTCACCGCCGAGCGACGCAGCGAGTCGATCGAGAACGTACCCATAACGATCCAGGCCATCACCGGCGATGAGCTGCAGAAGCTCAATGTGCAGACATTCGAAGATGTACTGCGCTACACGCCGAACGTCACCTTCGCCAGCAACGGTCCTGGCCAGGGCAACATCTTCATGCGCGGCCTGAGTGCCGGCGGCGCGCCCAACCAGTCGCAGTCGACCACCTCGCCGTTTCCGAACGTCGGTCTCTACCTCGACGATCAGTCGATGCAGTTCCCGGGTCGTAACAACGATCCTTACCTGGTTGATATCGAACGCATCGAAGTCCTGGAAGGCCCGCAGGGCACGCTGTTCGGCGGCGGCGCCGAAGCCGGCGCGATTCGCTACCTCACCAACAAGCCCAAGCTCGACGTCACGGAAGGCAACGCCAACGCCAGCTACGGCTATACCAGTGGCGGCGATCCGAATTTCGCCGCCAATGCGACCATCAACCTGCCGCTCATCCCGGACACATTGGCGATACGCGCCACGGTCTTCACCGACCGTCGCGGCGGTTATATTTCTAACGTCCCGGGCACCATCGCAGCGGTTGCGAACCCGGCGACCGGCGTGAATGCCACCCCGACGGCGAACAATGCGCCGTTCGTCGGCACCAATCTCAACCCGGTGGACTTCAACGGCCTGCGGTTCTCGGCGTTGTGGAAGTTCAATGAAGACTGGAACTTCCTGGTCCAGCAGAACTACCAGAGCATGGAGGCCGACGGCTACTTCTCAAGCTACCCGAAAGATCCCAATGGCGTGCCGCTGCAACCCTATCAGATCACCGCCTTTGCGCCGGCTTACAACAAGGACAAGTACGAAAGCACTTCTTGGACGCTCAACGGGAAGTTGCCTGCAGACCTGAGGCTGGTCTATACGGGCAGCTACCTGGACCGGCATGTCCAGCAGCAGGCCGACTATTCCAACTACCTGCGCAGCGCCGTCGGCTCGAACTACGATTGCACCGGCTCGGGCGCGCGCTATGCATACTTCCGCAGCGCCAAGCCGACTACCTGCTACGCGCCCGTTGGTAACTGGAACGATACGACGCGCAACACCCATTTGAGTCAGGAACTCCGAGTGAGCACGCCGGACGACTGGCGCATCCGCGGCCTGGTCGGGGCGTTCTATGAGAATTTCAAGATCTATGACCAGATGAACTTCAACTATCTGCCGATCCCGCAGTGCAGTCCTGCGAACCTCGCCATCGCAACGGGCGGTGGTCCGGACTGTCTGTCGGCCGTCGGTCCCATTCCGGGCTATTTTGCGAACGACCCGGGTCTGCGCACAGGCTCGAACACGGCGTTCGGCGAGGATGTCATGCGCGGCTACCGCCAGACCGCATTCTTCGTCTCGGCCGATGTCGACATCATTCCGAAAGTGCTGACCTTCACGGCCGGTACCCGCTGGTTCCATTACAGCGAGTTCGAAGAGGGCTCGGAGTTCTACTCGGAGTCCTCGAGCCCGTTGATACTCAGTCATGCGAACGGCGCTTGCATCGCCGCCGGAGCCTGCGGCTTCGGTATCAATCTCAAGAAGACGGAGACCGGCACCAGGAGCCGCCTGAATCTGACCTGGCACATCACGCCGGACATCATGACGTACTACACGTACTCGCAGGGCTTCCGCCCGGGCGGCTTCAACCGCACCAAGACCTTGCTCGATGGCACCGTCGTGCTGAAGGGCGTGGCCGACTACACCGCAGGCAGCAGTGCGACCAAGCAGTACAACAAGCCGGCCGGCTATGACTCAGACAATCTCATCAACAATGAGGTCGGCGTCAAGGCCGAATTGCTCGATCATCGCTTGCAGGTCAACGCCTCGGGCTACTACATGTACTGGTCGAACACGCAATTCGTGTTCTTCGATCCAGTCCACCTGGGCAATACGACCTTCGTCGTGAATGGCCCCAGCTATGCGATCAAGGGCCTGGAGCTGCAGTTTGTGGCGCGTGTGACCGAGGGCCTCACGGTGCAAGGGTCAGGCTCATGGAACAGCTCCAATCAGTACACCTCGCCCTGCCTGCAGAGCACGCGCCCAACGGCGACCAATCCCACGCCGATCGGCACCTGCATCACGCAGGTCAACAGCCTGCCGTATTCGAACCCGTTCGGCGAGACCGGTACCCGCGCGGCGTACTCGCCGCCGTTCGAGTACAACATGCGGGCGCGTTATGACTTCCGCATCAACGAGTACAAGCCCTTCGTCTCGTTCGGTGCCAGTTATATCGGCGCCATGGCGAACCAGCCGGCGAACTACCCGAGCGGCCTCTCGGCCGCGGAGAATCCGCCGACAACGACCCTCGTGCGCTACATCATTCCGGGTTATACGACCTATGATGCGGCCATCGGTGTCACCAAGGACAACTGGACCGTGCAGATCCAGGGCAGCAACCTGACAAATTCGGATGCCGCCCAGGTCATCTCCTCGGGCCAGTACATCGAGTCGGAAGTGCCGCTGCGGCCGCGCGTGGTGACACTGCAGGTCGGCATGAAGTTCTGATCGGCGCCGGCAGTCCGGCCGAATCAGTAGAGTAGAATTGAGGGCGGACCTTGAGGGTCCGCCCTCTTTTTTTGAAGCCGTCATGAACTCTACCGAAGCCGCAACCGTCCCGGCAGCCCCCGCCACGCCCGCGAATCCCGCGGCCGAGATGCCGCAGCTGCGCGCGCTGCTCAGGCAGCGGCGGTTCGCCGAGGCGCTTGCGGCAGCCCGGGCGCTGCTCGCCGATTTCCCGCGCCATCGCGAGTTGCTGCTGTTGGTCGCAGTCGCCGAGCGCTTCCTGGGGCGCCCTGCCGAGGCTCTGAAAACGCTCGAAACGCTGCAGAGCTACCACCCCGAGTTCAGCCGTGTATATGAGGAGCGAGGCCGCTGCTTCGTCGAACTGAAGCAAGCGCCCGAAGCCATTGAGGCATTCACCGCCGCCGTCCAGCGTAACCCCTCACTGATCGGCGTCTGGCGCATGCTCGAGGGCCTGTATCGCATGACAGGCCGCGGCGTGGAGAGCGCAGACGCAGCCGAGCGGATCGCCCGGCTGCAGTCTCTGCCGCCGGAGATCCTGCAGGCTTCCGCGCTCTATTCCGACGGCGATCTCGACATCGCCGAGCCCACGGTGCGCAACTACCTGGTGGCTCACGGCCATCACATCGAGGCCATGCGCCTGCTGGCCCGGATCGGCATGGCGCGTCAGGTTTACGATGATGCCGAGTTGCTGCTGGCAGGGGTTCTCGAACTGGCTCCGGACTACCGGGCCGCCCGGCAGGACTACGCCAGCGTGCTGGTCGAGCTGCACAAGCACGAGGAGGCTCGTCGGCAACTCGATCTGCTGCTCAAGGGGGATCCCGACAATCGCGAACTGCGTACCATCGATGCCCTGAACGCCGTCGGTATCGGCGAGCACGAGCGCGCCATTGAAATCTATCGTTCGCTGCTGCAAGGAACCCCGGCGGATGCCGACGTGCATCTGTCCATCGCCCACGCCGAAAAAACACTGGGCCGCAGTCAGGATGCGATCGACGCGTATCGCCGCGCGGCCGCTTCCCGGCCGGAGTTCGGCGATGCCTACTGGAGTCTCGCCAATCTCAAGACTTACCGCTTTACGGATGCGGAACTGGCGCACATGCGCGCAGCCGAAGCCGCACCGACAACCAGCACCTTCGACCGATTTCACCTGGACTTTGCGCTCGGCAAGGCGCTGGAGGATCGCGGCGAATACGAGGAATCCTTCCGCTTTTACTCGCTGGGCAACGCGCTCAAGCGCTCGGAGAGCAACTATCAGCCGGAGATCATCGAGCTCAATGCGCGCCGGCAGATCGAAGTGTGCACGGCGGAGTTCTTTGCCAGTCGTCGCGGCTGGGGCGCGCCCGATCCCGATCCCATCTTCATCATCGGCCTGCCGCGCTCCGGATCCACGCTGATCGAACAGATCCTCGCCTCGCACTCAAGAATCGAAGGTACGCACGAACTGGTGCACATCCCGCAGATGGCGCGGGCGATGCGCGGACGCGACCCGGACCCACGCAATCCCCGCTACCCGGGAGTACTCACGCAGATGAGCGCCGGGGAATTCGTGAAGCTGGGACAGGATTATCTTGCTGCGGCGAAGATCTATCGCACCGACAAACCGTTCTTCATCGACAAGATGCCGAACAACCTGCGACACGTCGGCCTGATTCACCTGATCTTGCCCAATGCTCGCATCATCGATGCGCGGCGGGAACCGATGGCCTGCTGCTTCAGCAATTTCAAGCAGCTGTTTGCCCAGGGCCAGGAATTCAGCTACAGCATCGAGGACCTCGCTCGCTACTATCGAATGTATCTCGATCTCATGCGGCACTGGGATGCGGTGCTGCCGGGTCGAATCCTGCGCGTGCAGCACGAGGATATCGTGACCGACCTTGCCGGCAACGTGCGGCGCATACTCGAGTTCTGCGGCCTCCAGTTCGAAGCCCAGTGCGTCGAGTTTCACAAGACCGAGCGCAGCGTGCGCACGGCCAGTGCGGAGCAGGTTCGCAAGCCCATATCCCGCGAAGGGCTCGATCAATGGAAGCACTTCGAGCGCTGGCTCGAGCCGCTTAAGGTCGCGCTTGGCGACGCGCTGACGCGATACCGGGATTAGAGGCGCTCGCGTGCATCCGGGTCGCAATGATCCGTGCCCCTGTGGCAGCGGAAAACGATTCAAGCACTGCTGCGGCATCATGCCGCCTGCGCCTGCGCCTGCCGCTGCCGTTCCCGGTGCTGCCGGCGGCGCGGCCACTCCGGACCCGCGCGAGATCACGGCGCTCGTGAAGCTGGTCGAGCAGAATCGGCTGCTTGATGCCGAGCGCCAGGCGCGGGCGCTGCTGAACGTGTACCCCAACGCCGGGATGCTATGGAAAATCCTCAGCGTGGCGCTCATGGGTCGCAGCCAGGACCCACTGCAGGCGCTGCAACGGGCGGCCGAATTGATGCCGCAGGATGCCGAAGCACATCGCAACTTGGGCAAATACCTGGGCGGCCGCGCGCAGTGGGCGCTGGCGCTGGCAAGCTTTCGGCGCGCGCTGGAACTGCAGCCGGATGATGTCGATGTGCTCATAGACACGGCGGACGCGACCCGCGCAGTCGGCCATGCGCGCGAATCGGTGGCGCTCTACCAGCGAGCATTGGAGATCGATCCTCGTTCGGCTGAAGCGCACAACAATCTCGGCAACGCGTATCTTCAGCTTGGCATGCGCGAGGACGCAATTCGCTGTTACCGGTTGGCGCTTCAACTGCGCCCCGATGAGGCACGAATACATTGCAATCTGGGCAATGCGCAGCGCCAGCTCGGGCAGTTCGAGCAGGCTTTGGCCAGCACCCAGCGAGCCATTGCTCTGGATCCGGCGCTCAGCATCGCGCGCAACAACCTGGGACTGGTGCTGGCCGGACTGGGGCGGCGCATCGAGGCGGTTGCCAGCTATCGGGAAGCTCTCAGGCTCAATCCCGGCTACGTGGAGGCGCTGGCAAATCTCGGCCAGGTCCTGCCGGAGCTTGGTCAGCGTCGCGAGGCCCTGGGCTTATACGCCCGGGCGATTCAGCTCGAGCCCGGGCGTGCCGAGTCGCACTCTGCCCTGGGCAATCTGCTGTTCGAGTTTCGCAGGGTGGAGGATGCCGAAGGCAGCTATCGTCGCGCGCTGGCGATCGAACCTCGCGATGCCATGGCGCATGCAGGGCTCGGCGCGGCCCTGCGGATGCAGGGCCGCACCGCCGAGGCCGAGACCAGCTGTCGCGCCGCACTGGCCATCGATCCGAATTGCGTGGCGGCACTGTCGCTGCTTGGAGAGTTGTGCGCTGACCGGGGCCAGTTCGCTCAGGCCGAGGAATTCTTCCGCCGGGTCATTTCGATCGATCCAGGTTACCCATTCGCCTACTTCAGCATGGCCACCAACCGGAAGATGACGCGCGATGAGCCTGCCTGGCTGGCAGGTATCCAGGCGCTGCTGGCCAGGCCGTTGCCGCTGCGACACGAAATCAGCCTGCGCTATGCGCTCGGCAAGTACCACGACGACATCAAAGAATACGATGCCGCCTTTGGGCAGTACCTTCAGGCAAACGAACTCACCAGGCGCTATGGCGTGCGCTACGACCGGGAGGAAGTGACCGCCCGTGTGGACCGAATCATCGGGATGTTCAGCGCAGCCGCTATTGGGGACCTGCAGGTGGGCGGCGACGACTCCGAACGTCCGGTCTTCATCGTCGGGATGCCCCGGTCGGGCACCTCTTTGAGCGAGCAGATCCTGGCCTCGCATCCGGCGGTATTCGGCGCCGGGGAACTCTCGTACTGGCAGAAGGCATTGGCCTCCTTCGAAAACGCCGAGGCCCAGGGCAAGCCCGGCAAGAGCCTCATTGCCGGCATTGCCCGCGACTACCTTGCCAGGCTGAGCGCCTTATCCGCAGATGCTCTGCGGGTGGTTGACAAGATGCCGCAGAACTTCCTGGCCGTGGGTCTGATCCATGCGGTATTCCCGCGCGCGCGAATCATTCATTTGCAGCGCCACCCGGTCGATACCTGCCTCTCGATTTACTTTCACTACTTCTCGCACCTTCATCCTTACGCGAACGAATTCGTCAACCTCGCGCACTACTACAGCGAATACCTGCGCATGACCGATCACTGGCGCGCAGTTCTGCCGCAAGGCGCGCTGCTGGAAGTGTCGTACGAGGCGCTCGTGGCCGATCAGGAGCAGTGGAGCCGACGGATGGTGGATTTCGTCGGCCTGCCATGGGATCCAAGCTGCCTGAACTTTCACGAGACGGACCGCGTGGTCATCACGCTGAGCAAGTGGCAGGTCAGACAGAAAATCAGTGCCACATCTGCCGGGCGCTGGCGCAACTACGAAAAACACGTGGCCGCGCTGCTGCCGCTGATCGACCTCGCTGCGCAACATTGAACCTGCCCTCCTCCAATCCGGCATCTCCGATCGAGCAGGAGGTCGTGCGCATCCGTGCCCTGCAGACCGCACAGCGCTTCGAGGAAGCGCTCGCGGCTGCCGAGGCGCTCGCGCAGCAGGTGCCCGAGAACCGCGACGTGCTGCTATCGATCGCGCTCAGTCAGCGCTTCCTGAAACGAATTCCTGACGCACTCGCGACGCTCGGGCGACTCGAAAAGATTCAACCCGGTTTCAGTCGCCTGTTCCAGGAGCGCGGCCACTGTCACGTGGCGCTCAAGCAGGCCGAGCCGGCGATCGAGGCATTCCTGCGCGCGGTCAATATCAATCCGGCGCTGCCGGCGAGCTGGAGCATGCTCGAGGGCCTCTACCGTCTCACACGCCAGCAGCAGAACGCGGAAAATGCCGCGGCTCACGTGGCAACACTGCGCCGCCTGCCGCCGGAAGTCGTCACTGCGACCAGCCTGTTCTCGGATGGGGAACTTGCCCCCGCCGAAACCATCATTCGCGATTTTCTGCTCCGGCACGGCGACCACGTCGAGGCCATGCGCCTGCTGGCGCGCATCGGCCGCGCGCACGAGGTGCTGAACGATGCCGAGGTGCTGCTCGAAGCTGTGCTCAAGCTCGCCCCCGATTATTTCGCGGCCCGGATCGACTATGCACAGGTGCTGCTGGATCGCCACAAGTACGCTCTCGCGCTGGCACAGATCGAACGGCTGCTCAAGGAGGATCCCACCAATCGCCTGGTGCGCACGCTGCATGCAACCGCCTGCGTCGGCCTCGGAGAGCATGAAAAAGCGATTGGCCTGTACCGCTCGCTGCTGGTTGAGACGCCCCGGGCAGCGGAGGTGCATCTGTCCGTAGCCCACGCGCTCAAGACGCTGGGGAGGCGCGATGAAGCCGTCGAGTCCTACCACGCCGCGGCGGCCGTGCGTCCCGGATACGGCGATGCCTACTGGAGTCTTGCAAACCTCAAGACTTACCGCTTCAGCGATGCGGAAATCGACAGCATGCGCGCTGCCGAGTCGGACAGCTCGACACCGGCGGTCGATCGCTACCACCTGTGCTTCGCGCTCGGCAAGGCATTCGAGGATCGCGGCGCCTATGAAGACTCCTTCCGCTACTACGAGCGAGGCAACGCCCTCAAGCGTGCGGAGAGCCGCTATCGGCCCGAGATCGTCGAAACCAATACCCGCCGGCAGATTCAGGTCTGTACCGGCGAATTCTTTGACGCCCGCCGGGGATTTGGCGCCCCCGATCCCGACCCGATCTTCATTCTCGGATTGCCGCGGGCCGGTTCCACCCTGCTGGAGCAGATCCTGGCCTCTCACTCCGCGGTCGAAGGCACGCAGGAGCTGGCCGAAGTCCCGCGTGCAGCCGCCGAACTGCAGGGCCGCATGCCGGACTTCGACAATCCGCGTTATCCAGGCGTGCTGGAAAACATGTCAGCCGAGGACTTTAAGTCACTCGGCCGCAAATACCTGGCCGATACGCGCCTGTACCGCAGCGGCAAGGCTTATTTCATCGACAAGATGCCGAACAATTTCCGGCACATCGGACTGATCCACCTGATGCTGCCCAACGCGCGGATCATCGATGCGCGGCGCGAGCCCATGGCCTGCTGCTTCAGTAATCTGAAGCAGTTGTTCGCGACCGGGCAGGAGTTTACCTACAGCATCGAGGATATTGCGCGCTATTACCGCACTTACCTGGATCTGATGCGCCATTGGGACGCAGCCCTGCCCGGCCGCATCCTGCGCGTGCAGCACGAGGATGTGGTCGAGGACCTGGAAGGCAGCGTGCGCCGCATCCTGGATTTCTGCGGGCTGCCATTCGAGACCGCCTGCATCGAGTTCCACAAAACCGAACGCAGCGTGCGCACCGCAAGCTCCGAACAGGTGCGCCAGCCCATTTTCCGCGAGGGGCTGGATCAGTGGAAGAACTTCGAGTCCTGGCTGGGGCCGTTGAAAACGGCGCTGGGCGACGCGCTGCTTCGTTACCGCGACTAGGCCACGACGCTCTCGAGGGCCGGGTACAGTTCGGCGACGGAACTGATCGCCAGATCGGCGCCGGCCGCCAGCAGCGCCGTGCGCGCCGTCGCGATGCGGTTCTCGCGCTCGAAGGACGGCAGCGCCTGGAACGCGGCGAGCGGAAGCCCGATCAGATTGCCCGAAGCCACCCCCACCGTGAATGCGCCGGCCGCCTTTCCTTCGGCAACCCCAGCCTCCGCGTCATCCACCTTCACCACGCGCGAAAGCGGCCAGACGCCAAGTTCCGCACAGGCCTTGTAGATCATCAACGGCGAAGGCCGACCGACCGGGGTCTCCCCCGAACACACCAGGTGCTCCGGCACGTAGCCCTGCTCGGCTGCCCGCGCCAGCACTCCCTGCATCATGCTGCGCGTATAGCCCGTGGAGGAAGCCACGCGCAGCCCGTCGGCCCGCATCCTCTCAAGACACTCGCGCGCGCCTGGAATCAGGGTGGAGGCAAGCGCGGCCTGCTCGCGCATCAACGGCTCCAGGTGGGCAAGCAGCGCTGTCACCGCGCGATCGTCCGCAGCGGCGCCGTGCCGCGCCGCCCAGGCCGCGCCGATGGAGGGCACTCGCAGCAGACTTTTCACATGATCGCTCTTTGCCACGCCCATGTCGCGCCGTGCCGCGCTCGCATCGATCGCGATGCCTTCGGCGGCGAATGCCTCGATCAGCGCGGTGACCGGCGCCTGGCAGCCAAAATCGACCATCGTGCCCGCCCAATCGAAAATCACCAGATCGAATCGACTTCGGATGCTCATGCGACTTCCCGGTTGCCGAATAGACTCTCGATGAGTTCCTCTCCAATCGCAAAGCCCGTGGATGCACCTGCACCGCTGGTGACAATGGCAATCCGCACGGACGCTTCCGGCGCATCGATCAGCACCGGCCGATCGGGCGAGGAAGCGTAGGTGCCGATCCATCGGCCGATAGTAGGCGGCGGCTCGATGCCCAGTGCCTGGCGGAATTCATCGAGCATCAGCGCATCCACTGCCTGGTGGGAGAATGGATCCGGACTTTCGGCGTAGTCATGACTGTCGCCGACGACGAGGCTGCCATCGGCGCTCTGAACCACGATCAGATGAACGCCGCGGCTGAGCTGCTCGCGCCGCTCTTCGGCAAGCCGCGCCTTGAGCGGCGCGGCGGCGGCAAGTTCCGAGAATCCCTGATAGCGGATGAGTCCGAGGTCTGACATCAGCGTGGCGGGTATGCGGAATCCCGGGTCCGCCAGCCGCAGCATCTGCAGCTTGCATCGCATCAGCGCGTACGCCCGCAGTCGATCAGGATACAGCGCGATGAAATCATCGCCAGGACACACCACCACGCGTTCTGCCCGCAACGTGCCGTGGCTCGTGCGCACCTGCGGCGCCTCGATGCCCAGCACCGCCGTGTTTCGCAGGAAGGTGACGCCGTGCTCGCGGGCAAGCCAGTCGGCCAGTCGCGGGATGGCCTCGCGCGATTCCACGCGCAGTTCCGTGGTGCTCTCCAGCGCCGCCAGCAGCGCCGGCGCGGTCAGCTGCGGACAGCGGCGGCGGGCCTCGGCAGGACTGAGCAGCCGGCAGCCCTCGGCCATGTCGGAGGCCATGAATGCCTCGAGCAGCGCCACGGATTCCGGCAGGCGCGCCGTCAGCCACACTCCAGTGTGAATGATTGGAATGCCGGCCGCCTCAGCCACCTGGCGCCAGACCTCGCGGCTGCGGCGTGCACGCGGCCACATGGTGTAACGCTCCTGCCCGCTCACCGTCACGAAGCCGAAGTTGCGCACCGAGGCGCCGTGGGCCCGGGCATCGCGATCGAGGACGATGACACGCAGTCCGCGCCCGGCGCCGGCCAGTGCCGTCGCCAGTCCCAGGATTCCGGCGCCGACCACCGCCAGATCGAACCGCGTCGCGAACACGCTCACCGGAAACGCGCACCCTGCCGTGTCAGCTCTTTGTGAACCGCGGCGATGTTGAGCCGATCGAGCGGCTCATCGCGCTGCAGGGAGACCGCCGCCGCGACACCTGCGCCCTGGCCGCTGACCGCGCAGCACATCATGTTCCGCGCCGAGGCGTGCGAGACATGATCGCCGCCGATGCAACGGCCCGCCACGAGCAGGTCCTGCACTCCCTTGGGCACCAGCGCGCGATACGGCACGTGCCAATACCGGCCGGTGGTGGGCAGAATGAGGATGCCATAGCCGTCGATGAATTCGGGAAATATGCCGATGGCATCATCGAAGCGCGCCTGCTCGCGCACATCGTTGCCGGTCAGATTGTAGAGCGCATCGATCTTGCGGGTGTCGCGCACGCCAAGGGTCATGCCGAAATTGCGCAGCTTGGCGCCCTCACAGCCCGGCATGAATTTTCGCAAGGCCTCCAGTGCATAGATGGCTTCGCGCCGGCCGCGGATCTCGCCGATGGTCAGATCGTTCGGATCGGTGCCGTCAATCTCGGGCACGTGCACGAGATTCAGGTAGGTCAGATCGCCCTGGTCGGTGACGGTGCCCCAGGTACCGGCGATCGTCTTCAGATACGGCGGGATGATCCCGGCCTCGAGCGCTTTCTGGAAGGGTTTGCGCAGGAACGGCGAGAACAGCTTGTCTTCCTTTCCCGTGGTCTCGTAGTCCCATTCGCCATTGCCCGACCAGTCCGCGTAGGTCTGCGGATCCGCCTTCACCGAATCGATGAAGCGCTGTTTGTTGACCCCGGACATGGAGAACATGACGGACACCGCCATCATCTTCTCCCGGGGTGTCTTGAAGACCGGCGCGCCGGCGCGCGTCGCGATGTCTGCATCGCCGGTCGCGTCAATGACGCGCCGGGCGAGAATCGCCTGCCGTCCGCCCTTGCTTTCGATGAACACGCCGCGAATCGCGTCCGCCTGCATGATGGGCGCCACGCACAGGCGATGCAGCAGTGGAGTGACGCCGGCCTCCTCGACCAGCACATCCGCCACCCACTTGAACATTTCAGCATCGAGCGCGTGGCTCAGCGACTGCGGCTCTGGCATGGCCGCGCCCATCTGCGTGGCGCGCGTCTCGAATTCGATGCCGATGCCTTCGCAGTCGACTGTCTGCTCGTGCCGGTACCAGGCAAACCCTTCGACGCCGACCTGGGTGATGTTGCCGCCGAAGCAGCCATTGCGATCGATCAGTGCAGTGCGCGCGCCGGCGCGCGCGGCCGCCAGCGCGGCGGCGAGACCGCCAGGGCCGCTGCCGACCACGAGCACATCGGTTTCCAGCGCAACCTCGACCGAACGCGCCGGTTCATCAATCTTTTTCATGTTCAATCGATCCCTTCTGGAGGACACGGTATAGTAAGCGAATCATGTTTCGTTCGACCGCGTTGTGAGCATCCAGGTAACACGGCTGACTCGGGCCATCGGCGCCATTGTCGATGGCGTCATTCTTTCCGACGACTTGCCGGATTCGACGATCGATCGCCTGCGCGCGCTGCTCGTGGAGCACCAGGCGCTGTTCTTTCGACGCCAGCCGATCACGCCCCAGGCGCAGTGCCGCTTCGCGGCGCGCTTCGGTGAGTTGCACATTCATCCGATTTATCCGGTGCTGCCCGAGCTGCCGGAAATCATGGTCATCGATACCGGCGTGGACTTTGCCCCGGATAACGATAACTGGCATACCGATGTCACTTTCAGCCAGACCCCGCCGCTCGCGGGCCTGCTCGCTGCCAAACAGCTGCCCAGCGTCGGCGGCGATACGCTCTGGTCGAGCGCCTCGGCGGCCTATGACGCGCTGTCCGAGCCGCTCAAACAGCAGCTTCGCGGACTGACGGCCACGCACTCGATCGTCAAGTCGTTCCCGGCGCAGCGCTGGGCCAACGATCCTGCACACCAGGCACGCTACGAGCGCGCCGTGGCGAAACACCCGCCAGTGACTCACCCGGTCGTGCGCACGCACCCCGAGAGCGGACGCAAGTGCCTGTTCGTCAATGAAGGCTTCACGACCCATATCAACGACATTCCGCAGCGAGAAAGCGATGCGCTGCTGGGGCTTTTGTTTGCCCACGCCGGCCGCCCGGAGTTCACGGTCCGCTGGCGCTGGAGCGTCGATGACATCGCGTTCTGGGACAACCGCATTACCCAGCACTACGCCGTGGCGGACTACCTGCCGGAGCGACGCATCATGCATCGCGCCACTGTCATCGGCGATAAGCCCGTTTGAGTGCCCGCCTGGAAACGCGCTATTTCGGCTTGGCCAGGCGGTCGATCAGGGTGGCGTAGGAGCTGAAATCGGGCGTGCGAAGTCCGGCGACCTTTCCCTCATCGTCCCATTGCCGCACTCGAATCGCTTCGCGCCAGTATGGCTTTGCCTCGAACGCCTCGATCTGCGGCTTCGTCATCGGCCCGCCCTGCAGCTTGAGCGTAACGACCGACGCCGCACTGAGCTTGTCGAAGTACCCGAAGTCCATAGCGCACAGATAACGCTTCGCCGGCACGTGCAGCCGCACGGGCTCGGCAACTTCCGGACCAAAGCGCCTGGCGAGCCACCCCCCGCCAATCAACTCGTGGTGCGCATCCTCGGTCCATTCGCCCAGGTCATCCGGCGCCGAGCCCACCAGATGACCGATGTCGTGCAGCAGCGCGGCGATCACGAGCGTATCCGGGGCGTTGGCCACCTGCGCAAAATAGGCCGCCTGCAGACTATGTTCGATCACCGACACGGCTTCACCAAAATAGGCGGATGCGCCACGCCGGTCATAAATCGCGTCAATTTCCTCGCTGACTTTCATCTTCGTCCTCTGGCTTAGCCTGAGCGCCGCAGCAGCGCCGCCTGGCTGTAGACACTATCACGCGTCAGATAGCAGCCGCGCAGATGGCGCGGGTGGTGCGCCGAGGCGAAGCCTGTGCGGCCATGCAGGATTCGCCGATTATCGAACAGCACCAGATCGCCCTCCCGCAGTCGTGTGGTCAATTGGAAGGCAGGGTCCCGCAGCATCTCGGCAAATTGCCGATAGGCAGCATAGAAGACGCGACACTCCGCGGCTGGCAGCCGCAGCGGCGCGATCGAGCGGCTGTTGTAGTGCACGCCGACGATCGTCCCGTTGCAATCGAGGGCAATCAGCGGACGCTCGGCATACAGATCGGCCTGCTGCGACTGGTATCGAAATGGCACGGCCGTATGCGTCAGGATCGCGAACGTATCCGGCTCAGTATCGCGCAAGTGCGCCGCGATCGCCCAGCCGTCGGCAAACAGGCTGTCGCCTCCGTCCGGTGCCGCCAGCAGGGTGTGCAGTGCCTGGAAACCGGGCACGGGCTCACGGTAGGGATTGTCGGTGTGCAGACCAAGACCCGCGTCCGAGTAGGCGAGATTCTCGGGTTGGGGCACGGCGCGCACGTCGAAGACCAGCCCATAGTTGGTCTCCGCAATGTGTCCGACAGGTGCCATGGCCTCGAGAATGCCGGAGTCGGTCTTGGGAACATCGCGCAGGAAGGCCATTCCCTGCCGCAGCAGCCGCGTCAGCCAATCGCGGCGCGCCGCAGTGTCGGTGGCAAGGGTGCCTGCGGATTGCCAGGCAAAATCGCGCTCCGCGGTAAGCCGCGCGCCTCTGAGCCAAGGCTGTGGGCTGAAGGCGGTCCTGGCCGCCGGCGCGGCGCTGCACTGCTGGTAGAGCCAATCCAGTCGGATGATCGAAGTGCGATCCTCACCCTGCCAGCTGATGTGCAGATCAGCCTCCACGAGCGTCGCGCTGCGGATGCGCGGTTCCGGCGGCAGATCGGTGACATCGATGAGGCGTTGACCGCTGTGACTGTCGCGGTCCTCGGGCAGGTTGTCGCGCAGCCAGATGCTGGCGAACTCGCCGTATGTGCCATCGCTCCAGTGCAGGATCAGTTCGGCCTGCTCTGCCGTCAGCTCGGTTGAGACTGCCGCCGGGCTCATGGCATCGGCGCGTGTCTTGCCGCGGCTTCGCCTCCAAGGCGGAATAGATAGCCGGCGCCCACTGCGGCAATCAGGCTCACAACCGCCAGCGCCATGAACACCACTCCCCACCCATAATCCACCGAAGCGCGCGCCACCGTATAGCCGCCCAGGACCGATCCCAGATAGCCCACTCCATCGATGATGCCGGAGGAGAGCGCGGCCCCCTGCTTGCCGCCGAAATCGACCGCCAGGGCGCCCCCGAGGTACGAGTAAGGTCCCAGCAGACAGAAGGCCGTCATCCCGATCGCCACCAATGGCAGCAATGGGCTGGTCGCGCTGGGACGCAACCACCCCAGTACCATCAGCGCGATTGCCGTGGCCGTCAGTCCGATTCCCATGACTGCCGCGCGGCTGTTCGCTCCCAGCCGATCGCTGAGCCAGCCCGCCACAATCACCGACAGGGCACCGACGGCGGGAAACACCGCGCTTGCACCGGCCGCATCGCCGATGTTGTAA
>Ga0265338_10004019_pt1 | contig 20190 bp, 14 predicted proteins | sample 42126metaG_FD_193579 | JGI IMG/M metagenome (GOLD analysis project Ga0265338, IMG submission 193579) | Rhizosphere microbial communities from Carex aquatilis grown in University of Washington, Seatle, WA, United States - 4-21-26 metaG | ecosystem: Host-associated > Plants > Roots > Rhizosphere...
GCGTCGGCGCCACCACGCTCAACGAATATCGCAAGTACATCGAAAAGGACGCCGCGCTCGAACGCCGCTTTCAGGCCGTGAAGGTCGAGGCGCCGTCGATTGACGAGGCGGTTCAGATTTTGAAGGGTCTCCGGCACAAATACGAGGAGCACCACAAGGCCGAGTTTACGGACAAGGCCGTGGAGGCTTCCGTGAAGCTTTCCGACCGTTACATCACCGACCGGTTCCTGCCGGACAAGGCGATTGATGTGCTGGACGAGGCCGGTTCCCGCGCGCGCATCGGCACGATGACGCGCCCGCCCGAAATCAAGGCGATGGAGGTGGAGATCGAGGAGATCAAGACGAAGAAGGAACGGGCCATCAAAAACCAGGATTTCGAGGGTGCGGCCCAGATGCGCGACAAGGAAAAGCAGGCCAAGGAGAAACTGGAGGCCCAGTTGCGCGATTGGCGCGCCGCGCGCGAGGAAAAACACGTGGTCGTGGACGAGGAGGACATTTTACATATTGTTTCGAAGTGGACGGGGATCCCGCTGCAACGGATGGAACAGGGTGAGATGCAACGGTTGCTCACCGTTGAGCAGGAAATGGAGAAAGTCGTCGTCGGTCAGCGTGAAGGCGTATCCGCGATTTGCAAGGCGCTGCGCCGGTCGCGCGCGGATTTGAAGGACCCGCGCCGTCCCATCGGCACGTTCCTGTTGCTCGGCCCGACCGGGGTGGGCAAGACCCTGCTGGCCAAGACCATGGCCGAACAGATGTTTGGCGATTCGAAGTCGCTCGTCCATCTCGACATGAGCGAATACATGGAAAAGTTCAACGTCTCGCGGCTCATCGGGTCGCCGCCCGGTTACGTCGGTTACGAGGAGGGTGGCCAGCTCACCGAAAAGGTGCGGCGCAATCCCTATTCCGTCGTGCTGTTTGATGAAATCGAAAAGGCACATCCGGATGTCTGGAACATGTTGTTGCAGATCCTGGAAGAGGGAAAACTGACGGACAACGTGGGCCGGGTGGTTAATTTCCGCAACACCATCGTGTTGATGACTTCGAATGTCGGCTCGGATTTGATCCGCCGTCAATCCACGCTCGGCTTTTCGCCCATCACCGACGAAAGCAGCTACGAGAAGATGCGCGAGAAAATCCTCGACGAATCGAAGAAGACCTTCCGTCCCGAGTTTCTGAACCGGCTTGATGACGTGATTGTTTTTCGCTCGTTCACCAAGCCCGACCTCATCCAGATTCTGGATCTGGAGGTCAACAAGGTTTTGGAACGGCTGCGCCACAAGAACCTCAAGCTCGAACTCGACGCCAAGGCGAAGGATTTTCTGGTCGAGAAAGGGTACGATCCGCAGTACGGCGCGCGGCCGATGCGCCGGTCGGTGGAGCGTTTCCTCGAAGACCCGTTGGCCGAGGAAATCCTCAAGGGCAGCCTGCACGAAGGTGAAGCGATTCTCGTCACAATGGGAACGGACCGGCTGGTTTTTAACCAGAAAGCCGCCGCGGCGGGCGCGGTGGCAGGTTGATCATGGGTTTTCAAGTCACGACTGCGTTCATCCTGAACGCAGTTTTTGTTTGCGAACTTCGACTTTTCATCACGCCAAAAAATCGCTAGGTTTTGATCAATGAAAGGCATCATTCTCGCTGGCGGCGCCGGGTCGAGGCTGTATCCGCTGACGCTGGTGGCGAGCAAACAGCTCCAGCCGGTCTATGACAAGCCGATGGTGTATTACCCGCTGACGACGCTCATCGAAGGCGGGATTCGTGAAGTGTGCCTCATTTCCACGCCGCACGACCTGCCGCGTTTCAGGCAAATGCTGGGGGACGGCAGCCGGTTTGGCATTGCCCTTGAATACCGCGAACAACCGAAGCCCGAGGGGATCGCCCAGGCGTTTCTGATTGCCGAATCGTTTATCGGGGGGGACAACGTTGCCCTGATTCTGGGGGACAATATTTTTTACGGCAGTGACGTGTTTTATCGCAAGATTGCCGAATTCAAGAGTGGCGCCATGATTTTTGGTTATCACGTCAACGACCCGGAACGTTATGGGGTGGTTGAATTTGACGGTGAAGGCCGGGCCATTTCCATCGAGGAAAAACCGAAGCAACCGAAGAGCGACTACGCCGTGCCCGGGCTCTATCTTTATGACGATCAGGTGGTGACCCTGGCCAAGTCGCTGAAACCCTCCGCGCGCGGCGAGTTGGAAATCTCCGACCTGAACGTCGTGTATCTGAAGCGCGGGCAACTGCATGTCCACCGGCTCAGCCGCGGGTTTGCCTGGCTGGATGCCGGCACCAGCAGCAGCCTGCACGACGCGGCGGCTTACGTGCAGGCGATTGAGAAGCGGGCCGGCATCAAGATTGGCTGTCCGGAGGAAGCCGCCTTCCGCGGCGGTTTTCTCAAACTGGTTCAATTGGAAAAACTGACGGGCCAGATGCCCAATTGCGAATACCGCGCTTATCTGAATGAAGTCGTCGCGGAAGCCAAACGGCTGTAGAAATGAACCGCGGATTACGCGGATTATAATGGAATTATTGTACAAAGATTTGACCGGCAAGATTCTCGGCGCAGCCATGGAGGTTCACCGTGAACTTGGTTGCGGTTTTTTGGAGGCACTTTATCAGGAAGCATTCGAATATGAGTTGAAGTTGAATAAAATCAGCTTTGTCCCGCAGAAACCCCATCGGGTCGCCTACAAGGACATCATTTTGCAGCATCCATATATTCCCGACCTGATCGCGGAAGGGAAAGTCGTGGTGGACCTGAAGGCCATCCGGGAGATTGGCGCGATCGAAGAAGCGCAAATGATCAATTACCTGAAAATTACGATGATGCCGGTCGGCTTGATTATCAACTTCGCCGGTCGGTCACTGGAATGGAAACGTCTGGTTTTAAGTGAAGCTTCGTCAGTTGACTTGAAAAATCCGCGTAATCCGCGGTTTCAAACAAGGCAACAACAGAGTTTATGATCCTGCTCCTGGGTGCATCCGGTTATATCGGCCAGGCGTTTGCGCGCGAACTGCAACGGCGCCAATGGCCCTTTCAGCCGTTGTCACGAACGGAGGCGGATTACACCCGGTTCGACGTGCTCTTGGAATTCTTGAAGAAGCACAAGCCGGCGTTTCTCGTCAATGCCGCCGGTTACACGGGCAAACCGAATGTGGACGCCTGCGAAGTTGCCAGGGCCGATACCCTGGCAGGAAACACACTGTTGCCACAAACCCTCGCCCAAGCGTGCGCGGTCTCCGCCATCCCGTGGGGACACGTTTCGTCAGGCTGTATTTTTTCCGGGGCCAAAGTGACGTCGAACGGGCAAACGCACACGGAAAAGGATTTGACCCGGCCCGACCTGCGTTCGTTGGTCGAGCAATCCCCGGGCGCCATTCACGGTTTCACCGAAACCGACCCGCCGAATTTCACCTTCCGTGATCCGCCGTGCAGTTTTTACAGCGGCACCAAGGCCTCGGGCGAGGAAGTCATTGCCGGTATCGGTCAGAGTTACATCTGGCGGCTGCGGATTCCGTTTGATGAATTCGACAGCGCCCGCAATTACCTTAGCAAGGTGCAGCGCTACGAGAAGGTGTACGACAATGTAAACTCGATTTCGCACCGCGCCGATTTTGCGGCGGCGTGCCTGGATCTGTGGGAGCGCCGGGCGCCGTTCGGCATTTATAATGTGACCAATCCCGGCTTTGTCACGACCCGGCAGGTGGTGGATTTGGTGGAACAGATTCTGAAACCGGCCCGGCGCTTCGAGTTTTGGCAAAACGACACGGAGTTTTACCGGAAGGCGGCCAAAACCCCGCGCTCCAATTGCGTGCTCGACGCGTCGAAACTGTTGGCCACCGGCGTGAAAATCCGCCCGGTCCTGGAGGCTCTCGAAAATTCCCTCCGAAATTGGAAGCCGGAATGAGAATTTACGATTTACGATTTACGATTTACGATTTGACTGCTCAAGACGCGTGTTGGGGTCAAATCACTGCGTCGATCGGCGATCGACCATCCTAGATCATAAATGAATTTGCTCATTACCGGCGGTGCGGGGTTTATCGGGTCCAACGTGGTGCATCACGTCATTGACCGGCCGGAGGTTGCGCGGTTGGTGAATCTGGACTGCCTGACCTACGCCGGGCACCTGGCAAATCTGGGAACGATCGCCAAACACCCCAAATACGTTTTCGAAAAGGTGGATTTGCGCGACAAAGCCGCCGTGTTGCGCGTGGTGGAACAACACGGCATCACCCATGTCATGCACCTCGCGGCGGAATCGCACGTGGACCGGTCCATCACCGGGCCGGGCGATTTCATTCACACCAACGTCGTCGGCACCTTCAATCTGCTTGAAGCCTGCCGCGCGTATTGGCTGAAATCCCAGTCCCCGGACCTCGGACCCCAGACCCGGTTTCACCACGTTTCCACCGACGAAGTTTACGGCTCGCTCGGCCCGACGGGCCTTTTTGAGGAGACGACGCCATACGCGCCGAACTCGCCTTATTCCGCGAGCAAGGCCGCCAGCGACATGCTCGTGCGTGCGTATCATCACACCTACGGTCTGCCGACGGTCATCACGAATTGCTCGAACAATTACGGCCCGTATCAATTTCCCGAGAAGCTGATCCCGGTGGTCATCCAAAGCGTGCTCGCGCGCCGGCCGGTCCCCGTCTACGGCGACGGACTCAACGTGCGCGACTGGCTGTACGTGCGCGATCACGCCGAGGCGCTCTGGCTGGTGCTCACCCGCGGGAAACCCGGCGAGACCTACAACATCGGCGGCCACAACGAATGGGCGAATCTCCGTATCGTGGAGTTGATTTGCGACCTGATCGACGAATTGGCGCCCAAGCTCGGCGGCGATTCGCGTCAATTGATCTCCTTCGTCAAGGACCGCCCCGGCCACGACCGGCGATACGCGATTGACGCGACGAAGATCAAAAACGAACTGGGCTGGACGCCGGCGCACAAATTTGAAGAAGGCATCCGGGAAACCATCCAATGGTACCTTGACCACCAGGCCTGGGTGAAGACCGTGACAGGGCATTGATGATTTACGATTTACGGTTTGAGATTTACGCGCTGTGGGGAGATTGTGGGAGAGTCGTAAATCGTGTAACGTAAATCGTAAATGAGAACACTGGTGGCGATTCTTATCCTGTGGCTCGCGTTCAGCTTCAGCGCGAGCGCGCAGACGGACTCGATTGTCTGGCACCGGGCCGCGGATCGCGTGGATGCGGACGTTCGCTCATTAAGCCTGTCAAATCTGCTGGAACAAATCACGGTCCAGACCGGCTGGCAGGTCTATGTGGAGCCGGGCACGACGCATCGCGCGTCCACGAAATTCAAAAACCTGCCGACGGGGGATGCGTTGAGGAGATTGTTCGGCGATCTTAACTTCGCGCTCGTCCTGCAGACCAATGCCGGTCCGCATCTCTATGTTTTCACCACCCGGATGGAGAACGCCACGCAGCGGGTGCGCGCGCCGAAGGCGATGACGGCCAAACATGTTCCGAATGAATTGCTGGTGAAACTCAAACCGGGGGCGGACATTGACGCGCTCGCGAAGGCGATTGGCGCAAAAGTCATCGGGCGGGATGACAAGCTCGGCATTTACCGGCTGCAATTCACCGACGCCGCTGCGACGGACGCCGCGCTGGCGCAATTGAAAGCCGATCCCAATGTGGAGGCGGTGGATTACAATTACGTTTACGACCCACCCCCCGTGCCGCAACTCGCCGCCAACGTCCCAATCGGACCCGTTTCGCTGGCGCTCGACCCCCCGACGCCGAACGACCCGTGCAGTCCGGTGGTGGGTTTGATTGACACTTCGGTGCAATCGCTCGGCAGCCAGCTCGATCCGTTCATGTTGAAACCAATTTCGGTGGTGGGCGACGTGACTGCCGGTTCGACCGATATCACCCATGGCACGGCCATGGCACAAACCATTTTGCGCGGGGTTTCCCAGCAAAACGCCGGCACCGGAAACGTCGGCAGCAAGGTCAGGATTTTGTCGGTGGTGGTCTATGATTCAGGCGGAACGACGACGAGCTGGAACGTCGCGCTGGGTGTGCAGGCGGCGGTCAACAACGGTGCGACCGTCCTCAACCTGAGCCTCGGCGGCGCGGCCGACAGCGCCATCTTGGACGATGTGATCCAACAGACGCTCGGTCAGGGGATCATGGTTTTTGCGGCGGCGGGCAACCAGTCCGGCACCATGCCGACCTATCCGGCGGCAATTCCCGGCGTCAACGCCGTGACCGCCCTGGGCGCGCCAGGGCAGCTGGCTCCCTATGCGGACTACGGGAGTTTTGTGGATATGGCGTTGCCGGGCACGAGCGTGGTTTATCTCGGCAGTCAGGCTTATGTGGTGCAGGGGACGTCGGCTTCGACCGCTTATGCGACCGGCGTGGCGGCGGGGGTGAAGGGAATCAATTGCGATCCGTGGTCACAAATCCAGGGCGCGATGCAGAAGAGATTTCCCGTGCCCTAGAAATAGAAGTAGCGTTGGGATATGGCAGTTGGTAGGTGGGGAATTCCAAACTCCAAACTCCTAACTCCCATCTCCTATCTCCGAAGTTCAGTGCGTCATGCAGCCGATTTTGCCGAACGCGACCACATAAGCGATCGCGGCGGCAATGAGAAACCACGGTTTGCCGGCGACCGTGAGCAAAATGCCCGCGCCCAAAACGACGCCAATCAGCACATAAACCAAGACCGCCAGAGCAAGTTTCATCGGCGTGGATTGTAATACGTTTGCAAATATTCGCAAGCCGCGGTTCGCGACTGCTCCCAGGTTAAAATCATTGCTTTCCCTTGACCAAGGCCTCCACCACCGCCGAGTCGGCGAGCGTGGTGATGTCGCCGATCTGGTCGGTCTGGTCCTCGGCAATCTTACGGAGGATGCGCCGCATGATTTTGCCGGAACGCGTCTTCGGCAGACCGGGCGCAAATTGAATTTTGTCCGGCACGGCAATCGCGCCGATTTCTTTGCGGACGTGTTGCGCGAGCTCCTTTTTCAATTCTTCACTTTCGGCAATGCCGTCCTTCAAGGTCACGAAGGCGTAGAGCGCCTGGCCTTTGATGTCGTGCGGCATGGGCGCGACGGCGGCCTCGGCGACCTTCGGATGGCTTACCAGCGCGCTTTCGACTTCCGCCGTTCCGATGCGATGACCGGAGACGTTCACCACGTCGTCCACGCGGCCCATCAGCCAGTAATCGCCGTCGGCATCCACCCGGCAGCCGTCGCCGGTGAAATACATGTTTTTGTAGGTCATGAAATAGGTGTTGATGAACCGGTCATGATCGCCCCAGGTGGTGCGCATGATGCCGGGCCACGGCTTCTTGATGCATAACTTGCCGCCTTCATTCGGTGCGCATTCCGTGCCGTCATCGCGCAATACCACCGGCTCAACGCCCGGGAACGGGCGGTTTGCGCTGCCGGGTTTGAGGGTGTGGACGCCGGGCAGCGGTGTGATCATGAATCCACCTGTCTCCGTCTGCCACCAGGTGTCCATGATCGGGCAGCGGCCCTTCCCGACGATGCGATGATACCACATCCACGCCTCCGGATTGATGGGTTCACCGACGGAACCGAGCACGCGCAACGAGCTTAAATCATGTTTGGCTGGCCATTCCTCACCGAGCCGGATGAGCGCACGGATGGCCGTCGGCGCGGTGTAAAACGCGGTGACCTTGAATTTTTCCACAATTTTCCAGAACCGCCCGGCGTCCGGCCAGGTCGGCACGCCTTCAAACATCAACGTTGTGGCGCCATTGCACAACGGCCCGTAAACGACGTAACTATGGCCGGTCACCCAGCCGATGTCCGCCGTGCAGAAATAAATGTCGTCGTCGTGGATATCGAACACGTACTTGTGGGTCAGAGCCGTCCACAGCAGATAACCGGCGGTGCTATGGACGACGCCCTTCGGTTTGCCGGTCGAGCCGGAGGTGTAAAGGATGAACAGAAAATCCTCGGCGTTCATCGTTTCCGGTGGGCCATCCGCCGTCGCTCCGCTATGGCGCGACGGGTCCGCGGAGGCCTTCGCCATCAACGCGTGATACCAAACGTCACGTTTGGCATCAATCTGGCACGGCTCGTCGTTGCGTTTGATGACCACCACCTTTTCAATGCTCGGGGTTTTTTGCAAGGCATCGTCGGCGATGGCCTTGAGCGGGATGCTTTTGCCGCCGCGCAACGAAACGTTGGCGGTGATGAGCACCTTGCAGGTCGAATCGTTGATGCGGTCGGCCAGCGAATCCGCGCTGAACCCGCCAAAGATGACCGAATGGATGGCGCCGATGCGCGCACAGGCGAGCAGGGCAACCGCCGCTTCGGGGACCATCGGCATGTAAATCGCCACCCGGTCGCCTTTCCGAACGCCCAGCGATTTCAGGCCATTCGCGAATTTACAGACCTCGGCGTGCAGTTCGGCGTAGGTGATTTTTCTTACCTCCGCCTCCGGTTCGCCCTGCCAGATAATGGCGATTTTATCACGCGTCCTGGTCTTTAAATGCCGATCCAGGCAATTGACGGTCACATTGAGCTGGCCATCGTCGAACCAGGTGTGCCGGATGATTCGCGCGTCGGTGTCCCAGGTGAATTTTCGCGCGACGGTGGGTTTCTTGAACCAATCCAGGGTGCCCGCCTGTTCCAGCCAGAACGCGTCCGGCTCGCGAATCGAGCGTTCGTACAGGGCGTGGTATTGCGCGGCATGGAGGTGCGCGCGGCGCAGGGTTTCCGGCGTCGGCGGAAAGGTGCGCGTTTCCTGAAGCAACGAATCGGTCGAAATGGCTTGGTTTGGCATCGTCATCCGGTTTGGATTTTTGGCATTGTCCGCACAACCAATTGTTTCTGTCAATTGCCGTCCTGAGGCGGTAGTGTCCGAATTTGGCGGCGGTAGGGACATCGCGCTGCGATGTCCTCGCCCGCGTAGCAGCGGGCGAAATGAATCACCTCCCCACCCAAATTCCACACATCTCACACCTAGCGCCGCTGAACGCGGCGCGGACGGCGCAGCGCGCCATCCCTACCTGATTAGGACACCACCCCGGAGGCTGGAGGAAGCCTTCCGCAGGGATGGGAACGGCGATTTCCCGGCCCGTTTTCCGTCCGGGTCGCTCGCGCGGAGGTTGACAAAGGAGATTTTCTCCGCGAGCTTGCGGCCCAACAAATGGGCAAGTCACTTATCATCGCGGAGAAACCGTCCGTCGCCAGCGACATTGCCAAGGCGCTCGGCGGGTTCAAGAAAGTCGAAGATTACTTCGAGAGCGACCAGTACGTCGTCTCATCGGCGGTCGGCCATCTGCTCACCCTCGTTCCGCCCGAAGGCGTCGAGGCGGCGCGCGGCAAATGGACATTTAAATGTCTGCCCGTCATCCCGCCGCATTTTGACCTGCTGCCCATTGAGAAAAGCGAGCCGCGCTTGCGGGTGCTGAAAAAGCTGATCAAACGCGCGGACGTGAGCGCGCTCATCAATGCCTGCGACGCGGGGCGCGAGGGCGAACTGATTTTCCGCAACATCGTCAAATTCACCAAGGCGAAGCAGCCCATCAAACGCCTCTGGTTGCAATCCATGACGCCGTCGGCCATTCGCGAAGGTTTTGAACGCTTGCGGGATGACGAGGCCATGCTGCCGCTGGCCGACGCGGCGTTCAGCCGGTCGGAGGCCGACTGGCTGGTGGGCATCAATGGCACGCGGGCGATGACGGCCTTTAACTCGAAGTCGGGCGGATTTTACAAAACCACCGTCGGCCGGGTGCAAACTCCCACCCTGGCCATTGTGGTTGAGCGCGAACAGAAGATTCGCAAGTTCGTGCCGCGCGATTTCTGGGAGGTCATCGCCACCTTCGACGCGGCGGCCGGCCAATACGCCGGGCGCTGGTTTGACGAACAGTTTTCGAGGGGCGATGGCAAGACCGGCGACGACCAGCTCAAAGCGGAACGCCTGTGGGAAAAACCCCGGGCCGAGGTGATTCATGACAAGTGCCTGGGCAAACCCGGCGTCGTGACCGAGGAAAGCAAGCCGAGCACGTCGCTGTCGCCGTTGTTGTACGATTTGACCAGTTTGCAGCGCGACGCGAACTCGCGTTTCGGTTTCAGCGCCAAGAACACGCTGGGGGTGGCGCAGGCGCTTTACGAGCGGCACAAGGTGTTGACCTACCCGCGCACGGATTCGCGCGCGTTGCCGGAGGATTACATCGGCACGGTGAAAAGTACGTTGGAGATGTTATCGGGCCGCTCACCCGGCAGCGGGACCACCTTCGTGACCCGTTACGCCACCTTGGCAGCGAACATTCTTGAGCATGACTGGGTGCGCCCGAACAAACGGATTTTCAACAATGCCAAGGTTTCCGATCACTTTGCCATCACGCCCACCACGCAGGCCCCGCGCGGCCTGTCCGAGCCGGAACAGAAGATCTACGACATGGTGACCAAGCGGTTTCTCGCGATCTTCTATCCCGCCGCCGAATTTCTCGAAACCACGCGCATCACCCGCGTCGAGGGCGAACCGTTCAAGAGCAGCGGCAAGGTGCTGGTGACGCCCGGCTGGCTGACGGTTTATGGCAAGGAAGCGGAGGACGAGGACGCCGCGAATCTGGCGCCCGTCAAACCGAACGAAACGGTCAAGACCACCGCCGTCGAGGTGAAATCAAACGTCACCAAGCCCCCGCCGCGGTACTCGGAAGCCACGCTGCTGTCGGCGATGGAAGGCGCCGGCAAGCTGGTCGAGGACGATGAACTCCGCGAGGCCATGCACGAGAAGGGCCTGGGAACGCCGGCGACGCGGGCGGCCATCATCGAAGGACTGATTTACGAGCAGTACATGCATCGCAACGGGCGCGAACTGCAGGCGACGGCCAAGGCGTTTTCATTGATGGAACTGCTCAACGGACTCGGGATTCCCGAACTGACCAAGCCGGAACTGACCGGCGATTGGGAATTCAAGCTGCATCAGATCCAGCGCCGGCAGAAAAGCCGCGACGAGTTCATGGCCGAAATCGCGGACATGACCCGGCACATCGTGGAGCGCGCCAAAAAATACGAGCACGACACCATCCCCGGCGATTTTGGCGTCCTGGTGACCCGCTGTCCCAAATGCGGCGGGGAGGTTCACGAAAAATACAAACAGTTTCAGTGCGAGAAGTGCGACTTTGCCATCTGGAAGACCGTGGCCGGCCGCATGTTCGAAATCGAGGAGGTGGAGAAACTCATCAGTGAGAAACAAATCGGCCCGCTGCAGGGATTTCGCAGCAAGATGGGCAAACCGTTTGCCGCCGTGCTGAAGATGAATGGCGAGTTCAAGCTGGAATTTGATTTCGGGAACGACCAAAACGCAAACGGCGAGGCCGCGCCACCGGTGGATTTCACCGGCAAGGAACCGTTGGGCAAATGTCCCAAGTGCGGCGCTCAGGTCTTTGACGCCGGGATGAACTACCTGTGCGAGAAGGCGACGGGCGCGGGCAAGACGTGTGATTTCCGCTCCGGCAAGATCATTTTGCAGCAGGAAATCGCGCCGGAACAGATGAAAAAGCTGCTGGCCACCGGCAAAACCGATTTGCTGACAAAATTCATCTCCAAACGGACCGGCCGCAGCTTCAAGGCCTTTTTGGCGGCCGGGACGGATGGCAAGGTGGGATTTGAATTTCCGCCCCGCGAGGCCAGGGGTAAGGCCGGTGCGGACCGTAAACCGAAGGAACCGGCGGAGAAAATTGATTTCACGGGGAAGGCGCCGCTGGGTAAATGTCCGAGGTGCGGCGGCGATATCTTTGAAACCGACGCCGCCTACCTTTGCGAAAAATCGCAGGTGGACAAAAAGCCGTGCAAATTCAAGGTCGGCAAGATGATTTTGCAACAGCCGATTGAAACAACGCAGTTGCAGAAGTTGCTCACGGTGCGTAAAACCGACCGGCTTAACCAGTTCATTTCCAAGGCAGGCCGGCCCTTCCCGGCATTTTTGGTGATGGACGACAAAGGCAAGGTCACGTTTGAATTCCCGCCGCGCGATGGAGAATAATCGGCGAACGCCTGCCGGGGAGCGCCGCCGCCCCGGCGGCTGGCTTGGAAGGGAAGCCGTTCATCAACTTGCCGGCGGGACGCCGGCGCTCCCAGGCTGCCGGTACGGCGGCCCGTTGACATGAACGATTCTTCCCTCGAACCAGGCCGGCGGGATGGCGGCGCTCCCCGCCCGGCGGAGATCCGCGACCCGTGGGTTCGCAAGTTTCTCATGCATCTGGCGACGGATCGGGGCGCGTCGGTGTACACCCAACGCAATTACCGGCAGGCGCTGACGGAATTTGCGCGCTGGCATCTGGACGAGCGCAAATCGGCTCCCGCCTGGGAAAAATTGCAGCGCGATGATTTCCGTAATTATTTGCGGTATCTGGGGCGGAACCATCTGAGCCGCGCGGCGACGCAGCTGCGTTTTTCCGCGTTGCGGACGTTTTACAAATTCCTCATGCGGCAGGGGGTGCTGGAAACCCTGCCGATCAAGAATCTGGCACTGCCAAAACGGGAACGGCGCCTGCCGAAATACCTCACGCGCCAGCAGATCCTTGATCTGCTGGCCGCGCCGCTGAAATTGCTGGAGCGCCGGAAATCAAGGAAGGGGGCCGGCCGTCCCATTTCCACCGCCGTGTGTCTGCGCGACGTGGCGGTGCTCGAGACGATTTACTCCTGCGGCCTGCGCATCAGCGAACTGTGCGGCTTGCGCGCGGAGGACATTGATTGGAGCGAGCGACTCGTCCGCGTGCGCGGCAAGGGCAAAAAGGAACGGCTCGTGCCCATTGGCGAACCGGCCTGGAAGGCGATTCAAAATTATTGGGGCGTGCTGAGACAGCCGCCGGCCGGCCCGTTGCCGGTTTTCTTTGCGGAGACCAAAAAAGCCGCGCCGCTCAATCCCCTGCAACTGTCCCGGCGCTTGAAACAATATCTGGTCGTTGCCGGACTGGATCCGGGCCTGACGCCGCACAAATTGCGTCATAGTTACGCCACGCACCTGCTCGACGCCGGCGCCGATTTGCGCAGTGTGCAGGAATTGCTCGGCCACGCTCATCTGGTCACGACCCAGATTTATACTCATGTGACGACCGAGCGCTTGAAGAAAGCCTATGACGCCGCGCATCCACGGGCCTAGCGGGTTCATCGTTTTCATTTGAAATTTCTTGAATGCGGAGCATGATTATTTGTCCAAGTAACCGAATGGTTAAAACAGTTAAATGGGCTAAATATGAATATAAAATTGACAGCTTTGACTTTGGTAACAGCGGTCTCGGCGGTGGTATTGACGGGCTGCCAGTATCCGAACGGGCAGCCGAACAACACGGCCTCCGGCGCCCTGATCGGCGGAGCGATGGGCGCCATTGCCGGCGCGGCCATTGGCGGTCCCCGCAACGGCGGTGCGGGCGCGCTGATCGGCGCGGCGGCGGGCGCGCTCACGGGAGGCGCCATCGGCAATTCCATGGATCAGGAGCAGGCGGAGGAACTCCGCGCCCAGGCACCCCAGACCTATGTACGCGTGCAGCAGGGACAGCCGCTGGGCATTGCCGACGTCAAGGCCATGGCCGCGGCGAATGTGAGCGACGAGGTCATTATCAGCCAGATTCGCAGTTCCCGCACCGTTTATCATCTCAGCGCCGCTGACATCATTGATCTGCACAACGCGGGTGTGAGCGAGAACGTCATCAATTTCATGATCAACACCCCCAGTCTGGTCGGAGGTGATTCCGCCGTCCAGACGACCACGGTCGTGACGGACGCGCCGCCGCCGCCACCGGCGGAAACCATGGTGGTGGCGCCGGGACCGGGTTATGTATGGGTTGGCGGCGAGTGGGTGTGGAACGGTCGATGGATTTGGCGGACGGGTTACTGGAGTTATCCACCATATCCGCATGCCGTTTGGGTCGGCAGCTACTGGGGCAGGGGACCCTACGGCTGGTACCGGCGACCGGGACATTGGCGGTGAATTGATTCCAGCAGCAGAGTTTTGAAGGACGATCAAGATTGGAAAATTGGTTCCTATTGCAAACGCGGGTAGGACTGATCTGTAATCTTCTACGGGAAACACCCCATATGACACAACCCCTATTCTGGTTTACGATCGGGTGTGATGGAGGACATTTTGTGTCAAACTGGAGAGTCGGCAAACGCAGCTCTTAAACGCGAGGCAAATCCCACCCATGGCATTCTTATGGTGGAGGACGATGACGATGACGATATCCGCCGGTTCAACGCGGAAGGGTTGATCGCTGACGGCCACCAAGTGGATGCTGTCGCCGAAGGGGAGCTTTTTTTGCCCGCGTCGGCTGCTTGCGTTCGGCGGAAAGTGAGCGAAGTTCCACCCCGTCAGATAATCATGAAGTTACAATTTTTGTACAGGGCGGCGGTCATGCGGATCGGGTTCGTGTCCTCGTGCCTCCTTCTGCTTTTCACATCCGTACCGTCCGCATCGGCCCAGGCCACCGACGTATTGACGTATCATAACGACAATGGCCGCACCGGACAGAACTTGAACGAGGAAATCCTCACGCCCGCCAACGTCAACACGAACCATTTCGGCAAATTATGGGTCCTGAACGCGGACGGCCTGGTGGATGCCCAGCCGCTGTATGCCGCGGGGGTTACCATCCCGCTCAAAGGCGTGCACAATGTCGTGTTTGTTGCCACCGAAAACGACAGCGTCTATGCGTACGACGCGGACAGCACCAATTTGTTCTGGCACGTTTCGGTGCTGGGCGCCAACGAAGTGCCTTCCGATAATCGAGGTTGCGACCAGGTGGCGCCCGAGATCGGCATCACCGCCACGCCGGTCATTGACCGCCAGCTCGGTCCCAATGGCACGATCTTTGTCGTCGCCATGAGCAAGGACGGCTCGGGCAACTATTACCAGCGCCTGCACGCGCTCGACCTGGCCACGGGCACCAACCAGCTGCCACCGGTCACCGTCACCGCCCAATATCCGGGTACGGGTGACGATCATGTTGGCACCAATGTTGTGTTCGATCCCGCCCAATACAAGGAACGGTGCGGGCTTTTGTTGTTGGGCGGGGTGATTTACACCGCCTGGGCGTCGCATTGCGACGTCAGGCTCTATACCGGCTGGATCATCGGTTACGATGAACACACCCTGGCGCAGACCAGCGTGTTGAACATTACGCCCAATGGGAGTGAAGGCGCCATCTGGATGAGCGGCGCCGGTCTGGCGGCGGATGCGGCCAGTAATATCTACTTTCTGGTCGGAAATGGCACATTTGACACCACGCTGACCACCAACGGGTTTCCCAGCCTTGGCGATTATGGCAATGCGTTCATGAAACTCTCGACTACCAACAACCAGCTTGCCGTGGCGGATTATTTCGACATGGACAATACCGTGAGCGAGAGCGGTGCCGACACGGACCTGGGTTCCGGCGGCGCGTTGGTGTTGCCGGACATGCTGGATGCGCAGGGGCACATCCGCCAGCTCGCCGTGGGCGCCGGGAAGGATAACAATCTTTATCTCGTGGACCGTACGAACCTGGGCAAGTTCAACCCCGTCAACGACAGCGCCATTTACCAGGAACTCGATGGCGTTTTGCCGGGCGGTGTTTGGGCGATGCCTGCCTACTTCAACGGCACGCTTTATTACGGCTCCGTCGGGAGTTACCTCAAGGCGTTTCCGTTCGTGTACGCCCGGCTCACCAACAGTTCCTCGCAAACCGCCTTCAGCTTTAATTATCCCGGCACCACCCCGGCCATTTCCGCCAACGGCAACTCCAATGGCATCGTCTGGGCCGTGGAAAACGCCACCCCAGCGGTCTTGCACGCTTACGCGGCGACCAACCTCGTCAAGGAGTTCTACTACAGCTCCCAGGTTCCCGGCGGCCGCGATAACTTCGGATCGGGCAACAAATACATCACCCCCACGATTGCCAGCGCCCGGGTTTATGTCGGGACCGCCACCGGTGTCGGCGTGCTCGGCCTGCTTGACCAATCCACCCTGACACCGCTGCAGACATGGCGGAACAGTCACTTCGGCAACCCGTCAAACGTTGGCACGGGCGCCAACGGTGCCAGTCCGGCCGGTGACGGCGTACCGAACCTGATAAAATACGCCCTGAGCTTGAATCCGTCCACGCCGGTCACTGCTGCCCAGTTGCCCTCCGGCAGCATCCAACCCAACGGCGGCACGAACTACCTGACCCTGAACGTCAACCGCGGCGCCCAACCTTCCGACGTCACTTATATCGTGGAAGTCTCCAGCAACCTGCTGGGTGGCTGGGTTTCCGGCCCACCGAACACCGTGACGCTTTCGAATAACGCCACCCAACTGATTGTGCGCGACAATACGCCCGTGCCGGCGGCCACGGAACGGTTCATCCGTTTACGCGTCACCAATCCTTAGCGCAAAAAACTTTGGCAGCTCCGGCCGGTCCATGCGTTCCCATCTTCGGCTCTCATTTATATTGAGGGCCAGCGTTCTTGATCTTTTTGCGCCACACCCTGAAACCACCAAGCGCCATCGCAACCGACATTAATGCGCAGGTGCCCGGTTCGGGAACAGTGATCGTCATATTATCCATGGTGAACAGAGCCCCGGCAGACGTGGAGAAGTGGACACTATCAACGTCCGTGTAATCGAAATTTATTAGCGTGATGGCATCGTGGTAGATGGTGTAGGTATTGTTATAAAGTAGAGTACCTCCGGAGAATCCTTGGACAGTGAGTTGGTCCTCGCTGGCATAAACAGACGTGAAATAAGCCGAATCCAATGCAAGCGGAGAGCTGCTGCTGAACCAGGCTGGGTTGCCAAGCCCGTTGAAAGCTACATTCGGCGATGAAACCACTCCAGCGTCAAAGGCGCCGGGTACTGCCGGTGCGTATTGAACAAAGAAATTGTTCCATTCCAAGCCGCCATAGCCATTTGGCATGATTACGTAATCGACGGTTGATACATCATCAAATGTAAATAGCTCTTGCGCATTTCCAGCGCCAGTCGTTCCAAGACATAGAACACCGATACTCAATATTTTGGACAGCAGTTTCATGGTAATCCTTTCAATTCATTTCATTTGTGATTTGCCGCCTGACGTCCAGAGCTCGGGCACAGCCGCCGAGTCCTGAAATGCGGGATTGAAATGGAATGATGACAAGCATATCTCATAAAATCAATCGCAACTGGCAGGGCCAGCGGCTGTGGCCGGCAGCGGCATTGTTAGACGGCAAATCTTTTTATCGGGACCATTTCATTGTCCCTTCCGTTTTACTATGACCTCCTATTCCCGTTATCGTGTAAACGTCAACTTCGCAAACCAACTCATGGTCGTTTACGCTGATAATCCTGTGCCGGTTGACAAATCCTCCATTTGCTAAAGCCCTTCTAAGATCTCCCCCAACGGCATCGTTGGGTAAGGGATCGGCTTTTGTGATTGTTGTTATCAAAACTCCATCTTTGATTTGCCATGTCCCCAAGCCTGTAAAGTTCTTGCTTTCTGCCTTATGAATAGTCACGGCTTGCTTTGCATAGTTGCCATTTGGAGCAAAGGTGAATGTGTTTTCAGTCGTGGTGCCGAATAATCTATTGGTGTTGCTATATTTCCAAACTCCAGTGACTTTCTGGCGAAGTTCGGCATCGCTGGGTGGCTGGGTAACTTCTGGGGCTGCCAACGCTGGCTGCGTAACGGGTGCTGATGATGTAGTGTCTGACTGTGCCTTTGGCGGCGTAGTGGAACTGTCCGTCCCGTTTTTTTTCCCACAGCCTGCCCATAAAACAGAGGCTGCCATTATTCCAATAATGATTACATTTTTCATAGCGTGTAGCAGCATGATAGAAAAATGTTGTTAAAGCATGAATTACAATATGCACTTGCATTTGGAATGCTTAAAAAATCACGTTGGACAAAGCGTGGCGGCATCATTGTGAACAAATTAATTTTAGAGAACTGGCGGTGAGAGCCATTTTCTCCTTCCTCGTTTGCTCGCTGGAGAAGACGCATAGTGATCCCTCCGTGGCTACTCCGCCTTTGAAAATACTGTCGTTGTAATCCAGCGGTAACATCACGCGCTCACGCTTGATGCCTTCAGCCGCCACGATGGCACCGTCAAGGCCGCCCGTGACTATATAGTCGCTCCATAGATTCAACTTGCGGCCCAACCAACCGCGATTCTCCTGGAAACGCCCCTCCGTGAGGTTGGCGTCGCCGACGGTGCCGCTCACGCTTCCGTCCGGATGAATGTCCAGCTTAACGGTCAGGTTCTTTTGTTGGCACCAAGAAACAAGGATCCGCGCATTCCCTTCCCAATGACCAACCATCGCCGGTGTGACGGCACTATCGGTCGCACACGAAGTCAAAACAGGCAGGAGCATGGCAAGCGCTGCAATCAATCTGGTAGTACGGGGCGTTGTTTTCATAGGCGCTAATGTGCCAAGCCATATCCAAACGCCATAATCGATATTTTATCTCGCGACATTGATATTTTTGATGCGTCCACGAAGCCGCCTAACGAACCAAACTCAGCCACGCCGGGCACTTGATGTCAACCGTGAAAGCGGAACTGAAGCGGCCAACCGGCGTTGGCTCCAGTGCCTGGTTATTTGAGTAATAAACAAGGTTAAGGGGCGGGGCGCCGGCTCCGCCGGCGCTCCCGCCCCCTTCACCGTGTTGCTCAGGCCACCAGTTCAGCGTCCTTGATGACCAGCCGCTTGTCCCGTTCTTCCAAGCGCAGCACTTTAAGCGTGACTTGCTGGAATTCCGTCTTGCCAAGCGGGCGCAGGCCAAGTTGAATATGAGTTCGGAGCCATTGGCTGGGTAGCTCAGTCGGTAGAGCAGAGGACTGAAAATCCTTGTGTCGGCGGTTCAATTCCGCCCCCAGCCACCACTTCTAACTGCCAGTGCAGCAAATATTTGCGTGATTTAGCGGTCGAACAGGTCCCAAAGCGGATACCAGTTTTCCCACTCTGTAATAAGTGGGGCCTAGCTTGGTATTATCCTCGCGATTGGGTGAACGATCGTCTGAAAACACGCATCCGGCCGATTCGGCGTCGCTTTTATTGCGTGGACACCCGCACCGGCAGCGAGGGCGGGGCGCGCCAGTTTGTTGAAGCCAGGAATCAAGCCCGGCGCCAGCCCGAAATCAACCTTCAAATTGCCAAGGCGTATCTGGCGGCGGGTGCCACAGGGCGTATTCGGTGGCTGCCTGGGCCCAGATGGAAAAGTCACTTGTGCATTGCGTCGGGCACGATTGGTCGTATACTTGGGACCATCGCCCGAAGCATGATTCCAACAACAACTCAATGTCTCAGACGCATGAAAACGATCCAAAAAAAACTGCGTTATCTGCTTGCCGCAGCTCTCATTGGCTGGCTGGCAATTAATTCTGTCCCGGTTTCGGAGGCCAATCCGTCCAGTTTGAGCACCCGAACGTCGCCCGACTGGCTCCGGAGTGCGGTCGTGTATGAAATATTTCCCCGAAACTTCTCCCAGGAAGGAAACCTCAATGCCATTACCGCCCGATTGGATGATTTGAAGGATCTGGGGGTGGACGTTCTCTGGCTCATGCCGATCCACCCGATTGGCGAAAAGATCAAGAAAGGTTCCATCGGAAGCCCTTTTGCCGTACGCGACTTTTACGCCATCAATCCCGACTACGGCACCACAAACGACTTCAAGCGGCTGGTGGCGGAAGCCCACAAGCGCGGCATGAAAGTGATCATGGACATCGTGGCCGGCCAAACCGCTTGGGACAGCGTGCTCATGGAGCATCCGGAATTTTATCTGCACGGTACCAACGGGGCGATCATCCCGCCCGACCCGGCCTGGACGGACGTGGCCGGTTTGAATTATGCGAATCCGGACGTGCGCCACTACATGATTGAGATGATGAAATACTGGTTGAGGGACTTTGGTGTCGACGGGTTCCGTTGCGATGTGGCACCCAATGTGCCCCTGGATTTTTGGGAAGCCACCCGGGCGGAGCTTGAAAAGATCAATCCTCAAGTTGTCATTCTGGCGGACGCCGGCGCCAAGCCGGAAATGCTCACGAACGCCTTCGACGTGGATTCCTCATGGAATTTCATCTACTTTTTGGACATGGTGATGGGCAGTCAACTGCCCGCAGATTTCATCAGACAATCGTGGGAACACACCCAGCAGCAGTTCCCCCAAGGCGCGCTCCACCTGCGCTTCACCGACAACCACGAGGAAACCCGGGCGGTGGTGCGTTACGG
>Ga0265338_10004020_pt1 | contig 20190 bp, 12 predicted proteins | sample 42126metaG_FD_193579 | JGI IMG/M metagenome (GOLD analysis project Ga0265338, IMG submission 193579) | Rhizosphere microbial communities from Carex aquatilis grown in University of Washington, Seatle, WA, United States - 4-21-26 metaG | ecosystem: Host-associated > Plants > Roots > Rhizosphere...
CTGATCGAATTGCGATACTCGCTTTCGGTCAGGAGCCGCAGGCCCACCTCTTGCCCCGCGGACGCGGCCAGGGCCACTGCTGGGACAGCGAGTATCCAAAGGCTCAAGCAGATTGCGAACGTCGCTCTTGCCTGCACAGCGAGCTCCCGAACGGACTTATAACGGTTCTAACCTGCCTTTTATGGAAGTATACCCGGAAAATCGCCGACTCATGAGAGCCGGCGGGGACAAAAGACGAGCGCGGAACCCAAAGAAAAGGCCCCGGCCCCATGAATGGCGGTCCGTTGAACCGGCGACGCTTGCTCACACCAGGTCGACGGCGACCACTTCGTGCACCTGCACACGCGGCACTTCGACTACGAAGTAGTTGCCCATCTGGCGACCGGTCACCGCGGCGCCAGATTCCAGCAGCCGGGCGCCTTTGGCCGTGCGACCCGGCGGCAGCTCCAGGCTGACGGTATAGGGCCCCATCGGCAGGATCTCGCGCATATAGCCTTTCATGGTCATCGGGTTCGTCAGATTGACCAGATGTGCGGTCACCGAATTCGCCTGACGCCAGTAGCTGACATCGACGATGCCCGGCCCCGTGACCTTCAGCGGATGCTCACCGCCATTGGCCCAGGCCACCGCGTTGCGCAAAAGCGCCAGGTGATCCTGGTTGGAGGTCTCCCAGAAGCAGCGGTCCAGGTCGAAGGGGAAATAGACCACCCTGCCCTTGCCAACGGTGTTCAGATAAACCATCGGCACGTCGGTCTGCCACACCGTGGCGAAGACCCGTTCCATCGGCAGATCAGGATAGCTGGGCACAAGGGTGAGCGGCGCTTTCTGGGGGCCCCGCGCATTGACATGCACCAGCTTGGTTCCGGCCATGATGCGCGGCGTGTCGTCGAAGCCCGCCGTCAGCGGATGCGGCCCGCGCACCGTAAGATAGGAATTCTGCACCCGCGGATCGGTCTTGCCGGCATAGTCGCAGCCGAATAGGTCGGCCAGGGCGAAGTTCGCACGCGCCTTGCCCCATTCGTCATAAAGCGATGTCTCGTGCGTCGCCACGATCGCGCCCCCCTTCTCGACATAGTCGTGAAGCTGGGCGCATTGCTTGTCGGACAGGGCCGCCACATTGGGCAGCACCAAGACCTTGTAGCGGGAGACATAGCTGGAATCGAGCTGGCGTTCGTCCGCCAGGTTGAAGGGCACGCGCGATTCGACCAGCGACTGATAGAAGCCCCGCACATAGTCATTGTTGCCGACACGCGGCTGGGCTGCTTCCGCCACCACTTCGCGAACGGACGATGACGGCGGCGCCGGCGGCACATAGTAAGTCGCCGTCTGATCGGACTGGACCATCGCAATCTGCGCCAGATTCTCGGTGTTGCGGAAATAGGCCTCGTTCCTGGCGTGCCAGACATAGGCCTGCTCCACCACCGGCACCCAGCGCTTGTCGAACACCTCTGCCTTGAATTTGGTCATCCAGGGCCGGAAACCATGGGCCAGCCCGTCATGGATGTAAGCCGCGAGCTCCGCGCTGGACTGGCAGGAATCCTCGAACCGATAGAGCGTGGAGGTTTCGCCCACCGCGAAGATGCCGCTCACCGGGCGATCCTGCATGGTGCAATAAGCCTCTTTGGCGCTCTGGCCATTGCGCCAAGCCGGGTCCTGGCCGTTGCGGCCCTGCCGGTCGGAGAAGACGGCGCGGATGGTGGAGCGCAGGCGCACCGGATCCAGACGGCCCCAGGTGCCCGGCGTGAAAAAGGCTTCCGGATTTGCCGCGCTGACCGTGTCATTCCACAGCTTGAGCTGGGCATAGCGCTTCTCATCCACCCAAACATTGTAGGCCTTCACATCGGGGGCCAGGGGATTGGACAGTGACAGCGGCACATCAAAACCGCCGGCCGCCTTGAACTCGCTTTTGCAGACGCCGCAATAGCAGATGCCCGCGCTTCCGCCCCAGCGATTGCCGAAGATGCCGTCAACCGGATAGGTGGTGACGATTTCCTTCAGGATCTTCGGCATCCATTCGAAGGTTATCCCGCCATTGGGACAGGTGAGATGCAGGTCCGCTGCGGTCGGATGCTTCTTGGGCGTGCCGTCGGCATTGCGCGCTACCCATTCTGGATGGGCCGCCAGCGCGTCGGCATGCATGGCGTGCGGATCCACCCGTCCCAGGACACGGATGCCGATTTTCTTGCAGGCCTTGGTCAGGTCGCCGAACATGTCGGTCTTGCCCAGATAAGGGCTGCGATAATGGAACGGCACCTTGGTGGGATAGAAAGCCGTGACCCCGCCCGCGCTGAGACAGACACCGCCGGTGCTGGTGCGCTTCAGGAAATCCATCCAGAAAGCCTGGTCGTAGCGTTGGGGATCGTCATCGGTGGCGCAGATCTGAACCCAGCGCATCGGCTGCTCTTCCCAACCGGACTTTCCCGCCGCTGCGGCGCCGTCATCTGAGAAAGCCATGGCTCCAATGGCGGCGCCGCCGGCTTGCAACAGAAGGCGCCGGTCAATGCCGGTGGAATTTTGGTCCGTCATGTCAAACTCCTTCAAAGAGGAATGGCCCCCACCCCTGCAGCGGTGGAGGCCATCATAAGCGTCCTCCAGGGGGGAGGGACGCCCAACGCGCAATTCGTCAGGCGATGACCACGACTTCATGGCTGGCGACCGAGGGAATGACGAATTCCACCCAGCCGTTCGACACGCTGGCCTGGGCAGGCTGGCCGGCGACCAGCAGTTTCACAGTCTGACCCGAGACGCCCTTGTTCAGCTTGACCCGGACCTTGAACGGGCCGACCGGAACGAATTCGTCCAGCGGCGCGCGGAAGGTCGCGTAGGTCAGATTGGCGACGTGCAGCACCATGCGGCCGGAATACGGACCAGACTGCTGGTAGAGATTGCAGTCCATATAGCCAGGCCCTTCCACTGCCAGCGGCAGGTCGTCCTTGGCCGCCCAGCGCACAGCGTTGGAAAGCAGGATGCCGTGGTCGGGATTGTTGCCGTTGGCATATTGCCGGTCGAAATCGGCCGGCATGAAAACCACGCGCGCGCCGTTCGGCAGGGTCCGCACCATCAGGGCCTGGATGTCGGTCTTGGGCGTACGCCACCAGGCATTTTCGGCCTGCAGAACCGGCGCGACCGGAATGAAGGTCAGCAGCACCTCGGTGCCGGCATCGGTGTTGAGCTTGGGCACGACGCCGCCGAAATAGATCGCATCGGTCTTGTCGAAGCCCTTGAAGATGGGATGACGCGTGACGCCCGGCGCCACCGGCGGCTCGTCGCCTTTGGGATGGGGGCTATAAGCCACATTGGCGCGCAGCTCGGGCGTCAGGCGCGCATAGGTGTTGATGCCGAGCGGGCGCTCGCCTTCGCCGGCGGTGCTGAAGCCAAGGCCCGGGTCCAGATCGAACGGGTTCGAGCGGCCGTTGATCGGAGCCCGATAGCCGGTATTGGGCCGGGTGCCCGGGATCCAATGAGCGCCGAACAGATCGGCCAGGGCATAATCCTGGCGCGGATCGCCAAACGGATCATGCAGGCTGGTATCGCCGGTCGCGACCAGATTGCCGCCCTTGGCCACGAAGCGCTTCACCGCCGCCGCCTGCGCATCCGTCATGGCGGCGAGGTTCGGCAATACCAGGGCGCTCACTTTCGACGCATCGCGGTCGATATGGTCGGCATTGATAACGATGAAGGGGATGCGATACCGGGTGAAGGCGTTGATCCAGCCGCGCCAGGGCGCCTCCACATTGCCGGAAACATCGTCGCGGCCATAGAAGACATTGTTGTCTTCCGAATAGACGATGCCGATGGTGGCGACCGGCGTGCGGTCATAGAGATATTGCTCGTTCTCGGCGTGCCACTTGAACACCGGCAGCGAGGTTTCATAGCGGCGCTTGTCGTGATGATGGGCGCTGATGGTGTGCCACCAGGGCGAAATCGAACCCGCAATGCCCTCAAACATCCACATCTGGCTTTCCGGCGCCGCCTTGGTAGTCATGCGCGGGCCATAAAGCGCCTGCGAGGCGGTGACGATCTTGTCCCAGCCCATGACGCCATGGGTAAGCTTGCCGTCCTCGGTGAATTGCTGGAAACCGCTGGCGTCGGAACGGTTCTGGTGATCCTGGAAGGACACCGGCGAGCGCTCCAGAATGCGCAGCATGTTGCGCTCGGTGACGACCCCGCGCGTCATGCCGACCCAGTAGCAATCCGGACCGCCAGCCGTACGCGTGACCTTGTTCTGAAAATCCCACAGGGCGATTACCTGATCGGCGTTCCACTTGACCCAATCGCGGTAGACAGGGTCCAGCCAGTTCACGGCCTTGGGCAGATCGTGGCCGGTCTTGTCCTTGAACAGCTTGGTGCAGACCTGGCAATAGCAGAGCTGATAATTGAGACCGCCACCGCCGTTCACGGCGAAGCCCGCCGGCTTGTAGCGGGCCACGATCTCCTTCATCTGCGCCGGCACCCACTCATAGAGATAGCCGCCGTTCATGCAGGCGCGGTTGGTCCGCTTGCCATGCACATCCTGACACATCCATTCCGGATGCATCTTGATGGTTTCATCGGTCGGCGCATTGGTCATGCGCGCGACATAGACAATGCCGTCTTCACGGCACATCTGGACCAATTCACCCAGGAGGTCGCGATTGCCCAGGGTGAGTCCCTTGTGCGCGCCCGGAATCTTGGAATCGTAATAGTTCACCACCCCGCCGGAATTGATGATCGTCCCTTGTGTGTCAGTGTCTTTCAGGTACCGGCGCCAGAAGCCGATATCCATATTGCCGTCGTCTTCGGTGATGTTGATCTGGCCCCAGCGCCTGACCCGGCGATACCAGGGTTCCGCGGCGGTCGCGGCTTGAGCCCCTGTCGCTTGAGACGAGCTGGCGGCGGATGCGGCGGCGGCGGCGCTCAAAACCACGAATTCGCGCCTGGTCGTTTTCATGTGTCCCCTAGATCCTTATCAGACTGAAAAAAGGGGGGGCCGGCCGGTTTTTATTTGTTCTCGCGACCGCCACCCCAAACAATTTGTCTATTGCCAAGTGTACCGCACGCCGATGCCGAACACGCGGCCCAGATCGTATTCCGGATAGAGGGACGAACTGTCCCCCAGCGCCTTCAAGGTCGCGTTGTTGGCAAGCAGCGGCGGATCGGTGTTCAACACATTGTTGATCTTGGCGTAGACCTGAAGTTCGTCAGTCACCTGATACTGGGTGGAAAGATCGAACAGCGACCTGCCGTCAAAGTGATAGGGATAGATGTCCGCCGGTCCCTTGATGGTCGGTGCATAACGGCCGGCCCCAGTGTAATCCCACAAGAGGCGCACGGTGAGCGGCCCATTGTTGTAAACCAGGGATGTCACGGTACGCCAGTTCGGCAGGGAGTTGCCGCCGGTCAGGAAGCCCGCATTTTCCTGGGTGATGTTATTGGCGGTGGTGGTGATGTGTTCGACATAGGAGGCAAGGCCGCCGATTGCCAGCGAGCCTTCCAGTTCCTCCCAGACGTCCTTCAGATCGAAGGCATAGCTGGCCTCGAAATCAACGCCGCTGACCGTCAGGGTCTGGGCGTTAAACTGCGAGGACTGCACTACCGTGATGACATTGGCGGCATTGCGGGTGATGCCGGCGCAGAACAGCGCGCTGCCCGCGGCGCAATTGTCCACCACATTCTGGGCGGTGAAGGTGGTGAGCGCGTTGCCCATATCGATGTGATAGTAATCGATCGAGGTGGTGAAGCCGGGGAAGAAGCGCGGCGACAGCACCACGCCCGCCGTAATGGTCTTGGCGGTTTCCGGTTTCAAGTTGGGATTGCCGCCCGACAGGGTCTGGATGGTGGGGCTGCCCTGAAAATTCGGATTGGCGGCGCCGTTGATGGTCTGAACGCTGTCGCGGACCACCGTGCCGTTGGAGATCAGCGGCGTGCTGTAGAGATCGTTGACACTTGGCGCCCTGAAGTCGCGCGAATAGGTCGCACGGACCCGGAGATCGTCGATCATGGTCCAGTTCAGGCCGGCCTTATAGACAAAGGCCGCGCCGCTGCTGTCATAATCGGCGATACGACCAGCTGTGTCGATTTCGAGCTTCTGCATCAAGGGCATGTTCGGGATGGTCAGCGGCGTCACGAACTCCACATAGCCTTCGCGCACTTCATTCGCGCCATAGAAGGGCTGTGCGCTGGCCTGGCGCCAGCCAAGAACATGGGAGATCGGATCGGAGGTCTGGTTGATGGAATCCCGGCGATATTCGCCGCCGATGGCCGCGGAAATTGGGCCCGCCCAGGTGCTGAACAGGTCGCCGCGCAGGTTGCCGCCGAAGTTGAACTGGTTGTCGCCGTCCCTCACATAGGAGGTGCCCCGGTAATAGTTCAGTCCCGACTGGCTGATCATGCCGGGACCGAACACGTCGATCGGCACACAGCCGTTGGTCGGAGCCGTCAAGGTCGAACGGCAGACCGGCTGGCCCACCGGCACGCCGGCCACCCCACCCACGGCGGGATTCGCCACCGCGTCAACCGCGTTGAAGAAGTTGGTCTGGATGCGATTGTTGGCGGACTGGTTGTAGTAGAGCGACTGCGTATAGGTCACATGCGCATCCCAGCTCCAGCCTTTGCCCCAGGATAGCGTGCCTTGCACGCCGGCATTGTAGCGCATGTAGGTCGTAAGTGCGTTGTTGACCGTGGAACCGTCTTCGAAATTCTCGCGGCCAAGATTGAAGCTGGCGGGAAGCGTGCCGCCATTGCCTGCAATAAGAAGATTCCTGATGTTGAGGGCGGTCGGGGAGGCTGGATTCCAGTTGGGAGAATTGATCAGGTAATAATTGTCCGTGTTGATCTTCAGGTCGCCGTTATTGTAATTGGGGACATTGGTGCCAATTTCGTCATCGGAGGAGAACAGCACCGAACCGAAGAGCTGGATCGACGGCGTCAGGTCGTAGGTGAGATGGGTATAAAGATTATAGCGCTCGGCTTTCGGCAACAGCACGCCGCCCGGCGCTGATGCCGGCTGGGTGGACGTGGCAACACCGTCGCCATTCTGGCAATAGTTGGTGGCGCCGCAGAGCGAGCCTTGATTGAAAGGCGCCAAAACACCGCCCGCCAGGAATTGATAATATTGGGTGGCCGAACCGTTCTTCTGAGGGATGATCATCACACCGCCGGAAGTTACCTCCGCCAAGGTGCCGCCCGGTCCGATCGTATAAGTCGGGGCGCCGGCCGCGACCGCCGCCTTGGTGTTGGTGAACTGGGTCCAGCCCTGCCGTCCCCAGGGACGCCTGGCTTCATAGATGATGTGCGGCTGGTTATAGTAGGAGGCCGCGAACACGAACTGGCCCTTATTGCCGGCGAAGCCGTGCCCGTATGTGAAGCTGCCCGCCAACGCATGGTCGTCGCCATAGTTTGAGCCGGTGGCCTGCAGGTCGATCTTGCCGCCGGTCATCTGGGGCGCGAGCGATACGTTGACGACGCCGGTGATGCCGTCCGAGCCATAGGCGGCGGACGCACCGCCCGTGACGATATCGATATGACTGATCAGCTGGGCGGGGATCACGTTGACGTTGAAGCCGCCGGTGGGGCTGGTGTCCTCGACCCGCATGCCATCGATCAGCACCAGCGTACGGGTAGGACCGATATTGCGCAGGTTGAAGGTGGTGAGGCCGATATTCTGCGAATTGTTGTTGTTCTGGTTCGGCGCGAGAGATGGAATCTCGGCGATAATGTCGGTGACGGTCAGCGCGGCCTTCTGCTCCAGTTCGACACTGCCAATCGCGGTGGTCGGTGTGGGCGCCTCGAAACCTTGGCGCGCGACGCGGCTACCGGTCACCGTCACGGCTTCGGTCCCCTGATCCGCACTCTGCGCCCATGCAGGCAGACCGATCGCCAGGACGCTCGCGCCCAGCAACAATGACGCAATCTTCGACTTGCTCATGATATTCCCCCCTTTTTTGGACGGCGACGCGTCCGTGCGGCAAACGATGGCGAGCCCGCCGCTGAACGCGACGAGTTCGAACTTCTCTTTTCTTAGTGCACTTGCGAAGGCCCGGCCTGTCGGCCCCTGCCTTCCAAGTCGGCGCTCCCTGCCGCCTCTTAGCGGGCGGTTGTCGGCTCGCACCTAAGACCCTTCCAAGTCTGTAATGAAGGCATAAATGTGCGTATGGGTTGTGCAAAAATGCCGATAGTGCCACCCTGGATGCGGGGGAGCGGCGGACATGGAAAACTGGGACGACGTTCGCGTTTTTCTCGCGGTGGCGCGCCATGGCGGCCTTACCTCAGCGGCCACGAGCCTGGGCATAAACCACTCGACGGTGGCGCGCCGCCTGTCAGGACTGGAAAAGGGGCTGCGCACCAAGCTGGTGACGCGCACGCCCGCCGGCGCGGTGCTGACATCGGCCGGCCAGCAATTCCTCGCCCATGCCGAACGTATCGAGCGCGAAGCGCTGGCGGCGGAGCAACATGTCTATAGCGCGGACGGAACAGTGTCCGGCAAGGTACGGCTGGCGACGCGCGAAGCCTTCGGGGCGTGGCTTGTGTGCCCACGCATCAATCTTCTCAAGCGCCGCCATCCCGATCTGAAGCTGGATCTGATTTCCGAAGCCCGCAACATCAGCCTGCTGAAGCGGGACGCCGATATCACCGTTTCGCTTCACTATCCTTCGCAAAGCCGGGTCATCGTCCAGAAGCTGACGGATTATCGCCTGGGTCTGTTCGCCTCGCGCGACTATCTGCGGGAATATGGGCCCATCCATACCGTCGAGGATCTGAAGGACCGGGACGTGATCTGGTATGTCGATGAGCTCGTCGACATGGCTGAACAGCGCTACATGCAGCCCATTATCGCCAATTCCCGCCAGAGTTTCTGTTCCACCAACATTCTGGCGCAGCACGCCGCAATGACTTCAGGCATGGGGGTAGGCATCATTCCGGTCTATCACGCCTCCCAGGATCCTGCCCTGGTGCGCATTCTGCCCCATGATGTGGAAGAGATGCGCACCTACTGGCTTTCCGTCCATCCGGAGACGCAGAATTTTCCCAAGGTCAGAGCCGTGATCGACTTCCTGGTCGAGGTCGTGCGGGAAAAGAAAAATCTGTTCTGACGCCCGAACGGCAGGCGAATATCTCTAGTCCGCCATGAACCGGGTGACGACGTTTCGCAGCAGGGTCGAAATCTGGTTGTCGAAATCATCCCAGGGCAGGCTGCCGCAAAAGGTGATCGAGCCGGCCGAAAATACCGCGCCGCCCTTCGCGGTCTCGAAATACACCATGTCGCTGCGGATCAGCGGATCGGGCATGTTGGTGGGCAAGGCATAGGCGGTCGGAACCAGCAGGTCCTCCAAGGTGACGCCGAAGTGAGTCTGGTGACCTTCGGAACGCGCGAGCAGGCGCACATTGGGCGGGGTTCCGAGCAACGGATCTGCACGGTCGAGTTCGAAGCCCGCGGCTCCGCCGCCGGAAAATCCGAAACCGCCGATGGTCTCGCCTTCCACGCCGGCGAAGATCCAGGCCAGGTCCGGCGCATAGGATTCCTCGGTGCGGCGGTAGTGAGAACCCTCAAAGCGACCCTGGGCGGTAAATCCGACACCGACCAGCCGTTGCGGTGCGCGATCCTGACGCCGCCACAGGCCGCCATAACCGCCATCAAAGGCGTGGTAATACTCGCCCGGATCGGCAGCCCAGGCACGCGTCCCGCCCTCGGCGCGGCGAAGCTCCAGGGCATCAGGCGCCGCGGCAGAGGCGGCGACACGCCAGTAAAAGCCATTGCCGCCGAGATAGGCGAGCCGGCCGCCCTCGCCCAGCCAATCGCGCAGGGCATTCAACGTACCAGGGGTCTGATATTCCGGATGCGATCCCGTCAAGACGCAGCGATATCGTGACAGCAGAGCGACGCCTTCGGCTTCGAGATCGTGATCGGTCACCGCATCCCAGGCGATGCCCATCTTGTCGAGCCAAAGAGCCAGATGCATGTCGGCCGGGAAGTGGCGCAGCCCTGATCCCTTCAAATCCACATAGGCCATCTGACCGGGCCGGAAGGTGAGCACCGGCCGGCGCAGGGACGAGAAGGCAACCCCGGAGCCATCGCTGTGGAAATTGTAGGTAGAAAGACCCAATTCCCTGTGCTCGGCGGGATGGTGCGGATAGACGCCCCATTCGGCGCGGCGCGCGCGATAGGTGCTGTCGAAGTTGTCCCGCTCGAAATTGGCATAGACCTGGTAGGTATAGGTGGGAAACAGCACAGCGACTTTTGCGGTGGCCGTGCCGGGAGGCGGAAGAACAAACACCGGAACAATGTCCTGCTCCGGTCCCGATTTCAGGCGGATGCCGTAAACACCACTTGGCAAGCCGGCAGGTACGTCGAAGACAAAGTCCGTGTCCCAGCCGCAATCGTAGAGATCGTCTTCGTGAAAGTGCACAGCGGCGTATTGATCGGGCGCCTCGGACCAGCGCAGCACATCGCCGCGCCAGGACGCACCACGCACCGCGCGGGTCGGCAGGTTGATCAGTTCGCCATGCAGACCCAGCGGGCCGCGATCGGAAATCTTCCGGGTGGGGATATCCAGACTGAAATCCCACCAGGCGATGACGGCGGCGGCAGGCACAGCAGCGGGCTCGATGGGCGTTGCCGCATCGAAGACACCGTGCAGCAACAGCGGATGTTCGAGCCGCCCGTTGAAATGATCGCGGCGGACCGGGCCGGCGTCCGCCGCCGCCAGAAGCATGGTGGCGGGCGGATCGACTGTTACTGGAAGCCGGGCTTCGCCGCCGCTATCGCCCCCCCAATCCTTCGTCAGCGGAATTTGCAGAAGGCGGAGCGATCCGCCGGCTGAAACCACACGCAGCTCGTACCAGCGCCGTTCCAGCATCGGCTTTGGCACACGGCAAACCGCCTCGCCTACCCGCAGCTCGGCGCCAGCGGCGGTTGCGTACAGTGAAAGCCCTTTGCCGCCGATCCAGCTCAAAACCGCCTGAGGCCGGCCATCTAGCAACCAGGGCTGCACGCGGATGCTAAGCGTCCAAGCCTGCGGCAATGCGAGCCGGCCGAGCGGCGCGACCCCATGCGATCCGTTCTGTATCTGTTGGGACCGCCCCGGATAGCTTCCCGCAAAACCGGCCGGCACATCCTCGAACAGCATGCCGGGACCGGCCGGATTGGGATCGGCGCTGCGGATACGCACCAGGTCTGCACTATAATCCGCGCTGCTGCAGGAAACCTTGACCGCAATGCGCCCGCCGGCCCGGACAGACCAGCGATCGGTATAAGCGATCAGGAGCGGGATGCTCATGTGCGTGCCTCTGAACGCTCTACAGCAATCATCGCGCGGGTAAAGCGGGCAAACAGCTCATCGACCTCAGCCTCGGTGATGATCAGGGGCGGGGCGAAGTTGATCGTGTCCTTGACTACGCGCAGCAACAGACCCTCCGCGATCATCGCCTCCTGCATTGCCCGGCCACGCGCCCCCACGGCATCCGGCAGGCTGTGTAGTTGCACGGCGCCGCCAAGACCGACACCGCGGATATTGAACACCATGGGATGGCCAGTTAGAGAGACCAGATGCTGTTGCAATCGGGGACCGACGCGGCGGACATGCGCCAGCAGGTCGCGTTCCTCGATGATCTCGATCATGCGCAACGCGACGGCGGCGGCGACCGGGTGGCCGCCATAGGTTGCGGCGTGGGAAAAAGTCCCTTCCTCGTCCGAGCCCTGTTCCAGCGCGTCATAGAACTCGCCATCCATGACGATGGCTGAAATCGGCACATAGGCGGCGGAAAGCGCCTTGGCCAGGGTGATGCAATGGGGACGCATCGCAAAAGTCTCGGCGGCGAACATGTTGCCGGTGCGGCAGAATCCAGTGATGACTTCATCGTCGAACAACAGGATGGAATGCCGATCCAGCAGGGCGCGCAGGCCTGAGAGATATCCGGTGGGCGGCACCACGCAACCGGCGCTGAAGGAAACCGGATCCAGGATCATTGCGCCCACCGTCTCGGGGCCGGCCCCCTCGATGGCCTGCTCGATCTCGGCAAGCATGCGCCCGGTGAATTCCGCCTCGCTCTCGCCGGCACATGCGCCGTTCACATAGTCGGGCTGGCTGACCATGATCACGTCATCCATCGGCAGATTGAAGGCGCGCGCGGTGCCCGGAAAGCCGCCAAGGGGCGCGGTGGCGACCGTTGCGCCATGGTAGCTGCCGGAGCGGGCGATCACCTTGACGCGCCGCGGCTCGCCCCGGTGGGCGTTGCGAAAGCGCATGAACTTGATCAGAAAGTCATTGGCTTCCGAGCCTGTCGAGGCGAAGGCAACGCGCGCATTGGCCAGCGGCGCCATCGTTGCAAGCTTTTCGCCCAGAGCTAGCGTCGCCGGAACGGTGCGATAGAGGCCGGACGCATAAGCGGGCAGCTGACGCATCTGGCGGATGGCAGCCTCCACCAGGTCTGGATCGGAAAACCCAAGCGCCGCACTGTAGAATGAAGACGTGCCCTCTATATACTCGCGCCCATTCTCATCGATCAGGAAAATTCCCCTGCCCTTTTCAAACACCATCGGGCGGGTGGTGCGCGCCTGGCGCAGGTTCGTGAACCCGATCAGGGTCGCGTTGTCGGGAGCGTTGCCGCGGTGCGAGATGGACATAAGAACCTTGCCTGGTCTGGGCCTCGAGCAAACCTGAAGCGGAAGCGGCGCTGCTGATCCTAGGCAGAACCAATCGGAAGGAAAAGGCTTGGTGGCGCATATCCAGAGCCGCAATTTGCCTTGGCTGATCTTTGCGCTAGCCTGCCGGCATCAATCATTGGAGCACTATCATGGGCGCCTTATTTCGCACGGTCATCGCCGCGGCCTGTCTTGCCGTGCTGCCTTCCGCAGTCGCGCAAGCCCGCAATATCACCAGCCAAGACTGGGGCACCACCCAAAGCGGCGAAAAGGTCAGCCTGTTCACCCTGACCAGCGGGCATGGGCTGGAAGCGCGCATCACCAATTACGGCGGCAGGATTGTGAGCCTCAATGTGCCGAACAAACAGGGCGGCAAGACGGATGTCCAACTGGGATATGACGACTTCGCGGCTTATGAGAAGGCCGGCGACTTTTACGGTGCGCTGGTGGGCCGCTATGTGGGCCGGATCAGTCACGGCGGAAGCTTCACCCTGAACGGCAAGACCTATCAGCTCGAAAAGAAAGACCCCAACGCACCTTTCGTGATTCATGGCGGCACCGCCGGGTTCAACAACAAGCTCTGGAAGGCGCAAATGCATGACGGGCCGGAGCCCAGCCTGACGCTGACTCTGGTCAGTCCCGATGGCGAAGCCGGCTTTCCGGGCGAGCTGACAACGACCGTCACCTACACCGTCACCAGCGACAATGCGCTGAGGCTGGAATATCGCGCAACGGCGGACCGCCCGACCGTCGCCAACTTCACCAACCACGCCATGTTCGCGCTGCAGGGCGAAGGCCATGGCGATGTTTCCGATCAGACCATGCAGATCTTTGCCGACCGCTTCACCCCGGCCGATGCCGGCAATCTGGTGACGGGAGAAATTCTGCCGGTCGATGGCACGCCGGCGGACTTCAGAAAGCCGGTGCGGGTGGGCGATGTGGAGAATTCCACCTTTCCGCAAATCGCCATGCGCAAAGGCATTGAACTGGAAATGGTCATCAATGGAACGCCCGGCACTTTGCGGCCTGCGGCGCGGATGATCGATCCCCACACCGGTATTGTGCTGGATGTGTCAACGACACATCCCTGCGTGGTCGTATGGGGCCATCTGATCGGGGATCGCACCGTCACCGGCAAGGGCGGCAAAATTTATCGCAACTTCGACGCCATGAGCTTTGAAACCCAAGGCTATCTGGATGCGGTCAATCACCCCAACTTTCCGTCAACCGTGGTATCGCCGCAAAAGCCGATGCACGAAGTTACGGTGTTTAAATTCAGCACGCGGTAGCGGCGTAAGGACGCCGTACATCTCTGGGGTATCAAGCGTCGAGCGCTTGTCGCTGTTCTACGACTGCCGTGAAACCTAATAATCCCAGGGGAACAATGCCTTCGAGGTTCCTGATTTGCGCGGGTCGATTGCCGGAAGACAGTGAAGCGATGCCAGCAACGCATCTATCTGGGAACCCAGCGGAGCTGTTCTGTCAACCAATGAGATACGGGGCCGGAAACTGTCGCGGAGTGACTCGAATACGATCGGGTTGGGAAGCTTCTCCAGCAGCACTGGCACGCCCAACCAGGCCATAAGGTCGGACCAGCCGCTGTCGGGCCCAAGCATGATACGGCATGACTTCAGATAGCCGAGTTCGCGGGCCAGGTGACCGCGCCCGCCTTCGGCTTCGCGCCACGTCGCATGCATGTCGGAGGGAATAATGCAGCCTCCGGGATGACCGTAAGCGATGACCGGCAGGTTGAGGTGCGCACCGATGGCTTTGGCTGTTTCGCACATCCATTCAGGGTCGCTGTTGCGGTCGCGCGCGATAGGCCCTTTGAACGCGCGTATCTGCAGTCCGACATGCGCCGGCATCGGTTCAGGCGGGTTTTCGAATGCGGCGGGCAAATAACTTGGCCGAAGCGATTCTGAACGCCGGATGTATGTTTCTGCGACGCAGGTCTCGCTGAACGAGAACACATTGCGGTCGTAATCCGTCAGCGGGCGGCCGTCATAGTCAAGCCATTCCAGAAACAACTGGCGCAACTGGATTTCGGCGAGTGCCTCGCGCTGCGACCTTGCCGTATCGGCAAGCTCCATGGTGACGCCGAGCCTATCACCCTCGAGGTTTGTCTCGATTCCGAGTTTGGGCAATTCCGTCGCGGGCGCATAAATGCCGGCCCCGGCGCTGACAATGGTCAAGCGGTTGAATATCTCGTCGCAGGCCTGGAAGAAGTCGGGCGACTCGATCGCGGACCCGGGTGGATAAAATTCCGGCCGGCGGGCCAGGATCTTCCAGCCGTTGCGCAACCAGGGTTCGACACGCGCCAGGTGATATTTGACCTCATAGCCCAGCTCCCCGAGATACGGGGGCAGCACGCGCTTCACCCCGATTTTGGGCATGGCGGGCGAAGGCTTGAGTTCGGGATCGGTGGTGTTCAGGAACGCGGTCTTCATGACCAGGCGGAACACCTGCTCCATCGGCGTTCGACAGGTGGGCGGCAATGTTCTCTGCAACAGTCGCTCCTGTCGAAAATCAGCGGCCTAGGACAGCTCGCCCAGATCGGTGAGAAAAGCATCGAGCAGAGCCAGCTCGCCCTCACCCACCAGACCCATCTGCACCAATTTGCGGTAACACAAGCGCATGGCCTGCGGGACCTCGTCTGCCCCGGCCGGAAGATCGAGGGCCTCCAGCGCGGCGCGAATATTTTCGTTGTGCAGATAGCCGGGGACCTCGTCCGCGAAATCGCGCATCAGATTGTGCTCATTGCGCACCTGATAGACGGTCGCCTTGTGGAAGCCGATTGCCCAGCCGTTCACATGGGCGATCCGTTGGGCAACAAAGCTGCGCCAGATGTCGGTCATGCGGAACGAGCAGTAATAAGGAAGATAAAGCAGCGGGAAGGCGTCGGGAAAACTGGTCGTGTTCTGGCTGTTGAAAGGGCACCAGGTCCCCGGCCCCAGCGCCACGGGCGCCTCATCCCGGAAATCGATGGGCAACGGCAGGACCAGACGGTAGATGGCGTCGACGTCGGGGTTCTCGTTGGCGAGACCTTGCTGGATCGGGCAATAGACCCGCGCGGCGGCTGTCGTCAGCGACGGCGGCTGCTGGCGGACCCGGTCGAGCGGCAGGCCGCGCGGCCAGATCGGCGCGTCGGTGTAATAGGCATAGACATTGACCCAACTGGCGCCGTCAACGCGACGGGCGACCAAATTCGGTGTCCGCGGGGCCCAGAAGCTATCCAGGGGAATATTGTCGTCGTCCGTATCGACGACCACCTCCGCGCCGGCCCTGATGGCTTCCAGATAGCCGAGGTTTTTTCGGGCATAATGACGAGCCGGTGCGATGCGGCCGTAGGTGAAGCCGCTATCGCGCTGAGCCTGGAGGCTGAAATAGCGCGCGCCATCCTGAGCGAAGTCTTTCGGGCTCTTCTCGTCGCCGATCAGCACCACATCCACGCCGCGCGGCCGGGCGCCCTCGGCGAAGTCGATCACCGCCTTGGTGGGGGCATTGATGGTTGTGATGACAATGGCCGTCCTTGGCGCGCCCGTCTGCATAGGTCAGCCCAGGCTCGCCCGCACACAGGTCCAGTAGAGTCGATCGGAAGCCTCGATCGACACATTCCGCTTCAGATTGTGCCGGGAGAAGAACTGGATGTATTTTCGCAGCTCATCGTCAGGCAGCGCCGACATGTCGTGGTTGTAGAGGATCTCCTGTGCTTCCCAGAGTAGGAGATTTGTCGTCACCAGGTTGTAGCAGGTCTCGGCGAAATCGGCGGCGGCAACGTCGGTGCGGTGGCTGGTCAATTTGTTGTTGATCGAGGAATGGCCGGGGCTGGACCCCGCCAACGCCTCAACGAGCTCGGCGATCTGGGTTATGCGCAGCTCGCGCGCTTTCTCCGGCGCTTTCGCCCGCGCCTCGAGGTTCCAGGTCTTGATCGCCAGAATGGATAGACGGTCGAGCAGCATGCCGATGGTGTTAAGCCCGACCGCGCGACCTCCGCCAGCCGCCAGCACCCCGGCCTGCTGGCGCTCACGGGCCAGCGCCCTGCCCGGATTGCCGAACGGGCTGGAGGCCCGCGCCTCCTCCACCGCCGGCTCCAGTACGCCGGAGATATAGTCCATGGTCGGCGGCTCGGTGGTCAGCGGAAAGCGCGAGACCAGGGCCCGCGCCGCGTCGAATAGCTCGTCGAAAAAAGTCAGCGCCGCCGACTTCGCGTGGATGCGCGCATTCATCGCTGTCATGACTTGGAACCTTTTTGGCGCGGTTGGGCGTTCATCGCTAGGATACGTGTTGCGCGGCGGGGGCCGCACCGTTCACGGCGTTGAGCGCGTGTGTGGCCGATAGATATTTCTGGACATGATCTTCGCGGCCAAGCCTGGCATTGCAGGCCAGCGCTGCGTTCAGGATCGCGGCGTTACCGGGAAGCAGAGCGGCCAGCGCCGCAATATATTCCTCGGCGACCTCAACCTTGCCGGCGGCAAGGTTGGTATTGAAGAGCTCCAGTGCCGCGGGCATCTGGGCGCCGATTTCGCCAAGCAGATATCCCACATCCGCCGTTCGGGTCTTCATGGCGGCCAGGGCCTTGAGCACCTCCAGGGTTTGCCCCTGCATGCTCAGAATGCTCACGCGCTGTCTCAGCGTCTCCACATGCCCCGGCTGGAGGACTTCCAGGCGATCCAGCAGCAACAAGGCGTCGTCATAACGGCCGTCCCGGCACAGGGACTGCGCCAAATTCCGCAAATCGTCCAGCGCGCCGGCATTGCGGCCAGGCTGCGCCGCTCTGCCGCGCCGTTCGAAAAGGACATCGATCTGCAGCAGATTTCCGTTATGGACACCGGCCAACCGGTGAAATTCCGTGACGTCCGTGCAGTGGAATCCAAGTTCGGCCAGCTTCGCGAACACGGCTTCGGCGGCTGCACCGCCGATGTTGTACTCGACCAGCGAAACCTCTACCAGAATGTAGTCGGCCTGACGGAGGACCTCGGAGCCACCCAGTATGACGTCCAACTCCGAGCCTTGGGTATCGATCTTCACGAAATCGAACTTGCGGCCGGCAAACAGATCGTCCAACCGAACTTTCTCGACACGCTGTTTCAAGACGACTTCGTCCCGGAAATGTGCGGTGTTCTCGCGATAAATTGAGGCGCCGGTCGACTGGAGCCATTCTCGGCTGAGGAACATCTCGGCGAAGCCGGCCTCGCGTGACGCCGCAACGCCGTGTTGCTCGAAACCCAGCTTGCCCAGGTCGGCCAGACAGAAAGGATTGGGTTCCATCAAGGTTGGGATGCAGTCGGGATAGACGCCGAGAAAATCGCGCGTGAACGTGCCGATATGCGCGCCGATATCCAGCATCGTCCGTGGGCTGTAGCCCTCGCTCCGGAGCGCCTGCAGAGTGTTCAGGATCATCAGACGGCCTGCTTCAGTTGTTGCACCATCGCGCCGACCGGATTGCCGAATTCCCGCAACCCTTCGGAGCCGAGCAATTCGTCGAAATAACGGATCGTCTTGACCAGCCCCTCGCGCAACTGGACCTTTGGTTCCCATCCCAGCTCAGCCCTCGCCACCGTGATATCTGGCTGACGCTGCTGGGGATCATCGGCGGGCAGCGGCTTGTCGATCAGTTTGGATTTGCTGCCCGTCAGTTCCAAAACCATCTCGGCCAATTCGCGAATGGAGAACTCGTTGGGATTTCCCAGATTGATGGGGCCGGTGACCTGGTCCTGCGTCCCCATCAGCCCGACCAACCCGCTCACCAGATCCTCGACATAACAGAAGGAGCGGGTCTGTTCGCCATGACCGTAAATCGTGATGTCTTCGCCCTTCAGCGCCTGGACGATGAAATTCGACACCACCCGGCCGTCATTGGGATGCATGCGCGGCCCATAGGTGTTGAAGATGCGGGCCATCTTGATGCGCATATTGTGCTGGCGGTGATAATCGAAAAAGAGAGTCTCCGCGCAACGCTTGCCTTCGTCGTAGCAGGAACGGGGCCCTATGGGATTCACATTGCCCCAATAGGATTCGACCTGGGGATGGACGATGGGGTCCCCGTAGACTTCCGAAGTCGAGGCCTGAAGAATCGGAACGCGGAGCCGCTTGGCCAGGCCCAGCATGTTGACCGCGCCAATGACGCTGGTCTTGGTCGTCTGTACCGGATCGAACTGATAGTGAACCGGGGAGGCAGGACAGGCGAGGTTGTAGATTTCATCAACCTCGACGAAGAGCGGAAACGTCACGTCGTGGCGCATCAGCTCGAATCTCGGATTCTCACGCAGGCGCTCGACGTTGCGCCGCGTGCCGGTGAAGAAATTGTCGACGCACAGCACGTCATGGCCTTGGGCGAGCAACTGTTCACAGAGGTGCGAGCCGATAAAGCCGGACCCGCCGGTGACCAGCACGCGCTTTCCCTGCAGTTCATATTGCGGCCGCTTTTTCATCGTGGCGTCTTTCCTGGCAATACGGTTTTAGCGCCGCCCACTGGCTCTCGCCGCGCTCACTCGGCTGGACCTGCGCGAGACAGCCCCCTTCGACCTGCCCTGCCCCCTGGCCGCCCTTGCTTTTGAGCGCTGCGGCAGAGTGGACATGTCGAAGCCGTGATAGAGCGAGAGAAAGCGGTATGGGTGCTCCTGATATTTCGTATACATGACGTTGTTGATGTCGCTGTTGACATCGAAATAGCCGATCTGGGCATCGGCGCGCCGCTGGATGAGATGATGACGCGCCATCATCAGCCCGAACTGATCGATCCAGCGCGATACCTCGCGGGCATTCAGGGCTTTTTCCAGATAGGCGCGCAGGAAGCGAAGGAAAATCGCGGCGTTTTGGGTCGGATTCAGCAGCAGCAGATTGGCGGTGTAGCGCGAGCCTGCATTGGCGCTGTGCCTGTTTTCGTTGAGCACGATGTCGCTGGTGGCGAATTCCCGCATCAGGTCGCTGACGCCGCGCTGCAGGATCAGGTCGATGTCGGAAACGAAAACCGGCAATTCCAATTTTTGCAGCAGCGCACCGACCCTCAGGAAGCGTATCGATTGAAAATGCGCGATCGGCAGCTTGCTGAGGCCCTTTGGCGGCGCATCAAAGCATCTTGTTTTGATGCCCGCCGCATCAAACCTATCGGCGGTGAAGAACAATCGATTGCTGGATATGCCCAGACCCCGGATGATATTCCGCAGCTGCTTTGCCCCTCCGATAACGTGGAGAACGATCAGGCTGGAGACATCGCTATGCTCCAGGATCGATTCGATATAGGACCGGCCATAGAGCTCGACATAGGCCTTGTCGGCCGCGGCGAAGAAGACCGTCTTGGCTTGCAGCTTGCCGGCGGCCGCTTGGACCCGGCCCCACTCGAGCGTCTTGCCCGATGAATCCGCAAGCGCAATTTTGCCACCGTTTGAAGTCTTCGGCGTGGGCTTGGAAACCTCCGCTGCATCGATGGCCTGGAAGGCGAGCCGATAGTGCTTTTCCCATCCGGCCCATTCGGAGTCTTTCGGCACGGGCACTTCAAGCTTGCGGGCCGCGGTCCGCAAGCGGCTGATCGCTTTTGTGCCGCAATCGTCGAGAGAGCCGCACAGAATAGC
>Ga0265338_10004021_pt1 | contig 20189 bp, 11 predicted proteins | sample 42126metaG_FD_193579 | JGI IMG/M metagenome (GOLD analysis project Ga0265338, IMG submission 193579) | Rhizosphere microbial communities from Carex aquatilis grown in University of Washington, Seatle, WA, United States - 4-21-26 metaG | ecosystem: Host-associated > Plants > Roots > Rhizosphere...
CGCCTTACGACGCGGAATTGTTCGGCCACTGGTGGTACGAGGGACCGGAATTTCTCGATTACTTCGCGCGCAAGCTGTTTTACGACCAGAAAGTCATCCGGCTCATCACGCCGGGCGACTACCTGCAACGGCACACGACCAATCAGATCGCCCGGCCCAGCGCGTCCAGCTGGGGCGAGGAAGGCTACCTGCGCACCTGGCTGAACGAGCACAACGAATGGATCTACCCGCACCTGCAGGTCGCGCAGGAGCGCATGACCGGGCTGGTGAATAAATTTTCAAAAAGGAAAACCACCACCGCCCTGCAAAAACGCGCGTTGAAGCAGGCCGCGCGCGAACTGCTGCTGGCGCAGGCCAGCGACTGGCCGTTCATCCTGCGTTCGGGCACAAGCCCGGATTACGCGCGCCGCCGCGTGAAGGACCACCTGCTCCGTTTCATTGCCCTGCACGACCAGCTTACCGCCACCAGCGTGGACGAGAAATGGCTGGCCGAAATCGAGGCGCGCGACAACCTGTTCCCCAATGTGGATTGGACGTATTGGAAGTAATCGGCGGTCCTCGCAAACTGTTTTCTGAAAGCCCGTCAGGGCTGGCATACTTGCAGGAATCAGAATCAATCAAATCTTAAGCTCCGTCAGGAGCGACATCTCCAATTCCGCTCCTGATGGAGCTTGAAATTGTTTTGCGGTGGGTTTCTGCAAAGATGTCGCGCCTATGCCGCTGAAATTAAGCGGAAACAAAACTGCTGACAAAATTCTCCGAATTGCCGACGAATCAGTTCGTAACCTTCGGTAACTGCGCTGAGCGGATGCACTCCGGGTTTGTGCGTTCGTTTTCTAAAATTGTTAGCGGTGAACAAAGTATGGTGTTTGTTTGGCAAGAAAGGTGGGGGTATCCGGGCGGTGGTGAATTAGCCTCTTTTAAAGGACATTTGTTGTCGGTGAGTTTAATTGAACTCAGCCGGCAGGATAACTTGTTCTAAACGCAAAGTGACCAGTGAATTTATCGCCAAAATATGAGCACAAGACCCAAACTGACTGTTGATGCCAACGAAGGCGTCGCCCACGTGGCATATCGCCTCAATGAAGTGATGGCCATTTATCCCATCACGCCCTCCTCGCCGATGGCCGAGTTTTGCGACCAGTGGGCGTCCGAAAACCGGAAGAACCTCTGGGGTACCCTTCCGTCAATCGTGGAATTGCAGAGTGAAGGCGGCGCGGTTGGCGCCGTCCACGGCATGTTGCAGACCGGCTCGCTGGCCACCACCTTCACGGCATCACAGGGACTGCTGCTGATGGTTCCCAATATGTTCAAGATCGCGGGCGAGCTGCTGCCGGCGGTCTTCCACGTCACCGCCCGCGCGGTGGCCACCCATGCGCTTTCCATTTTCGGCGATCACAGCGACATCATGGCCTGCCGTACCACCGGCTGGGGCATGCTGGGGTCGGCGAGTGTGCAGGAAGCAACGGATTTCGCCCTGATCTCGCAGGCGTCGACGTTGAAGTCGCGGATTCCTTTCATCCATTTCTTCGATGGGTTCCGCACGTCGCACGAGGTGCAGAAAATCGAGACGTTGACCGACGCCGACTTGCGCGCGTTGATTGATGACAAGTTGATTGCCGAGCATCGGGCGCGGGGGATGTCGCCCGAGCATCCGGTGCTGCGCGGTACAGCGCAAAATCCCGATGCCTTCTTCCAGAACCGCGAGGGTTGCAATCCCTTTTACGCCGCCTGTCCGCAAATCGTGCAAGACGCGATGGACCAGTTCGCCAAGGTCGTGGGCCGCACCTACCATCTGTTCGATTACGTCGGTGCTCCGGATGCCGACCGCGTCATCGTTCTGATGGGTTCCGGTTGCGAAGCGGCGCATGAAACGGTGGATCACCTCATCAAAAAGGGCGAAAAGGTCGGTGTCTTGAAGGTGCGGTTGTACCGACCCTTTGACATCAGCCGTTTCGTCGAGGCGTTGCCGGCAAGCGTCAAATCCATTGCGGTGCTGGACCGCACCAAGGAACCGGGCGGCGCGGGCGAGCCGTTGTATCAGGACGTCATCACGGCGTTGATGGAAGGATTGGCCGCCGGCATCGGAAAATTGAAGACGATGCCGAAGGTCATTTGCGGCCGTTACGGTTTGTCGTCGAAGGAATTCACGCCGGCGATGGTCAAGGCGGTGTTCGACAATCTCAGCGCGAAACAGCCGAAGAATCATTTCACCGTCGGCATCAACGACGACGTCTCGCACACCAGCCTGACGGTGGACAACGAGTTTTCGACCGAGCCCGACAATGTGATCCGCGCCATGTTCTATGGTTTGGGCGCCGACGGCACGGTGGGCGCGAACAAAAATTCCATCAAGATCATCGGCGAAGGCACGAACAATTACGCGCAGGGCTATTTCGTCTATGATTCCAAGAAATCCGGCAGCATGACCGTGTCGCACCTACGGTTCGGGCCGGAGCCGATTCGGTCCACGTATCTCATCAGTCGCGCCAATTTTATCGCCTGCCATCTGCCGACGTTCCTGGAGCGCTATGACATGGTCAAACCCCTGATCACCGGCGGCACGTTCCTGTTAAACACGCCGCACGCGAAGGACGAGGCCTGGTCCAAACTCCCGACGCCCGTGCAGGAAACGCTCATCGCCCGGAAGGCAAAATTTTACGTGATTGACGCGACCAAGGTCGCCCACGCCAGTGGCATGGGCGGGCGCATCAACACCATCATGCAGGTCTGTTTCTTCGCGTTGTCCGGCGTGCTGCCGCGCGACAAGGCCATCGAGTCCATCAAGTATTCCATCAAGAAAACGTACGGCAAGAAGGGCGAGGAAGTTGTGGCCATGAACCTCAAGGCCGTGGACAACACGCTGGAACATCTGCACGAAGTGACGGTGCCGAACCGGACGAACGGTTCCGGTCCGTTGTTGCCGCCGCTGGTGGCCGGCGCGCCGAAATTTGTGAACGATGTGCTGGGAAAAATCACCGCCGGCGAAGGCGACGACCTGCCGGTGAGCGCGTTTCCGGTGGACGGCACATTCCCGACCGCCACCGCACAGTACGAGAAGCGCAATCTGGCATTGGACATCCCGGTGTGGGACGAAAAAATCTGCATCCAATGCCTGAAATGCGTGGCCATCTGCCCGCACGCGACGATCCGCGCCAAGATCTATGAACCGGCCGCGCTCAAAAATACGCCCGCCACGTTCAAGAGCGTGGACTCACGGGTTCCGGACTTCAAAGGGTTGAAATTCACGCTGCAGGTGGCCGCCGAGGATTGCACCGGCTGCACGCTGTGCGTGGAAGTTTGCCCGGCCAAGAACAAGACCGAGGCGAAGCTAAAGGCCATCAACATGCGCCCGCAGGCGCCGTTGCGCGATTCGGAACGTGCGAACTGGAATTTCTTCCTCGAATTGCCCGAAATGGACCGGCGCAAGGTCAAGACCACGCAGCTCCGCCAGCAACAGCTCCTGCGTCCGCTCTTCGAATTCAGCGGCGCCTGTGCCGGCTGCGGCGAAACCCCTTACGTCAAGATGGTGTCGCAGCTTTTCGGCGACCGCGCCGTCATTGCCAACGCCACCGGCTGTTCGTCCATCTACGGCGGCAACCTGCCGACCACGCCTTATTGTGTGGACAAGGCCGGTCGCGGGCCGACCTGGTGCAATTCGCTGTTCGAGGACAACGCCGAGTTCGGTCTTGGCTTTCGGGTCTCGATTGACAAGCAGAAGGAATTTGCGATGGAGCTGGTGAAAAAGCTCGCGCCGCAACTGGGCGACGACCTCGTGAACAGCATCGTTTTAGCAGTCCAGGCTGACGAAGCCGGGATTTACGAACAACGCGAACGCGTGGTGGCCCTGAAACAGAAACTGGCGAAACTGGATTCCCTCGAAGCCAAGACGCTGTTGCCGATCGCCGACACGCTGGTCAAACGCAGCGTCTGGATTTTTGGTGGTGACGGCTGGGCCTACGACATCGGTTACGGCGGCTTGGACCATGTGCTGGCCAGCGGACGCGATGTGAACGTGCTCGTCATGGATACGGAGGTTTATTCCAACACGGGCGGCCAGATGTCCAAATCCACGCCGCGCGGAGCGGTGGCCAAGTTTGCCGCCGGCGGCAAACCCGCGGGCAAGAAAGATCTCGGACTGATTGCGATGAGCTACGGCAACATCTACGTGGCCAGCGTCGCGATGGGCGCCAAGGACGAGCAGACGTTGCGCGCCTTTGTGGAGGCCGAATCCTATCCCGGTCCCTCGCTCATTATCGCCTACAGCCATTGCATCGCGCATGGCATCGCGCTCGACCAGGGCGTGGGCGCGCGCCAGCAGAAACTGGCGGTGGAATCCGGCCAGTGGCTGTTGTATCGCTACGATCCACGCCGCGCCGAGGCCGGTGAGAATCCATTACAATTGGATTCAACGGCGGCCAAAGCCAAGGTGCAGGATTATCTGCTCTCGGAGAACCGGTTCAAGATGCTGACCAAGAGCAAACCGGAAGAGTCGAAAAAACTTTTCGTCCAGGCCCAGGCCGACGCCGACCGCCGCTGGAAATTCTACCAGTACATGTCCGGGCGTAATCTGAAGTCGGAGAACGCTCCGGCAGCCCCGGTCAAACCCGCCGCCACCGTGGACCAACAACCTTAGTTCAAACCAATCAAAGAATTTTATTTATGGACCTGACCACGACCTATCTCGGTTTGAAACTGCGCACACCGCTGGTGCCGGCGGCCTCGCCGCTGTCGGAGGACCTTGACAACATCAGGCGGATGGAAGATGCCGGGGCGTCGGCGGTGGTGCTGTATTCGCTGTTCGAGGAGCAGTTGCGCCAGGACCGCCTGGAAATGAACCGCAACCTGGAGCAGGGGACCTTCAGTTCCCCGGAAGCGCTGACCTATTTTCCGGAACCGGAGGAATATCACCTCGGTCCGGAGGAATATCTCAAACACATTGCCGGGGCGAAGCAGGCCGTCCGCATTCCAATCATCGCCAGCATCAATGCCACCATTAACAACGGCAAATCAGTTGGGGCTTGGACGCAGTTTGCCCGGCTGGTCCAGCAGGCCAAGGCGGACGCGCTGGAATTGAACATTTATTATGTCCCCACGAACCTGAACCTGCCCGCCGGGGAGATTGAGCAAACTTATGTGGACGTGCTCAAGGCGGTGAAAGCCGAGGTCACAATTCCCGTGTCGGTGAAACTCAGTCCGTTCTTCACCAATTTTGCCAACATGGCCAAGCGGATGAATGACGCCGGCGCGAATGGGCTGGTGCTGTTCAACCGGTTTTATCAGCCGGATATTGATCTTGAGACTTTGGAAGTAAAACCCAACATCCTGTTGAGCACGCCCATGGCCATGCGCGTGCCGTTGCGCTGGATTGCCATCCTTTACGGCCGCCTCCAGACCAGCCTGGCGGCCACCAGCGGCATTCATCGCGGCTCCGACGTCCTGAAGATGCTCATGGCGGGCGCGGACGTGACCCAGCTCTGCTCCACGCTCATCCGGCACGGCGTCGGCCATATCAGTGTCATTGAAAAAGAGCTGGTCGCCTGGATGGAGGAGCACGAATACGAATCCGTCACCCAGCTCAAGGGCAGTTTGAGCCAGAAGAATTGTCCCGCGCCCAGCGCCTTCGAGCGCGCCCAGTACATGCGGGCCATTTCCAGCTACACCGTGTCGTAACTGGCCCTCGTCCCGGTTGTTGCTAGGCGCCGGACCATCGGTGTGGAGTGTCTTGTCACTTTCGATTTGTGATACGTGATTTGCGCCGTTCGGGTGATGGTGGTGAACGCGTAAATCGCAGATCAGATATCGTACATTCAACCGGGAAGGATGCGTGCCACCTTGGGGAACACCTTCGGATTTCATCCATCGGTCTTCAAGGTTGCAACACTTTCGTTTTAAAGCCGGAGATAACAACCCAGATGACGTTGGCGACCGGGGCTAGGGTGGTTGAGCCGACTTGAGCCGGTCGCGGATGGATTCGGCAAACGCACTGTTGCCCTGGGTCGTGGCCAGGGCCAGGGCTTGTCGGAATTGGGAGATGGCTTCCGCCGATTTCCCCTGACTGGCCAGCACATTTCCCAAATTAAAGTGAGGCTCGGCAGCGTCCGGTCTGAGTTGCAGCACCCGCTCGTAATGTTTGACGGCTTCCGCGAAATTGCCCTGGCGGGCCAGCACCATGCCCAGATTATTGTGAACCTCGGCATAATCCGGTTTGAGTTGCAGCGCCTGTTCATAATGCGTCACCGCTTCCGCCAGCCGGCCTTGACCGGCCAGGGCGTTGCCCAAATTATAATGTGCCTGGGCGAAATCCGGCTTGAACTGAAGCGCCCGCTGGTCATGTTCAATCGCTTCCGTCAGCCGGCCTTGACTGGCCAGCGCGACGCCCAGGTTATTGTGGGCTTCGGCATTATCCGGATCGAACTGGAGCGCCCGCTGGTAATGGTCAATGGCTTCCGCCGGCCTGCCCAGGCCGGCCAGCGCAATGCCGAAATTGTTGTGAACCTCGGCATCGTCCGGCCTGAGTTGCAGCGCCCGCTGGTAATGTTCGACGGCTTCGGTCAGCCGGCCTTGACCAGCCAGCGCGACGCCCAAATTATTTTGAGCTTTGACGTAATCCGGTTCGATTTGGAGCGCCTGTTCGTAATGGCCAATGGCTTCGGTCAGCCGGCCCTGCTCCGCCAGCGCCATGGCCAGATTGTTCTGGGCCAGATAATTTCCCGAGGTGCAGGCGAGGGTGTGCGTCCACAGGGATACACTGTCCTTCCAATAACCGGTTTGCACATTCGCGACGGCCAGCAGGACGGCGAGAATAGCCGTTGCGGCAAATCCCAGCGCTGCGCGGTGGTGGCGCCAGGCGCGGCACAAATCCATCGCCCCCCAGGTCACCAGAATATTCAACCCAATCTGCGGCAGATAAGTGTAGCGGTCCGCCCTGGCCTGGTCTCCCGCCTGCACGAGGCCGATGACGGGCACGAGCATCCCCAGGTACCACAACCATCCCACCAGCAGGTAGTGGCGCTTGCGGCGCCCGGCCATGACTCCCGCAGAGATGAGGCATAACACGAGCAAAGACAACCCGACCTGCCAATGGGGAATGTGGTTTTGCGGATAGGGGTAAAACACCGCCATCCCCGCGGGATAAAACATTTGCCCGAGATAGGCAACACAGGCCATCAGGGCATTTCCGATCCGCGAGGGAAAGTCAAAGGCTTGAACCGACCCGATTGCATTTCTTTGCGCCAGCACCGTCACCACACAGTCAACAGCGCTCAGCAGCAAAAAGGGAATCTTTTCGAAAAGCAAACCAAGCCAGGTCTGGAACCTGGGCCGAGGCGCGTCGGGGCCATTAGACGAAAGCCGGCTCAACGGCCAGTAGTCCATCAGCATCAGGACAAACGGCAACGTCACCAACATCGGCTTGGACAGGAGGCCCAACGAGAAAAAAAGCAGGGCCAACCAATAAAAGCGTGACCGGATGGGCGCCGATGCGTTGTTTTCTGTTCCTGCCGCCGGCCACCGGGCGCCGGCCACCGCTTTCGCATAGCAAAGGAGCGTCAGCATGAAAAAGAAACCGCTTAACACGTCTTTGCGTTCCGTCACCCACGCCACGGATTCCACACGCAGAGGATGAATGGCAAACACGGCGGCCACGAAAGCCGCCGGCCAGAACATCCCCGTCATGGCCCGAAGCGCCAGGAACAGGAGGATGGCGGTCAGGGCTTGAAGCACGACGTTGGTCAGATGATGGCCGCCCGGATGCAGGCCGTAGAGTTGACAGTCCAACATGCGGGAGAGCGCCGTCACGGGCAACCATTCGCCGGCGCCATTGATGTGCGTGAATATACTGACCACGCCGGGCAAGCTGAACCCCTGACGGATCGCCGGGTTATTGTAAACATAAACATCATCGTCGTAATTGATGAACTCGTCGCGCAACGTCTGGCCGAACACAGCCCAGACCGCCAATGCCAGGACCAGGCAAACGGCAAAAGTCATCCAACACTGATGCCGTTGCCCGGCCGGGGATGATTCGACGATTGAACGGGCGACAGGAATGGAATCCGCCGGCTTTCCGGGGTCATCCGGCAGGTGGCCTTTTGCAGGTCGGCTCATGGCATCTTTGACCAAACGGTATACGGGAGGTGGGGCGCGTCAAGTTCAGCCAATTTATCAACCAAAACTCCCGGATCCGGTCGGCGACGGTTCCGTGCTAAAATCTGTCCGCCTATTGGTAAGGATCTTTGCGGTAGGATGCATCAATTTTTTGCCCGCCGTGCGGGATGGCAAAGGGCGAAATATTTGGAAGCGGCCGGCCGAAAGTTTCGCGTGAACAGTATCTTTCGCAATGAGAAAACCCGCGGCCAAAGGAACGCGCCTCGTTTCGAGGGCAGGGACAAATTGAGAGTGTGGTCTTAGAACACTTCCGCTTTGAGGCCGGAGACATGGCGCACAGTCTGCGCGATGTGGGAAAGCGTCTTCAACGGCAGATGTCCGCACTGTGAGTGGAACATCGGCCGGGTGGCGGAGTAAATCTGCACGAGCGGGATGTTGGCGCCCGCCGTCTTCAATTCCCTGAGGCGATACGCGTACTCCTCGATCTCCTGGGCGGTTGGTTCCTGGCCGTTGATGGCGGGAAACAGGCTTTGGATGATCACCGGCCGCTGGCGGGCCACCAGCAGGATGTTGGACAGGATCTTCTCCAGCGAAACGTCGGACCGGTCCACTGCATTGAAAAACGACTGCGTGCCCCCGTCGAGCTTCGCCCAGATTTCATCGGACTTCGTGAAATGCTTCAACCCTTTTTGCACCTGGGGCTGGTCAAGCCCGGTGGCATTGGTCAGCAGCACGATTTTGAAGAACGGAAATTCGCCCAGCGCCCGGATGTGCACAATGGATTCTACGGCCTCGGCAAAATTCGGCGAAAGCGTGGGCTCGCCGTCACCGCTCAAGGCCACATGCCGCAGGGTGAAAAATTCTTCCGACAACGCGGAATAAAACGGACGTTCCCGCAACTTGCCTGCCAGCACGAATGCGAGTGTCTTGTGCAGCTCGGCAGCCATCGCGTCCACATCCAGCTCCGCTTCGCGCGAGGTGTTCCGGCGATCCACCTCGCAATAGAGGCAGTCGAAATTGCAGTTCTTGTCGGGGTTCATGTTCACCCCCAGCGACAGGCCGCGGGCGCGGGCCGAGACCACCGCATACACAAAGCGGTTGTTGAGGAAATCACGCGGACAGCCGAAGGCGGTTTCGGGAATTACAAAACGGTCCTTCCCGTTGAGTGACCGGGGCGCAGTCGCGTTCATATGCTTTCGAATGGCGGTTTCCACAATTAATTCTTACTGATACGTTAAGCTTATGGCAGAAGCGTCACTACACGGCTCTTGGCAAAATGCCCACATTCCTTGCCGGTATTTGAAGGCGGCGCACCGGGTGAGAAAATGCCCGTCATTACAGGGGAAATCTCAATGTCAATTTGCGCCGGTCGGCGGCAGGCCGCCCCGGACGGAACCCAGCGCGGTGAGGGTGCGCTGGTAAATTTCCTCCGGCGTGCCTTCGGCTTCAATGGTTACTAATAAGCCGCGTTGCCGGTAATACTCCGTCAACGGCCGCGTGCTTTTTTCGTAAACCTCCATGCGCAACTTGACGGCTTCCGGACGGTCGTCCTCGCGTTGCTGGAGCTTGGTTCCGCAATGATCGCAGATGCCTTCCACCCGCGGCGGGAGCGCGGTCACGTGGAACACCGCCTTGCAACCCGGGCAGGTGCGCCGGCCGCTCAGGCGCGCCACGACCTTTTCGATGGGCAGATCATAATTCAACACGGCATCAAGCGGGATCTCCTCGCGGGCCATGATTTTGCCGAAAGTCTCCGCCTGTTCGACGGTGCGCGGAAACCCGTCGAGCAGAAATCCGCCGCGGCAGCGGATGCAGCGGGTGCGCTCGCGGACCAGATCAATCACGGTCTGGTCGGGCACCAGATCGCCGCGCTTCATGTAGCCGAGCGCGTTTTGCAGCGCCGGGCTGCGCTCGCCTTCGGCGAGACATTTGGCGGCCCGGAACACATCGCCGGTCGAAAGGTGGCAGGTGCCCAGCCGTTCGCACAGCAGTTCCGCCTGGGTGCCCTTGCCCACGCCGGGCGCCCCGAGCAGGACCAGACGAAACAGACGGGGCGGCAGTGGCGGAAGGGTTTCGCATTGGGCCGCGCCGCCCTTGATCCAGGCCAGTCGAGTTTGAGTTGTGCTCATAATATTTTAAAACTGTTTTACCGACTTGTATAAGGTGTTGCCTGGACGCTGCGGGTTCAAGGGATATCTGACGCCAAGCCAATAAATACACTGCCTTTGCCAAAAAGTGGTTAAGCTGGACGGAAAACAGCTTCGCCGGGGAACACCGGACGTTGCCGCCGCCGGTCGCGGCGGGGTTGGTCGTGGCAAGAATTGATGCAAGAAAGCCAAACTTTGCTTTTCAGCGGGGTGGCGGGTCGGTTATTAGATTGCGTATGCAAGCCATCGTCGCCGGTCGCCGACCGGCTTTCGCCAAGTTGCATTTGCCTTCAAACGGGCCGCGCTCCTTTGAGGCACCCAAGGTTCCTGATTCCACCGTTTCCAAATTGAAAGGGATTCCACTATGAAAAACTATGCTCCGGCAGACATCCGCAACTTCGCCGTGGTCGGCCACGCTTCGTCGGGCAAGACGATGCTCTGCGAGGCGATGCTCGCGTGCAGCGGCGCGATTTCGCGCATGGGCCGCATCGCGGATGGCTCCACGGTGTCGGATTATCACGTCAGCGAAAAGAACCGGAAGATTTCCGTCTCGGCCTCGCTGCTGCACACGGAGTGGCTGGGGAAAAAGTTCAACATCATAGATACGCCGGGGTATCTCGACTTCATCAGCGAAGGCTTGGGCGCGCTGCGGGTTGGTGATTTCGCGCTGGTGGTGGTTCAGGCGCAACACGGCCTGGGCGTCGGCACCGACCGGGTCTGGGATTACGCAACCCGCTATGGCCTCCCCAAGATGATCGTGGTGAACGCGCTGGACAAGGAGAACGTGGATTTCGACGCCGTGCTGCGCCAGGCGCAGGAACGGTTTGGCCGCCACGTTTTCCCGGTGAACATTCCGGTGAACCCCGGCCCCGGCTTCAACCGCGAGCTGGACGTGTTGCGCAGCGAAATTGTGACCTACGCGACCGATGCCAGCGGCAAATATACGGAAGAGCCGGCCACCGGTGAATGGGACACGAAGGTCAAGGAGCTGCACGCCCAGCTCATCGAGCACATCGCCGAGTCCGACGACGAGTTGATGAACAAGTTTTTCGAGAAAGGCAGCCTCTCCGAGGAGGAATTTCGCGCCGGCATTCACGCGGCGGTGCAGAAGGAATTGTTCATCCCGCTGTTTTTCACGTCGGCCGAAAACAACATCGGCGTCTCCCGGCTGATGGATTTCATCGCCAAGTACGGCTCGTCACCCGTGGACCGCAAAAAGGTCAAGGCCGCCGATGTCAGTGGCGCGGAGGTGGAGGTTGGATTGGATGATCCCCAGCCTGTCCTTTACATTTTCAAGACGATGTCCGAGGCGCATTTTGGCGAGCTTTCGTTCTTCCGGGTTTACTCGGGGTCGGTGTCCACCGGCATGGATTTGTACAACAGCGACCGCAAAATCAACGAGCGCGTCGGCCAGATTTTTCTGCTGAACGGCCAGAACCGCGAGGCGGTCAACACCCTCGGCGCCGGTGACATCGCTGCGGCCGTCAAACTCAAGGACACGCACACCGGCAACACGCTGTGCCATGTGAAAAAGGCCGTGACGCTGCCAAAGGTGGTTTATCCCAAACCCAACATCCACGCGTCGCTGGTCGCCAAGGTGAAGGGCGAGGAGGACAAAATCGCCTCCGGCCTCGCCGCGTTGCACAATGAAGACCCCACGTTCCTTTACGTTGTGGACGCGGAGCTGCACCAGACCGTCATCTCCGCGCAGGGCGAATTGCATCTGGAAGTCGTGGCCGACCGGTTGCGCCGCCGGTACAACGTCCACGTTGAACTGGCCGAGCCGCGCGTGCGTTACCGGGAAACCATCAAGTCCAAGGGCGACTCGAAATACCGCCACAAGAAACAGACCGGCGGTTCCGGACAATTTGCCGAGGTCTGGATGCGCATCGAACCGAAGCCGCGCGACACGGGCCTCGAGTTCACCAATTCACTCGTCGGCCAGAACGTGGATCGCTCGTTCGTGCCGTCCGTCGAGAAGGGCGTCAACCAGGCCTGCACCGAGGGCATCCTCGCCGGCTGCCGCGTGGTGGACGTGAAGGTTGATTTTTACGACGGCAAGATGCACCCGGTGGATTCCAAGGACATTGCGTTCCAGATTGCCGGTTATTTCGCCTTCAAGGAATCGTTCACGGCCGCCAAGCCGTGCCTGCTGGAGCCGATCAACAACGTCGAGATTCAGATTCCGGACGATTGCATGGGCAAGGTGATGGGCGATCTATCGTCCCGGCGCGGCCGGATCCAGGGCATCGAAGCCGACGGCGGGTTCCAGGTCATCAAGGCCCAGGTGCCGGTGAAGGACCTTTATCATTATTCCAGCAATCTCCGTTCGCTGACCGGCGGGCGCGGCGTGCATACGGAAGAATTCAGCCATTACGAGGAAATGCCGCGTGATGCGGCGGAAAAGGTGATTGAAGAGGCGAAAAAACGGAAGGCAGCCGCCGAATCGCATTGAAGCGACCGGCCTCGGCGGCGCGGGTGCGCCGGCAAAATCAACGTTCAGCGCGCTGCCACAATGGCGCGGCTGACTGCGGTATAGAGCGCGTCCTTGAGCTTGGCGCGTTTGAACTTCAGTTCGTCAATTTCCTGGTCCGTGGCGAACTCAATTTCCTCCTCGATCCGGCAGATGCTGTCGTCCAGCTGGTGATATTCCTCAAACATGGTCCGGAACTGGTTGTCGCTGAGACGCAGGTGCCGGACGGTTTCACGATGCTCGGGGAATTCACTCAGGAAGGGGTGATGTATGTCCATAGACTGTTCGTGTTAAGTTTGACAGTTTGCTGACCACTGTGTTGAACCTAGACAATAAATCTTTTCTGTCAAGTGCCCAGCCGCAGATTGGTAAAAAATTATTGATCGAACCGGCGCGCCAGCACGGCAATGTCGGCAGCCGTCGCCGCCGGGCAGGGGGAAAACCGCAGGTGCAAACGGCAAACCTGCGGCAGGACGGCATAACGTTCGAGCACGCCCGGTCCGCAACTGCCATTGCCCAGGCCGGATTGTTTGGCGTCCAGCGATAACACAACCGCCGGACGCGGCTTCAAGTCATGATTGTGCCGGACGGAAGCCAGGTCGGCGGCGGTAAAATGAATGGCGGATGCGGCCATTGGATTCCCTTCGGCCGCCACCAGCAGGCCGGTACCGTTCGTGTCCGTCAAAGCCACCCAGCGCACGTCCTCCTTGTTGCCGGTCTCCTGTGGTTTCACATAGGGAACATATTGACCGGTCGCCGTGCCCGACCAGATCCCCATGTCGGCGCTGCGTTTGCGGTCGGAATAATTTTCCCACGGACCCCGGCCGTACCAGCGGAAGTTTTCAAATTCACCGGCCAACTCCATGACCACGCCGATGCGCGGGAGCGGCGGCAGGTCGCCGGAAGGTTTGAATTCATTGTCCATGTCCAGCGTACCGTCACCGCGTACGGTCCAGATGACGCGATGGACAAACGCACCGCCAGTTGCCGTGCTGGTGGCGATGACTGTCACGCGCACTTCGTTGGACTGGGTCTGAACGGCCTGAAAGGAATCCACGTGACGTTGGAGTTGATCGAGGCCGGCCTCCTTCCAGTCACGCGCCAGCCACTTGCCAAAACCTTTGTCATCGTCCGTCGGAGCGCGATAAACCTGCAATACCGGACCGGCCGGGCCGTCGGAAGTCGGAGCGAGCATCTCACGCCCGTCGTAAACCAGCGACGTCAGCGTTCCTGCCGTGCGGCTGAAGGTCGCGGCGAAATGGGCGCCTTGGATTTGCACCACGTCGTTGGTCGCGTCATCAATCATTCGGAGGGGCGAGCTCCGCGAGTCTCCAATTTCAGGGTGTTGCCCTCCCGATTTCGGAGTCTTGACCGCAAGCTGCATTTGTTCCCACGCAAATTCGTATCCGGCGGGCGCCCACAACTCATCCTTGCGGGTGCGGAAACTCACCCGCAACCAATACTCCGCGCCGGTGCGCGGTTTGCGAATGGCCGCAACGGGAATCTTGACGTCGGTTGTATTCCCCGGTTCGCAATTAACCGGTGCTAGCACCCCGGACTGCAGGACGATTCCATCGCTGGTGATGGACCAGCGCGTTTCAAACTGGTCGAGATTCAAAAATTGGTTCCGGTTGGTCACACGAATTTCAGTGTGGCCGGGTTTCATGGAAACCGGTTCAATCAAAACCGGCTGATACACTTTCTTCACCTCCCAGTATTTGGGCTGGATGGTTCGATCGCCAAAGACCAGGCCCTTGATGCAAAAGCCGCCGTGGTTCGGCACATCACCGAAGTCGCCGCCCACGGCCGTGTACTTCGTCCCGTCCGGCGCGGTCTTGTTCAAACCTTGGTCCACCCATTCCCAGATGAAACCGCCGAGCATCCGCGGGTTGGAATAAATTTCGTCCCAATATTCCTGCAGGTTGCCGACGGCGTTGCCCATGGCGTGGGCGTACTCGGTCGCCAGCACGGGGCGGTTGTCATTGGTGCGTTGGGCGATCTCCAGCAGTTTGTCCCAGCGCGTGAGCCAGGGTGCGTCCGGCTTGACATACGGCTCCGTTGTCAGGCGCGGGTAAAACCGGCCGATGATGTCCACCGTGGACGGGTCAGTCGGGTCGCCCTGCGCGCCTTCGTAATGCACCGGGCGGGTCGGATCAAAGGCATGCAGCCATCCGGAAATCGCCGCGAAGTTCGGGCCGTACCCGGATTCGTTGCCCATGGACCAGATGATGACCGACGGATGGTTCTTGTCGCGTTCGGCCATGCGGACGGCGCGATCGAGGAACGCGTCGTGCCAGCGCGGGTCATTCGCCAGAAAACCACGCGTGCCGTGCGTGCAGATGTTGGCCTCGTCCAGAACGTAGATGCCGTAGCGGTCACACAAGTCATACCAGCGCGGGTCGTCGGGATAATGGCAGGTGCGCACGGCGTTGATGTTCGCCCGCTTCATCAGGGTGATGTCCTGCACCATCCGCTCCGTCGAAAGCGCGTAACCGGTGTCGGGATCAATTTCGTGCCGGTTCACACCGCGCAACCGGATCGGCTGGCCGTTGACTAGAAACTGCCCGTTGCGGATTTCAATTTTCCGGAAGCCGACCGAACAACTGTCCGCCTCGACCACCCTGCCGTTTTCGTCACACAGCGTCAGGACCAGCGTGTAAAGATTTGGTGTTTCCGCCGTCCATTTGGCGGGGTTTTTTACTGTGCCCTCCAGCCACGCGAACTTCGGTTCGCCGCGCTGCGGCATCCGTTCGTCGAGAATCTTCGCGCTGAAATCGGGGTCCAGGATTTCCCCGGCATCGTGACTCAGTTCGTTTGTGAACACCGGCTTTTTGTCCGCGTCGAACAATTGTGCGCGCACCGTCCAGTTTGCCGGCAAAGGGTTTTTGGCCGCCAGCTCCGGTTTGATTTGCAGGGTCGCGTTGCAGTAATTCGAATCCAGCTCCGTGCGGACGGCGAAATCCCGGATGCGCACCGCGGCGGTCAAATACAGGTACACCGGCCGGAAAATCCCGCTCAGGCGCCATTTGTCCTGGTCTTCCAGGTAGCTGCCATCCGACCACCGGTACACCTCGACCGCAAGCTGGTTCACGCCGGGTTTCACAAAATCCGTGAGGTCAAATTCCGCCGGCGTGCGGCTGTCCTCGCTGAAGCCGACGCGCTGGCCGTTGACCCACAGGTAAAACGCACTCTCGACCCCGTCGAAATGAATGAAGACACGGCGGCCGGTCCAGTCCGCCGGCAAATCAAATGTGCGGCGGTAGGAACCAACCGGATCACGCTGCGCATACGCCGTCCAGTTGGTCGGCGGTTCGTCCGTCACGCGCGGCGGGTCCATTTTGAAGGTGTAACCCGAGCCGAGGTAGATCGGCACGCCGTAACCCTTCATTTCCCAATTCGAAGGAACGTCAATGTTCATCCAGGCTGAATCGTCAAAGTTTGTTTGAAAAAAATCCATCGGGCGTTCCTCCGGATTTCCAACCCAATGAAATTTCCACGCACCGTCCAGCGAGAGAAAAAACGGCGACGATTCTCGCCGGCCGTCCAGGGCGCCGGTGACATCGGCAAAGGGAACGGACGTCGCACGCGGTGGTTCAGTGTTGATGTGGGTGATCTGCTCATTTTCCCAGTCAGGCGTGTCGGCGGCCCAGACAGCCCGCGCCAAAAACAGACTTGCCATGCTGGCCATCCAGCAAACCGCCCGACTTATACCAGGCCAATGACCGGGGTGACGCATGCGCAAGGTTTTAACGGAGTTGAGTTTTAATGTCCACAGGCGATTGATGGCGGTGTCTCAACGGTTGACCAGGGCGATTTTCACAAGTCTTTCGGCGCTTTTTAGATGACTCAATCGGGCCGGTTGCGTTACAAGGAAGACTTGACCAATCGAATGCAACGGTTTGCAACCAGGTCGTGGATTCAACTTGGCGCGGTGTTGTTATTCGCGGCGATGTTCTTGCGCGTCCACGCGCAACCGGCAGATTTTGTGCCCGGCTCGAAGCATTGGACGAATGGTCTGGGCATGGTGTTTGCCCCGGTGCCGCACACGAAGGTTTTGTTTTCAATCTGGGAGACGCGCGTCAAGGATTTTGCCGAGTTCGCCGCCACCAATCCCAAACTGGACGGCACGAATTGGAATCATGCGCTCCATCACAATGTCACACCCGTGACGCCGGGGCCGGATTATCCGGTGGTGAACGTAAGCTGGAATGATGCGAACGCGTTTTGTGCGTGGTTGACGGAAAAAGAATTGAAAGCCGGAAAGATTCCCTCGGGTGCCACTTATCGCCTGCCGACGGACGCGGAATGGAGTTGGGCGGTGGGCATCGGCGATCGCGAAACCAACGGCTCTCCCAGGGATAAAAGCGCCAAAATCGAGGGTGTGTTTCCGTGGGGCACGCCATATCCGCCGCCGCCGGGCGCCGGAAATTTTGCGGATTTGAGCGCGAAGGATGTCTTTACCAACTGGCCGGTGATTGAAGGGTATCGCGACGGTTACGCGACCGCTGCGCCGGTCGGGAGTTTCAGGCCGAATGAATTCGGGCTGTATGACCTCGCTGGCAACGCCCTCGAGTGGTGCGAAGATTGGTATGACACTGTGCAAAAACACCGCGTGATGCGCGGGGGCGCGTGGAACAATTGCGGTCCCAAAAGCCTGCTCTCCTCGGATCGGACTGGCGTCGCGCCGGAGCGTTTCAGCGTCGTCACCGGTTTCCGGTGCGTGCTGGCCCCCGGTCCGTGACCGGCTGCATCGTTGCAATGGGCGAAAAACCCGATACCATTTGACGCGGTCTTGCCGGCTGCAAGGCCGTTTTATTTGGCAGAACCGTAGTATGAAACCCACGATTTCAAAAAACGTCAGCGCATTCAAATGCACGAAGTCGCCGGTCCGCGAGATCATGGACCTGGCCAACCCGCAGTTCTTCAAAAAGGCCGGGCTCGATCCCGCGGAGGTGATCTCGTTTTCAGGCGGCTGGGTGAACCATGAGGCGCCGGCGCAGCTCCGCGAGGCGTATGCGGGCATCATCCGCGACGAGAAACGGTTTCATTTCAGCGGCGGCTACTCGCCTACCATCGGCATGCCCGAATGCAAAAGCGCCATCGTGGATTTTGAAAAGCATCTGTTCGGCGCCGGCATGAAGCTCGGGCCGGAGAACATCGCCATCGGCTGCAATTCCACACAGCTGACGTTCAACCTGATGCACATCATGCTCAGCCCCGGCGACAAGCTGCTGCTGCTGGACCCGTCCTACTGCAACTACCCGTCGCAGGTAACCGCGCTGGAGGGTGTGAAGATCATCCGTTTCCCCGTGCTCGATGTGGCGAACTGGCGTTACGTGGCGGACGAAAAGATTGCGGAGTTCACCCGGTTTATTCTGACGGAAAAGCCGAAGCTGATTCTGCTGTGCGCGCCGGACAATCCGACATCGCAGGTGCCCTCGACGGCGTTCGTCAAGGCGGCACTCGCGGCCGCGCAGGAGGTTGGCGCATTCCTCGTCATCGATTTTGCCTACAAGACGCTGGTGTGGGGCGACCACCTGCCGGAATATTTTGCCTGGGGCCCGACGGAGAATCTGGTCTCGATTCATTCCAACTCGAAATGGTGCCGCGGCCTGGGCCGTCGCCTCGGCTGGGTCGAAGGCCCGGTGGAAATCATCGATGCGCTGGAGGCGGTGCAGGGTTCGAGCATCCTTTGCCCCGATTCGCTGCACCAGATGGCCCTGGCCGATTACGTGAAAATGGGAATTGCGACCAACAGCATCAGACCTTACGTGAAAGAAACGGCAAAATTATACGAGGCGGCGGCGAAACGCACCGTCCAGGCCATCAACCAGTTTCTCGAGCTGCCGTGCCTCGTGCCGCAGGGCGGGCTTTACACCGTGGTCCGTACTGGTGTGGAAAGCTCGGAGTTTACCCGGACGGTGCTCGAGAAAACCGGTGTGATTTTCGTGCCCGGTTGGGGCTTTGGCGACACGCTGAAGGAAGCCGTCCGCATTTCCTTCGGCCCGCTCGTCCACAATCTCGACAAGATTGATGTCGCCATGAAACGGGTGGGAGATTTTCTGGCGAAGCAGCCGCACTAAAGCGTGTTTGTCCCCGGATTGTCAGGGACGAGATCACGAACGGGAACGGCGCAGATTCAAGCCTTGCGTTTGCGGGCGATGGCCAGTTTCACGGCCTCGATAATGTGCGGCGTGCCCATTTGATACTGGTCGAACAGCAATTCCGCCTCTCCGGATTCGGCGAACACATCCTGCAAACCAACCCGGACCAGCTTGGCCGGCTCGCGCTCGGCGATGACTTCCGCCACCGCGCTGCCCAAGCCGCCGTTGATGTTGTGGTCCTCGACGGTCACCGCCGCCCGGGTCCGGCTCAGCACCTGCGCAATCGTGTCGGCGTCGAGCGGTTTGAGCGTGTGGACTTCCACCAGCGTGGTCTTGATGCCTTCCTTGGCCAAGGCCTCGGCAGCCAGGATGGCGCGTTTTAAAATCGGGCCGACGGCAAAAATCGCGGCATCGGTTCCAAACTCATGGAGCACACGCGCCTTCCCGAACTCAAATTCCATCGAGTCGTCAAAAATCACCGGTTCGCGCCCGCTGCCGATGCGCATGTAGGCCGGGCCTTCGCGCTTGGCCAGGGCGCGGGTCGCCTTCCGCACCTGTCCCGCATCGGCCGGCACCACGATTTCCATGCCGGCGACCGACCGCAGGATGCCGAATTCTTCGAAGGTCATGTGCGTGACACCTTCGCGTTCGCCGCCGTAAATGCCGCCGTTCAGCCCCACCAGTTTTACGTTCAGGTGCGGATAGGCAACAAATGATCGGACCTGTTCGCAGGCCCGCATCGTGATGAAGCCAGCGTAAGTGTTGAAAAAGGGTTTCAATCCGGTCGAAGCCAGGCCGGCGGAAAAGGCGACGGCGTTCTGCTCGCAGATGCCAACATCAAACGACCGCTCCGGGTATTTCTCGGTGAACGGCGTGGCCCGCGCGGCCTTCAGCGAATCGGCAAACACGAGGCAAAGCTTCGGGTCGTCCGGCGCCATGTCCATCAGCCCGGCGATAAACCCCTCGCGCGTGCTGGCGATCTTGTCCATGGCAGTGATTTTATCCATATCAGTCTTCCAGATGTTTCAGGGCCGCGGCGAGTTCATCCTTGTTGGGAACCCGCTTGTGCCAGCTATTGTCGTTTTCGGTGAACGGGATGCCCTTGCCCTTGATGGTCTTGGCCACGATGACCGAGGGCCGCTCCGTCTCGGCCTTCGCCTTTTCGATCGCGGTGAGGATCTGGTCGAAGTCGTGCCCGTCAATTTCCTGCGTATGCCAGCCGAAGGCGGCGAAGGGGGCGCTGAGGTCGGTGAGCCCGCTGACGTCCTTGATGACGCCGCCGCTCTGCCAGCCGTTGTTGTCCACGAAGGCAATCAGCCGGCCCAGTTTCATGTGGGCTGCGCTCTGGACGGCTTC
>Ga0265338_10004023_pt1 | contig 20189 bp, 15 predicted proteins | sample 42126metaG_FD_193579 | JGI IMG/M metagenome (GOLD analysis project Ga0265338, IMG submission 193579) | Rhizosphere microbial communities from Carex aquatilis grown in University of Washington, Seatle, WA, United States - 4-21-26 metaG | ecosystem: Host-associated > Plants > Roots > Rhizosphere...
AGGGTCGTTATAGGCACTGAGTTTCAGAAGCCGATCGAGTGGCGCTTTATCAAGGAGCATGCGCAACGATGATTGTTCAGAGTGCTACAGGACCAGAAGCGCCATTCACGCTGACAGGGAAAACCGCGATAGTAACCGGCGGAGCACGAGGAATTGGTAGAGCTATCGTGCTATTACTCTCGTCGGCGGGCGCAAATGTTCTCACTACCGACGTAGATCAAGAGGCGCTCGAAGAAGCGCAGTCCCTGGTGCGCCACCCCGGTCGAGTTACATCCATCCGTGGCGACCTATTGGACTCATCATTTCATCAGCAGGTTGTGGACGCGGCGCTGGAACGTTTCCAATCAATTGATATCATCGTCAACTGCGCAGGTTTCAGTTGGGATAACGTGATCCAGAAGACGTCGGACGAACAGTTTCTCGCGATGTTAGACATCCACGTGGTAGCGCCCTTCCGATTGCTTCGGGCCGCTTCCAGTTATCTTCGTGAAACCGCCAAGAAGGAGTTGGCGGCTGGGCAACGAGTGATGCGCAAGGTCGTGAACATCACATCGATCTCCGGCACAGACGGGAATGCAGGCCAAGCAGGTTACGGCGCAGGCAAGGCGGGAGTGATCGGTCTAACCAAAACTTTAGCCAAAGAGTGGGGCCGCTACAACATCAACGTTAATGCTGTTGGCTTTGGCCTCATTCAGACTCGAATGACTCAACCACTCAGGCCCGAAGGAAAAATCAACCTGGGGGGGAAGGATATTCCCATCGGTGTCCAGCCTGCGATGCTCGATTCGGCCGCAGAAGAGTGTCCGCTGGGGCGCATCGGTACACCAGAAGAGGCAGCCGGTGCTGTGCTCTTCTTTTGCTCTCCGCTATCGGATTATGTTACCGGTGAAGTATTGATATGCAGCGGCGGGTATCACTTCTGACTTATACGCGGGCGGAGTGAGAAACATTTGCAAACTGCCTCGACAGGAACTTAGGTGGAGATTTGAATGTGAACGGCAAAGAGCTAATCGCAAGACGAATCGCGCGGGAACTCAAAGACGGATTCTATGTCAACCTTGGCATTGGCCTGCCCACCATGGTGGCTGCGTACGTGCCAGATGGAATCGAAGTTATCCTGCAGTCGGAGAATGGTTTGCTTGGAATCGGGCCTCCGCCTTCTCCCGATCAGGAAGACCCCGATCTTATCAACGCCGGAAAACAACCCGTGACCATTCTTCCCGGTTCAAGTTTCTTCGGCAGCGATCAGGCCTTTGCCATGATTCGCGGCGGACATATGAACATGAGCCTATTGGGAGCGATGCAAGTGTCCTGCCGAGGAGACCTCGCCAATTGGACTATTCCAGGAAAGATGATTAAGGGTATGGGAGGCGCGATGGATTTAGTTGCCAGTGCGGCTCACGTTATCGTCGCCATGGAACATAACGCGAAGGACGGAGACTTCAAGATTGTCGAGAAGTGCTCACTGCCGCTCACAGGCAGAGGCGTGGTGCATGACATTATTACGGAACTTGGCTGGTTTCACATTTCCAGTGAAGGGCTTGAGGTGAAAGAAATTGCCGAAGGTGTTACCAGGGAGGAAGTAGAGCAACGGACAGGATGCAGGGTGCACTATTCGCAGGAACTATGCGCGATGCTCCCTTATTAAGTTATGTCAACCTTCACTACTCTTATCGACGGCTTCTCGTTCACCGAGTGCCCACGTTGGCGCGACGGCCGCCTCTACTTCTCCGATCGCTACACTCGACGCATCCTTGCGGTTTCCATCTACGGCTCCGTTGAAACTTATGCCAAGACGGATGGCCTGCCGGCGGGCATTGGCTTCCTTCCCGACGGTCGCCTCCTCATTGTGTCTATGCGCGATCGCAAGGTCCTGTGCCGCGAGCATAACGGCTCAATTGTTGAGCACGCCGATCTGTCAGCGCTCGCCCCCGGTCACCTTAACGACATGCTCGTCGACGACGTGGGGCGCGCCTGGGTGGGAAACTTCGGATTCGATTTGTTCGGCGGCGAGCCGGCCCGCTCCACCGTACTGATCTGCGTCGCGCCTGACGGCACGCGATTAATTGCCGCGGGCGATCTCGCTTTCCCGAATGGCACCGTACTTACGCCGGATAACCGCACGCTGATCATCGCTGAAACGCTGGCGAACCGGCTGAGTGCATTCACCGTTTCCGCTGGTGCATTGAGCGATCGCCGCACTTGGGCGGCCTTCGGCGATCCTCCTGCAACAACCGATGTGTGCAAGATACTTGAAGGGGCAGCAGTTGCGCCCGACGGCATTTGTCTCGATGCAGAGGGAGCCGTTTGGGTCGCGGACGTACTCAACCAGCGAGTTATCCGAGTTACTGAAGGCGGCGCAATTGTCCAGGAACTCAAGACGAACGACCTCTGCGCGTTTGCCTGCATGCTGGGCGGAGACGACGGCCAGATGCTGTTCGTGTGTGCAGCGCCTACGTTTGGCGAAACCGAAGCTGCAGCACATCATCGCTCATCGATCCTTATGACGAAAGTTGAAGTTCCCCACGCCGGACTGCCCTGAGCAAGTGCGCGAAATACTGGAGAGGTGGGGTCTAAGGGTGATCAAGAGAGCACTTGAGCGGCGCAGGTTGTCTCGGGAATGACCACCGCGGCCGTCCAACCCAGGTGAACAGTGACCTTCACAAAGATAACCACCACGAGAGATATGGGTAGGGTTGACCCGGTCATAACCACGGGCCTGGTTCCTTATTCGCGAGGACGGCAGGTCGCCGCGGTCGGGCCATTGGAGACCCACCACTAACTTGACGCTCCACACGACAAGTGTGTCAGCGCCGAACGGGTCATCGATGGCAACAACGCTTGTCATCCCAAGTACGTTCTCAAATACTGGCACCTCACGTAGAGAGTTGACCCCGGTTCAAGGCCGCTTGACAGTAGGACTGCCTTATGCAGTCAGCGTCTGGATGCGAGGCGCCGACGGCGGCGAGAGAATTCTCTACGGCAGGAGGTCCAGGAGTGCGTCGGCATGGATCTGAAAGTGCCGCTTGCAGTTCTTTGTGCCTGGATTGTGGCTGTGAATGTCGCTTCTGGCGATTTGAGCGATTCTGTTGATTCTGGAACTAGTAACTTACGTGGGCAAATTTTTGTCAGATTCTACCAGATGACAACCAGCGCTCGAGTCGATCAGCGTAGGTGCGGCTCGATCGATGCTCCGTGCCATCCGAGAGCTTTACCGCGAATTCGCGGTTCTCGATGGATCGCAGTTCCAATATGTCTTGCGTCTGAACAATACGAGAGCGGTGTATGCGAATAAACTTTGCCGGGTCGAGCCTCTGTTCGAGAGAAGCCATTGTCTCGCGCACCAGGAAAGAACGACCGTTGGCGTGGAGCTCAACGTAGTCACCCGCAGCGCCGATCCACTCAACATCCTCCGCAGTGACGATCTGAATGCGGGAACCGGTTTGCACGGTAAATCGAGAGGCATATCTGTTCGAATCGCGGTCCAGCATTTTGGTGACCCGCTGTGCCATTTCGCTCTTCAGTGTGGAATCGACGAGCTCACGAGCTCGAGCGACGGCCGCGGCGAAACGTGTATCGTCTACCGGTTTTAAAAGGTAATGCAGCGCATGCACATCGAATGCCCGCAAGACATGTTGCTCATACGCTGTTAGAAAAATGACGGCCGGCATGCTTTCTCTCGGCAATGCGCGCAAGACCTCGAAGCCATCCATGCCCGGCATCTGGATGTCGAGGAAGACAACATCAGGAGTTCGTTCAAGAATTCTCTCAACTGCGGAATGCCCATCTCCGCATTCTCCAACGATCTCAACATCTTTGAATTTACGCAGCCTGAGAACGACTCCACGGCGCGCCAAAGGTTCATCGTCGACAATCAGGACGCGCACGCTGAAACCTCCTGAAGATTCCTTACCTTGCGCAACGGCATTTCCAGTACGACTTCGCAGCCGCCGGCTTCAGGCCACGCAAGTGAAAATTCAAAATCCGCTCCGTAGAGTGTCTTCAGGCGCTCCGCTGTGTTTCCGAGGCCGATCCCATTTCCATTCTTTTTCTGCTCACCCATACCACGCCGTCCGGAGTTCCCAATGACAATTCGCAACCTCTCGGCATGCAGCGTGATTCTGATCGCAATCCATCCACCTTCGATTAGTGGCGCCACCCCATAGCGCACTGCATTCTCAACAAGCGGTTGGAGCAACATGCTTGGCACCAGGGCATCACGCGTTTCCATTGGAACAGCCATATCGATACTTAGACGCTTCCCAAGTCTTGTTTGCTCGATCGCCAGGTATCCCTCAGTAAAGGCCAGCTCCTGAGCAAGCGTCACCTCTGCTGTAACTTCGGAATCCAGGGTTGTGCGCAGAAGGTCTCCGATCTGCGCCAGCATACGCGTGGCTGCGGGAGCGTTTCCATCCAGAACCAGCGTGGAGACGGCATTGAGCGAGTTGAATAGGAAATGGGGATTTAGCTGATAGCGCAATGCAAGCAGTCTCGCCTCTCGAACCTCAGACTCGGCGCGAAGCAGCCGCTCTTTCTCCCGGGTCGATTGCTGCCATTGCTTAATGCTGAAGTACAAACTGCACCACATGAAGAGAATGAAAAAAGACCACGCCCAAACAGTAACCCAGGCGTGCCAAGGCACTGGATAGAAAAACCTCAAAGTGAGGCAGGCTGCGCTGGCTGCGGGAATGGCTGTGAACATGGCCGCCGCGGCGGCTTTCATTTCAAAGTCGATCCAGGAACGTGATTGCCGCAGCAGCCATCGGCAAATAGGGCGAAGGGCGAAACTTGCCAGGAACATGAAGACGATAGGTACCGTCTCTAAATCGATAGTTTCACGCTTAGTCAAAAACGAATGAATGGATTCAAGAAGATTGAAAAGATAAAAACAGACCCACCCGACGATCTGGATTTGCCAAAAGGACCGTAGATTCACGACGTTCTCTCGACTCATGGATAACATTTTAGCCTTCGTGGTGAGTCGGTCATCCACGGCCTGGCGCACAAAACCATCGGCTCATCGCAATTCTGAATCGTCCCGGCGGAATAGATCAAGCAATCCGCTCGCAGTTTCGTCAGAGACAACAGATCGATCATTCCAATTCCTGCCTCATGCAAAGTTGCAGGACACACTTGATTCATTTCAGGAGACCGTGACTATGAAAACTCGAAACATCATGATGTTCTCAGTTTTATCCGCTTGGCTTATCCTCGTCGGTGCGCAATTGAGTGGGGCGCAAGGTCCAAGCGCCACAACTGATCCCGCGGCTGCGGACAACCACGTAGCTGCCGGATTAGTGCAGGCCGAAGTGATGTTAGCCAGGAATCTCGATGCGCGCAATGACCAGCCTGGCGCGCCCTTTGAAGCAAGGTTGAAGTCAACTGTGCAACTGAAAGATGGAACCAAACTGCCGATAGGCACGCTGCTTGAGGGTAAGGTTGCCACTCCCGATGCGAGAGACGCGAAGGCTTCACAGCTGTCGCTGGTCTTTACCGATGCAAAACTAAAGAGTGGAAAGGACGTGCCGATTCAGGCGACGATCGTCGGACTCGCCGATCCGGCGTTTGGAACAGATCTCTCCGCAACCTACGATGGTCCGACTGCGTGGAACGGCACCACAACGCAGATTGACCTGACCGGCGCGCTCAACAATGTTGACTTGCACAGCACGATTGGCGGTGACAATTCGGGCACGCTGACAGCTTCAGGCAAGGGCAACCTAAAGCTGAGTTCGGGCGTACGCCTCTCGCTGGCACTTGGTGTGAGGAACGTAAACAACTAACACTCGCTTGCAGAAGATTGACGGTAAGGCCCCGAGCGCAGTGCTCATTAATGCACTGCCTGGCGCACAAAGCATTCGGTTTATCGCATCAATGAATCGCCCAGCGGAATAGGTGCGGGATATTAACTTCGTTGAGCTAGGCTCTAATCACGGTCTGAAGTTCGATGTGAATCTGAAGTTCAATGTAAATCGGTGCAAGGGGATAACGCGAACAATAGTTGATATCAACATATTCCGTTCATTGATGTCCCCCCCCTTTGGATGTGGTCCTTTGCCTGCGCGTAAACAAATGCGACAGCGTGAATGGAGTTCGGAAAAACTTTTCTTCGAGATTTGAGAATTGCTTTACGAAATACCTTCCAGGAGAACCCGATGACCCGAAATAGATTCGCCGCGATCACAGTCCTACTACTCGTCCTGATTTCAGTTTTTGGACCCTCGCGACAAGCTCTGTCGCAGGAAACCAAGACTCAATATCCCACCATGGCGCCGCTCGAGCAATATTTGATGGCGGATCGGAGCGCCGAGATCGCCCTTGCGCGGAGCGCCGCGCCCACATCGATATCAAGCGACGCAACGGTTCTCGTGCTTGAGAAGAGTGGCTACCAGACCGCAGCCGAAGGAAAGAATGGGTTCACCTGCCTGGTCGAACGGGCTTGGATGTCTCCGTTTGATCATGCCGATTTTTGGAATCCGAAAATGCGTGGTCCGATTTGTTATAACCTGGCTGCCGTGCGGACAGTTCTTCCCTACACGTTGAATAGAACGAAGCTGGTGTTGGCTGGATTAACCAAAGAACAGATGCGGGAAGAAATCGCAACCGCGGTCGCGAAGAACGAACTTCCGAAGCCTGAAGCCGGAGCCATGTCTTACATGATGTCGAAAGACGGAAACCTCGGCGATTCGGTCGGACACTGGCACCCGCACCTGATGTTTAGTGTTCCCAAGACGGACGAAGCGAGTTGGGGAGCAGACCTGGAAGGCTCACCGGTGTTCTACAGCGGAATAAATGGCGACGTTCCGGAGCCGGAAACCATTTTCATTGTGACTGTTTTGCATTGGTCAGACGGCACCGCTGCGTCACATCAGGCCGGTGATTAAGTCTCCTTGGTTATAGTTTGCGAAATCGGCGTTGCTCTCCCGTCGCAACGCCGGAGAACGCTCAACTTTAATTGAGAAGCCGCCTCGACGGTTTCCAGAATAGATCAATTTTGGAGGAGTTCTATGAGGCCAGTCAGTTTCAACTCACTGCTATCCCGTGTCGCTTCCCCTTCGGGTCAACCGTTGAGTCGTATTCAGTCGCTCATATTGCCGGTGCTCGTCGCTTTCGTCGCCCTGTCGGTTTGCGGCGTGGAGGCCTCTGCACAGGTTGACGCTGGTCAGATCGCCGGTACCGTGGCCGATCAGTCGGGTGCCGTCATTCCCGACGCTTCGATTACGGTCAGGAACCTGGCCACCAACGTCACGCGCACCGCCGTCTCCTCATTGACTGGCGCTTACCTCATCACCGGTCTCGAGCCCGGCAACTACCAGGTCTCCGTGACTTCAAACAGCTTCAAGTCATTTGCAGCAAAGGTCGAAGTCACAGTTGGTGGCCACGTTACTGTCGATGCCAGGCTGTCAGTCAGCACTGCGACTACTGAAGTGGAAGTCATCGGTCAAGGCGGAGCCCAGGTCAACACGCAAACCCAGGAACTCTCACAGGTCGTCGACACACAGCAAATGACGCAATTGCCCAGCCTCACCCGCAACCCCTACGACTTCGTATCCCTCTCCGGCAACGTCTCCAGCGGCGACAACTCCACCAACGACGGCGGCAACGCCGTGAGCGGCGGCAGCGGCCAGAATCTCACCAACCGCGGCGTCGGCTTTGCCATCAACGGCCAGCGCGAGTCCGGCACCGAGATCCTGCTGGACGGTGTTGAAAACGTAGCGATCTTCGCCGTAGGCATCGGCCAGGATGTCCCGGTCGACGCTGTACAGGAGTACAGCGTCATCACCAACAACTTTTCTTCTGAATACGGCCGGGCGTCTGGCGGCGTGGTGAACCTCACCACCAAGGCCGGCACCAACGCATTTCACGGATCTGCCTGGGAGTTCAACCGTCTGTCGGACTACACGGCCAACACCTACGGCAACGATGCCAACGGGTTGCCCAAGGGCGCATACACCCGCAACCAGTTTGGTTATGCGGCCGGAGGTCCAATCAAGAAGAACAAACTGTTCCTATTTGAGAGCACGGAATGGACTCGCGTTCGATCCACGGCGATTGAGCCCGAAGAAATCTTCGACCCCGCGTTCATCGCGATGATGCCTTCGAATATTCAGAGTTACTACACCACCTATGGCCAAACCACGCTGAAGCCGGCCGGCGTAGCCGCCACAGCTGGACAGATTGTAAACACATGCGCTTTTGGTTCGGCATCTACGACAGCTTGCGTAAACCCAACACCTTTCCCAATGATTAATGGCACCACGGCGGTCCCGGCAACCACCCCGGTTTTCGATGCCGTTAATGTCAGTGTGCCGTACGATGCCGGCGGCGGTCTTCCCCAAAACACATACGATCTCGTGGGCCGCGTGGACCTGAACCCTACGGATAAGACGCAGATGTATTTTCGCGGAGGTCGCGAGGGCTCCAACCAGTTCCTCGGCTCGACTTCCTACAGCGCTTATCCTCAATACGACGTGGGCTCCCTGTTCCTGAATCAGAGCTACCTCTATTCGTTGGCGCATATTTTCACGCCCAATTTGTTCCTTTCGGTTAAGACGAGCTATACGCGCTATAACGACATCACAGCATTCGACACTGCTTTCACCTCAACGCCGAATCTCATGTTTGTTTCACCCACCGATCCGGTAACTCAGGGTCTTATCCAGATGCCTGGACTTGAAAACTTCAGCATACCCGGCGAAGGTGGGGTCCCGGTCGGCGGACCGCAGAACACCATTCAATTTGAGCCTGATTTAAGCTGGACCCGGGGCAAGCACAGCTGGCGCTTTGGCGGCCTGGATACCTACATCCAGTTGAATTACATGTACGGCGCTTATGCCCAGGCCACTGAACAGCTTGGCCCAGCGTTCAGCGGAAGCATGGATGACATGGTGAATCAGGCTGGCGGACCCAACGGCGCAACGTTGATCGGATTCCAAGCTCGCGTTGATCCCCAGGGTAAGCTCCCTTGCCCCGCAGACACCTCGTTTACCGATGGCAACTTCGGTGGGCCAACGACGGGTGCCTCGTGCGCAGTTCAAACTCCCCTTACAGCGGCCAACTACTCCCGCAGCTACCGCTATAAAGACTGGTCGACGTACGCGCAGGATAGCTACAAGGCGACTCCTCGGTTGACTCTTAACTTCGGTCTGCGTTACGAACACTACGGCGTGCAGCACGATAGCCATCCGAGCCTCGACTCGAATTTCTACTTTGGATCAGGAAGCGCGCTTGAGCAGCAGACCCGCACAGGTTCAGTTCAAATTGCCGATAAGAGCGCGGCTGGCGGGTTCTGGAAGCCCCGCTGGGGAACCCTCGCTCCACGCGTGGGCTTTGCATACGACGTTTTCGGTAATGGTCGCGACAGCATCCGTGGTGGATACGGCATCAGTTACGAGCGCAACTTCGGAAACGTGACTTTCAACGCCAGCTTCAATCCGCCGGCAAGCGCCGTCATCAGCGACGCCTGCAGTGTTGATGATGCGAGCTGCATTGCGACAGTGACAAACCAGAATCTCGGCCCCCTGGGCCAATCGACCGGAGTAGGCTATCTTCCGCCGGTCGAATTGCGCCACCTCGATCAAAATATCGAAGTTGCGCAAACCCAGTTCTGGAGCCTGGCGGTTGAGCACCAGCTCGTGCCCGGTACGGTTGTTGAGGTCAGCTATAGCGGCGCAAAAGGCGGTCATCTCTACGATCTGGCCAACGTCAACCAGGTTGGGGCAGGCCAGGTTTACCTCGGCGATCCTGTGGTCCAAAGCAACGCCAACTGCTCTGGTTCTGGAGTCACTAACCTTGACAACGGATTAGCCGAGTGCCTCACTCGCCCCGACCCGCAGTATACAAACATCAACATGCGCGGCTCTGCGGCAGCCAGCAGTTACAACGCAATGAACCTCAAGTTTCAGACCCAAAACCTGTACAGAACTGGCCTGAGCTTGTCGGCTAACTACACGTGGGCGCACTCGCTCGACGATCTGAGCACGACCTTCGGTGATAGCCTGCAGGGTGGTTCGGGCTACATTGGTTCGCTCGGTTACACCTCGCTTGCCGATCCCGGTCTCGATTGGGGAAGTTCCGACTTCGATATCCGCCAGCGCCTCTCCGTCGCTCCCATCTGGGAGACCCCATGGTTCAAACAGGGCGGAGCGATGATGGAACGCGAAGCTCTGGGTGGATGGTCACTCTCGGGCATATACACGGCCCGCGGCGGCACCCCCTTCTCGGTCTTTGACTATAGCCAGGACCAAACTTACTTCACCGTGCCTCGCCTCGAACCCTCGGCGCCCTTCAGCAGCTACAAAGTTGCCAAGAAACCCGCTGCTGTCGGCTCAAACAGTTTCAACGGCATGAATATTCCCGCGCCCAAGAGTTTTGTCCCGTACAGCAGTGAACTCGGCATCTCCGACTTCGGACCCTTCCCCGGCGATATGATGCGCCGCAACTCGCTCCGCGGGCCGGGCGCATGGAACATCGACGCCGCGCTGCACAAGACCTTCCCGCTCACTGAGCGCGTGGGTCTGGAGTTCGGCGCCGAGGGGCTCAACGTTCTGAACCATCATAACTACTACTTGAACACAACCACGCTGGCCTTCTTCGGCCCGGGAACTTTGAGCAACGTTACCGAAGAGCGCGGCGGTCTGGGCACGCTGGCCGAGGGTGGCAATCACGACGAGCGCCGTTTCGGTCAGTTCTCGCTTAGCGCAACCTTCTAACGATTTGGCAAGCGGCACAAACTGCGGCCGAGGGGGGAAATCACCCACTGTCGTAGCTTACTAACAGCATAATCTTGGTGTGTTTTCGCCAACCCGGAAGCGAGTTGAGAGGATTTCTTTTTGGCAAACTCGATTGCCTGTTGCGGCGTTGAAAATTGCGGCGAGGAAAATCGTCAATACCAACCAAGAGACCGAGACCTTGTCGACCCTGGGCCTCGATGTCTCACTCGGGGATGTGAAAATTTGAGTTCAAGAATCTTATCTTCTCCTTTACAGCATTCGTTAGAAATTCCGTACTCTTTCGTGCCTCGCAGAATCCGGAGCGATTAGGGTTTCGTGGCGGGAATTCGAATCGCCGACCTCGTTCATTCCGGTCTTGCCGGTATTTAGTTGTTAACGTGACAAATTCACAAAAAGGCGTGAACTTCGTAAGCGCCAGAGTTACTTGCGCAGCGAGACCTAAGATACCCATCTTCAAATGCAAACAGAAGAATGACCACGTTTCTGCATGAACGTTGAAAGAGGAGAAGAAGAATCCGCTGGCGCCGCCGTTTCTCACTGAAGGGACGAGAGCGGCCTAATCAAACTTGGAGGCCTACCATGCAAAGTCTGTTAACCCGAGTACTCAGTTCAAAAAGGATCCTGGCTGTGTTGGTTCTTTGTCTATGTGCCTTGTCGGTGTCGAGAGCCCAGGAGTACGCATCCATCACTGGTACAGTGACTGATTCCTCGGGTGCGGTTGTCCCCGGCGTTACAGTGACGCTCGAGAATACCCTGACCGGCGTCAAGTACACCGCGGTCACCAACGCCATTGGCTCCTATACCATCAACGAGCTCAAACCGGGCCCCGGCTACAAAGTCGGATTCATGCGCGATGGCTTCAAACCCACCGTCATCACCGGAATGTACCTCAACGTCGACTCCACCCGAACCCAGAACGCCAGCATGAGCGTCGGCACGACGTCGCAGACGGTGGAAGTGTCGGCATCGTCTCAGACGGAAACTTTGGACACCACCGACGCGACCATCGGCAACAACTATCAAGTTCAATTTCTGAACGATTTGCCCATAGAAGACAGGAGCAACCCTGGGGCACTCTTCACCATGCAACCGGGCGTGACGCTCGACGGATCGGTGACAGGCGCCCGCGTGGACCAAAGCAGCGTAACGCTCGACGGCGTAGACGTGAACGACAATATGACCGGCTGTTTCGGTTGCATTGTCGCCAACGCTCCAGTGGATTCAGTACAGGAATTTCGCGCGGTCACAGCGGGTCCGCTTTCGAGCGCCGGCGAGGGCGGCGGCGGCCAGTATGAACTCGTGACAAAGAGCGGCACCAACCAGTTCCACGGCGGTGTCAACCAGTATCACCGCGACACCGATACCGAAGCCAATGCCTGGTTCAATAACAACTCCGGTGTGCCGCGGCCTCCACTCATCCGCAACCAGTTCGGCGCCGCCATCGGCGGGCCGATCAAGAGAAACAAGGCGTTCTTCTTCTTCGACTGGAACAGCCGTCGCGATACGCTCGCCAGCCTCGTGGATCGGACGGTTCCGTTGGACTCCTACCGCGCGGGCAGCGTTTCCTACATCAACACCGCTGGGACTATTGAAACACTGAGCCCGGCGCAGGTTGCGAGCTACGATCCTCAGGGCGTTGGCTATAGCCAATCGATGCTCGGTGTCTATTCCAGTCGCTATCCCCGCGCCAATGACTTTTCAGGAGATGCCGGAGATCTTATCAACACTGCCGGTTTTCGATTCAATGCACCGTTTCCGTATATCGAAAACGACTACACTCAGAGGGTCGATTACACGCTCAACAGCAAGATGAAGCTCTTCGGGCGCGGCACGCTTACCAGAACCACGGGAACGGAGAGCGCAATCCAGTTCCCAGGCGACCCGCTAACTCATCCCTTTTTCGATCAGAGTTACACTTGGGTTGCGGGACATACCTGGACCATCGGCCAAAACAAAGTGAACCAGGCCGAATACGGCGAAGCATTCGAGAGCTACAACTGGCCGGATACCTACAACCCGGCCGGCATCACACAATGGGAAGATTGGGGCGGGAATGGCACCGGAGGGTCGATTATGACGCCTCCGTATTCAGGCGCCAGCAATGCCCAGGGCCGGAGTTTTCCGATTCCCTTTGTGAAAGATGATTTCAGTTGGGAAAAGGGCAAGCACGGCATTACTATCGGCGGGACGTTCAAGTGGGAGACACCTGACGGCTACGACATCCTTGACTACAACGGGCCGGGAATTGGCCTCGGCGGAAATATCTATAGCCTCAGCACGTCGGGCACGAATCCGCTGCGGCCTTCCGACCTGAACAGCAGTTCGCAGGACACTTCGTTCTACGACCAGGCGTTTACGCTCGCCCTGGGCCGGCTCGCATCCTCAGGCGCAACCTTCAACTACGGCGCCACAGGCAATATCTTGCCCCAGGGCACCGGGTCAATCGCCAAGGATCGCTATTACGAGACAGAACTATATGTCGGCGACACCTGGAAGCTGACTCCCGAGTTGACCATCTCCTACGGACTTCGCTGGCAGAATTACACCGTGCCGTATGACACAGATGGCATTGAGTCTGTGCCGAACATGAACTTCAACCAATTTTTCGGTGCGCGCCAAACTCAGAGCGCGGCGGGCGCATTCGGCAACACGGCAGTTCCGTTTGTTTCCTATGTGCTGGGCGGAAAGGCAAACCATGGTCCCGGCTATTTGAACCCGGTAAACCACAATTTTGCGCCGCGGGTTGCCTTTGCGTTCAGCCCCGAATTCGACGAAAGCACCGTCGTCGATGGCGGCGTCGGCATTATCGACGACCACACGGTGGTCAATTCAGTGCTGTACCAAGCGGAGCAGTACTCCTACCTGTTTGAGGCCAGCGCGAACACCCCCTATGGGACTCCGGGTAACCCGGTGGCCTCGTTGATGAACGATCCCAGGTTCAGCGGGCTGAGCAGTCCTCCTCCTCCCCCCTCGGCGCCTGCAGCAATTTCTGCTCCCTACACTCCTTTTCTTCAAGGCACGGGAGCGAGCGCAGTTCCGTTCGGCCTGATCAACGGAGGGGCGTTCAACGAAGGCATCGACAACACCCTGAAGACGCCGTATTCGATTCAGTTCGATCTTGGCTTTCAGCACGAGTTTCCGCAAGGCTACATTCTGAAAATGAACTATGTGGGGCGCGTAGGCAGGCGGCTGCTGGGCCAGGCTGATGCTAACCAACTGATCGATTTCCCAGATTCCATTGGAAACTCGGGACAGATGATGGGCACTGCTTTTGCGAACATGGAGAAATCGGTGCGGTCCGGCGCGACAGGCTCCGCGATCACTCCACAGCCCTGGTTCGAGGATATGATCCCACGGGGCACAGGAGTCGCTTATGGTTTTGCCAGCAACACCGATCTAGTGGCCGAGGGATTCGCACCTCTTCCATATCGCGGCGATTTCGCAGACACCGTCCAGGCGCTTGCGGCGTACCAGTTGATCCCGCCGAATGTTGGCATGGGGTCGCAGTACTCCGAATTCACCTATTACACGAACAAAGGATTCTCCAGCTACAACGGAATGCTGGTAACCCTGCATAAGAACGCCGCCTATGGGTTGCAATTTGACCTCAACTACACCTGGTCGCACTCCATCGACAACACCTCGTTGATTGCCAACCAGATTGCGTTCGGGGGGTACGGCTTCATATGCGACGTGGTGAGACCGCGCGAGTGCCGTGCCAACTCCGATTTCGATGTGGCCAACTACCTCAACGGAAACTTCATCTATGATCTGCCGTTCGGCCATGGGAGGACCTTTGCTGCGTCTGCGCCGCTGTGGGTCAACGAGATTATCGGCGGTTGGTCGGTCAGCGGACTTCCCAGCTGGCATACCGGCAACACCTACCAGGCGTTTGCCAATGCGTTTGTGGCGGGATACGCGAACGACGCGCCCGCCATCCTAGCTGGGTCGGCGGGATTATTGAAGGCGCACATCCACGGCGGCGAGGGCCAGCGGGTAAACATCTATTCCGACCCGACTGCAGCTCTCGCCGCCTTCCACGGCCCGGTTGGCTTCCAAATTGGCACGCGCAACAGCCTGCGCGGCCCAGGTTGGTTCAACATCGATTTGGGCGCGGGCAAGACCTTTCCGATCTATGAGGACAAGGTGAATCTGAAATTCCGCGCGGATGCCTTCAACTCGACCAACCACCCCAGCTTCGGCACACCATGCAACGACATCACTGAAGCAACTTGCTACCCATTTGGCAACGTCACCAGCACGGTCAGCGCCGCTCGCGTCCTTCAGGGCTCACTGCGCATGGAGTTCTGAGAATCACCAAACGGACATATCAACGATTTTAAAAGCCTCGGTTCTTCAAACCGGGGCTTGTTTCATGAGCGGCAAATGAGTTTGGCGCGCGCCAGCGAAAAGCTGCTGCGACACAGCGCTCCTCGTTCGATGCCTCAGCAGGCCTTATCAACTCCAGGGCGCGAATAGAGTAGGCCTTCGGCGTCCTTGCTGCCACCAACGCGTCGAGAAACCCGTTCTCCAACGGGAACTGAGCGCGCTGAAATGTTGTCGCATATCCGTCAGTTATTGAATGCTGACTACCGAGCAGCCGGTATGAACGAAGTCGCTGGCGCGACGGATTGAGAGTAGTGGTTAGCTCAGCGAGTCACGCCGTTGCGCATAAAGCCCATCCTAACGAAAATGCCGTTCGCCGCATCGCCGCACTGCGGCAAAATCGGGAGCCTGATGTGAAAAATCGAGTTGAGGAAATGCGTGTCGAATGCTGCCGCACCTTCAGGCCGAAGATCGGTCTCGCATTAGAGTTCGTCAGGTATTTCGCAAAACATGATATCTGAGTCCTGAGCGAGCGGAAAAGTGATGCACTCGACGTTGCTGGTGTCGAGGTGAACCGGTAGGGCTGCGCCTGCTGCCAGAGATGTCTTGATAAAACTGCGTCGTCTCTTTTCCGATCACTTAAATCATTCTTTCCAGGCGCCAAGAGGGCCCTCGGGATTCAACCGCAATCAAGGGTTGGCCGGTCCCAAAGCCTCGTCCTCAGGGTCTGGCGGGATGAATCCAAATCGCGTTGCCACCCCCGGAGACCATGTGCACATCGAGTACCGTGCTCCGGTTGACCGGCACTTTACTTAGCGTCGTATGTGTAGCTTCCGTCGCTGCCTCCGGCGCATCTGCGTAGATCTCGGCCACATACTTCCCCTCGCCGAGAAAGTCTAGTGGAACCTTCACGTCGCGCGCATCCCAGTTAGTCAGTGAGCCCACATACCAGTCCTGGCCGCTGCGCCGCGCAAGGGTAATCCACTCCATCGGCCTGCCACCAATCGCATGCACCTCATCCCAGGTCGTCGGGACTCGCTTAATGAACTCAAACTCCTTCTGTCCCGCGTAGTGTTCCGGATAATCCGATACCATCTGGAGCTCGCTCTCGAATACCACGTACAGCGCCAGCTCGTGCGCGCGCGTGCCCAGTCCCATTGGCTCGAACTGCCGCGCAATGAAGTTCTTCAGGTTGCTGTTCCCAAAGGCGCCCGGCGTATAGTCCATCGGACCCGCCAGCATGCGCGTGAATGGCAGCGTCGCATTGTGCGCCGGTGTCGTACGCTCGCTCCACTTCAAATACTCCTTGCCCATCACGCCTTCGCGCGTCATCAGGTTCGGGTATGTACGCCGAAGTCCGTCTGGCGGGAAGGCACCGTGAAAATCGATCATCAGATGATGCTCTGCAGCCAGCTCCACCACATGCCGGTACCACTCCACCATCCATTGGTCATTGCGATCCATAAAGTCGATCTTTACGCCCGCTGCGCCCCACTTCTCAAATAGAGGAAACGCCTGGTCCATGTATTTGTCAACCGAGGTCCAGTACGACCACAGCCATAGTTTCACATTCTTTTCTTTCGCGTAACGCAGCAGCTCCGGCATGTCGATATCGGGCGCGACACGAGTGATATCCGTCACGGCTGAGTAGTCGTTCGGACCCTTGCGTTCTGGCGCCAATGCCCATCCTGCATCAATCAACATGTAAGGAAAACCCGACGCCGAGGCAAAGTCGATGTAGTGCTTCATCGTCGCCGTGTTCATGCCCGTCTTGAAGGCCACACTGGGAGCGGCATCGCCGCTCCACCAGTCCCACGCCGATTTGCCCGCCTGAATCCAAGAGGTATCCGCGATTTTCGACGGCGAATTCAGATTCAGAACCATGTTCGACTCGATCAGCTTGCCTGGCTCATCGCCGATCATCAGCACGCGCCACGGACTCGCAAACGGCGCCGCGGTCTCCACGGCATAGCTGGGGTCAATATTCCCCGAGCCGTCGGCATGCGGCGATAGCTCGGCCTGTACCGTGTACCCCTGCATTCGCCCAGCTTTGCGCAGATACATTCCCGAGTAGTTTTCGATGTCCGCCTCGGTGATCGCCACCCACCCCACTGCCTGCACATTTGCCAGATACGGCAATCCAATCAGCCAGTCCTTGTGCAACCCGCTCACATCGCGCAGTTGATACTCGTCCTCCCATGACGATTGATACCCATCCAGGATCAGCGGATACGTTGCCGCATCTTTCGCATAGTTAAACTCAGTCATCTCTTGCCGAATGCGCGTCCGCTTGATCGCCTCCTGCTCGGGAACCAAGTAGCGGAAGGCCACTCCGTCATCGAAGGCGCGCACCTCGATCGTCAACTTGCGCCGAGTCGCGTCTTCGAAATCCGCGCGCACACCGTTGTAATGGTTGCGCACAGTCCGGGTCTTACCAACCGGGATCATGTAAGTCTCGTCTTCGCTCTCCGGTTGCGTGCTTTTCAGGTGCATTCCGGGACCCAGCGCCGGCTGTCCCACCAGATCCAGGCCAAGCCGCGCCGTTCCCATCAGCCGCTTGCCATGGAATTCAATTGCGTAGCGAAGATCTTCGGAAGCCGGCGCGCTCGTGTCCGCATGGCTGTCCGTCGCACCGGCATCGAACAGTAGTAGATCGATCTGTCCGTTGGGCGAAGTGACCTTTACAGGAATTGTGGGGTTGGTTTGGGCTGGTGAAACGACGCTGGCACCAAGTGCCAGCAGGCAAAACAACACTGCGCGCAGAATTGTCATGGCTTCTCCGTACCTCCAGATTCAAGTGGGGCACATGCTTCATCCATTCCGAAAAGTCCCCAGTATACCGCCTCACTCGACTGCCGAGCCACGAGTTGCCAAAAAGGATCAAAGTCGATCTCTTTCGACAATACACGCGCTGCGATCCAGTTCACGTCAGGCGGAAACCGCATGATCCACCCACTCGATCGGCTTTTGGCTGCCCAGCTTGATGTGGAAGCTCACCGGCTTGTTCTCAGGTAAATGCACAGCGATGTTTGCCTCACCTGTCTGGAGCGGCGCGGCCGGCACGCCTGTCGGTGCAGCGATTTCTTCAATCCCGTAGCGGGCGATCAAAGTCACGTCCTGCTTGCGGAAGGAGGTCACCGTCAGCTCCGCGGTGCGGTCGTCCATATCCCACTCGAGTTTATCGATCCTGGCAAAAGTTCTGGCCAGCATCCCATCGATCGAACCATTGACGAGCGGCTCCGGAAGAGCTGGAAGCACTTCGATCACTCCAGGGCGTGAGTAGAGCAGCATTTTCATGACGATGGCAGGAATTCCGCCGTGCGCATCGGGCACAGGCACAGCATAAGGCTCGCGCGAGCAGCGGAGCGCGGTGCTGACGTAGCCCTGCTCAATTAATTGCCGCAGTTGGACATCGACGATGACTTGGTCTTTGAGCCGCGCCCCCACCAAAGCGCGATGGCAGCGGGCAAAAGCCGCCGGCGTTTCGCCCGCGACTGCGGTGGCTAACGCATCGAAAGTGCGCCTCCGGCCGGCGATCAAAGCGGCTCGCGCCAGTCGCGGCGTGCGGTCGGGATCGAATTCATCGCCAGGCCACGCGCTGTATAGGTGAGAAACATGCCGATGGTTGTGATGCTCTTCGAGCGTGGGCCAGGCCCATTCCTTCAGGGTGCCGTCCAGTTCGAGCAGGTAGGGCGGCATCTTGGCCAGCATCGAATTCCATTTCGCCACGCTGTCTTGATCGGCGTCCAGAATCTCGGAAGCCTGGATCAGATCAGCCAGCACCTCCCGGAACACTGCGATGTCCATGGTGGCATTGATCAGCGCGGGGCCCGAAGGGTCCGTGTTGTGGGGCACGTTCTCCGGCGAAATGAATCGAGGGTGCAGAGATAGTCCATCACTGAAGCGGATTTGGGAAGTTCGAGATGCATGAGGAACGCTGGGACGGAGAGGTGTGGCTCGGTATCCTGCCTGATGGGGCTTTCATTCATGCGCTGGAGAGCGAGCGTCATGGCATCGCGGTCTTTTCCGGCCAAAACCATTTGCCGCACTCGCGGAAAATTATCGGCGACGTTTGGAGCCTCCACGGGCTTCCACGGCATGAGCAGGCTTTCATGGTGGAAAAGAATTCGCTCAGCGTAAGGATCGCCCATCAATTCGATCGTCACCGCTCCATTGCCGGAGATGTGATTCTCGCTCACGAACTCGCCGGGCGCGATGCTGCAAAAACCCCGCAGCGGCACAATTTGTCGCCTCACCCGTTCCGCCAACGGCATCGGTGAGACGGGATACGACCGCGCGGGCTCCGGCGGCTTTCCATCCAGTTGAAGTAGGCCTCCATGCCTTCGCGGTGGTCGCCCTGCACGCCCGGAGCAATCTGCAGGTTGATATTGGCGCCACAGTCGAGGTAGGCGGCTCTATAGGCCGCAGCCACGCCCGATCGCGCAATGCCCAGAGTTGGCGTGCCAACCGGGTTGCCGGCGATGTACACCTGGACGTTGCTCAATGGCGCGCCATCGTGCTCAATGCCGCGTAGAGCGTCGACTTCGACCGAAAGCTGCTGCTCGATGCAATGTAGTTGGTGATCAACTCGACGCAGATGTGCTCGATCGAGACCCACAGCCTGCGCTTCTTAAGCCAACGCCCCCACCTCTCCAGCCGGGACTCGGTGTAAGCATCCGATGCCTCACTCGGCCCACGCGCCCGATACTCGTCCATATATAGTCCAAATACCGGTCCCACCTCCTCGTCGTCTTCCTCGTTAACGTTCAAAGGCGGCGGGCTACGCCCGCCGCCTTGGACTTTATAGAAACAACCTATATGACCTCCAATATGACTCCCTTGGAGGCCGTGATGAGCCTTGAACTGAACTAGAATTCCGTTACCGTAAACGTCTGGGTTCCTATGGTCGCTGAAAGGCCCAGCGAATCGGAGGCAATGACGGTGAGGGTATGGGTTCCCAGCGACAGGCCCGAAACCGGATAGGTGAATTTCCAGCCGCCGTGGGCGTAGGCGGTATTGTTGTACGTAACTACCAACCTGGGACTGGCAATGCCCAGCGTGGCGTTGCCCACGACGGCGTTGTCGATCAGGATCTGCACCTGGTTGACCGGCGTGCCGTCGTGCGGATCG
>Ga0265338_10004024_pt1 | contig 20188 bp, 18 predicted proteins | sample 42126metaG_FD_193579 | JGI IMG/M metagenome (GOLD analysis project Ga0265338, IMG submission 193579) | Rhizosphere microbial communities from Carex aquatilis grown in University of Washington, Seatle, WA, United States - 4-21-26 metaG | ecosystem: Host-associated > Plants > Roots > Rhizosphere...
CCTGATAGCCAGCCTGATCGTCACGCCGGCCGTCCTGTTCCTCGACGAGCCGACCACCGGCCTCGACCCCCGCAGCCAGTCCGAGATGTGGTCGGCCGTGCGGTCGCTGGCGGCAGAGGGCACCACAGTGCTGCTGAGCACGCAGTACCTTGAGGAGACCGCCTCGCCGGGCAGATCGTGATCATTGACGCGGGCCGGGTGACCGCGCAGGGGACTCCGGATGACCTGAAGGACTCCCTCGGCAGCCGGGTGGACATGGTGCTCGCCGACGGCGCTGGTGCCGGCAGCACTGGCGGCGCCCTGATCAAGGCGGAGAACGTCCTGCGCGGCCTAACGAGCAGCCAGCCGCACGTCGACCCGGAGGCACGCCGCCTGACCGCGGCGATCCGGCCCGGCGCGGTCACCCTGCCCGAGCTCGTCCGGCGACTCGACGCGGCCGGGGTCGAGGTCGAGGACGTGAGCATCCGGCGCCCCACGCTGAATGAGGTCTTCCTGGCCGAAACCGGGACAGGCGCAAGGACGGAGGGGGCGGCATGATCGGCGCGGTTACCGACGGGGCCGCGGCAGCGGAGCGCCAGCTCGCCCGGCTGCGGCACGACCCAAGCGCGATCGCGCTGACGCTCGGCGCGCCGGTCGTGCTGGTGATCATCTTCGGGTACATCTTCGGCAGCGCCATCGCGGTGCCCGGGGGCGGGAATTACCGGGAGTTCCTCCTCCCCGGCCTGTTCGCGACGACCGCGGCGAACATCCTGCCCGCCATGGTCGCGATGGCCAGGGACAGCAGCCGGGGCGTAGTGGACCGCTTCCGGTCGCTGCCGATCGCCCGGATGGCGGTGCCGTTCGGCCAGGCGGCGGCAACCACGGTCTACGGCCTTGGCAGCTTCGTCCTGATGGGGCTGTGCGGACTGGCCGTCGGCTGGCGGGTCGAGCGCGGCGCGGGTTACGCGCTCGGCGCGCTCGCCCTGGTCGTGGCCTTCCAGTTCGCCGTCACCTGGATCGGCATGTACCTGGGGCTGGTCCTCGGCAACGAGGAGGCGGCCGGGCAGGCGTCGATCCTCGTCTTCCCGGTGACCATGCTGTCCAACGTCTTCGTCCCCACCTCCAGGATGCCGGCCTGGCTGCGCGCCATCGCCGACTGGAACCCCGTCAGCGCGCTCGCCGCCGCCATGCGGGAGCTGTTCGGCAACCCGACCACGCCCGCCAACGGGGCCTGGCCGCTTCTGCATCCCGTCCTTGCCTCGGTGGGCTGGCTGGTGGTCCTTCTGGTGATCTTCGTGCCGCTGTGCGCCACGCGTTACGCTCGCGCTTGAGGATGAGCGCGGGCTGGAATGTCCGGCCCCCCGGCTACAGTCATGAAGGTGGCAGAGCCAGGGGCACCCGTTCGGGATGCCGGTGACGGGATTGCGACGGCGGGCCTTGAGCTGAGCCCGGACGAGGTGCGGCGGCTCACCCTGCACGCGCAGGGGTTCCTCGGCGCCGCCGGGCGGCGCGGCGGGGTCGCCGGGATGCTGCGCCGGGTCAGCGCCGTCCAGCTAGACACCATCTCGGTGCTCGCTCGGTCGCACGAGCTGGTCGCCTACGCCCGGCTCGGCCCGGTCGGCCGGGCCGCGGTGGAGCAGGCCTACTGGCCCGCCGGGACGCCCACCACGTTCGAGTACTGGGCGCACGCCGCCTGCATCCTGCCGGTCGCCGACTGGCCCTACTACGCCTGGCGGCGGCGGGCCATCGCCGCCCGCGGCCAGCGCTGGCACAAGGTCTCGGCCGACGCCTGCGAGCTGGTCCTGGCCCGGCTGCGGGACGAGGGGCCGCTAACGGCGACCCAGCTCGGCGGGGCCAAGGCGGGCGGGCCGTGGTGGGACTGGTCGGAGGTGAAGATCGCGGCCGAGTGGCTGCTGGACACCGGGCGCGCGGTCTGCGTGCGCCGGACTGGCTGGCGACGGATCTACGACCTGCCCGAGCGGGTGCTCCCCGGGCCGCTGCTCGGCCGCGAGCCGGGCGACGCCGAGTGCCTGGCCCACCTGGTCGGGACGGTCGCGCGGGCGCTCGGGGTGGCCACCCACGCCGACTTCATGGAGTACCAGCGGCTCAACGGGTACGGGCTGCAGCTACGGGACGGCCCGGTGCTCGACGCGGCCGCCGCGGCGGCCGGGCTGACCCCGGTGACAGTGCACGGCAAGCCAGGGAGGGCGGGCGGGGAAAAACTGCTGCCGGGCTGGGCCGACCCGGACGCGCTGGCGTGGCTGGCCGCGGGCGGGCGGGGCACCCACCGCACCACCCTGCTGTCCCCGTTCGACTCACTGATCTGGGACCGCAAGCGGACGCTGCGCATGTTCGGCTACCGGCACCTGTTCGAGCCGTACGTGCCCAGGCAGAAGCGCGAGCGCGGCTACTTCACCATGCCGCTGCTGGCCGGCGGCCGTATCGTCGGCTGGGTGGACCCGGCCCGGGACGGCCGCACGCTCGTCGGCCGCAACCTCTACCTGGAAAAACCCCAGGCGGTGGCGCCCATGGCGCGGGCGCTGGCGGAAGCCGCCCAGTGGGTCGGCTGCACCGCGGTAACCGCCGAACGGGTGCAGCCGGCGGCCCTGGCCCAGCCGCTCGCCCAGGCGCTGGCGGCGCTCTGAGAGCGAGCCGAAGCTTGCGCAGGCGAGCGCGGGAAGCGCAGGTATTTCTAGGAAATCTCGATCAGCTTCTCGCGGACCGCGATCATCACCGCTTCCATCCGGGAGTGGATCTGCAGCTTCTCGAGGATGTTCCGCACGTGGTTCTTGACGGTGTTCTCCGAGATGAACAGCTCCTTGGCGATGTCGCGGTTGTTCATGCCGCGCGCCACCAGCCGGAGCACCTCCATCTCGCGGTCGGTGAGCTTGGGCGCGGGCGCGTGCTTGGCCGGCTCGTCCTCGGCGTCCCGGCGGGCCAGGGTGGCGAACTCAGTGAGCAGCTTGCCCGCCATCGACGGGTTGATGAGGGACTGGCCGCCGTGCACCGCGCGCACCGAGTCGGCCAGCTCGTCCAGCGGGATGTCCTTGAGCAGGTAACCGCTCGCGCCCGCGCGGATCGCCTCGAACAGGTCCTCTTCCTCGTCGCTGATCGTCAGCATGATGATCTTGGCCGACGGGGCGACCTCCTTCATCTGGCGGGCGGCCTCGATGCCGGTGATCTTCGGCATCCGGATGTCCATCAGGACGACGTCCGGCACCACCTCGCTGGCCACGTGCACCGCCTCGGCGCCGTCGGAGGCCTGGCCGACGAGGTCGAGGCCGGGCTCGCCCTGCAGCACCATCTCCAGGCCACGCCGGAACAGCGCGTGGTCGTCGGCGATCATCACCCGGATCGAGTCGTCGCCGCCGGTTTCACCGGGGGACGTCGGGGCTGAAGGCGCGGGGGCCGGCGCGGGGACGCCGGGTGCATTCTTCCTGGCCGCAAGAGACCGTTCGGTCACGGCCACTCCTTCCGCAGCGTTCGCAGTTCACGCACAGGATAGGACATGTGACTAAAGCTACGCGTACCGCCCTGGCAGTGCCAGGGCGGCACGCAACTGCATTTCACCGGCTAGTGCTCGACCAGGCGGATCACGCCGTAGTCATAGCCGCGCCGCCGGTAGACGACGCTGAACTTGCCGCACTGGCTGTCACGGTAGGCGAAGAAGTCGTGCCCGACCAGCTCCATCTCCAGCAGGGCCTGGTCGATCGTCATCGAGTTGGAGGCGTGGAACTTCTCCCGGACGACCAGCGGGCCGTCTCCGACCATGTCCATCCGCAGCACCCCGGAGACGGACTCCTCCGCCCCGGCCGCGTCGCCGAACGCGTCAGAGTCGGGCAGCCCCTCGTCCGGGGGCAGGGCCGGCAGCGGCACCACCGCCTGCGGGCGCCGGTGGCCGTTCACCCGCGGGCTCGCCTTCGCGCCCGCCCGGCTGCTCACCCGGCCCGGCGCCTTGCCGCCGGCCTTGCGGCCGACCGGGTTGCCGTTCAGCATGGCCGCGTCGTCCGGCGCCGGGATCTCGGGGATCTCGACGTCGGCCAGCGCGGCCGCCTCGGCCGCCATGCCCGCGGCTTCGGCCGGGGCCGCGGCCACCGCCGCGAGCGCGTCGGTGGACCGGACGGTGAGGTCACCGCGGCGGACCTTGCGCCGCTCGGCCGCCTTCCGCAGCCGGCCCTCGAGTTTGGCGAACGCCAGGTCAAGGGCTGCGTAGCGGTCGTCGGCGGCCGCTTCCGCCCGGATTGCGGGCCCGCGCGACCTGACCGTCAGCTCTACCCGCTCGCTGCGGTCGGCCTGCCTCGGGTTGCGCTCGGTGGATACCTCGACGTCGATCCTGATCGCGCTGTGATCGAGCTTCTCGAGCTTGGCCAGCTTGACGCTCGCGTGCCTGCGGAAGCGCTCGGGAACGCTGGTGTGCCTGCCTTTGAAGGTGATTTCCATCTCGATCCCCCTACGGCGTTGATGAGCAGTAGTGAAATTGTCTGTAGCACTCGCCCGGCCGACCTGGTCTTCGACCCCACATCCGCCTGCTGAGAGGTTCGCGGCCTCGATGGCCACTACTGCTCTTCTCCCGTGGCCCGGGAAGCTCCTGACGCTTCCCGGCGGGGCAGGACTTACTTCTAAGCCGCACCGTGATCGGACGACGAAGAGTCGCCTTACGTGGACCGTTTCGCCTGCGACTGGCATCGGCTTGCCGAGCAGGCCCTCCTACCGCCAGCGCGGCTTGGGGGGCTTGCCTGGCGCAACCACGGACCCGGGCGAGTGCCATGACTGAACGCTAGCCCTCCCGGGGCCAAATGTCAGGCAGGACATTGGTAGCGAAACCGTACATAACGGATTGATAACGACGTTTCCCCGCCGGTTCTCAGCCCGGATAGGAAGGCGAATTGCCGCGGCCGAGCGGCAGCCACGATCCCGACAGGCTCGCCAGCGACCCGATGCGGCCCTGCGGCAGCCCGGCGACCAGCACCGAGCCCGCGCTGGCGGTGATCGACTGCATGCCCGCGTCGACCGGGATGGAGGTCGAGCCGCCGCCGCTGACCGGGAACTCGGTGGCCACCGGGCCCGGGCCCGCCAGCGTGATCACGTTGGTCGGGCCGTACCAGCTGAGCCCGGTGAACGCGGTGTCACCAGGCGGCGTCAGCTCCACCTGGGAGAGCATGATCTGCGGGCTGGCCCCGCGCTGTCCGGAGATGGCGCCGAAGGTCAGCACGCCGTTGCCGCCGCCGTACACGATCGCCACCCGGACGCCGTCCGGCGCTACCCGGAGCTGACCGAACGGGATGGTCAGGTTGCGCGCCCCCGGGCTGTTCACCTCGACCGCCAGCTGCTGCGCCAGCGGCCGCGAGCTGCCGCTGGCGTTGCGGAACATGACGACCTGGGAGCCGGCCGAGGCCCACAGGTCGTCGTCCGGGTCCCAGCTCACCGAAAGGTAACCGGTCCCCCGCTTGTCCAGCGCGCCGCTCGCCACCAGCCCGGTGTAAAGCGTGCCGCCGCGCAGCGCGGCCAGGTAGCGGCCGTCAGGGGAGACGGCGAGCTGGGTGAACCCGGTGCCGATCTGCCTGATCCGTGACGGCTGGCCGGCCAGGCCGGCCCGGCTGGTCAGGTAGCCGTCGCTGTCCACGTAGTAGAACGCCGGGTACGCCCCGGTCGGCGCGCTCAGCACGGCCTGGCTCGGCCGCTGCACCGGGTTGCCCTGGCCGCTTGGCGTCCAGGGCTTGCCGTTGACCTCGACTTCGACCGACTGCACCGACTGCCCGCCCGAGCCGCTTTGCGCGTTGAAGGTCAGCGTCCACAGCAACTGGGCCGAGACCTGCCGCATGGTGGCGCCGTCCGCCTTGGCGATGGCGGCCCCGGTCAGGTTGACGACCGCGGTCACGCCGTCCGGCCCGACACTGCTGATCTTGGTGCCGCGCGGCAGCGCGGTCTTGGTGGCACCGCCCGACAGCCAGTCCTGAGGCGGGCTGATCAGGTCACTGACCAGGCCGTTCATCAAGTCGGCGGAGGTGGCCCGGAGCGGCACGTAGACCGGGTCGGGTACCAGGTAACGGCCCGATGGATCGAGGAAGTAGAGGTAGCGAAGCTGGTAGTCGCTGTTGAACGAGTCGCTGGTGAGCAGCAGCTGCTGCGGCGCCGAGGAGATCCGCCACTGCTTGTTCACCTGGACCAGCTGGAAGGTCTGCTCGGCATCGGGCGACTGGTCGGGGGCGGAGGCCAGCGGCACCGAGTAGCTGCCGTAGCCCTGCAGGTACGCCTGCTCCTTGCCGCTGATCCGCACCGTCACGGTGCCCTTGGCCCCGGGTACCGCGGCCGGACCGCCGGTGACCTTCGGGCCGTCCTTGTAGACGATCGCCGACCACAGCGGGTTCCAGGTCTTGCGCTCCTGGGGCGTCAGGTAGTCCAGCGCCACGTCGCTGCCGAAGCTGGCGGAGGCGGTGAGGAACCCCTGCACGATCTGCTCCGGCTTCCAGTTGGCGCCCGGCGGGTTCGGCACGATCTGCACGTAGGGCTGGTTCTGCGCGCCCGGTCCCTGGGTGACCGGGTACGACGCCACCGGGCCGCCGGTCGGCATCGACACGCAGCCCGTCGCCGCCAGCGCCGCCGCCAGCGCCACCAGCAGCCCGCGGACCGGCCGGACAGGGCCGCGGACAGTGCGGCGGCTAGCCACGGGGCCCGCTGCTCAGGTCCGGCTCGAGCGTGCTGACCACGCTGCTGATGACGTCGGCCTCATCCGGCCCGAGCGGCAGCGGCGAGCCGACCAGCGGCTGCCCGGCCGTCCGCGGCAGGGTGAGCCGAAACACCGAGCCGCGGCCCCTCTCGCCCCACGCCTGCAGCCAGCCGCCGTGCAGCCGGGCGTCCTCCAGGGAGATGGCCAGGCCGAGTCCGGTCCCCCCGGTCGTCCTGGCCCGGGACGGGTCGGCCCGCCAGAACCGCTCGAAGACCAGCTCTTCCTCGCCCGGCGCGAGCCCGATGCCGTGGTCGCGGACTGCGATCGCGGCCGTGTCACTGTCGGCCGCCACCGTCACCACCACGTCGCGTCCCTCACCGTGCTCCACCGCGTTGACCAGCAGGTTACGCAGGATGCGCTCGACCCGGCGCCGGTCCACCTCGGCCAGGCAGGCCTGGACCGGCAGCCGGAACTCGATGCGGCAGCCCCGGCGCTCCGCTAGCTGCTGCGCGTCGTCGGCGCTGCGCCGCACGATGTCGCACAGGTCGGCCGTCTCGGCGTCGAGGACGGCGACGTTCGAGTCGTGCCGGCTGATCTCGAGCAGGTCGGTGAGCAAGGTCTCGAACCGCTCGATCTGGCTCTGCAGCAGCTCAGCGCTGCGGGCGCCGGCCGCGTCGAGCTCCTCGCGCGACTCGAACAGGATCTCCGCCGCCATCCTGATCGTCGTCATCGGCGTGCGCAGCTCGTGCGAGACGTCGGAGACAAACTGCCGCTGCGCCTTCGACAGCTCCTGCAGCTCGCGCAGCTTCTCCTGCAGGCTGGCGGCCATGTCGTTGAACGAGGTGGCGAGGGCGCCGAGGTCATCGGCGCCGCCGACCACCATCCGCTCCTCGAGGTTCCCGTCCGACAGCCGCTGGGCGGCGCGCGCCGCGTGCCGCACCGGCACCACCACCCACCGGGTCACCAGCGAGGCGATCGCCGCCAGCAGCGCCACCAGCGCGATGCCCGCGCCGACGAGGGTGGTCTGCACCAGGTGCAGGGTCTGCTGCTCGTCGTTGAGCGGGAACACGTAGTAGAGCTGGTAAGCGCTGCCCAGCGGCACGCCTAGCGCGATCGCCGGGGTGCCCTGGCTGCCGTCGGCGACGTTCAGCGTGGTGGACGCGTAGTACAGCAGGTTCTCGGCCGTGCCGTTCTGCTGCCCGGATACCTGCTCCTGCTGCACGCTGCTGAGCAGGGAGGCCGGCAGGGTGGCGCCCGCGTCGAAGGAGGCTGCCCACTGCGGGTAGCCGGCCTTGGCCGCCAGCTCCGCGTTCAGCCCGATCGCCACGCTGTAGCTTTCCGACCCGTTGGTCGGCTGCAGCAGCAGGCCGAGTGACCGCATGACCTGCGTCGCGGCCTGCCCGTTGGCGGGCGGCGCGCTCGGCAGCGCGGAGCTGGCGTTGTTGAGGCCGGTCACCACCTGGGCCCGGGCCGAGGTCTCCGCGTTGAGCAGCAGCCCCTCGGCGATCTGCTCGGTGAGGAAGAAGCCCAGCACGGCGATCACCGTCGCGGAGATCACCAGCGTGGTGCCCACCACCCGAAGCTGCAGCGAGCGGTGCCAGCGGTGCCTGACCAGGGCGATCAGCGCGTGCTCGAGGCGGAGCAGCGTGCGGATGGTGACGGTCAGCCGGTGCGGCAGCCAGCTGACGATCCAGCGCACCCACCTCTTGCGGCGCAGCGCCATCTCCCAGGCCTCGCGCACGTCAAGCTGGTCACGCTGGCCGCGGCGGCCAGGCGGCACGGACGGTGCTGGCAGGAGGGACGCCGGCCTGGCCGGCCCGGGCGCGGCCTGCGGCGACGCGACCGGTAGGCCGGCCGCGTCGGTGTTAACAGCAGGCCGCTCCATGCTCCGATCAGCCAGGTCCCGCCTTGTAGCCGACACCGCGCACGGTGACGACGATCTCCGGGTGCTCGGGGTCCTGCTCGATCTTGGCCCGTAGCCGCTGCACGTGCACGTTGACCAGCCGGGTGTCGGCCGCGTGGCGGTAACCCCAGACCTGCTCGAGCAGCACTTCCCTGGTGAACACCTGGCGCGGCTTGCGAGCCAGCGCGACCAGGAGGTCGAACTCAAGCGGGGTGAGGCTCAGCGTCTCGCCGTTCCGCTTCACCGAGTGGCCCGCCACGTCGATCGCCACGTCGCCGATCTGCAGCATCTCGGGCGCCGGCTCGTCGGTGCGGCGCAGCCGCGCCCGGATCCGGGCCACCAGCTCCTTGGACTTGAACGGCTTGAGTATGTAGTCGTCCGCGCCCGACTCGAGCCCGAGCACCACGTCCACCGTGTCCGTCTTGGCGGTCAGCATCACGATCGGCACGCCGGACTCGCCCCTGATCTGGCGGCACACGTCGATTCCGTCCGAACCGGGCAGCATCAGGTCGAGCAGCACCAGGTCCGGCCGGGTGTCACGGAAAGCCTCAAGCGCCTTGTCCCCGTCGGCGACGAACGTCGCGTCGAACCCCTCGCCGCGGAGCACGATGCCGAGCATCTCCGCGAGCGCCGCGTCGTCGTCGACGACCAGCACACGTCCTCTCATGAGCCCCATCGTTCCATGTGTCTGGCTCCAAGCGGAGCTGCAACGGCGACAGACAGTGACGTCCGCCGGGAGACCCGCGCTCGCATGCGCAGGTTACCCCTTTTTACCAGGTCCGCACCAGCCAGGAGCCCGTTTACCAGGCTCGGGGCGGTTCCCGGCGGACAGCCGCCGGTCCCCCGTGCACCAGTGACACATCGAGCCGGCCTACGGCATCAGCGCGAACTCCTCAGCGATACCTATGCGTCGTCAGTCGAATACTACCGGTAGCCACGAATCGCGCCGGGGTGCGCGACCCGGGGAACCTGGATCAGGACGACGACCGGGCGCCCGGCTCCCGGGGCGCTAGAGTGCGGGCATGCCGGAGCCGTTGACCAACATCGTCGACCCGGGGTGGGCGAAAGCGCTCGCGCCGGTTGAGGACCAGATCGCCCGGATGGGCGTGTTCCTGCGCGAGCAGGTCGCCGCGGGCAAGAAGTACCTGCCCGCGGGCGACAACGTGCTGCGCGCGTTCAAGCAGCCGTTCGACGGCGTGCGGGTGCTGATCGTCGGCCAGGACCCCTACCCGACACCGGGCCACCCGGTCGGCCTCAGCTTCTCGGTCGACCCGGCCGTCAGGCGGCTGCCCGGCTCGCTGGTCAACATCTTCCGCGAGTACTCCGACGACCTGGGCTACCCGCAGCCGTCCAACGGCGACCTGACCCCGTGGGCCGGGCACGGCGTGCTGCTGCTCAACCGGGTGCTCACGGTCGAGCCGGGCAAGCCCGCCAGCCATCGCGGCAAGGGCTGGGAAGAGGTCACCGAGCAGGCGATCCGCGCGCTGGCCGACCGGGACGCGCCGCTGGCCGCCATCCTCTGGGGGCGCGACGCCCGCAACCTCGCCCCGCTGCTCGGCCCCGACCGGTGCATCGAGTCGGCCCACCCGAGCCCGATGTCCGCCCACAACGGGTTCTTCGGCACCCGGCCGTTCAGCCGTGCCAACGAGCTGCTGAAGCGGCAGGGCGGCGACCCGGTCGACTGGCGCCTGCCCTAGCCCGGGGATGGGATGCGTATCCTCGGGGACCGTGGAAGATACCCTCGTGACCGCGGCCGGGATCGCCCCCGGGCCCGGCTGGCTGCCCGGCCGCCGCGCCGTCACCGGCTGGTACGCGGTGTTCACCGTGTACGCGGGCGCGGAGATCTTCACCCGGCACGCCGACGGCACCTGGGGCGCCTGGGCCTGCGGCGGCTACGCCGTCGCGACCGTCTTGCTCCTGGTCACCAGGAACTGGCTGCTGCCGCTGGGCGCGGCCGTGATCGGCGCCTTCCTGGCACCGCTGGTGTGGATGATCCTCAAGGTGCCGGACACGTCGACGGCCGAGGTCGTCGTCATCAACCGCTCGGCCGACTACCTCGCCCGCCACGGCACGCCCTACCTGCCCGCCAGCCTCATCACCGACTGGCAGCACTACAACCCGTACCTTCCGCTGATGGAGCTGTTCGGCCTGCCCCGCGAGGCCGGCGCGCCCGGACTGCTTGGCGACCCGCGGATCTGGACCTCGCTGCTCACCGTGGCCGCCCTGGGGGCGGCCTTCGCGGTGGTGGCACCGCGGCCGGGCCTCGGCTCGGCGGCCGGGCGCGCGCGGGTCACGGTGCTCACCGCCATCGCGGTCACCTCACCGCTGGTCGCGTTCCCGCTCACGGTCGGCGTCACCGACCCGCCCGTCATCGCGCTCACCTGCCTGGCGCTGGCGCTGGCGAGCCGCCCCCGGTTCCTCTGGGCGGCGGTCGCCCTCGCCGTCGCCTGCGCGATGAAGTCAACCGCGTGGGCGGTGGTCCCGGTGCTGGCGGTGCTGGCCTGGGTGCGCGCTTCCCACCGGGCCGCGGTCGCGTTCACCGGCACCGTGATCGGCACCGCCGCCCTGCTCGCGCTGGCGGCCGCCCCCAACGCCCTGGCCACACCGGACGCCATCAAGCAGAACCTGGTCGACTACCCGCTCGGCACCTCGACCTACAAGACGGTGGCGGCCAGCCCGCTGCCCGGCCACCTCATCTCCCAGCTCGGCCACGCCGGGAAGCTGACCGTGGACGCGCTCCTGCTGCTAGCCGTCATCGCGTTCGCCGCCTGGCTGCTCGCCCGCCCGCCCCGCGACGAGCGTGAGGCCGCCGTCCGGTTGGTCGTCGCCTACGCGGTGCTGTTCACGCTCTCCCCGTCCACCCGCTACGGCTACTACGCCTACCCGCTCGCCCTCGTCGGCTGGCTGGCCCTGTCCCGGTCAAAGTCAACCGCCCAGGACGCCGAACGGGAGCCCGGTGACCCTCCCGGCCACCCCTTACCGGGCGCGGAACCACTCAGGAATGTTCCGCGTGCGGCTTGCGGGGCTGGGTGGCCAGTATTCGGCCCCTGGTCGTCCCAACCACGCGTGGTGGGGCGGGGTGCGCGGTGGGGCGGGGTTGGGGTGCGGGTGCGGCCGGGCTAGCTCGGCTGGGCTCCGGGCTGCAGGTAGCCGATGCTCAGGGTCGGGCTCTTGGGCAGGGAGCACTCCCCGTAGCCGCCGGAGCCGGTCGGCAGCGAGAGGAACAGCGCCGCCTTCTCACCCGGCGGGTAGATCCGCAGGCCGCGGACCGGGACCGGCTTGCAGTCCGACGGCGAGAACACGGCGGCCTGCACGATGTCGAGCGGGGCGGAGGCTAGCGCCCCCGGCGCCAGGGTGACAACCTTCTGGGTGCTGCCGTCGCCGTTCGCCTCCCTGGTGGCGGCGGCGCCGACCTGGTGGCCGTCCGCTCCGGCCACCCAGGAGACGCCGGGGTAGCCGTAGAGCGCGCAAGCCGACGACCCGGTGTTGCGCAACTGGAGGCCGGTGTGGTCCTGGGACATGCCGCTGCCGGCCCCGCCGCCCAGGGAGGCAGTCAGGTCAGCCGCCGTGCAGGCGGGGGTGCCGGAGGCGGCCGGGGCGCCGCCGGAGCTCCCGGTAGCGCTGGCGGCAGACGAGGGGGCGCCCGTCGAGGCGGCGCCAGACGAGGGGGCGGCGGACGAAGGGGGCGCCGTCGCCGTGGTCGAGGTGGACGAGGCGCAGCCGGCCGCGAGGGCGCCAGCAGCGAGCAGCGGAAGGGCCAGCCATGCGTTCTTCACAAGATCTCCCCAGGCGAGATTAACGATGCACCAACGCCCCTTACGACGCCGCAAGGCCTTTCCCGGTTGGGATTTATGAGCCGAGGTGCCAGCTTGCCAGGTAGGACCGCTGGTCACTGGTCAGCGTGTCCAGCCGGGCGCCGAGCGCGCTGAGGACCAGGCGGGCGGCCTCGGCGTCGATGTCGGCCGGGACCCGGTGCACGCCGGGGGCCAGCTTCTCCTCGTTGCCCGCCAGCCAGGACAGCGCCAGCGCCTCGATGCCGAACGCCAGGTCCATCACCTCGGGCGGGTGCCCGTCGGCGGCGACCAGGTTGACCACCCGCCCTTCGGCCAGCAGCAGCAGGCGGCGGCCGTCGGGGAGCTGGTACGCGTCGGCGTGCGGGCGCACGTCGGTCTGGACCGCCACCGCCAGCGCGGCCAGCGCCCGGACGTCGATCTCCACGTCGAACTGGCCGGCGTTGGCGAGGATCGCGCCGTCCCGCATCAGCGCCAGGTGGTCGGCCGTGATCACCCCGGCCGAGCCGGTGGCGGTGATGAAGACCTCGCCCACCGGGGCGGCCTCGGCGATGGGCAGCACCCGGAAGCCGCGCAGCACCGCGTCGAGCGCGCGCACCGGGTCGACCTCGGTGATCAGCACCTGGGCGCCGAGCGCGCGGGCCGCCTCGGCGATGCCCGCGCCGCACGGGCCGAACCCGGCTACCACCACGGCCTTGCCCGCCAGCAGGATGCCGCTGGCCCGTAGCAGCCCGTCGATGACGGACTGGGCGGTGCCGTGCGTGTTGTCCACGATCCGGGTCACCGGGGTGTCGCTCGCCGCGATGACCGGGAAGGCGAGGGTGCCGTCGGCCGTCATCCGGCGCAGCCGCAGCACCCCGGTGGTGGTGCCCTCACAGCCGCCGCGGACCCGGTCAAGCACCGCCGGCGGCGCCATCGTGTGCAGCGTCGACACCAGGTCGCCGCCGTCGTCGAGCACCAGGTCAGGGGCGCCGGACCAGCCGGTGTCGGCTGCGTCGCCGGCGCCGTCGCCGCGGTCGGGCCCGCCGTCGCGGCCGGCCGCACCGAGCGCGAGCGCGATGTGCTCGTAGTAGGTGTCGCGGTCCACCCCGGCCTGGGCGAACACCTCGACGCCGTCCCGGGCGAGCGCGGCGGCGATGTCGTCCTGGGTGGACAGCGGGTTGGACGCCGCCAGCCGGACCGACGCGCCGCCCGCCCGCAGCGCCCGCACGAAGACCGCGGTCTCCGCCGTGACGTGCAGGCAGGCGGCCACCGTCAGCCCCGCGAACGGCCGCTCGGCCGCGAAGCGGTCATGGAGCGCGGCCAGTAGCGGCATCATCCGTTCGGAATAACTGATTCGGCCATCACCGAGCTCGGCGAGCCCGGGCACCGGCCGCGACCGGCGCGGCCCCCGCGCCGGGGACGGCGTACCGTCCCCGCGGGGGGCCGCTCGGGTGTTCATCGCGGTCTAATACCGGTAGTGGTCCGACTTGTACGGGCCCTCGACCGGGACGCCGATGTAGTCGGCCTGCTCCTTGGACAGCACGGTCAGCTTGACGCCGAGCGCGTCCAGGTGCAGCCGGGCGACCTTCTCGTCCAGGTGCTTGGGCAGCGTGTACACGCCGACCGGGTACTCCTCGGGCTTGGTGAAGATCTCGATCTGCGCCATCACCTGGTTGGTGAACGAGTTGGACATGACGAACGACGGGTGGCCGGTCGCGTTGCCCAGGTTGAGCAGGCGGCCCTCGGACAGCACGATGATCGTGTGGCCGTCGGCGAACTTCCACTCGTCGACCTGCGGCTTGACGTTAACCCGCTTGATGCCGGGGGTCGCGATCAGGCCGGCCATGTCGATCTCGTTGTCGAAGTGGCCGATGTTGCCCACGATGGCCTGGTGCTTCATCTTCGCCATGTGGTCGGCGGTGATGATGTCCTTGTTGCCGGTGGTGGTGACGAAGATGTCGACCTGGTCGATGACGTCCTCGATGGTGGTCACCTGGTAGCCGTCCATCGCCGCCTGCAGCGCGCAGATCGGGTCGATCTCGGTGATGATCACCCGGGCGCCCTGGCCGCGCAGGCTCTCCGCGCAGCCCTTGCCCACGTCACCGTAACCGCACACCAGCGCCACCTTGCCGCCGATGAGCACGTCGGTGCCGCGGTTGATGCCGTCGATGAGCGAGTGGCGGCAGCCGTACTTGTTGTCGAACTTCGACTTGGTGACCGAGTCGTTGACGTTGATGGCCGGGAACTTCAGCTCGCCCGCCCGCTCCATCTCGTAGAGACGGTGCACGCCGGTGGTGGTCTCCTCGGTGACGCCCTTGATCTCGGCGACCGCCTTGGTCCACTTGCCGGGGGCGTCCGCCAGCGAGTTGCGGAGCTGGTCGAGGATGACCAGCCACTCCTCGGAGTCGCCCTCGGCCGGCGACGGCACCGCGCCCGCGGTCTCGTACTCGGCGCCCTTGTGCACGAACAGCGTGGCGTCGCCGCCGTCGTCCAGGATCATGTTCGGCGACTGCCCGTCCGGCCAGGTCAGCGCCTGCACCGTGCACCACCAGTACTCTTCGAGGGTCTCGCCCTTCCAGGCGAAGACCGGGACACCCTTGGGGTCGTCCGGAGTGCCGTCGGGGCCGACCGCGATGGCCGCCGCCGCGTGGTCCTGGGTGGAGAAGATGTTGCAGCTCGCCCAGCGGACCTCGGCCCCGAGCGCGGTGAGCGTCTCGATCAGCACGGCGGTCTGGATCGTCATGTGCAGCGAGCCGGTGATCCGGGCACCGCGCAGCGGCTTGGCGTCCGCGTACTCGGCGCGGGTCGCCATCAGCCCGGGCATCTCGTGCTCGGCGAGCTGAATCTCCTTCCGGCCGAAAGCGGCCAGTGAAATGTCGGCGACCTTGTACGGTTCAGCGCTCATGCGCACTCTCCCTCATCCTGTGCTGGTGGCGGGCGTTATTGCTACGTTGCGGCCTTCCCGACACTACGGGGTGGGCGGGCGCCGTGCACGGATCCTCCGCAGTTTCTGACAACAGAATGTTAGATTGACGTCATGCGCATCACTGAAGCCGCCGCCCGGCTCGGCCTGTCGCCCCGGATGCTGCGCTACCGGGAAGAGCTCGGGCTGCTCCCGCCGCTGCGGGACCGGCCGTACGGTCGCGGCCACGCGCACCGTCAGTTCACCGAGGAAGACATCGCCGCCATCACCACCGCGCTCGCCATCGAGCGGCGATTCGACATCACCCCCGCCGCGCTGGCATTCGGGCTGCGGGTGCTGACCGACCCGGCCGCCCGGGCCGCCGTCGCCGACCTGGGCCGCCGCACCGGCCACGCCCCGGCCGGCCCGGGGGCCGGCCGCGCGCTCGACTTCGAGAAGGAGCGGGCGCTGCGTGCCCTGCGCGGCTGACGCCGCTAGCTGGCCCCGCTAGCTGGCCCCGCTAGCTGGCCGGCGGCGGGCTTGGCCGGCGGCGGGTCAGCCGGGGGCGGCGGCTGGTGCGCTGCACGACCTCTACCGACGGGTCCTCCGGGTCGGACTGGCCCGGACGGTAGATGTCCGGTTCCAGGTAGATCGTCTCCGCGATCGGCACCGCGGTGCGGATTCGCTTCTCGGTCGCGTCGATGCCGGCCGCCAGGGCCGCCGCCGTCAGCTCGGGGGCCACCCCGATCTTTCCCGCCACCAGCAGTGACTCCGGTCCGATGTGCGACGTCCGCAGGTGGATGAGGCGGTACTGCTCGGGACCGCCCTCCACCGAGGCGACGATCCGCGCGGTGACCTCGTCCGAGGCCGACTCGCCGATCAGCAGGCTCTTGGTCTCGTAGCCGACGATGAAGGCGGCGCAGGCGAGCAGGATCCCGATCGCGACCGACCCGGCCCCGTCCCATTCCTCGTTCCCGGTCAGCTGGGAAAGCAGCACGCCGAGGAAGGCGAAGAAGAGCCCGAGCAGGGCCGCGCTGTCCTCGAGCAGCACCACCGGCAGCTCGGGGACCTTGGTCAGGTGGACGAACTGCCGCCACCCGCGCCCGTCCCGCACCAGGTTCGACTCACGGATCGCGGTGCGCAGCGAGAACCCCTCGAGCACGGCCGACAGGGCGAGCACGACGTAGGCGACGATCGGGGAGTTAAGCGTGCCCGGGTTGATGATCTTGTGGATGCCGTCGTAGAGCGAGAAGGCGGCGCCGACGGTGAACAGCATCACCGCGACCACGAAACCGTAGAAGTACCGTTCGCGGCCGAAACCGAACGGGTGCTCGGCCGTGCGCGCCCGGCGCGACCGGCCGCTGCCGATCAGCAGCAGCACCTCGTTGCCGGTGTCGGCCACCGAGTGGATCGCCTCGGCCAGCAGCGAGGCTGACCCGGTGACGAGGAACGCGGCGAACTTGGCGATGGCGATGCCCAGGTTGGCCGCGAGCGCGGCGATAACGGCCTTCACCGGCGTAGCATACCGGCCCGGCTACCGGGGATTTTTACCAGTTCCACGGGATTACTCGCATTTCCGGGCGATTTTTACTCACGGCCGGTCAGGTCGCGCAGGTCCTTGATCGCGGCGATCGCCAGCGGATCGATGCCGCCCGCGATCCCGAGGTACACCGAGGCGTAGTCCAGCAGCTGCACCGTGCCGGCCAGCCGTCGCAGCGGATCGCTGCCGTCCATCACGATGTCCGAGACGTCAATGCCGCGCGCGGCCGCCAGCGACGCGGCCGCCACCCTGATCCGCTCCACCGCCGGGTGCTCGCCGGACGGGTCGGCCAGCAGCACCAGCCGCAGCGACGCCTCATCCGGGGTCAGCCCGTCCAGGTCGGGGTCGTCGTCCGCGAAGCGGCTCAGGTCACCGTCGCCGAAAGGATCACTGCCGAAGGCGCTCTCACCGAAGGCATCGTCCCCGAAGGTACGGCCGAGGTCCTCGGCGGCCGGGAAGGACGGCTCGAGCGGCGGCGCGTACGGACCGTCGAACGTCGCCACCTGGTCGTGGCCGGCCTCCGGGAGCGGGGCGAACAGGGCCGGGTACTTCGCGTTGGCCGCCAGCTGCGAGGCGAACCGGCGACCCGCCGCGACCGCCACCGGCGACCCGCCCCAGATCACCGGCAGCCGCCCCACCAGGTCGAGCGCGAGCGACTTGGCCGGGTTGACGAACGACTCGCTTGACGGGCGGCACTGGTGCGAGACGTCCTCCATCGCGGCCGCGGCCGCCTCGTAGGCGTCCTCGCCGATCCGCGCCACGCCGAGCCGGGCCGCGCACACCAGCAGCGGCACGGTCAGCGCCCAGGCCATCGCCCGGGCCGGGCCGACCGTGGTCACCGGGATGAACGTGCCCCTGGCCCGCCCCGCCAGCGCTTCCAGGGCCGAACCGGGGGCGCCCACCGCCAGCAGGTCGCAGCCGCGCCGGGCGGCCTCCGCCGCCAGCGCCAGCGTCTCGGCCGTGTGCCCGGACCTGGACACCGCCACCACCAGGTCGGCCGCGCCGATCCAGCCGGGCAGCTGCCAGCCGGACGCACCGGTCACCTGGACCGGCGAGCCCGCCCCGCAGACCGCCGCGAGCGCGTCGCAGGCGAAAGTGGAGCCGCCCGCGCCGCCCGAGCCCGTCACCACGATGGCGCGCGGCCGGGTCTCCGGGCTGAGGGCGGACAGGTCAGCCTCGGCGCACGCCCGGACCGCGGTGCGGACCTGCGCGGCCGACGACGCTACCTGGCGCAGCATCCCGCCGGGGTCGGCCGCCTCGACGATCTCGGTGTCATCCAGCCGGAAGGCCGCCAGCGCGGCCCCGCCGGGCGGCGTGTTCACCGGGGCCGCCCGCGGTACCGGCCGCCCGCGGCAGGCCGGCTCACGGCTGGCGTGCCTCGTCGATCAGCAGCACCGGGATGTTGTCCCTGACCGGGTAGGCAAGGCCGCACCCGGTGCACACCAGCTCGCTCGCGGCGTCCTCGGCCCGCAGGCCAGCCCGGCACTTCGGGCAGACGATGATGTCGAGCACCCAGTCATCCAGTTCCATTAGTTAAGACCCCTGCCTCACGATCGGGTACTGCCTCACGATCAGGTCCAGCGATACCGCGGGTGCGCGCCTACTGCTGATGAGCGGCGGGCCCGCGCACTATACCAAGCACTTCGTCCCTGACGGCGGCCATCTCCACCGCGTCGGCCGCCTCGACGTTGAGCCGCAGCAGCGGCTCCGTGTTGGACGGGCGCAGGTTGAACCACCAGGTGTCACCGGAGACGGTGAGCCCGTCGAGCTCGTCGGTGACCACCCCCGGCTGCGCACCGTACACCGCCTTCACCCGCTGGGCGGTGGCGGCCTGGTCGGCGACCTCGCTGTTGATCTCGCCGCTGGCGGCGTAGCGGGAGAAGTCGCCCAGGATGGCCGACAGCGGCCGGTCGTCGTAGCCCAGTGCGGCCAGCGTGTGCAGCGCGGCCAGCATCCCGGAGTCGGCGAACCAGAAGTCCCTGAAGTAGAAGTGGCCCGAGTGCTCGCCGCCGAAGATGGCGTTGGTCTCCGCCATCTTGGCCTTGATGAAGGAGTGGCCGACCCGGGTGCGGACCGGGGTGCCGCCGTGCTCGGCGATGATCTCAGGGACCGCGCGGGACGTGATCAGGTTGTGGATGACGGTCGCCCCCGGCTCCCGGGCCAGCTCACGGCTGGTGATCATCGCGGTGAGCACCGACGGGCTGACGATCTCGCCCCGCTCGTCCACCACGAAGCAGCGGTCCGCGTCGCCGTCGAAGGCGAGGCCGATGTCCGCCTGGTGGGCAAGCACCGCGCGCTGCAGGTCGCGCAGGTTCTCCGGGTCGATCGGGTTCGCCTCGTGGTTGGGGAAGCTGCCGTCAAGCTCGAAGTACAGCGGGACCAGGGTGACGGGCAGGCCCTCGAACACGGTCGGCACCGTGTAACCGCCCATCCCGTTGCCCGCGTCGACGACCACCGTGAGCGGGCGGATACCGGACAGGTCGACCAGCTTCCGCAGGTAATCGGCGTACCCCGGGAGCAGGTCCTTGCCGGTCACCCGGCCCGCGGGGCCGTCGAAGGCGGGCACGCCGGACTCGACGAGCTGCCTGATCTCGGCCAGGCCGGTCTCGATGCCGACCGGCTTGGCGCCCGCCTTGCACAGCTTGATGCCGTTGTACTTGGCCGGGTTGTGGCTGGCGGTGATCATCGCGCCGGGGATGTCAAGGTAGCCGCTCGCGTAGTACGCCATGTCGGTAGAGCCAAGGCCGCCGTGAATCACCTCGGCTCCCTGCGCGGCCGCGCCGCGGCCGAGCGCCTCGGCCAGCGGCCCGCTGGTAGCCCGCATGTCGTGCAGCGTGACCAGGGTCTTGGTCCCGGTCAGGCGGACGAACGCGGCGCCAACCGCCTCGGCCACGGACTCGTCAATCTCCTCGGGAACGACACCGCGCACGTCATACGCCTTGAAGATCTTGTCCAGATCCGACACCCTCGTCCCGCCTCCCGGCCGATCCTGCGCGTACGTTTGCTTCCGGCTGACTGCCCGGGATCCAACCTATCGGGCACCGCCGGGTGGCGTGCAAACGAGGGCGTGGAGCTGGTAACGCTTTTGAACCGCGGGTCGCTCAGGCCTCAGGCTGAGGGGCGGGGGCCGGAGCGGGAGCGGAGCGGACGACTCGCAGGTGGCCGCGGCGGCCAACCTCGACCCCCTGGCCAACCGGCTCGGCCGCGTCCGCCGCCGAGCGCGGCCCCGGAGCCTGCCGCGGGGCCGACGCCTGGCGGCCCTGCTGCGCCGCCTGCCTCGGCTCCGCCTGCCGCAGCGGGGCCGCCGGGCGCGCCTGGGCGGCACTGCGCTCGGCCCGGCTCACGTCCCTGACGATGTTCGCCAGCGCTTCCAGGTCGTCGGCGCGCTCCTGGGCCGGGTCCGGCGGCAGCCGGACCACGTCCC
>Ga0265338_10004025_pt1 | contig 20186 bp, 15 predicted proteins | sample 42126metaG_FD_193579 | JGI IMG/M metagenome (GOLD analysis project Ga0265338, IMG submission 193579) | Rhizosphere microbial communities from Carex aquatilis grown in University of Washington, Seatle, WA, United States - 4-21-26 metaG | ecosystem: Host-associated > Plants > Roots > Rhizosphere...
AATGTGAACCAGGCAACGGCAGCAATTTCGTTCACGATCGGCGACACCGAAACCGCGGCAGCGAGTTTGACGGTTTCCGGGACCTCGTCTTCGACCACTCTGGTTCCCAACGCGAACATCGTTTTCGGCGGCAGCGGATCGAGCCGGACGGTAAAGGTGACTCCGGCAGCGAACCAGGCGGGTAGCGCGCAAATTACCGTTTCAGTCAGCGATGGGACGAATAGCGCGAGCTCCGCCTTTACAGTGACGGTTCAGCCGGGCTTTAACTCGCCGCCCACAATTACTGCGATTCCGGACCAGAACGGTTATGTGGACCACTCGGTGGGGCCGATTCCATTCACGATTGGCGACGCGCAAGTTGCGGCGGCGAATTTAACGGTGTCGGCCGTCTCCTCCGATCAATCCATCGTGCCGAATGCAAATATTGTTTTCGGCGGCAGCGGGGCAAATCGAACGGCGACGATTACACCAACGGCCGGCCAGATCGGCTCGGGCAGTATTACGATTTCGGTAAGCGACGGAATCACCAACGCGCAAACAATGTTTGCAATTTCGTTTGAGCAGCCAACAGCGTTGCCGAAATCGCAACTGCCGGCCACCAGCACTTACAATGGATTGTATTATGAAGATGACGCGGTGCGTCTGCAGAGCGCGGGTTCGTTCAAGGTAACGGTCACTTCCAGCGGCAAATATTCCGGCACGCTGCAGACGGCCGCGGCGCGTTATTCCTTCAGCGGGCAATTCGGGGCTTTCTGCCAGGGGACAAACGTGATCGTGCGGAAAGGAAATCGATCCCTGGTGGTTAATTTCGGCCTGAACGCCGGTGTTACGAACAGCGGGTTTGTCGGAAGCATTTCCGATGGCGTATTCGCTGCGCAGATGCACGGAGTTGGCACCACGTTTAACACGGTGACCCATCCTGCCCCGTATCTTGGCGGTTATACTCTGGCCTTGCCGGGTCAGGACCTGTCCGCGTCCTTGTCGCTTGGCAATGGTTTTTGTTCGCTGAAGGTGGATGGCGCCGGCAACGCGAAGTTGAGCGGGATGCTCGCAGACGGGACGAAGATCAGCCAATCATCCCAGATTTCCGACGATGGCACCTGGCCGTTGTTTGTGCCCCTGTATAAAGGCAAAGGCCTGCTCATTGCCTGGATTTCATTCACGAATCGGACGAGCGATGATTTGCACGGCGCGGTCAATTGGATCAAGCAACCGGATTTGCTGGCGCATTATTATTCCGGAGGTTTTGCCCTGGCGGGAGATGCCATCGGCTCGGCGTACACGGCCCCCTCGGCATTGGCTCTCAACGCGGTAATTGCAAGGCTGCAATCGAGCAGCAGCGCCAATACGATGGTAACGTCCCTCAAAATTACGGCAACGACGGGAGTTTTTAAAGGCAGCCTGCTCGACAAGACGACCGGGAAATCGTCCGCTTTCCAAGGCGCGCTATTGCAGAAGCCCGAGGCCGGCTATGGATTCATTCTTGGAGTGAACCAGAGCATGCCAATTTTGCTGACTCAATAGGAGCAACTGGCCATGCGTTTGGGTTGTCACTTCCCAGTGACAAAGACCCCAGCGCTTGGCGCTCCGTTTTTATGAATTCCCGGTTAAATACGGACGCCTTCGCACTGCTTCAGTTTCTCCTGGTGTATTAAAAGGCCAAGGAAACAACAATTTTCATGTGGATTTGTAGGACGACCACCTACTTTAGAATCAGCCTGACCCCGGGTTTCAACGCGGAGGCATTACCGGCAAGCTGCTTGGGCTGTGAGAAATTGTTTTTCTTCGATACGAAAGTTTGAATGTGTGGCGGCCACGGTTGCGTGTTTGTTCGTTTGTAGCGGAGTGAAAGCCGCTTCCGACGTGACTCTCGTTTGGAGCCCGAACACCGATCCATCGGTCACGGGCTATAATGTCTACTATGGAGGAGCCAGCCAGGTTTATACCAATGTGATCGCTGCAGGCATTTCCGCCCAAGCGAATATCGGTGGGTTGGTCGAGGGAAAAACCTATTATTTTGCCGTGACTGCGTTTGATGCTTATGGCTACGAGAGCGATTACTCAGTCGAGACAGTCTATATTGTTCCTGGATTTTTGACTTTGACGGCGGGAACTAATGCAAATGATCCGCTGCATATTCGCTTTCCGGTGGCGGCATCACATTGGTACGAGCTTCAGGTTTCAGAGGATTTACGGACATGGAGCACCGCCTGGGAGGTCGTCGGCGTCTCGAATACATGGGTTCAGTTCGACGCCGTGGCGACGAACTTAAAACCGCAATTCTTTAGGGTGGTCCTTCACTAACCGTTGAAAGGCAAATATTTATGCGTTATGAAAACCGACACTATTGTTTTCGACGTTTAGTAGATTTACGGACATCGGCTGCGTACTTGCTTGCTATTCGGGCGAAAGCAAGATTTGATGAAATCCTAAGTGAAAGTTTCCACCGATCATTCAAAAAAAATTCGCATTCTACTGGTGGATGACCATCCCCTGGTGCGGCGCGCTCTTCGACAAGTTATTGAACGAGAGTCGGATATGACAGTTTGTGGCGAAGCCGAGGATCGCGATGACGCGTTGACCTTGCTGGCGGCTTCGTCACCTCATCTGGTTGTGGTGGATATATCCTTGAGAAGCTCGGATGGTCTGGAGCTGGTCAAGGATATTTGTCGAATGCATTCTGGCGTTGTAAGTTTCGTATTATCAATGCATAATGAGTCTTTTCACGCGGTTCGATCCATTCAAGCCGGGGCTAATGGCTACCTGTCCAAACAGGAAGCACCCGACGAGATGATACGGGCTTTTCGCAAGGTTTTAGGCGGCGAAATTTACTGGCCTGAAGGAGTGGTGGCCGAAACTGTCAACCATTTGACCATTAAGGGTTTTATTCAAAATGGGGAAGTCGCCAGACAGCTTTCACAGCGTGAATTGCAGGTTTTTGAGTTGATCGGTGTCGGTTCCACTCCCGCGCAAATTGCCGCAATTATGGACGTGGAAGTGACGACAGTGGACACCTATCGCACACGAATTAAGGAAAAACTTAGCTTGAAGGGCTCCACAGAACTGCGCCATGAGGCAATTCGCTGGAATATTGCCAAGAATTCGCGATAAAACGCCCGTTTCAGTATTTTCTCCTTTGAGTTTCTAATAACTGGCTGTGAGTTTGCTTATTGGGGGGATGGTATTAGCCCCGGGTCTTGTAGTGGTTTTCCACTACATGGCTTGTAGTGTCTAATGTCTACGGCAAAATCGGTAGAAGCCACAAGTTTCCCTAAGGGCGGATTCGTGGTTGAATCACGCACGCCCTTGAAGTTTAGTTAGCGTCTCCTTTTTTTGGTTGGTGAGTTTATGTCTGTTTTTGAGAACATTGTGGATGGACCACAAATTGACGGCGGTGTCGCTTTCGCGATGCAGCCCAGTATAACTGCGCCCGTAGAGGGCAGCCGGTTTGCCTGGTATTGCGCGCGAACAAAGCCCAAGCACGAACACATTGTAGCCGCTGGCTTGAAGAGAAACCTGGGGCTGGAGGTGTTTCATCCCCGATTGCGGATGGAGCGTCCGACGAAGCGCGGGGTGGTCCGCGTGGTGGAACCGCTGTTTCCCTGTTACGTGTTTGTCCGCTGCAATATCGATGATTGCCTCGACAGCGTGCGGTATGTCAACGGGGTGAGTAGTCTTGTCCATTTTGGCCAGCGTATCCCGATTGTGCCAGATCACGTGGTGGAGGAGTTGCGGCAGTGTTTTGAGTCGCAGGAGCTTATGGACGTGGAAGATCAGCTTTGCGCCGGCACCGAGGTGACGGTTGGCGAAGGAGCGTTTCACGGATTTAACGGGATTGTTTTACGCGTTTTACCCGCGAAGCAGCGGGTTCAGATATTGTTAGATTTTCTCGGCAGGACAACTTTGGCGGAAGTGGATCGGAAATCCTTGGTTGTAGAGAATCGATCCATGGCAGACATGATGCCATCACTCGCGATGGCGCGGTAATAAAGCGGTTAAGTCTCGGAAGTTGAGACCGATAAAAACAGGGTTCCCCACGGTGCAAAGGGAAGTGGTTGATTTAAGTTGGCGAAATTAGGAGTCGCCTACAAGTGCGGAGCTTTGCGGGGATTCTGGTGGAGCCGTCTCCACGTGCTGTTTTGGGCGATTTAACGCGGAAAACGTTCAGAAAATGTCGATCATTCTATTTTGCCGGCGAGCCTTTGCGTGCCTGTTGCTTTCAGGTTCGCATGTAATGAGGAGTTATATCTTTGCCGGTTACGGATTGCCTACCCCACCCGACTCGGCGCCGTTCACTTTCTTCCCCACTCGCAAACTTTCTTTTTGCCGTATCCCACGGAGATGAATCAATTTTCAACAGTCAGCAACACGAGCCGCCTGCAGGCGATTACGGAAACCGGTGGCATCCCCTGGTGGAAACGGGCGCTGGACATCACCTGCGTTGTCCTCGCCATGCCCATTCTGGTGCCAGTGGGCATTTTCATCAGTGCGATCATTAAATTTGTTTCGCCCGGTCCCATTTTCTTCCAACAGGAACGCATTGGTTATCGCGGCCGGCCTTTCATGTGTTTCAAATTCCGCACGATGCTCGTGAATGCAGATGCGGGCGTGCACAGAGGGCACTTGGAAGATTTGATGGCATCCAATCGTCCGATGTCCAAACTTGACGGTGTTGATCCCCGAGTGATTCCAGGCGGCATCTGGTTGCGCGCGCTTGGCCTGGATGAGTTGCCCCAACTCATCAACGTGGTGCGCGGAGAAATGAGCCTGGTGGGACCGCGTCCCTGCCTTTTTTACGAGTATGAAAAGTACTTGCCACGTCATCGCGGCCGTTGCGCGGCTTTACCCGGCCTCACCGGGCTCTGGCAGGTCAATGACAAGAACAACACCACTTTTGAAGAAATGATTGACCTGGACCTGCATTACGTCCGCAATCATTCCCTGGCAATGGACGTGGGCATCCTGTGCCGGACCATTCCAGCGGTGATCTGGCAGACTTATCAAGTCCGTCGGAACAAGCGGGCGGCCATCAATCGGGCCTTGGCCGCCAATAAACCGGTCACCGAACCGGTGAAAGAATCTTCCTACTCCCGAACCTCGGTCTAACAGCATCGTTATGTCTAAACCTATCAAGGTCGGCGTTGTCGGTTGCGGCTATTGGGGTCCGAACCTCATCCGCAATTTTCGCTCCCTGCAGGATTGCTCGCTCAAGGTGATGTGCGATGTCAACGAAGAGCGGCTGGCGCATCTTAAGATGCTATATCCCGAAGTGAAGGGCGAAACGGATTTCAACAACCTGGTCAACAATGCCGGGCTGGACGCCATCGTTATCGCGACGACCCTAAAATCGCACTACACAATGGCGAAAGCGAGTTTGCTGGCGGGCAAACATACGTTCATCGAAAAGCCGATGGCCGCGTCACTGGAGGAATGCCAGGAGTTGGTCGACATTGCGCAGCAAAACGGGCTCGTGCTGATGGTTGGCCACACGTTCCTTTATTCAGCCGCGGTTAAAAAAATCAAGGAGATCGTCGATTGGGGCGACCTGGGCGATATCCGCTATATTTCCGCGCGCCGGTTGAACCTTGGATTGTTTCAGCAGGAGATCAATGTCGCCTGGGACCTGGCGTCGCATGATGTTTCGATCATTCTGCACATCATGGGAGAAATGCCGACGAGCGTGAATTGCCGCGGCAGCGCGCACATCACCCCGAACGTGGAAGACGTGACTTCGATGTGCCTGACCTTTGGCAAGGACCGCTCGGCTATTGTTCACAGCAGTTGGCTCGACCCGCGCAAAGTTCGTGAGATGACGATTGTCGGCAGCAAGCGCATGATCGTTTATGACGACGTGGCGCCGCTGGAAAAGATCCGGGTTTTCGACGTTCGCGTCGAGCGCCCGCCGCATTACGACACGTTTGCGGAATTTCATTACGCGTATCATTACGGTGATGTGTATGCACCTTACATCAAACAGGAGGAGCCGCTGAAAACGGAATGCCAGCATTTTCTGGAATGCATCCGAGAAGGCAAAACGCCTTTGTCGAGCGGCACGCAGGGCCTCGAGATGGTGAGAATCCTGGAAGCGTCCTCGCTGTCGTTGAAACACCAGGGCAGCCCGATCCGCATGGATCAATTGAACGCGATGCGCCATGAATTGGCCGATAACGGCAAGAGCAACGCGAACGGTTTGGCCATTGCCCGTAGCATTACCAGGGGAATTTCGAAAGCGGCGCGACTTCCGAAGGCCAACGGTCTGGCCAAGGCGCCGCGGCTTCCGAAGATCAATGGCGGTCCCAAGAACGGCGCCAACGGACGCAACGGTAACGGGCACCTAAAAACTCCCTACCGGCCGCTGCCGAACCTCTGAGTCCGGCGGTTTGATTTTTTCGCGTTCGTATGGGTCAAGGTTCGCCATTGTATCAGCAGATTGCCCCGGACGTGAAGTTGGGCAAAGGCGTTCGCATTTTCGGTTTCACGAACCTGTATGGCTGTGAAATCGGCGATGACGTGAAAATCGGGACCTTCGTGGAGATTCAAAAAGGGGCGAAAATTGGGAATCGTTGCAAGATTTCCAGCCACACTTTTATTTGCGAAGGTGTGGAGTTGGAGGATGAAGTGTTCATCGGGCACAACGTGACGTTCATCAATGATCTTTATCCCCGCGCCACGAACGGCAACGGTACGCTGAAGGGCGATGCGGATTGGAAATGTGTTCCCACGCGGGTCAAGCGCGGCGCGTCCATCGGGTCCGGCTCGACGATTCTTTGCGGTATTACGGTTGGCGAACAAGCGTTGGTGGGCGCCGGCAGTGTGGTGACGAAAGATGTGCCGGCCTTCGCGGTGGTCGCCGGGAACCCGGCGCGGGTCATCAAGAAATTGCCGCGCGTTTAGCGGATGGGGTTTGTGGAACATGAGCGCCGTCATTCAAGCCATTTCACCGGTTGCCGGACGGACATCCGACGGGTCGTCAGCTAGGCTGTCGGTCGTTAATCCGCTGGAGCAGGCGAACTGGGACGCGCTGTTGGCAAGTCACGCTGACGCGACTTTTTTTCACGGAACGGCTTGGGCGCGGGTTCTTCGCGACACCTACGGGCATTCCCCCGTTTATTTTTGCCGGTTTTCCGGCGAACAGTTGCTGCAACTGTTGCCCGCGATGGAAGTTTCGAGCGCTTGGACAGGGTGCCGAGGGGTTTCGTTGCCATTCGCGGATTTTTGCGCGCCGCTTTCCACCAGCACGGATGATCTGAATGAGTTGTACGGCTTCGCGGTTCAGCACGGTCGCAAGCGGAACTGGCGGTACTTCGAAGCGCGCGGTCGCTTCAATCGGTGGCGCGGGGCGACGCCATCCGTCGCGTTTTTCGGACACACGATTCGCCTTGGCGGCGATTCGGGAATGTTCAAGGAAATGGACGGTGCGGTCCGTCGCGGGATTCGCAAGGCCGAGCAGGCGGGTGTGAAGGTGGAATTCGGGAACTCCGCCGAATCCATGCAAACATTTTACGCGCTGCATCGCCGCAGCCGGCGCCGGCACGGATTGCCGCCGCAACCAGTCGAATTTTTCGAGAACATTGCCCGGCACGTTTTCGAGTCGGGTCACGGTTTTGTGGCGATCGCCCGGCACGACGGACGGCCAATTGCGGCCGCGGTATTTTTCCGCGCGGGTCATTTGGGGCTCTATAAGTTCGGCGCGTCCGACTACGAGTTCCAGCACCTGCGGCCCAACAACCTGCTTATGTGGGAGGCCATAAAACATTGCGCTGCGACCGGCCTGACGGAATTGCACTTGGGGCGCACCTCTTTGTTTAACGACGGACTGCGGCATTTCAAACTGGGTTTTGGTGCGATCGAAGAAATCATCGAATACGCGAAATATGATTTTCGACGGGGTGAATTCGTTTCGGACGTGGATCGTTCGGAAGGGCCGCTCAATGTTATGTTCCGTTGTTTGCCCATGCCCTTGCTGACGCAGGCGGGCAGATTGTTGTACCCGCACCTATCCTGATTTCACACGTAAAGAAGCCATAAAAAATCCGTTCTCTTATAGTATCGCAACGAGGGTCGGTTAACACTGCATGAACGCCAAACAAACACGCTCCCAGGCTGCCCCATTTCTGACGCTGGGGGATATTTATTACATTCTTTTCCGGCACAAATGGAAAATTCTGGGGTTTTCCGCGGCGGGAATAATTGTGGCCCTGATCATGCCGTTGGTTTGGCCGAAGGTTTATGAATCCGAGGCGAAGCTGCTCATCAAGTATGTGACGGAGACGCGCCGGCCGGTCACTCCGAATGGGGACGGCTCGCTCACTCTGGACCCGGACGCGGAGGGACGCAATATCATCAATACCGAGTTGCAGATTCTGACCAGCCTGGACCTGGCCCAGGAAGTGGTAACCAATTTGGGAGCGGCCAAGATTTTGTGCCATGAAGGCAACGCGGTGCTTGCCGCCAGTTTGGTCCACCAGAACCTGCAGGTCGATGACCCCTTGAACAGCGATGTTATTCGCATCACCTTCAAACATCGTGACCCGGGCACCGCGCAATTGGTGTTGGGGCAGGTCATTAAAACATATCTTGACCGCCATAGCCGAATTCACCAACCCGGTGGGGAGGACGATATCCTGACCCAGGAAACCGACGATTTGCGGGCGCGGCTGAATGCGACCGAGGCGTCGCTGCGACAGATAAAAACGAATCTGAACATTGTTTCACTTGATGATTCCCGAAAAACGTTTGCGGATCAGATGACGAAAATCCAACAGGATATTTCTGATGCCGCCGTTGAATTGGCCGAACACCAGGCGATCATCGAGTTATTGTCCAAGCGCAACCAAGGGCCGCGATCCTCCTCCAACGAAGTGGCCCAGCAATCCTCGACCAATAATAATACCGCGCCGCAGTCCTCCACCAACGCCGTGGCGCAGCAACCCGCCACGAATGAGCTTAAGACCGCTGCCGCGGTGCCGCCGGCAACGACCACCGAATACAAACACGTTTGCGACATGCTCGACACCTTCCGAGAGAAGGAAAAGGTGCTGCTCCTGACCTACTTGCCGGAGAATTCGCTGGTCAAGGATACCCGGCAGCAAATCGCCTCGTTCGAAAAACAGAAGAAGCAAATTGAAACAGAAAACCCAAGCTTGCTGGCGGACGCCGCGGCGGTGGTGGATGCCAAACCCGGCAACACGGCGACGACGACCGCCCAAAATGACTGGTTTGCCGAAACCACGCGGATCGCCGCCTTGCAGAAGAGAATCGAGATTTTAACCAATCACCTTGGGTATATCCAGGGCCGGGTTTCGGCTTTGGATGCCAACGCCGATTCCATCACCCAGTTGGAACGCACGCGGAAACGCGAAGCGGACTACTACGACCTTTATTCGGCGAGACTCGAAAATACGCGCATCGATGTGGCGTTCGGCAAGGGATCGAATATCAATACGATTCAGACTCCTTCGGCCCCGTGGCGCGACACTTCCAAAATGAACAAAGCGGTGGCCGGCGCCGCGTTCATGGGAATCATGCTCGGCCTGGCGCTGGCGTTCGTGACTGAACTTTATATTGATCGCACCATGAAGCGCCCCGCGGATATCGAGTCACGGCTGGGTGTGCCGCTGTTTCTGTCCATCCCCTACCGAAATGGCAAGAGCGGGATGCGGCTTTTGAAGGAGCCCGCCCAAACGATGCTGGCGTTGCGCTCAGAATCAACCGGTCGCGCCGTGATTTTGAATGGCGGCAAAACCACCATTGGCCGCGATCCGGACAGTACCCTGGCGATCGACGACAATTCAATTTCACAGCATCATTGCGAGATCGTTTCGCGCAATGGCGAGGTGGTGGTGAAAGATCTCGGATCCACCAACGGCACGTTCGTCGACGGCGAACGAATCGTGGAAACCACCCTCAGGCCCAGCCAGCGACTGCGCGTCGGCGATGTGGAATTCCTGGTGCAGAACCGGGAGGCAGTCAAAGACCTGGCGCTGCCCGCCAAGGCTTCGCCGGCCACGCCGCCGTGGGACCCGCGGCATCCGCTGCGGCCTTTCTACGACACCCTGCGCGATCGGCTGATTACTTATTTCGAAGTCAAAAATCTCACGCACAATCCGAAGCTGGTCGCATTGACCGGTTGCAGCGACCGCGCGGGGGTCACCTCGACCGCTGCCGGGCTGGCGGCCGCACTCTCGGAAACCGGCGAGGGCAATGTGCTGCTGGTGGACATGAATGTGGAGCGCGGCGCCGCCCACCATTTTTACAAGGGCCATTTGTCCTGCGGAATTGACGAGGCCTTGACGAAGGACAAACGGCAGCAGGCGCGCGTCCAGGATCACCTTTATGTCGTGACCGAGTCGTCGACCGAAGACACTCTCCCGCGGGTTTTGCCGAAGCGCTTCAACAGTTTGGTCTCGAAATTGAAGGCGAGCGATTTCGATTACATCATTTTCGACATGCCGCCCATGAGCCAGATCAGCATCACCCCCAGGCTGGCGCGGTTCATGGACATGGTGATGGTGGTGGTGGAATCGGAAAAAACGGATCGTGACGTCGTACAGCGCGCCGTCAACATGCTGACTGAGGCGAAGGCGAACGTCGGCGTAGTCCTGAACAAACGGAAGCAATACGTTCCCAAACGGTTGCAGCAGGAACTTTAACGGCGCCGGATTGCTGAAAGCGCCGCGTTTTCGCGCGTTCGCGTTCCGCGGTTGAATTCAACGATCCAAGAAGATGTTTCGCAATCGAGTTTATTACGGGATCAAGCCGGCGATTCCGCGCCCGCTCCGGCTTTCGATTCGCCGATGGTTTGCGCTGCGAAAACGCGCGCGGGTCCAGGACATCTGGCCGATCGCGCCCGGGTCGCAGCAGCCGCCGCGAAACTGGACGGGCTGGCCCGGGGGAAAGAAATTTGCACTGGTTTTAACGCATGACGTCGAAAGCCAATACGGGCTGGACAAGTGCCGGCAGTTGATGCGCCTTGAGAAGAGCCTGGGATTTCACTCCTCGTTCAATTTCATTCCCCAGGGGGGTTATGAAGTTCCGGAGCAACTGAGGAAGGAATTGGTGCGCAACGGTTTTGAAGTCGGGGTCCACGATTTGCACCACGATGGGAAACTGTATCGAACGCGCGGCGAATTTTCGAAGCATGCGGCGCTCATCAACGAATACCTGCGCGAATGGGAGGCGGTCGGTTTTCGGTCGGGATTCATGTTGCACAATTTAAACTGGCTGCATGATCTGAACATCGAATACGACGCATCCACTTTCGACACCGATCCGTTCGAGCCGCAACCCGACCATCGCAACACGATTTTTCCGTTTTGGATTCCGGCGCCGAGCGACTCGGCGAATGCGCGCGGCGGCTACGTGGAGATGCCTTACACGCTGGCGCAGGATTCCACGCTGTTTCTGTTGTTCCGCGAAAAGACCCCGGAACTCTGGCTGAGAAAGCTCGATTGGATTGCGCAACATGGCGGGATGGTCCTGCTCAACACCCATCCGGATTACATTAATTTTCAGAACGGAAGTTCCGGCAACGAATATCCCGCGGCCATGTATCAGGAATTGCTCGAATACATCCGCTCGAAATACCAGGATCAGTTCTGGCATGCCTCGCCGCGCGAAGTTGCGAGCCTCGTGCGCGCCGATGTTTCGACGCCGGCCCGCTCCCCCGTCAACGCTCCCGCAGGGAGCGAGCCCGCCCGCCCCAAAGTCTGGATCGATCTCGACAATACTCCGCACGTTCCGTTTTTTGAGCCGATCATGCGGGAATTTCGCGCGCGCGGCTACGAAGTGCTCTGCACCGCTCGCGACGCGTTCCAGGTTTGCGATCTCGCCCGGCAAAGAGGCCTTGAGTTTCACCAGGTGGGGCGCCATTCCGGCAAGAACCGGATTCGCAAAGCGGTCGGCCTGTTTTACCGCGCGCTGCAATTGTTGCCCCTCGCGCTGCGCGAAAAACCGGCCCTGGCGATCTCGCACGGTTCGCGCGCGCAGATCATCGCCTGCAAACTTTTGAATATCCCGACCGTGTTGATCGAGGATTACGAACATGCGGACTACCCGATTTCCATGCGGCCGCGCTGGGAGATTGTGCCGGAGAGCATCGATGACGCGGGTCTGTGTTGCGATCCCGATCACGCGCGCCGGTATCCCGGACTCAAAGAGCACGTTTACGTGCGGAATTTTCAGCCGGATGCCGCTGTGCTTTCGCAGCTTGGCCTGAAGGATCAGCATTTGATCGTGACCGTGCGCCCGCCGGCGACGGAGGCGCACTATCACAATGAGCGCGGCGAATCCCTGTTCTTCGAGTTGATGAGTTTCCTGCTCAACGACCCGCGCGTTCGGATCGTGCTCATGCCGCGCAATGGCAGGCAGGCGGATTGGATTCGCCAGAACAAACCGGGTTGGTTTTCGAATTCCCGGGTTGTGATTCCGGCCGGGCCGATGGATGGATTGAACGTGATTTTCCATTCCGACCTGGTGGTCAGCGGCGGCGGCACGATGAACCGCGAAGCGGCGGCCCTGGGCGTGCCGGCCTACAGTATTCTGTGCGGGAAAGTCGGCGCGGTGGATCGCGCCCTGGAACGCAACGGCCAGTTGACGATGGTAACTTCGCCAAAAGATTTCATGCAGAAGATCAAGCTCGTGCGCCGTCCGCGGCCTTTGAAGGTTCCCGCGACCACGGCCGGGGCCTTTGAATCCATCATGGCGCACATCGAAGAGATCCTGTCGCTGGAGCACACGGTGAAGTCGATTCGCAGCGCCCTGCCGGCGAGTGCGCCGGGTGCCCGACACGGTGAAGCCGGAGTGGCATCCTAAGCATTTTCCCATGGTCAAATCGCTCAAAATAATCATCGTCGCCGGCGCGCGCCCGAATTTCATGAAGGTGGCGCCGCTGTTGCACCGCATTACGCGGCACAACCGGGAAGCGGCGAACGGCACGCCACAAATCATCCCGTTCCTGGTCCACACCGGGCAGCACTACGATGAAAAAATGTCATCCGTGTTTTTTGCCGAGCTGGGTATTCCCGCGCCCGACGTGAACCTCGAGGTGGGCTCCGGTTCGCACGCCGTGCAGACCGCGAACATCATGACGCGGTTTGAACCGGTGTGTGAGCGCGAAAAGCCGGATTGGATTCTGGTGGTGGGCGACGTCAATTCGACGATGGCTTGCGCATTGGTCGCGTCCAAAATGCGAATTCGCGTGGCTCACGTGGAAGCCGGCCTGCGCAGTTTCGATCGCAATATGCCGGAGGAAATCAACCGGCTGGTCACCGATTCCATCGCGGACTTGCTGCTGACCCCGTCGGAGGATGGCAACGAAAATTTGCGGCGCGAAGGCGTGCCGATATCGCGCATCAAACTCGTGGGCAACATCATGATCGATTCTTTGCTGGCCAATCTCGATAAGGTCGCGCAAAGCACAATCCTGACACGCCTCAAAGCGGAGAAACGCCGGTTTATTTACGTGACGCTTCATCGGCCGTCCAATGTGGACAATAAAGAATCGCTGGTTTCAATCATGCGCGCCTTTGCGGATATTTCGCGCAAGATGCCGGTGATTTTCCCGATGCACCCGCGCACCCGCGCGCGCCTGGCTGAGTTTGGAATTGAACCGGGGAACAGCAATATCACGATCCTCGATCCGGTCGGCTATCATGATTCGCTCGCGTTGACGCAATCGGCGCGTTGCGTGGTCACGGATTCGGGCGGCCTCCAGGAAGAGAGCACTTTTTTCAAAACGCCGTGCCTGACGCTTCGGCCGAATACCGAGCGCCCGATCACGGTGACGGAGGGGAGCAATCGCCTCATCAAAACGGGTGAATTGTTCGAACGCCTGGACGAGGTGCTCAATGGCAGCGAGACGCTCGGACGCATTCCCGAGTTCTGGGATGGACTCACCTCCGAACGCGTCCTCCATGCCTTAATCAATTACCGGGAGGCCGATGCGGCTTCGGCTAACTCGGCGACTCCGATTCGCAAAACTGCGGCCGCTCCGACGGCGCTCACGACTGCAAGTGTTGCCCATGTTTAAACCCTTCAACAAAGGAGCCTTCAGCCTATGATGCGACTACGTCATAAGCTTTTGATCCACGGATTCCGCGTGTTCGACCAGGTACTCCTGGTAGGCACCCTGGCGGTCTGGATCGCGCTGATCCCGGAGCGCGGCAGCTTCGCTTACATTCACGAATTGTTGAATGAAACCTATGGCTGGCGCGAAATCACGGGCTTGCTCATTCTCGTGATGGGTTGGGTCGTGATTTTTAATACCATCATTCACTATGATGCCAATCGGTTTACCACGCTGACCTCCTCGATTTGGGCGTTGATCAAGGCCACCACCTGCTCGGCGTTCGTCCTGTTTGTCATTGGCACCAGCTTGAGCATTTCCAAGTTGCCCCCGGAAGTGGTCCTGCTGTTCTGGGCCACGATCACGCTGACCGGCATTGCGAGCCGCATCGTGTTGCGCTGGGTTCTGACGGCGGTCCGCAAATCGGGATTCAATTGCCGCCACGTCGTGTTTGTGGGAACCGATGCGCATGCGCAGGGACTGGCCCGGGAAATTGAGGGGCATAAGGAACTCGGCTGCCGCGTGGTCGGCTTCATCGGCGACGACGAAAAAGCCGTTGGCCAGCCGGTGAGTTCCAACGCCGCGTGGTCGGTCGTCGGGAGCATCGCCAACATCAAGGAATTCCTGGAAACAAAATCGGTGGACGAAGCCATCATTTGCCTCTCGGTCAAGGAACACTTTGCTCACATCTACCGGGTGTTTGAATTGTGCCGCGAATTGGGCGTGGTCGTCCGCTTCATACCCAGCGAATCGGACCTCCAGGTCCTGAGCCGGCTGCAGATCGAATCGTTCGGGGATTTTCGCGTGGTTACATTCTTCCGTGAAAAGCTTCTCCTGCAATTGCTGGTCAAACGCATCATGGACGTGCTGATTTCGGGGATCGCTTTGATCCTGCTCGCGCCGCTCATGCTGGTGACGGCGTTGATCATTAAGTTCACAAGTCCGGGCCCGGTGTTTTTCGTGCAGGAACGAATTGGGATGAATCGCCGCAAATTCAAATTGCTCAAATTCCGTTCCATGGTCGTCGACGCGGAGGCGCGCAAGAAGGATCTGGAGGCGTTGAACGAAATGGACGGCCCTGTCTTCAAGGTTAAAAATGACCCGCGCGTGACACCCATTGGGCGGTTCATCCGGAAAACGAGCATCGATGAACTTCCGCAATTGATCAATGTGCTCAAAGGCGAGATGTCACTGGTCGGTCCGCGCCCGCCATTGCCGAGCGAAGTGGATCAATACGAGTGGCTTCATCGCCGACGTTTGTCGATCAAGCCCGGCATCACTTGTCTCTGGCAGGTGAACGGCAGGAATACCGTGACCTTTGGCCGGTGGATGGAGATGGACAAGGAATACGTTGAAAACTGGTCTATCTGGCTCGATATAAAAATTCTCGCCCGCACGTTGCCGGTGGTGCTGCTGCGCCACGGCGCCTCCTAACCGCTCGAATATTTTCCAAGGTTCAGGCTTTTCACGTTGAGGCGGCATGAGGCCGCTCTCCTCCGACGCAAACGCAAACACGCAATCAACATGACTTCTCTCACAACCCAGCCGAATGTTTCCGCCACGCGGAAAGCTGATGTCATTCAGCCCGACAGCGCGCGGCGTAGCGTGCTTATGGGCTGTCCCGTGGACCTGGTGACCAGCGCGGCGCTGCTCAACGAGTTGACGCACGCGATCGACACGCAGAGCGGCCCCAAGGTGATTCAATTTATCAACGGCAACAAAATCGCGCAGGTGCGCCATGACCGCGACATGGAGCGCATTATGTGGAAAGCGGATTACGTGCTGACCGATGGGCAACCGCTGTTGCCGATGGGCCGGTTGTTGGGTGTCCGTGTTCCTGAGCGCATCGATGGGATCGGCCTGATGGGCAAGTTGCTCCGACTGGCGAATGAGCGCCGTTACGGCGTGTTTTTGCTGGGCGCGAAGCAAACGGTGCTGGACACGTGCGTGCAGAAAATTAAGGCCAGTTACCCAAACGTTCGCATCGCCGGCTCACGCAACGGTTATTTTTCCGAGAAGGAAACGGGCGCGATCGTGGCGCAAATTCGGGCCAGCGGCGCGGACATCTTGTTCCTAGGGATGGGTTCGCCGATGAAAGAGCGGTTTGCCGAGCGTTATGCCTCCGAACTAGGTGTAACGGTCATCCAGGGCGTGGGCGGAAGTTTTGACGTGATGGCCGACCTCGTGAAACGGGCGCCGGTGTGGATGCAACGGGCCGGTTTGGAATGGCTCTTTCGCGTGATTCAGGAGCCGCGCCGGATGTTTTGGCGTTACACAACCACCAACGCAACGTGCCTGTGGGCGTTCCTCTGCGCGTTCGTGGGTTCGCGTGACCGACGGGTGAAAGCGCCGTAAATTTGATAAGGGACAACAATACCAAGAGCGCGTTCGCGTGCTTTTTCAAAACAGTTACATGAGTTCCGCCACTAAATTTTTCGACGGAGAGACCGAACAGTTCGCCGCAAATTACCAGAGGAAAGCCTCGTTCAAAGATCGCCTTCAGATTTTTGTGGAAGCGGTGAAGGAGACGACCAAGGCGCCGGCCCAGGTTCTTGATTTCGGTTGCGGGCCGGGAATCATCTCGGTGGAACTGTCCAGGCTGGGATATCATGTGTTGGGGTTGGACGGCTCGGTCGAAATGGTTCGAATGTGCCAGGCGCGCGCGGAAAAGCTGGGGCTGAAGAACATCCGATTCGATCGCCATGGCGCCGAAGGGGTGCAATTACCCGCCGAGTTCTTTGACGCGGTGGTTTGTTCCAGCGTGGTGGAGTACGTGGTGGAAGACATGGCCCTGATTTCGAAATTGATCGCGAGCCTGAAACCGGGTGGTCAATTGATCATCTCCGTGCCTAACGTCGGCAGTCTGATGGGGAAAACGGAAGACGCGGTGAGATCGTTAAAAAGGGCCACGGGAGCCGGTCGGGGACGGCATCTCAGCTATTCTCTTCGCCGTTATCATAAATCGGAATTCTGTTCTGAGTTGAACCGCATGGGATTGGCAAACATCCAGTGCAAGAGTTTTGAATTTCCGTGGTTCGGAACGGCGGGAGTCAAGCTATCGCGGTTGCCGATTTTGGGCGTGATGGTCCTGGTCCGAGGGCAGAAACGCGCGGGGTAAGTCAAAGCGGAGGCGCATCGGCGGTTCGGCGGAATTGGAAAGCCTCTTCCGGTACGGCCGAAGGAGTGTGAATTGGTTCTGCCCCCGAATGCCCGGCCGTTTGCGAATATCGAACGCATAAAGATTCATGTCGCTGCGAGTTTTATTCTGCATGCTGTTTGTGGTGGGCTTTTCATTCTATGCCTATCGCAACTGGTTTGTTTCCTTGTGCGCCACCGTTCTCTTAATGGCTTTTGTGAAGCATCCGGATATGCCGAGAACCATTTTGGGCATCCCGGGGCTGAATATGTGGAATTTCCTGATGGGAAATGTGGTACTCGCCTGGTGGACTCAGCGGCGCTACGAAGGATTGGAATTCGATTTGCCGCGTTCGGTGAAGATCGCGTTTTGGGGGTATTTCATGGTGGTCACCGTGGCCTTTCTTCGGATGTTCATCGATCCGACCCATTATGTGGCGTTCACGCGGGCGGACATATTCACCGAGTTTTTCCTAAACTCCATACGGTTCCTGATCCCGGCTTATTTATTTTATGAGGGCTGCCGCAGTCCGGAGCGGGTGAAAAGCGCCCTCGGTGTCATTGTATTGCTCTATCTCTTGCTCGCCGTCCAGGTGGTGCGTTATATGGGAGTGCACGCGGACTTTTCAGGCGGAGCGGAACTTAGCGCTCGCGCGGCGAAAATACTCCAGCGCTCGGTCGGTTATGACCGGGTGGACATGTCGATGATGCTTTCCGGGGCGAGTTGGGCCATGATCGCGTTTTCGAGCCTGATAGAAAGAAAATGGCTCAGATGGGCTGCTCGCGGAAGCGCGGCGGTCATTATGTTCGGACAAGCGCTGACCGGCGGTCGCACGGGTTACGCTACCTGGGGAGTCATTGGATTGGTCATGTGCACGATTCGCTGGCGGCGGTTGTTGCCGCTGATACCGCTGGCGGCAGGAATCGTCGTGATGCTCATGCCGGCGGTTGCGGAACGGATGCTCTCGGGTTTTGGCGGGAAGAGCGGGGGAATCGTCGTTCATAAGGACGAGGCGGAGATTACTTCCGGCCGAAATACGGTCTGGCCCTTGGTCATCGATAAAATCAAGCAGGCGCCTTTGTTTGGTTATGGCCGATTCGCGATGCAACGAACCGGGCTGACCGCCTACGTAGCCGAGGTACTGCACGATGAATTTCCTCATCCCCATGAAGCGTATCTCGAGCAATTGCTCGACAATGGCATTATCGGATTCATGTGCGTCATGCCCCTCTTCCTTACACTATTGAAGAGAAGTGCCAGCTTGTTTTTGGACCGCGACGAAACTTTATACGAAGCCTCCGGTGGCATCGCGCTAGCCCTATTGCTGGGGCTGTTCATCGCGGCTTTCGGAGCCCAAACGTTTTATCCGCGGGAAGGCGTGGTCGGCATGTGGGCGGCTGCAGGGGTAGCCTTGCGCGTTTCCGTAGATCGCGCGAAGCGTAGGGAAATCATCGAGAGTGGTGATCCCGAAGAATCGGATATTGAAACTCCCCAGTCCGAAAATTCGGATTTCGCCGATGCGGTTTTCACTTCGATGGCTTGAGCCAACGACATCCATCAATCGCATGTCCAAAGATGTCTTAACGGCTGACTTCCGCAACGAGGGTTCTCTGTCAAATCCGGCGGCGATGCGCGCTTCCGGCGCTCAATGCACGGCGACCGTCATGGCTCCCAGAACCCCTTTGAAAGTCTGCATCATCGGACTTAAATGCTATGATCATATCGCCGGAAGTCCGGTGCTCCGGTACCTTGGCGGGATTGAAACGCAATTGGCGCTGCTCGCCAAAGGACTTCAACGCGAAGGCTGCGAGGTTTCGTTGATCACGTATGACCAGGGCCAGGCGGACGAGCAGGTATTTGAGGGAGTGAAGGTTCTGAAAAGTTACAGCCCCACCGGCGGCATTAGGCGGCTCCGTTTGTTCCCGCGCCTCGCGAAACTCTGGAGCGCAATGAAGCGGGCCGATGCCGATATCTATCTGCAAATGGGCGCCGGCGACGAAACCGGCATGGTGGCGATGGGCTGCAAATTCAAATCGACGCGACGTTTTGTATTTTGTTTGGCACACGATATGGATTGCCAGGGACCGATCGGGGCCGGTCGATTCGCGGCGCAAACACTGATCTATCGTTTTGGAATACATCGCGCGAACCTGGTGATCTCCCAGACTCAAACGCAACAGAAGAATCTCAAGGCTGCGATGGGAATTCCGTCGCTGATCATCCAGATGGCGGCGACCCGCACGGAGGATTCGTGCGGCGGACCGAGTTGCGCCAATCAAATTTTGTGGGTGGGACGGATCGTGCCGGAAAAACGGCCGCATTGGGTGCTCGAAATGGCCCGTCGCTGTCCCGAAATTACGTTTCACATGGCGGGCTCCGCGAATAGCAATTCGGAATATGCCGCAAAGGTTTTGGCGGACGCGAAAAGTATTCCGAACGTGCGCATGCACGGTTCTTTGGCCCGCCCGGAACTGAACAAACTATTTCAAAGCTGCTGCCTGTTGTGTTGCACGTCCATTACCGAGGGTTTTCCCACGACATTTCTTGAGGTTTGGAGCTGTGGCATGCCCATTGTGACCACCTTTGATCCGGATGGCGTCATCGCGCGGCACGGGCTCGGGCAGGTGGCCGGTTCGGTGGACGAATTGATCGCGCAGATTCGTTCGCTGCCAAAGACCGATGCCTATGCGCAGATGTCGAGCGCGGCGCGGAAGTATTATTCAGAAAATCAGACGGTCGAAGCGGTGGCACGCCGCTTCCATCGCGCGTTCGGGGATTTGATGGCCGGCCAAAAGAACGGCTAGCCCCTCGTACAAACCACCGTTCGCGGCGTTTTTGCGGGACGCGAATGGGTCAGCTCCGATTTTGCCGGCCTTTCGGGGCGGCGTTTGCTCTCAGAAAAAGAACTATGAAACTGACGATTATTGGAACAGGATATGTAGGTCTCGTCACCGGCGCCTGCTTTGCGGAAGTGGGCCACCGGGT
>Ga0265338_10004026_pt1 | contig 20175 bp, 16 predicted proteins | sample 42126metaG_FD_193579 | JGI IMG/M metagenome (GOLD analysis project Ga0265338, IMG submission 193579) | Rhizosphere microbial communities from Carex aquatilis grown in University of Washington, Seatle, WA, United States - 4-21-26 metaG | ecosystem: Host-associated > Plants > Roots > Rhizosphere...
TTTTCCATCGTTCGTGGTGATCGGGGCGGTCCTGGCGTTGGAATTCATCGGGAACCGGCAACCGGGCTTGGGCCGCCGTTCATTCATCATGAGCTGGAAAGCCCTCCTGGTCCTGATGCTTGCCCTGACCGCGGTCTACCCCCTGGCGGGAAGTTGGCGCAAGTGCCACGACTTCCTCCCCAAGTGGCGCGAAGAGCGTATGGGGTACAAGGAATCCCCGACCCTGGACGGATTGTCGTTCATCCGGCATGGCGATCCCTATGACGCGGCGGCAATCCGTTTCCTGAATGAAAAGGTTCCCGGGCAACCTTGCCTGATCGAGACTGTCGGGATCGGGTACAACACTTGGGGTTCCCGTTTCTCGATCTTCACGGGCATCCCGGCGTTGATGGGCTGGGATGGTCACGTCGGGGAATGGGTGGGGAGCACCCAGAGCGACAACATCCGGAAGCGATATAACGCCACCGAGGAGATCTTCAACACCCCCGACCGGGAGAGGGCCCGGCAATTGTTGAGGGCCTACGGGGTCAACCTCATCGTGGTGGGGCCCTTGGAGCGCGGGATCCTGGATTCCCGCAAAGGCTACAGCCCGGCCGGGTTGGCGAAGTTCGAGGGCTGGCTTCCGGTGATCTACAAGAACCCGGGGGTCTCGATTTACTACTTCGACCCGGCCCAGAGTCCGCCGACTTCGGGAGTTTAAGCCGACTTTGTCGGTGGATTGGCCGCAAGAACCGTCGTTGGGGTGATCCCCCTGGAGGATGACGCATGGGACCGTTGCTCGCATGGTGGCTGGTGGTCTTATTGATGGGGTGGGCCGCCTTGCCCCTCACCTTCCTGACCCTCAAGCACCTCCCGGACAAGGGATACGCCTTCTCCAAGATCCTCGCCCTGATCTTCCTGGGTTATGTCGGGTGGATCTTCGGGCATTTCACCTTTGGGCCGATTATCCCGTACCTGGCATTGTTCCTGTTGCTCGTCACCGGACTCCTACTTTGGAACCGTTCGGGCCACGCCCTCCGGGATTTCCTGAAGGAACATTTCGGTTACGTCCTCGTGGTGGAGGCCCTTTTCCTGGCGGCCTTCCTGGTGGCGGGGTCCTTCAAGAACATCACGCCCGACATCACGGGAACCGAAAAGCCGATGGATTTCGCCATGATCAACGGCATCCTGAATTCGTTGAAGATGCCCCCCCAGGACCCCTGGCTCTCAGGTGGAAGCATTTCCTACTATTATTTCGGCTACTTCGTGGTGGCAAGCCTGATTAAGTTGACCGGGGTGGCCCCCTCAGTCGGTTATAACCTGGCCGTAGCCCTCATATGGGCCCTGTCGGCCGTGGCGGCCTTCGGTTTAGGTTACGCCTTGACCCGCCGGTTCAGGTACGCGGGCTTTTCCTGCGCTTCCGTGACCGTCCTGGGCAACCTGGATTACTGGCATAGGGCCTTCCAAAGTTTTAAGGTGGGGGACCTCCGGGCGCCCTATTACAACTTTACGGCGGATCCGAACGCGCTCAAGGGCCTCCCGGGTTTCTTCGGGTTCCTCTTCAATCCTTTGGCGCATTACTGGGATTATTTCCAGGCCTCCCGGATTGTCCCGGTGCCACCCTCGGACAAGTTGATCAACGAATTCCCTGCCTTCAGTTTTTTCCTGGCGGATCTCCATCCCCACGTCATGGCCATACCTTTTGTCCTCTTCGCCATGGCGATTTGTTACAACATCCTGAAAGCGCCACTCCCGGGCTTGGAGGTGTTCGGGGGACGCCGCCCTTGGCAGGTTTCCCAATGGATCCTGGTGTCAGTGGTTTTCGGTTGCCTTGGATTCCTGAACTCCTGGGATTACCCGACCCTCATGCTGCTCTTGGGGCTTTCCCTGCTCCTGCAACAGCTTTGGACCGGGGCCAAGGACCAGCCCCATTGGTTCAAGCGCCTGGCCCTGATCGGCCTTCCCCTGGTGGCCGCGACCTTTATTTTCTTTACGCCCTTCTACCTGAGGTTTCAATCCCAGGCCAAGGGCTTGGGATTGGTCCGGGACCGCACTGATCTTTACTACCTCGGGGTCCTGTTCGGGCTCTTTCTTTGGATCGCCCTACCGGTCCTAGTGGGCCGCGCCCTCGCCGCGGTCCACGAGAAGGCCGGACGAATGAAGGCCAAGAAGTCCGATGAACTCCAATGCGTGATCTGCGGACAGGAGGGTTCCGGCAAGAAATTCTGCGGGAATTGCGGTGGGGAACTGGCCCCTCCCGTGGACGTCGAGGTGACGCCCATCCCGGACGAGGGCTTTAGGAACGGCCTGAAATCCGCGGGGGCCTGGCTCAGTGATCCGGGGAATTCAGCGAGGGGTTGGACCGTGCTTTTGGGGGCTTTCCTGGTCCTGGGACTCCTGAACCTGGGCCATTTGGAGTTGTCCGTGCTCCTGGGCGGTTTGATCCTCGTCTTCCTGGCGGCACTCTCTTTCTCCTCAAAAAACGACAGTAAGGAAATGGTGTTCGCGACCCTGCTCGCGGCGATCGCGGGCCTCCTTTTGACGGGTTGCGAGGTGGGCTATATCCGCGACCATTTCGCTGGCGGGGAATTGTACCGAATGAACTCGGTGTTCAAGTTCCACTACCAGGTTTGGCTGCTTCTCTCCATCGCCTCCGCGCCTTTCCTCAAATGGCTGTTGGAGGTCCAATTCCCAGTTTGGGCGTCTTGGAAACGGATCGGATGGGCCTCCGTGGCCCTCCTGGCCCTGTTGGGGTCGTCGCTTTATCCGGTCCTCACGGTGGAGGCCCGCATGCGTTCCGCGGGCGGCACCAAAACCTTGGACGGCTTGGCGGCGTTCAAGGCCGCCGACCCGGGTGATTTCGAGGCCGCCCAGTTCATCCGGGATGAGATCAAGCCGGTGGATGGACGGATCCCCGTCATCCTGGAGTCCTGGGGCGGTTCCTACAGCCAATTCGCGCGAATCGCCACCCAAACGGGATATCCCACCGTTTTAGGGTGGGATTTTCATGAGGCCCAATGGCGCGGGAGTTGGGACCAAGCCGCGATCCGGGGTGGGTCATCCGATGATACGGTGATGCACCGACGTAACGACGTGGATACAATCTATTCCTCCACGGACCTCAACCAGGCCAAGGACCTTCTAAAGAAATACGGAGTGGATTACGTGGTGGTGGGCAACTTGGAACGGCAGGGGACTCCTCCGAACAAGGCTGCCTATCCACCCGATGGACTTGTGAAGTTCGATCAGTTGGGCCAGAAGGTGTTTGACCGGTTCGGGACCGCGATCTACAAGGTCCATCCCTGAGTAGGTTCCAAACAAAATGTCCGAGGAGCGTGAAGAAAAATGAATAATCTGTTCAAGATCACGAAAAAGGAGGGGATCCTTTCAGGGGCCCTCCTGGTGGTGGCCCTGGCGGCCGGCGTGACCCTTTTGGGTCCGAAAGGCTCCAAGGGCCCGGTCCAATTGACCTACCCGCGTGGGATCTCGGTGGACGCCGCGGGGAAATATTTCTACGTGGCCAATAGCCGCGCCCACGACATCCTCAAATATCGGACCTCGGACATCAAGCTCGAGGACGATTTCGGTGAGTTCGGCCGGGTTGAGAACGGGGACCCTAAGCGATTGGCCGCGGAGATGCTCGGCAAGTTCAACGAGCCGAACGGCGTGGCGGTGGGCCCGGACGGCCTCCTTTACGTGGTGGACACCTGGAACTCCCGGGTCCAAGTCCTGGACCCGAAAAACGGCAAGGTTAAAAAGGTCATCACCTCGGATGACGGTTTCTTCGGCCCGCGGGAGCTGGTGGTGGACAAGGATGGTTCCGTCTACGTCGCCGACACGGGACGCCACCGGGTCGTCAAGTTCGGGACCAAGGGCGAGCGGATACGGGTGTTGGGCAGTCCTAAGGGGAAAGGGGACGGCGATGGGGAATTCAACGAGCCGATCGGCTTGGCCCTGGATCCCGCGGGGAACCTTTTCGTGGCGGACCGCCTGAATTTCAGGATCCAGGTGTTCGACTCCAACGGGCATTTCTTGAGGAAGTTCAAGGTCAAGGGCTGGGAGGCCGACCAGATCGATATGGAGCCCCACCTGGCACTGGACGCGGCCCGAGGGATCCTTTACGCCTCGGACGGGCGTGGCCACCGGATCCTCCGGTACACCCTGGACGGAAAACAGGGGGATCCCATCGAAAAGGGTTCGGACGGCTTCCCCCTAAAGGCTCCGATCGGCGTGGCCGTGGATCCGACGGGCGACCTTTACGTTTCGGACGCGGGTTCCAATAAGGTGTTGCGGCTCAAGCCCTGACCCCTATGACGTGAAACAACGGTCCCGGCCGAAAACCGGGACCGTCCAGTCGACAAACCACTTTGGAGGCCGATCCGATGTCGCCCAGCCCCGTCAAGGTCAAGCTTAAGTCCGGCTCCCGGCGCAAGTTCGGCCGTAAAAAGGCAAAAGCCCGAAAACCTTTGGGACGGGGTGGGAAGATGGTCCTCCTCCTGATGGGGATCCTGGCCCTATGGGTGGCCATTTGGTGGGGCGTCCAATCCGTGAAACGGCAGATGTTGGCTGGCCGAATCCTGGAGGTCAATGTCGACGGGGAGTTCTTTGGCCCCGGTGACGACCCGGGTCGTTTTAAGGAACCTTGGGGCGTCTGCGTGGGCCCGAACGATACGCTTTACGTCTCGGACTTCGGGAATGGTCGCGTCCAGAAATTCAACCAGGACGGCCAACTTCTCCAGGTGATCGGGGCCAAGGGGAACGATAAGGACCAAAAACCCGGGACGTTCAACCAACCCACCGGTATTTACGTCGACCCCGCCGGCTTCCTGTACGTTTGCGACACGTTTTTCCACCGGATCCAGAAATTCGACGCCCAGGGTAAGTTTATCAAGACCTGGTCCCACGGTTTCTTCGGACCGAGGGGCATCACCGGCGACGCGCAAGGCCATCTTTACGTCACCGACACCGGAAACCACAAGGTCCAGGTGTTCGACCAGGATGGGAACTTCTTATCGGAATGGGGGGCCGGGGGACGTTCGGACGCGGTCGGACGCTTCGAGGAGCCCAACGGCATCGTCGCGGGGTCGGATGGGTTCGTGTACGTCGCGGACACCGAAAACAGGCGTATTGAGAAGTTCGACGGTGCCGGAAAATTCAAGGCCGCCTTTAAGGTGGAGCCCTGGCTGGGTAAATGCTGCGAGGTGCCCTATTTGGCCATCGGTCCCACGGGGTTGTACACGACGAACGCGAGCGCCAACTCAGTCCTCCGCTTGGATCCCCAAACCGGGAAATTGCTCGCCATCTACCGTAAAAAAGGTGAACTGAAGGATGGCGGGTTTTCCTACGCCGCGGGAATCGCTTTGGACTCGGGGGGGCGGGTTTGGGTGGTGGAGAAGAGTGTGGGGAAGGTCGTCCGATTCACCCCGCCGATGTTGAACGGCCGTTGAGGGCTTGAGCATGGCCGCCCGGAGGGCCCCCGAAGGCAAACGCTTTTCAACGCTGATCGTGGTCCCCACCTACAATGAGGCGGGGAACCTCGGGGCCGTTTACAGGAAGATCTTCAAGTCGGTTCCGGGCGCGGACCTCCTGGTGGTGGATGACGGGTCGCCCGATGGAACGGGCGAAATGGCGGATCGCCTGGCGAAGAAGGATCGCCGGGTCCGGGTCCTCCATCGATCGGGCAAGCAGGGTCTCGGGTCCGCGTATGTGGCCGGGATGAAATTCGCCTTGGAATCGGGGTACGACCGCGTCGTGGCGATGGACGCCGACTTGTCCCACGACCCCCGGAACATCCCCCGGATGCTGGACCTCTCCCGTTCCTATGACTTGGTCATCGGGAGCCGCTATGTTCCGGACGGGGGCATGGCGAACTGGGGCGTCTTTCGCCTGGGCATCAGCAAGTCCGCGAACCTTTTCCTGAAGGCCCTCCTTGGGGTGAACCAGCTCGATTGCACGGGAGGATTCAAGTGCTACCGCGCGGATCTTCTCAAGCGAATCCGCTTGGATCGGGTGTTTTCCCCGGGATATTCATTCCAGGTCGAAATACTTTACCGGTCCCTCCGGGCGAACGCCCGGGTCGTGGAGATCCCCATCCTCTTCGTCAACCGGCATAAGGGCGAAAGCAAATTGAATTTTCGGGAGGTCTCCGGGTTCTTTTGGACGGTCCTTCGATTAAGGGTCCAAGCCTGGCGGGACAAGGCGTTTTCCTGAGCGATGAATCAAGGGGGGGGCATGGCCAAGGGAAAGACCTTATCCATCATTGTGCCGGTTTATAATGAGGTGACCACCCTGCTTCCGTTGCTGAAAAAGGTCCAGAAGGTCAGGTTGTTGGGTCTCCGGAAGGAAATCCTGATCGTGGACGACGGATCCACCGACGGGACCGCCCAATTGCTCGCCAAGATCCGCGTACCGGGCGCGAGAGTCTTCACCCATCCTGAGAACCGCGGCAAAGGCGCGGCCCTGAGGACGGCAATCCCCCACACCACCGGCGACTACGTGATCATCCAGGATGCGGACCTGGAATACGACCCCTCGGATTACGTGACGGTCCTGAAACCGCTTTTGATGGGGGACGCCGACGTGGTTTACGGGTCCAGGTTTTTGGGCGGATCCCGCCGGGCATTCCTGTTCCTCCATTACATTGGCAACAAACTATTGACCCTGATCACCAATATTCTCTACAACACGATCCTCACCGACATGGAAACCTGTTATAAGGCCTTTCGCGGGGACCTTCTCAGGAGCATTCGGCTCCGCTCAAACCGTTTCGACTTTGAGCCGGAAGTCACGGCGAAGGTGTTGAAGCGCGGCGCGAAGCTGTATGAGGTCCCTATTTCATTTCGGGGCCGGGGTTTTGAAGAGGGGAAGAAGATCACTTGGCGGGATGGTGCGGTCGCGCTCTGGACGCTGATCCGATACCGGTTCATGGATTAATTGAAGGAAAAAAAGGGATGATCGCTTTCGCCCGTGGAACCGCAAACGAGGGGTGGGCTATGCCTCATGGGCCATGTCGGAATCCACCATGAGGTGGATGAGGCCCTTAAAATCCACCGACGGTTTCCAGCCCAAGACCGTTTGGGCCTTTGAGGCATCTGCGCGGGTCTCGGCGATGTCCAACTTCCGTAGAAGGTTTTCATCCGTGACGACGTATTTAACCCAGTCAAGCCCTGAATAGGCAAAAGCCTCCTCGACAAACTCGCGCACCGTATGGCTTTCGCCGCTCCCCACCACGTAATCCTCGGGCTTTTCCGCTTGAAGGGCCAACCACATCGCGCGGACTGTGTCGCCCGCGAAGGTCCAATCCCGCTTGGTGTCGAGGCTACCCAACACCAGCTTGTCAAGTTTCCCGGACTTGATGAGGGCCACGGCCCGGGTGATCTTACGGGTCACGAAAGCCTCCGTCCGGCGGGGGGATTCGTGGTTATAGAGGATGGCATTCACCGCGTATAGGCCGTGGTGAATCCGGTAATGGACGGTCATCCAGTGGGCGAAAGCCTTGGCGTAACCGTAGGGGCTCTGGGGCCGAAAGGGCGTGTCCTCGTTCTGGGGGCTGGTGAGGGCCTCGCCGAAAAGTTGGGCGCTGGAGGCCTGAAGAAATCGAGTTGGATGACCGGACCGGCGGATCGCCTCCAGGAGACGTACGGGACCCATGGCGTTGATCTCGGCGGTGAGTTCGGGTTCCCGCATCGAGACTTGGTCGTCCGACTGTGCCGCCAGGTTGTAGACCTCGTCCGGCAGGATTTGGGCGATCAGGCGGGTGAGCCCTTCCGAATCAGTCAGGGAACCGGTGTAGGTGTGGACGGCCGTACGTTGTTGGGGCGAGAGGGCTTCCAGCCATGTCTTGGAAGGTGTCGTTTCGGGGTGCACAAGACCATGAACTTCGTAACCCTTGGAAAGAAGAAGTTCGCCCAGGTAGCTTCCATCCTGGCCCGCGATGCCCGTCAGAAACGCTTTGGGCATGGGATTAAACCACCTGCAAGGTGGGGAGAGGTACGATAAATTTGCAGCCGGCATCTCGGAGGGACTTTTCCCGGACCATGAAGGCATCGGTGAAGTGCCAGGGCAAGATCAAGAGGTAATCCGGTTTGCGGGATCTGCATTCCTCCTCGCTGATGATGGGAATTCCGGTGCCGATGGTCTTGAGCCCCACCTTCTCGGGAGTCCGCTCGGCGATAGCCGGCAGGAGATCGGGTGTCAGGCCGTAAAATTGGAGGGTCGTATTGCCTTTGGTGCTGGCACCGTATCCCAGGACGGTCTTGCCTTGCTTTTTGAGGTCCTTCAACAGGTTAAGTGTCTTTTCCTTGTTTTCCACGCAGCGCTTGAAAAAAGCCTTATAGGGTTCGGGGGAGAGTAAGTCCAGACTCTTCTCGTATTCCAACAGGCTCTTTACCCGAAAATCGCCGATTTGTTGGGCGTGGTAGGAGAGTTTCAGGGTTCGATTCTCGGTGTGGGTGAGGTAACAGCGGAAACTGCCGGAGTTCACGTCGTTCAACTCCACGTCCACTACCCGCAAACCCTCGGAAGCCGCCAGGTTCTGAAAAACGCTGAACGAGTAGTATTCGATGTGCTCGGCCAGGATATTGTCGAAGGCGTTTTGTTCGAGCATGAGGGGCATATAGCTCATCTGCATGATCCAGAGGCCTCGAGGATCAAGCACGGCCTTGATGTCCTTGACGAATTGATGTGGGTCGGGCAGGTCGTAAAACATGGCGATGGAGGTGATGACTTTGGCCTTTTTGGGGGCATACGCCGAGTAATGTTTCTCTTCGAAGTAGTCCTCGACGATTTCATTGGCGTGTTTTGAGGAATGGGGCTTCAGGTTCTTGGCGGGGTCGATCCCGATCCGATAAAGGTTCTTTTCCCAAAAGGACAGGAGGGTCCCATCGTTGCAAGCGATGTCCAGGACTGCGTCCCCCGGCTGTACCTCCACGAATCGTTTGGCCGCCTGGGTGATGCCCTGGAGTTCCAGGACCATGGATTCATTGATCCCCGAGCGGTACCAGTACTTGCGGTACATCTTGTCCTGGGGATATAGTTCATACAATTGGACCAGGCCTGAGTTTTGCCCGATGCCGACCTTCAGGGAAGAGGTTTCGCCGTCCTTGGGGTCATTCACGAAATCTGTGACATACTGAACCCCGAAATCCATGACCTCTACTAGGGGGGATCCGTCGATACGGCAGGTATTGCGGGTCGCGTTGGACACTTTAATCTCCTTCGGCTTCCTGGGGATGCGTCTTTGGGATACGGTTTTCCGAACCCCACAAAAACTCGCTCTCAACCGACCTCGTGGTTGAAAATCGGCTAACCGATGTAACTCATGTCCCAACGAACGCGGAACCCACAGGGAATGGATACCCAAGCCTCACGGGGAGTGATAAGATGACGTCTCATTTCCTTTTAACGCACTACGGAGTCATGACATGAAGCCTCCCGACGGGTCCAGATCCCGCCGTTCAACGAATTGGATTCGCCGGAAAACCTTGGTTATTGTACCAACCTATAATGAAATTGAGAACCTGAAGACGATGTATGACCGTATTACGGCTTCAGTCAAATTCAGCGACATTCTCATCATTGACGACGGTTCCCCGGACGGGACCGGGGATCTCGCGGACCGGCTGGCCCGGAAGGACAAAAGGGTCCATGTGCTCCACCGGGCCGGGAAATTGGGCTTGGGTACCGCCGTCATCGCGGGGTTTCGATGGGCCTTAGGGGCCGGTTATGAGGTGATCGTGACGATCGACGCGGATCTTTCCCATGACCCTGTCTACATCCCCCAAATGCTCCAATTGATCGGTGAGTATGACCTGGTCATTGGAAGCCGTTATATGAAAGACGGGGGGATGGTGAATTGGAGCCTCCGCCGGTTGATGATCAGCCTCTTCGCGAACATGATGCTGAAGATGATCCTGCGGATTGACCAGAAAGATTGTTCCGGAGGCTTTAAGGCCTATACCTCCGATCTCCTGCGGAAAATCGGCCCAGAGAAAATCATCTCCCCGGGATATGTGTTCTACGTTGAAATCCTCTATCGAGCTCTCAAGGCCGGGGCGAGGGTCCGTGAGATCCCCATCATTTTCGTGAACCGCGGAAAAGGGAAGAGCAAGTTGGGGATGAATGAGGTTGTGGGATACGCCGTCAATGTTTTCCGCCTTCGGGTTTTGACTTGGCTCGGGCATATCTAAACCCCGGGTCCGCGAAGTGGTCCTGACGCCAACGACTCGATGGAATGGGATGAGGAGCTCCGTGATGAAGACGCGACAAGAATTTTTCGCCCATTACCTCAGGCACTGTACGGTCGCCCACGCGCTATGGCGGTCCTATGAGTGCGAGCGTTTCGCCCAGGAGCGGTTTCAAGGCCCCATCTTAGACCTCGGGTGCGGGGATGGTTTCTTCGCTTCGGCGGTCTTCGGCCATCTGGACGCGGGCATCGATTTGGATGGGACGGAAATCGAGCGGGCGGAGAAAAAGGGGATCTATGACGTCGTCATATGCGCCTCCGCCACCCGGATGCCGTTCAAGAGCGGTGCCTTCCGCACGGTGGTCTCCAATTGCGTCCTGGAGCATATCCCAGACATAGACGCGGTCCTGAAAGAATGCTTCCGGGTCCTGAAACCGGGAGGTATCGTGGTGACAACGGTCCCCAGTGAAATCTGGGACAGTGGATCGTATTACCTTAAGTTCTTCAGGTGGTTCGGCTTCAATGAGGCCGGCCAGTGGTACAACCGAAAACTCAACCAGGTATTCCGTCACTACCATGTGGATGAAAAGAAGGTTTGGGCAACGCGGTTCCGTAAAGCCGGCTTTAAGTTGGTTAAGGCGGAATACCTGATCCCCGAACAGGTCCATCACACCTTCGAAAGATGGTTTATCCCGGCCATCCCCGCGAAGATATGGAAGTCCCTTTTTAAGCGGTGGATCCTGATCCCCGCGTCAAGGTTTTGGGCCCCGGGTTTCTTCAATTGGTGGTTCCGGGATATGCTCAAGTTGGAGGGCGAAAAAGGGGTTTGTTATTACCTGGTTGCCCGAAAACAGAGGGCGCGTTGAGCCTCAGGTGAAGCCCGCCGGCCCGCCCATCTGGGGATTCGGCCGAACCTATACTGGAGCCGCCGGATTGAACTTGAAACCAACGAAACCCATCTCAATGACCGATCGTCTTGAACATCCGGAGCTGCTGATTTTCATCTTGGGCGGAACCTTGGCTGCGGGGCTGAATTTTTCTACGGCGCTGGTGCTGCATGGCTATTTCGGAATTTTGCCCGGGTGGGCCTTTTTCTTCTCGACCCTGCTTAATCAGGGATTCCACCTGTTTTACTACCGAATTGTCTATGTCAACCGCGAGACCCCGTTCAAGACGTCGGACGCCATCCAGCTTCCGCTTCATGTTCTGGTCGCTGTGGCTGCTGCAATTATCCTGAGCTGGACCATGACTACCTTCCAATTAGGCTTCGGAGCCTCCGTCATAACGGTTATCGCTACGCTCTCTTTTTTCAATATCCTCTTGACCCGTATGGCGACATTTGGGTCCGCAAAACTCGCCATGGTCCAATATAAGGAGGTGGGCGAAAGCTTCTACGACGACCAGACAGATATCAAAAAGGTCAGCCGTTTCCGTGCCTGGTACCACCGGTCCAGGTATGAACGCCTTAGCCGATTTGTCCAGGAACATTACCGGAAAGGACAAAAGCTTGTGGACTTGGGCTGCGGTAATTGTTGGTGGAACTCCACGGGGTTGCCGGTCACCGGCGTAGACATCAACGGTAAAATGCTTAGGTGGGCGAAGCGGAATGGCCGTCTGAGGGACTTCAAAGTGGTGGAGGATATTTCGAAGACCGGCTTGAAAACCCATGGGTATGACCTTGTGATCATGACAGAGGTTTTGGAACACCTTTTCGACCTGAAAGGCTCTTTAGCCGAGGTGGATCGGCTCCTGAAGGATAAGGGCCAATTCCTCCTGACGGTGCCCTATGATTACTTTATGGGCCCGTTTTTCGTTTTGTTCAACCTCAACTGCATTTTCCAAGGCTTCGTCCTGGGGAGCGTTTACCATCGGTACCGTTGTGGGCATATCCACCATTACGATAAAGGCCGATTAAAGATGGTCCTCGAAACAAACGGCTTCACCCTCAAACAGATATTTGTGGTCAATGGACTATTGCTTTACGCCATAGCTGAAAAAAGCGGGAAAACTCCATCCTCCCCCACATCAGTTCCTGAGGCCCTTCCTCCCAGTTTCCATTGACCCTGCGGATTACTCGGCGGCCGGGGGAGCGGAAGGTTCCTTTCGACCGGGTGCCATTGGGAGCTGAATCCGGCCTTTTCCCCCCTAACTTCGCGATGGGACCCGCTTTGTCCCAAAACCAGTGGGGGAACCAAGCGCCATGCTCCATGTCGGGTTTTACCCCCGTTTCTTCATGTTTTCGGCGCATAAATCGTCACTTTCGTGTATATTTAGCGTTCATTGGAAGGTTGAAAACCATTTCATTTCGACTTTTCCATCAGTTTTAGCTCAGTTGGGCCCCCAAGGAGGGACATCCAATGGCAAGTCGTTCCCGTAAACGCACCAAACCCAATGTTTCAGCTCCCGTGGCACCCACGGTAATTGAAACTAAAGCCAAAGGCCGCAACAAACCGGTTGGGGTGATTATCCTTTTGGTGGTTCTGATCATGGCGGTTTGGGTCGCTTCCAAGATCCAACCATCCGCCCCAAAGCAATTTAAGATGAAACAAACCTTCCATTTCTCAGGGACCGGTAATACCTCGGGCCCCATGGGAATTTGGGGTGTCGCAGCCATGGGTGCGGACGAGTTGGCACTTTCAGACCAGACCTACGGGCGAATCTTGATTTTTAACCGTGATGGGAAAATGGTGAAAACTTGGGGGAAGAAGGGCAAGGAAGGCGATTCCTTTGTGGAACCTTCGGCCATCAGGGTGGATGACACCGGGAACATTTGGGTGGTGGACCCCTGGAGGAGCATGATCCGCGGATTCACTCCCCAAGGAAAAGAGTTAACTAAGGTTCTACTCACGGATCGGTTTTATGGACCCCGAGGCATCGCTTGTGATGGGCCGAATTTTTTCATCGCGGATACTGGAAGCCATCGGATCGTGAAGGCTGACCACGCGGGTAAGGTATTGTCGACTTGGGGGGAAAGCCGAGGTTCGGACAAAATGAGCGTGGATAACCCGAGGTCCATCACACAAGTCGGCAAGGACAAGTACTATGTCGCTGATTACGAAAATCAGCGTATTCAGGTTCTTGATCCTTCCAAGGGTTTCATCCAACAAATTAAGTGTGGATGTAAGCCAAGCGATATTGCCGTCGATTCCGACGGACGCATTTACGTCGCCTGCCTGGAGGGGGGAGTTGTGAAGGCATACGCCTCCAATGGCAGGGAACTCGGTAATTTAGTGGACGCAAATGGCGTCGCGGATGGGTTTCACGGGGTAAGCGGACTGGCTATCGCAGCCGACGGGACTGTTCTGATGGGTGGTGGTGACAATGTGACCGGTTGGAAGCCGATCCCATAAGTCAAAGACGTGAAAGGGACCCAAGGTTACAGGGCTGATTGCCGGTTTTTCACCGGTGAAAAGCCCTGTGCCCCCCATAAAACTGAAGGCGTTACCTGCGGAAGCTGTCCCAGGTATCAAGCCATCAAGGGTATCCGTCTCATTTTTAAGTTGGCGGCCGCGGGTGATGTTCTGCGGTCCACCGCGATCATTCCCGCGCTTCGGCGCCGTTTTCCCCAATCCGCTCTATGGTGGATCACGGCCCCGGGTTCAAAACCACTCCTCCAAGGACATCCGGGCCTCGATTGGATATCGGACTATCTTTCGCCTATTTCGGGTATTCTTGAAAAGACCACTTTTGAAGCGGTTTATAACCTTGACATGAGTCGTGAGTCTTGCTCCATGCTGGCCCAAATTAAAAAACCCGGAAAAGTTTACGGTTTCAAGCTATCCAAGTTGGGGACCGTTGTTCCGGCAAATTCCTTGTCGCGCGGCTGGTTTAACATGGGCTTGTGGGATTCGATTAAACGCGGCAATCGGTTGACCTATCAGGAGCATCTTTTGGGGATGTCCGGGTTGGAACCGGGTGAGGATAAGCCGGAATTATATCTCAGCCAGGCTGAACTCGATTTCGGCAGAGAATTTCACCGAAATAAAAGGTTGGGCCGCTATTCGAAATTAGTGGGTTTTAATATTGGGGCAGGTGGAAGATGGCCGACTAAAAAGTGGCCCTCGGAGAATTTTATCCAGCTGGCGCGACTTATTAAAACCCGACAACCTAAAACCGGAATCCTTCTCTATGGGGGACCGGAGGAGAGCGCCGCCTTGGCGAAAATGGCGGCTCGATTGAAAGGGACGGCCGTGAACACGGGTAGTGACAACTCCCTTCGGCGGTTTGCGGCCCTGGTTGGCCTGAGCGACATCCTCGTAACAGGAGATACCCTCGCTTTACACGTCGGAGTGGCATTAGGCCTTCGAGTGGCGGCTTTGTTCGGTCCCACTTCCGATTCGGAAATTGACTTGTATGGGAATGGCGTGAAACTTACTCCTTCGACCGCATGCGTTTGTTATTACCTTGACCATTGCCGTCGCGACACCCCTTGTCTTTCACAGTTGACCGCCGAAACTGTCTATCATTCAATATTCGCGGGGTCTCCTCGTTGAAACCCAACCGATGCGTGTCCATATGAAAACGCCCAGACAGAAAAAGGGTCTAAGGAAAAAGCCCGGATTGTCCAAGATTTTGAGTTCTGCCCCGACCCTGCCGCCAAGTGTCCCCCCTTATCGTCGTTGGGTCTTGGTTTCTTTGCTGACGGTCATAAGTTCGGGTTGGTGCTTTGATCATGATCGGTTTGGTACAGGCGTTGTTCTTTTTCTATCCGGCATCGCCCTGATAGCCCGCTTACCGGTTGAAACCCGAACAGGAACAAGATGGGGCTCCTTTTGGACCTTCATCGGTTTGGCGCTCCTGGGTTGGGGCGTCCTCACCGCTCCAGGATTATCCCAAAATCTCGCTCCCGGACCCGCATGGTCGGGTCCCCACCATGCTCCCTATTATCTGGTCCTGGGGTTGTTCATGAGTTATTGGGGATTTAGGACCCTGCCTGAAAAACCCCAATCGGACTTATCCCCCTGGTTGACCCGAATTCTTTTTCTGGCAATCCTGGGTGTTTCAATCAAGTTGCGGTTTTCACATTTACAGGACCCTTATCCGATTTATTGGGATGACATGGCGGTTTCGGCGCTTGATAGCAAAAACATCGTCGATTTGAAGGAATACCACATGCTGTTCGCCTTAGGCGATCGGCAACCTTTTTACCAATACTTCATGGCATTGATTTATGTCGTTTTTCCAAAGCAAACCTCGATTTGGATCCAGAACTTCACTTGGAGTACCCTGGATATCTTTGGTGTCTGGTTGTCGTACTTAGTTGGAAAGGAATATTCAGGCCGTTTGGCAGGGTTGGCTTTGATGGCTTGGGTGGCGGCCAGCAAACCCGACTTGATCGCCTGCTTCAGCGATTTTCCGGGTGTCATGGTGGTGCCATTTACGGCGTTGGCGATCCTTTTAACCCTTCGCATGTTCCATAAACCAAACCGCGCCCATTTCATCCAATGGGGGGCAGGTGTCGCGTTCGGCGCCTATTGTTACACGGCAACAAGGCCTTATTTATGGGCCTTAGTCATTATTGGGTTAGTTTGGAGTCAATTGGATCCCAAGGAGCGAATGACGGGACGCGCTGGTCGGGTCCTCGTATATGTCACGGGAATTTATTGGACCTACCTGTTTTTTTGGAGAAACAACTATATCCCCAATGGAAGTTTATTATCGATCGGGGCCAATCCCATCCTCCTGATCAGCGTCAGCCTGCTCATTCTTTGGAGCTTTTTCGAGCTCCAAGGGCGGCTTGCCACCGGTGGCCCTGGAAAGCGGATCGTCGGTGTCACGTTGGGGATTTTTTGCGCGGTTACCCTGATGTTTCCGATCATTTCGATCAATGGATACGCTGAACACGCAAGCCACCTATCCATCTTCAAGGACATCCACGGGGGGGAGACCGGGGCCTTCCGTACCATCCGAGAACAGTTATGGAACACCCTACGCACCTTGTTTTGGTCTGGTCAGGACCGGGCGGATCTGTCCTTGGGGAACGAGGCTTTCTGGGGCTACCACTCGGTTCCATGGATCCTGTGGGGGTGGACCGCTCTCCTTGCTCGTCCCAAATGGAATGGTTTGTGGATCATTTTCTGCGGTTTAGTGGCGCTCTCACCTCACGTTTTGTCTGTGGATCCTCAATCAGCAAAGTTATTGGGGATCGTCATCCCGTCGCTTCTCTTCGGGGCCGCCGCCTTGCACATGGTTCTTGATAACCTCTGGAAATTTAAGTTGGGAAAGGTTCTGGCGGTCATGGTTTTGACGGCCACCGTGTCCCTTTGGATGCTTCAGGCAAGGGTCATGGATTACCGGTTCTTCACAAAGTTAGCCAGTAGCCGCACCAATGATGGTTTGGTTCACATGAGCCTCAGGAAGGACGCGCCCCATTACTGGTGTTTCCTCCATCCCTCTGGTGAATTCTTTTCCTTTCCAAGCCAATGCGTTTTGGAGGACGGGTTTGGATGGGATATTTACGCCTTGATGGACGGTTGCGGTGAAATAGGCCTGGACGAAACGGAACCGCCCCCAGACGTGGCGGTTTATGTTTCACCGGTCCAAAAGAAGGCGATCGATAGACTGCGACTTGAATATCCAACAGCGCGGTGGGAATTGACCCGGCAGGCTTTTCAGAACCCGAATGGACCACCGGCATTTTATCGTGTTTACATTCCCGCAGCCTCTCTGCCGGTCGTGGCCCCGGACGTTCCCGAGAGGAAATGGATCTATATCCGTCGCTATCCCGTGGGAACTTGGAGAAGGCAGGTGTTTGCTCATCGAATGGGGATGAACCGAGGCATCATTGTTTGGGAGGACCATGTCCAGGATCCGGCGGCCCCGTTTAACCCGTCCGTCGCAACGGCGCAACACACCTTGCGTCTCGACAAGGTCTGGACAGCGCCGGTGAATGGAAAATACGATTTTCAGTCAACCACGGCCAATTACTTGGATCTGGAAATCGACGGGAAGCGTTTTATCAGCATCAGGCCCCGATCTTCAGTCAAGGTGGAGGGGTCCATCGAACTGATGGCCGGGGAACATCACGTCACATTGAGGACTCTCTACCAATACGGTTTGATCACGCCTCCGGTCCAAGCGGTTTATCCCGGGGACAAAGAGCCGAGAGATTTCGGCCAGTGGTAGCCTTCCCTCACTGCCTCATTCGCACAACGGCTATTGTGCTTCCGATGGGCAATCCCGCAATGATACATGCCCAACGGCATGCATTGAATAAACCCGATAATAAAACGACTGGTAGACCGCGTGCGAATTGGTCCGCGAATGTGATCCGAATGACTTCGTTGCGTATTTCAACCACTTCAAGTCCCTGGCTATTCATCAATGATTTCAACGTCCGTGAGTTGTACTCGTAAAGGTGGTAGGGTCGGCCGGGCCCGGGCCGGTGCCAGGGTATTTTCATCAGTCCTAAAAGCCTTGATTTTCCTTTGTGGAAGGGTTTAAACGATTTTGCCGCCCCGTAGATCAGCCGAAACACCCGGGAATTCAAAAAATGGGGGCATTTGACAATCAGGTTTCCATCTCTCTTGAGAATTCGACGGATTTCTTGGAGGTATTCCGTGGGGTTTGGAAGATGCTCGAATACATCCCCCATGTAAACAGCATCAAAGGATCTGGCCGCGAATCGGCAATTTTGAAGGGATTGGTTTTTGACAAGTAAGCCACGTTTCCGCGCGGCGGCGGCGGCGGATCGCCCGATTTCAACGCCCTGAACCCGCCATCCCAGGTTCCGGACCGTTTCCAAGAAAAAACCCTCGGCACACCCGATTTCTAGGAGAGTGCCTGGTTTGGGATGATATTTTTTTAGGATTTCCAAGGCGAAGCTTTGCCGCTCAAGGATCGACTTTAGGTTTTGTGCATAGGATCCAGAAGTGACCCCGGAATCATAATCAGTCTTATAATAATCCACACTTTGGTACAACCGTGCGACAGTTCGGTCATCCAACATGGGCCAAACCTGGACATTACCGCAATTTCGACAACGTAAAAGGTCGTAGTCTTTACCCTCGAAATGGTACATTTTGGGGACGTAAGTCTCGAGGATAGTCTCGTGACATAACCCGCAGGTGGCTGGTTGAGGAAAACGCTTGGCAGGCCGCAATGAAAACTCCTGATTGATTTTGATAACATGATAAACCAAAAAAAGGGAGTTCTGTAGAAGATGAAGACATACCTAATGGTCCCAACTTACAACGAACGTGAAAATATCCTTGATTACGCGAAAGCGGTTTTGAAGTGCCTGCCCAAGGCGCGAATCCTATTCGTGGACGATAGCTCCCCCGATGGAACCGCGGAAGCAATCCAAAGGTTGAAAAAACAGGGGTTCCGAGTGGAATTGTTGCTTCGCCCTTTGGAACTCAAGGGTAGGGGGTGGGCCGGACGGGATGGTTTCGTGGAATGTCTTCGACGGGGGGCAGATGTTGTTGTGGAAATGGACGCGGACCTGTCCCATGACCCTGGACTTTTGAGGAGCCTTTTAAAGCCGATCAAGGATGGCGAAGCGGATGTGGTCTTGGGAAGCCGTTTCATTCCCGGGGGTCAAGACGAGGACCGGGCCTGGTATCGAGCTTGGATCAGCCGTTTCGCGAGGACCTATTTAAACGCCGTACTGGGCCTCAGGGTAGCGGATCCCACGACGGGTTACAGGGCCTACAGCCGAAAAGCCCTGGAAGCCATCCAACCGGCGTCTTTGAGGGCGCGAGACCCATTCTGTGTCACTGAAATCCTATATCGATGCCGTCAACGGAGCCTGCGGATCTCGGAAATCCCGATTCATTTTAAGGACCGCCAAAAGGGCCACTCCAAACTTCGCGGGGGGACTCTTTTAGCCTATTTGGGCCGTGTCCTGCTTCTTCGCCTAACCGGAAAGGCCTGATACAATACCGCCGAAATACAACACTTGAGGAGCGAGGGATCGTATGCCGCCTAAATCCAAGAAACCCACTAAACGGATTTCCAGGAATAGACCCTCCGCCAGAAAACAGGTCCCCCAGTCAATCCCTGCTACCCTAGAATCCGAGGCCGTCCCACACGAAATCAAAGGCCAAGGAACATGGGTCCACTATTTGTTGGGTTTTGCGGCACTTTTATTTGGAGTAGGGTTTTATCGCGACTCGAAAGTCCTGGCGGGTATCGGCCTTCTCGTCCTAGCCGGTTACCTCCTTCGGAAAATCTTCCGATTTGCCATCCAGGAATCCCTATCACAACCCGAACTTCCACCAGCACTTGAACCGTCTCCAACGCCATCGGAAATCGGTCAAAGAGGTAAAGCCCCAATCGTCCTAGCGCCCACCCAAGTTAAACCGGGTCGATTTCGGCTGACTCTCTGGGGATCTGTTTCTTTTGGTTTGGTGGTCCTGGGTTTGCTTTGCGGAATCCTGGGCCAATTGAACCTTGAGAATGAGGGTATTCGCGATTCCATCGGATTGGCATGGTTTTCTGCCGGTATCCTCTTGCTGATCGCCGGCCTTTGGAATTGGAAAAAGGACGGATTGGCCAAACTCAGGGTTTCCCCTTCGGTTGAGTGGACAATCTTCGGCCTGATCATGGCCCTGGCGGCTTTTCTCCGGATCTACAAACTGGACGTCCTGCCCTCGGGTGTTTTTATCGACATGGGTTTCCAGGGTTTGACGGGACTCCAGGTCGTTTATGAGCATAAATTCCCGTTTGTCTTGAATGTCGGCCCCTCTTACGCGGCCTCACCTGTCACGATCTACCTCGGGGCCCTTTGGTTCCTTTTCTTCCCCAATACCCAATTCTCCCTGAATCTCATGTATTCACTCGTCTGCTTAGCGTCCTTCCCGTTGATCTACTGGACCTTCCGGCAACTTGCGGGGCCCCGGATGGCCCTCCTGTCCCTTTATATCTTGGCCGTCATGCGCTGGAACATCAACTTTGCCCGCAACTCGTTCCCGCCCACCCTGCTTCCATTCTTCATGTTTGGGTGCCTTGGGTTTCTCCTATACGGCCTCCGCGTCAGGAAGCTTTGGCCCTTTCTTCTTTCGGCCACCTTC
>Ga0265338_10004027_pt1 | contig 20163 bp, 14 predicted proteins | sample 42126metaG_FD_193579 | JGI IMG/M metagenome (GOLD analysis project Ga0265338, IMG submission 193579) | Rhizosphere microbial communities from Carex aquatilis grown in University of Washington, Seatle, WA, United States - 4-21-26 metaG | ecosystem: Host-associated > Plants > Roots > Rhizosphere...
GGGAATGGTGTAAATTTTCCGGCCCAGAAAATCACGCGTCGCCGGCGCATTTTCCTGGGAACCGCCAAGCGCCATGAGTCGTTTCACCGCCAGGGCCGCCTGGTCGGGATGGGCCGCCGCGAAGACGAAAATGGACGGCGCCTGATTCAAGTCGGCCAGGGTCGTGCCCGTGGATTTTTTTTGGTAACTGATCCAGTCATCGCCGAGATTGCCAATCAGATTCTTGCGAATGTCAAAGTCCGGGTCCTGTTGCTGCCCGCTGGCATTGGCGATGTCGAGGAATGAATTGAGGCTGGTGAGCGCCATGGGAGAAATGTCGCCCAGCATTTTCTGGAGCGCGGCCCACGCCTGCTGGCCGTCCACGCGCCAGCGCCAGAATTTCACGGCGTCAGCGGGCACAAAGGGCGGCGGGTTCGCGTCCTTTGGGTTCGCGCTGATGATTTTGATGAGCCCCTGCCGGGTCGCCTCCGGCGCGGAAATGAAGAAGTCAGCCTGCGCCCCCTCGCGGGACTGGTGGCAGGAGAAACTGATGCTGGTCATGCCGGTCAGCCCCGACGCGCTGAGGATTTTTTTCCACGGGACGGCCGGCATGGGACTGGGGGCTTCGGGGTTCGGCTCCGCCTCGGGGAGGTGAACCAGCGCGTCAAAAAAGGTCTTCGCATTGAACCAGCCGTAATACAGCGGCGCGCCATGAAATTGCGAAAGCCGGTCCGCGGCGAAAAGCGGATTGTTGTTCAGGGACGGATTGGAACCGCCGGTCAACCGGGCCGCCACGGTGTCAATGGCCGTTGGTGAATTGCCGGCGATCAGCAGGGATTCAAACTGGCCGACCAGCAGTTTGCCGGGTGCGGCAGGCTTGTTTACCCTGCCGAGCTCCTGAACAGGCTGGCGGGTGGGGAAAATTTCGGCGAGCACTCCGGGCACATCGTTGCTGGAAAGCGTCACGACCGAAAATTGGATGCCATGCAGGGTTTCCGTCTGGAGCGGTTTGCCGGCGGCCACCCACTTTTTGCGGAGGCTGGCCAGGTTGGTGGCGAGCAAATCACTCTTGTTTTTGGTGTCGATCAACAGCAGCAGGCCGGGATTGACATCGTTGGTGCCGTTCCATCCGTTTTGCGTGATGGCCACCGCGAACTGGCCCTGCGGCAGGTCGGCAAAATCACCCAGTTTCACGCCCAGATCACGTTCCAGTGGGGCGACGAAGTCCGCCTCCCATTTCGCAATAAATTTGTCGTGAAACGGCTTCATCGCCGGGTCATTCCAAAAAAGCCACTGGGGCGATTGCCGGCTGGCGGCGCGCAGCGCCGCGCAATCCGGCGCGTCGAGCAGAAACAGGGTGTCCGCCGGCAGCAGGTTTTCAACCGGTGGAATGGTGGCTTGCGCCGTGGTTGCGGCCGCCAAAATCAGGAGCGCGGCCAGAAACAGTCTGGGAAGGTTTGGTCTCATTTACTCGGCCGGCGGATGGCCGGCGGGGCTGGGCGGTTCGAGGTAGCGATAAGGGGTGTTCGGATTGTCGGTGGAATACGCAAAGGCGTCACGGTGATCGAGAAAGTTTTTCACCAGCTCGACCGGGATGGCAAAGCCCAGTCCCTCGCCGAACATGATTTTCATGTTCGTCACGCCGATGACTTCACCGGCCATGTCAAACAGCGGGCCGCCGCTGTTGCCGGGGTTGATCTGCGCGGTCGTTTGCAGGTAAAGCTGGCCCTCCAGTTCGCGCGTTTTCGTGCTCAGAATGCCCTCGGTCACCGTGCGTTCCAGTCCCATCGGGCTGCCGATGGCGAAGACCGGGTCGCCCACGCTCAACGCATCCGAATTGCCGAGCGTGACGTATTTGAACCTGGGCGTGTTCTTGTCCTCGATTTTCAACAGGGCGAGGTCTTGAAATTTGTTGATGGCCACAATGCGCACCTTTTTATAAGTCTCGCGATTGAGCTGGCCGTCAACCTGCCGGTAAATCTCGACGGTGATTTCCGTCTCGCCCTCGATGACGTGAAAATTGGTGATCAGGTAGCCGTCCGCATTGATAAAAAATCCCGAACCCAGACCGCCGGGCGTGCGGACCTGGACCACGGCTTCGCCGATTTGTTTGACGAGGTCGCGCACATCACCCGCCGCCGCCGCATGTCCGCCGTCGTGGTAGAATTGCGCCGGCGCATTGACGTTGAGCAGCGGGGTGGCGGCGGTGGCGGTCAGCTTTGTCAGCGTGTTGCTGGCCTGGGAAATCCTGACAATGGCGCTGCGCGGCACAATCAGCACCGTGTAACCCACGTCCACCACCACGGCGTCCGGCTTTTCCATGAGGATTTTGCCGGTGACGGCGTCATTGCCCTTGAGTTGGAGTGTGTCGGCAAATGCGGCGTTCAGGCTGCAGAAAGCCAGGGCCAGCAATGCAACGTGTTTAGGCAACGACATTTTTGGACAATAATGCAACGACGGGGCTTTGACAAGCGAACGGGCCAAATTTCAGCCGAAATATGCATTGCCATCAACCGCGATTTTGCTATCCTTACGCGCTTTTCGCCGGAACCGGCCAGAGGCAAACGGCCCTGAATTTCCACCTTTGAGTGAAGGGGGAGGCCGCAACAACATCAAACTTAATCCCGTGTTCCGCGGGATGCCTTGAAATGGAGCGCTGCTGCCAGGCCAGGGTTACAACCAAAGGAAATTTGTGCTTAGCATTGGCATTAAAGAATTGTTGGAATCCGGTGTCCACTTCGGACATCAAACGCGGCGTTGGAACCCCAAGATGAAGCCGTTCATCTTCGACGCGCGCAATGGCATTCACATCATTGACCTCAGCAAGACGCTCACCCAGCTCGAGGCCGCGTGCGACTTCCTGTCCGGAACGGTTCGCAAGGGCGGGAAGGTGATTTTTGTCGGCACCAAAAAACAGGCGCAGCAATGTGTCAAGGAGATCGCGAAGGAATGCGGACAGTTTTATGTCACCGAACGCTGGCTCGGCGGCACATTGACGAATTTCAACACCATCAAACGTTCCATCGGGCGCCTCAAGGAAATCGAAAAAATGGACGCCGACGGCTCGCTGGCCAATTACGGCAAGCAGGAACAGGCCGTCATCCGCCGCGAAGCCAGCCGGTTGCACAAGTACTTTGACGGCATCCGCGCGATGGACCGGATTCCCGCGGCGATGTTCGTCGTGGACATCAAACGCGAGCACAACGCCGTCGCCGAGGCGCGCAAGCTCAAGATGCCGATCATCGCGCTGGTGGATACGAATTGCGATCCCGACCTGGTGGATTATCCCGTCGCCGCGAACGACGACGCCATCCGCTCCGTGCGCATGATTCTGGCCACCGTTGGCCAGATCATCACCCAGGGGTGCGCCGAATTTGAGGCCAAGCACGCGCGCCGGCCCGCGACGGAAGAAACCGCGCCGGGCGAAGCCCAAGCCGCCGCGGGTGTGCCCGCCGGAACCACTCCCATTGCCGTTGAAACCGCGCCACCCGTGGCCTAGCCGTTTGCCATTTTTTGGGGAGTGCCAATGACCTTTGTCTTTAACCTTTAACGAACAACGATTTTACTATGGCCGAAATCAATGCTGCTGACGTTGCCAAACTCCGGGAAATGACCGGGGCCGGCATGATGGATTGCAAACGCGCGCTCGTCGAAGCCAGGGGCGGCCTCGAGGTGGCGGTGGAAATTCTGCGAAAAAAGGGCCAGGCGACTGCCGCCGTGAAATCGGCCCGCGACGCAAAAGAGGGCGTCATTGCCCAATACATTGCACCGGGCGGACAATTGGGCGTGCTCGTGGAAGTGAACAGCGAGACGGATTTTGTGGCGCGCAACGAAACCTTCCGCGCGTTTTGCGACGAGGTGGCAAAACGTTATGCGACGGCGGCCAGCCCGAATCTTGATGCGGAACGGGAGGCGATGGTCGCCAAAATCCGCGAGAACATCAAAATCGCCCGGCACGCGAAAATGGAGGTCAAGGGCAACGGGCTGATTGCCGCCTACATTCACACCGGCGCGAAAGTCGGCGTGCTGGTGGAAGTCGGCGCGGGCAGGGCCGAAACCGCCGCCAAGGACGAATTCAAACAGCTCGTCAAGGACATCACGCTGCAAATCGCGGCGGGACATCCGCACGCCGTTTCCCGCGAACAGGTCCCGGCGGACGTCATTGCCAAGGAACGCGAAATCGCCTCGCAATCCGACCGCCTGAAGGGCAAGCCGGCGCAGGCGATGGAGAAAATCTTGCAGGGTGTTCTGGAAAAGTTTTATCAGACGTATTGCCTGGTGGATCAGGGCTTCGTGAAGCGGAATTCCGAGGTGAGCGTGAAGGAACACGTGGCGCAAATCGCCAAGCAGCTCGGCGACGAAATCACCATCCGCCGGTTCGTGCGGTTTCAAGTGGGTGAAAGTCTGGCCGGCTGAAGATTGCCAAACGAGGGGGACATCCCCGTGGGGTAGTGTCCTGATTTGCAGGCGACGAGGTGACGAGTCGTCAGGGCTGGCACTCCTTGCGTCGTGCCCTGCAACCAAATTAGAACACTCCTCCCCCGTGGCTTTGGTTTGACGATTCGTTGGCGGGCTGTTAAAAGTTCCGCGTGACGCTGCACGCATCCCAATCCAGATGACGACCGCCAAACGCCCCCATTATTCCCGCATCCTGCTCAAGCTCAGCGGCGAGGCGCTCGGCGGCAAAAGCGGCGTCGGCATTTGCCGGGAGGGCGTGCATCACATGGCGGAGCAAATCCGCGAGGTGCGCGATCTCGGCGTGCAGGTGGTGGCCGTCGTTGGTGGCGGGAACATTTTTCGCGGGCTGCCGGGCAGCGAACGCGGCATCGAGCGCGCCACGGGTGATTACATGGGGATGCTGGCGACGGTCATCAACGCGCTGGCCTTGCAGGACGCGCTGGAGAAACTCGGCGCGCCCACGCGCGTGCAGAGCGCCATTGCCATGTCGCAGGTCGCCGAGCCGTTCATCCGCCGCCGCGCGGTGCGGCACCTGGAAAAAGGCCGGGTGGTCATCTTTGGCGGCGGCACGGGCAACCCCTATTTTTCGACGGATACCGCCGCCGCGTTGCGCGCCAACGAAATCGGCGCGGAGGTGGTTTTGAAGGCGACCAAGGTGGACGGTATTTTTGACAGCGACCCCAAGAAAAATTCCAAGGCCAGACGGTTCTCACAAATCACGTACCTGGAGGCGCTGCAAAAACAGCTCAAGGTGATGGATTCGACGGCGTTCTCGCTTTGCATGGACAACAAAATGCCCATCATTGTTTTCGATTTCTCCCAGCCGCACAATCTTCGCCGCGTGGTGATGGGTGAAAAGGTGGGCACGCTGGTCACGGGGTGATCCGGCAGCCGGCCGGCCGAAGCCTGAAGGCGCGGGCATTTCCCGATTGCAATTTCCATGAAACGGGCGGATGGATGTCTTATGAGATTTGCCTCCCGGCAGGATGCGGGCCGTCAGCTGGGGCAGCACCTGCACCAACAGGGCGTGGCGGTTGATGGGGTGCTGGGGTTGCCGCGTGGCGGGGTGGTGGTCGCCGCCGAGGTGGCGCGCCGGTTGCAACGGCCGCTGGACGCGCTGGTGGTTCGCAAGATCGGACATCCGTGGCATCGCGAATTCGCCGTCGGGGCGCTGGCGGAACCGGATATTGTCATTTTTGACGAGGCGACCCTGGCGGAAGTTCCCGTGCCCCGCGGCCGGCTGGACCAGGTGGTCGCGGAGGAAATGGCCCGTTTGCGCGAGTATTGTTCGCAATTTCACCGGTCTGCTTCACTGGCGCTCCAGAACCAAAGCGTGTTGCTTGTCGACGACGGCCTGGCCACGGGCGCGACGGCCGAGGCGGCGGTGCTTTCCGCCAAACGGCAGGGGGCGCGCCGGGTAACGATGGCCGCGCCGGTGGCCTCGACGGGCGCGGTCGAACGATTGCGGCGCGTGGCGGACGAGGTGGTGATATTGTTCGTGGACCGTGCTTTTGAAGCGGTCGGCCAATATTATGATGAATTTTCCCAAACCAGCGATGAAGAGGTCATTGCCTTGTTGCACGCCGCCGCGTTGCGTCGTGAATAAGCCCGCTGCCAACGTTTTGTAAAATCCACATGCCTGAGCTTCCCGAAGTTGAAGTGCTCGCGCGCCACCTGCGTCCGTTGCTGTGCGGCAAAACCATCCGCGGCGTGAACGTAAGACGCGCGAAGGTTCTGGCGCCGACTTCTCCGCGGAAATTCCGCCAAACCCTGCTGGGCGCGAAATTCACCGGCTTGTCGCGTCGCGGCAAGTACCTGCTGTTTCAACTTGATGACAAAAACACCGGCAAACCGGTGGTGTTGCTTGGCCACCTGGGCATGACGGGACGGATGTTTCTCGCCGGCCAGCACCAGCGTCTGCCGGCCCATGCGGCGGTGGTTTTGGATTTGGGCGAAGAAAATTTTATTTACGAAGACACGCGCTATTTTGGCCGCCTGACGCTGGACGTTTCCGCGGCGGATAAATTGGGGCCGGAGCCTTTGAGCAGGGATTTTCAAACGGCGACCTTCGCGCAGGCGTTGAAACGTTCCCGGCAGGCGGTCAAAGTCAAATTGCTGGATCAAACGTTGGTGGCCGGCATCGGGAACATCTACGCCAGCGAAGCGCTGTTTCGCGCGCGGCTTTCGCCGAAGCGGGCGGCGAACCGGTTGAAGCCGGGACAAATCAAACGGCTTTGGCGTTCGATACGTGAGGTTTTGAGGGAGGCCATCCGCTGCGGGAGCACCGTGCCTTTGAATTTTGGCGCGGGCAAATCGGACGGACTGTTTTATTTTGGCCGCGCGCCGGGCGCGCCGGATTTTTACGAGGAACGATTGCTGGTTTATGGCCGGGAGGGACAGCGCTGCCCGAATTGCCGCCAGCCGATCAAACGCATGACGCAGGCGGCACGGAGCACATTTTATTGTCGGCATTGCCAGCGGGCCGGCTGAAGGTCTCTGGTGGGCAGTGTCCTAATTTGTAGGCGACGAGGTGGCGAGTCGTTTGGGCCAGCACTCCTTACGTCGTGCCCTACAACCAAACCAGGCCATTACCCTCTGGTGAATCCGTTTGACGGGATGGACGCCGATTTGTAAAGTATCCGGTCATTTACGTTCCAGAGTAGCTCAATGGTAGAGCAATCGGCTGTTAACCGATGGGTTGCAGGTTCGAGCCCTGCCTCTGGAGCCAATCCGATTTCACTTCCATGTACCGGGTTTACATCCTCCAAAATCCCAAAGGCAAATTTTACGTTGGGCAAACCGGCGATTTGAACCGCCGGCGGTTCAGTCACAAGGATGGGAACATCAGACAAATTTAATTGCAGCCATTTTTGAAGATCTTGCTGCAGTTCCTGTTCAGAGAGCGTGAAAGAGCGAGGGTGCCATTCATAAAGCAAGCGATTGACACACGTGCAATCGTTTTTCCAGGACTTGGCATAGTCACTGATTCGCTTCATGATTATTTGGCCGATTTCAAATTTAAAGCAACGTGGTTTCCAGGTAGTATCCTGGTTTGGTTGTAGGGCGCGAAGTTAGGAGTGCTGGCCCAAACGACTCGCCACCTCGTCGCCTACAAATTAGGACGCTGCCGGTTTCCGGGCTGCGTTAAATCCCTTTATCCTTCCCGTTTAGAACCTCATGCAATGTAGTCAGCATGGTTGCGGCAGTATAGGGTTTGGGGATGAAACGCAAGACGCCGGCGTTCATGGCCTTGGCCACGCCACCTTGGGAGGCCAGCCCGCTGGAGCTGACAATTTTGACATCCGGATTGATGTTTTTGAGAGCAACAATGGTGGCTGGGCCGTCCATGATCGGCATCAGCATGTCGGTGACGACCACGCTGATTTCGCGCTGTCGGGGTGCATAAAGGGAAACCGCTTCCGCGCCATCCGCAGCAAGCAGGACGCGATAACCAAATCGTTCCAATGTTTTCCGCGCGATATTTCGGATGGGCTCCTCGTCATCCACCACCAGCACCAGTTCATTGTGGCCGCGCGGCAGCCGGGTTTCCGACGTGGTGGTGTTTCCCTCGACCTTCCGGCTGATGTTGGCCGGAAAATAGACTTCGAACCGGCTGCCCTTGCCCGGCTCGCTATGGCAATGGATGAACCCACCATGGTTTTTGACGATGGCCAGGGTCGTGGACAAACCCAGGCCCGTGCCCTTGCCGGGTTCCTTGGTCGTAAAGAACGGATCGAAAATCTTGTCCTGAATCTCCTTGGGAATTCCCGTGCCGGTGTCCGTAACCGTGATGTGCACATACGGGCCGGCGTGGGCCTCCGGATTCATCCCGGCATAGGTTTCGTCGAACATCGTGTTTTCAATCTGGATGGACAACTGGCCGCCATTGGGCATGGCGTCGCGCGCATTGACACAGAGGTTTAGCAGGACCTGGTGCAGTTGTGTCGGGTCGCCGGTGATGGTCCACAGGTCGGCAGCCGTATGGCATGCAAACTCCACCGATTTGGGAAAGGTTTCGAGAACGATCTGTTTGATTTCATGGGCAATATGTTTGGGATTGATCGCAATCCGTTCGCCGGTGGCTCCGCGGCCGAACGTCAGCACTTGTTTGACAAGGCGCGCGCCGCGCTCGACGTTGGCTTCCAAGGCCTGCAGCAGTTTCTGCCCGTCTTCATCAGTCACTTTGTCCTTCAACACCTGGACCGCGACGAGCAGAGGGGTCAGGACATTATTCAGGTCGTGGGCGATGCCGCCCGCCAGCGCGCCGATTCCTTCCATGCGTTGGGAACGAAGAGACTGGATTTCGAAGTTTTTCCGTTCGGTGATGTCGGTGTTGATGATGAGCCGGGACTTCGGGCAACCCTGCTCGTCATAAATGACATTGCATCGTCCCTGAACCGTGATGGTTTTGCCGTCCTTGGTGGTTTGATGCAATTCACTGACCCATTCATCGCGTTTATTCACGGTTTTGATGGACTGCGCCAGTTGCGGCGTAATCACCCCCCGGCAAAGCAATTCAATCACCGATTTGCCGATGGCTTCGGCGGCCGTCCATCCGTAAATCCGCTCGGCGCTCTTGTTCCAGTAGATGATGCGGTCGTTCAAATCCATGACAAAAATGGCATCCTGCGCCTTGTCCAACAATGCAGCCTGTTCCTGGATATGATCCTCCGCCTTCTTGCGCCCGGTGATGTCGTTGAACAGCATTAACAGGTGGGGTTCGTCACCCCGGACGAAGGGATTGAAATTGCACACCAGCCACACTTCCTTGCCAAACGTGCTGATAAAATGGAACTCGTTCTGCTGCGGTTTTCCCGTGGTCAACGCTTCTTCCGCGAGCTTGAGCAGGCCGGAATCCCGCCAGGTTTCGTTCTGCCGGAAATCCTGCTTCAGGAGTTGTGGCACGGTGGCGTTGAGAGTCCGGGCGGCGAACTCGTTGGCCAGCACGCATTGGCCGGAGGCCTTGTAAACGATGATTCCCGTGGGGGCATCCGTGATGATTTTTTGATTGAAATCGAGCGTCTCGGCCAGTTTCTCTTCCGCCTGCTTGCGCGAAGTGATGTCGCGGGATAGACCGAAAGTTCCAATGATTTGTCCTTCCTGGTTGAGGAGCGGCATCTTGGTGGTGGAAACCCATTCTATCCGTCCGTCGGACCAGGTTTCCCTTTCCTCCTTTCCGACCATGGGTTCTCCCGTGCGGATGATGGCTTGTTCATCCTCGAAGGCCGGCTGCGCATGTTCTTTGCTGAAGAAATCGAAATCGGTCTTGCCAATCGCTTTGGCCGGATCGTTCAAACCCAAATGACTGGCCAGTGCCAGGTTGACCTGGATAAATCGGCTCTCCCTGTCTTTGAAGTAAATCCCATCCGGAATGTTGGCCATGAGCGCTCGAAGTAAATTGCGTTCTTTTTCCAGTTGCTCTTTCGCCTGCTTGCGCCCGGTGATGTCCTCATAGGTGCCCAGCACTCCAATCACCGAGCCATCCTGGTCAAGCAACGGCACTTTGCTGGTCGTCACCCATAGCTTGGTTCCGTCCAACCTGACTTCGGTTTCGTCGTAGTTAAGTTTGGGCTTGCCGGTGTCCAGCACCTGTAGGTCGTCGGCACGGTAATGGTCGGCCGCCGCCTTCCAGGACGTCTCGAAATCGCTTTTGCCGACAATTTCATCGGGGTTGCCATAACCCGCATCGAGAGCAAAGCGCTGGTTGCAACCCAGATAATTTAAGTTCCGATCCTTCCAGAAAACCCGCTGCGGAATGGCATCCAATATCAAACGGAGCATTTGGCGGGATTTGAATAATTCAACCTCCACGCACTTGCGTTGAGAAATTAGAAAAGCCATCAGCCATTGCGCACCAATACCCATCAGTCGGCTTGTGAGCGCCAAATGAGAATCAACCCCGGGCGGCGAAAGAAAGTACCCGCCCAGTGTCAACAATGAGAAAACGGCTGCGAGCGGATAGGAGAGAAACCTGCCGCCGACATAGACCGACAACAGCAGGGGAATAAAATATAAAATCCAGTCGTCAACGCCCAGCGGCGTAAACAAGTCCAAAACAAACCCTGCCGCCGCAAGCGCAGGGATTGCCGCAAAAACCGCCGTCTTTTGTTGTCTGGAAGTCATCAACGTTTCACGACACCTTTGAATTGGACATCAAATGGAGCAGTTAAAATGCCTAAAAACGCATTTTCCCACTTAAGTTGTTCAAATACAGTTTACTAACGCCTTTTATTTGTAACCTGCCTTGCTTCAATGGATAGCCGTCAGAAAGTAAGCAGGCTGGGGACGTCAAAAACCGGTAAAAACAGACCTTCAACCACAGAATCAAACACTTTATGGCTTTATGCGACAGCAGTCGGTATGATAATCTAATTATTAAGCGTAACTTACTCTCCGATGGCAACGATGGGGAATAACGTTTGGTTCACGCAGGCTATGGCACCTTGTCACGACCGAGGTTGAGTCCGGCAAAAATCGGTTTTAACGCCGCCGCCCATCTGGCATAACCGGCGGCGTTGGGATGGATTGAATCGGGGAATTCGTCCTTCGGACAATCGCCGTCTTTGTTGGCGTAAATGCTCCACGTGTCGCACCGGATGAATTGCGGATCACTCTTCACAATTTCATCCACCAACGTATTGAGTTGTTCAATCTGGCCGGCCATTTGATGTTTGCTCGGCATCACTTTGCAGACGATGACCGGCATATGGGGATTGGATTGCTTCAAGGCGGACAGGATGGCTTTGATGTTGTCCGCAATATCTTCGGGCTTGCCGCCCAACCCGATGTCGTTAATTCCAATGAGCAGCACCACCGCTGCGGGTTTCAAGGCGAGCACATCGGCGTTCAGGCGATAGAGCACGCCGCGCGTGGTGTCGTAGCCGATGCCGCGGTTGGCGACTTTGAGGTTGGGGAACGCATTCGCCAGCGAGTGCCAGCCTTGGATGATGGAATCTCCCAAAAAGACCACCGCCCCTTTGTCTTTGTCCCCCGATCGCGCCCATTCCGCATGGTGTTCCGCCCAAATTTTCGGCAGTTCAGTCGAGGTTGCCGCCGGCCCTTTGCCGGGCAAAAGCGAGGGATCCTTCGGATACTGTGATACCTCCATCGCCGCTGCGTTGGTGGCATCCTGGGCGAAGATGACGGGGCTTCCACTTCCTGCCAGCAGCAGCAGGGCAAACCGGAAAACAAAAGAGATTTGAACGTTGAAAATTTTGAAGGTGAGCTTCATGTGTGAGCAAGCCTTACAACGATGCTGAAAGCTGGTCGAGTATTATCTCTCAAAATATTTTCAGGGAGCCATCCTTTGGTAATGACGGCAAATGACAAAATGGTCATGTGCGATTCAGCCGGCGTTCATGATCGTTCGGTTTCCTGTCCGGGTCTGTTATTTCAAAATTAACGGGCATTGACTGGAATGCGCTGAAGCGCAAAAGTAACGGCGACAATTCAACCAAAACCTCAAACACACACCAATTTATGAAAAGAAATTTTTGGCCGGTTATATTCGGCATCCTGGGCCTTATGACTGCGGCAGTCGGCCGCGCCGACGGCCCCTATCATTTTATCAAGGAAATCCCCGTTGGCGGAGAGGGCGGCTGGGATGGCCTCATCGTGGATTCGGCGGCGCAACGCCTTTACGTCTCGCACGCATCCAAGGTTGTCGTGATTGATCTCGCCAAGGACCAGGTTGTCGGCGAAATCACCAATACACCCGGGGTTCATGACATTGCCGTCGCGCCGAAATTGAATCGCGGATTCGTCAGCAACGGTCGGGAAGCCAGGGCGAGCATCGTTGACCTGAAAACGTTGCAGACGCTTTTCAAGGTGGACACCGGCCCCAATCCCGACGCGATCCTTTTTGAGCCGGGTCAAAATGAAGTTTACGCGTTCAACGGGCGCGGCCAGTCCGCCACGGTGATTGCCGCCGGTACCGGCAAGGTGGTCGCCACCATTCCGCTCGGCGGCAAACCGGAATTCGCGGAGGCCGATCCCACAGCCGGTCGGGTCTTTGACAATCTCGAGGATAAAAGTGAAGTCGCCGCGATTGACACCCAAACGCACTCGGTTACGAATCGTTGGCCCATCGCGCCGGGCGAGGAAGCCTCGGGCATTGCGATTGACGTGAAAAATCACCGGCTTTTCCTCGGCTGCGGCAACAAATTGATGGTGATGATGGACAGCACGGACGGCAAGGTGCTCGCCTCGGCGCCGATCGGGCAGGGCGTGGACGGAAGCGCATTTGATCCGGGAACACAATTCGCCTTTGCCTCGTGCGGCGATGGGACCACGACAATTGCGAAGGAAGAAATGCCCGATAAACTCACCGTCGTGCAAACGTTGAAAACCGAACGTGGTGCGCGGACGATGGCGCTGGATCCGACGACGCACAGAATTTACCTGGCCACCGCCAAATTTGGCGCGCTGCCGGAATCGGCCAATGACGAACGCCGCCGCCCGCCCATGATTCCCGGCACCTTCAAGATTTTGGTTTACGGAATGGACAAATGATTCCTTGATTCCCCTTGATGCGGAGGCGGAAAATCAGGGACCGCGCCGGCGCCACGGCGCAAATACATTATTCCTTTTCCCGCCGCCCTGCCGGCTTCGTTGCGCGAAGCAATTCCGCAATCAAACCGTCCGTGGTGTGTTCCTTCGCCTCGAGCGCCGGCTCCAATTTCAAGGCGCGGATGGCCTTGCTCGTTTCCGGGCCGATGGACGCCAGTTTCATCTGCGGAAATATTTTCAACAGCTTCGGCAAATTAAACCGTGCGTGAAAATGCTCCACCGTCGAGCCGCTCGTGAACGTGATCCAATCCGCGCCGCGCTCCAGCAAATCGGTGCCCGCGCCCGAAGAATCTTCGGTCTCGGCGACGGTGCGGTAAATCGCGATGTCATCCACGATGGCACCCAGCTTTTCCAGTTCACGCGGCAGGTCGGGATTCGCTTCCCCGGCGCGCAGCAGGCAGATTTTCAGATTTTCGATGGTTTCGTTTTTGGCAAAAGCCCCGGCGATTTTTGCGCCCAGCGCCTCGTCCGGCGTCAAATCCACCTGCAAATGCAGTTCGCGCAGCTTCGCCGCCGTGGCCGGGCCGACCGCCGCAATGCGTGCGCCGCCCAAATCGCGCAAGTCCTGAAATCGTTTGAAGAAAAAGTCAAAAAACGTTGTCACGCCGTTTGCGCTCGTAAACACCAGCCAGTCGTAGGCGTTCAATCCCAGCAACAGGTCCACGACGTCCTGTTTTTCGGATGTCGGCACGGTTTTGATCACCGGAATTTCCAGCGCCTCCGCGCCAAGGTCGGCCAGCCTTTTGGGAAAGGACGGCGTGCCGCCGTCCCTGACATTTTGGGACGCCGACACGGCGTCCCTCCCAGGCGGGCGGGTGACGACAATGCGCTGGCCGAACAACGGACGCTGCTCGAACCAGTTCAGTTTTTCGCGCAGCGTGACCACGTCGCCGACTATCGTGAGCGCGGGTGGAGCAATCTTTTCCTTTGCCGCGAGCGCCGCAATCGTGGCCAGCGTGCCGGCCACCGATTTTTGTTTGCACAGCGTGCCCCACTGGACGATGGCCGCCGGCGTTTTGGCCGCCATGCCCTGCGCGATGAGCGATTTCGTCCAGTCGTCCAGATTATCCGTGCCCATGAGCACAACCTTCGTGCCGGGAATTTTGGCGATTTGTTCGTAGTGCAGGGCCGTGGCCGTCCCGCGATGCGGGACCGAATCGTTGTGGCCGGTGAAGACTGTGAAGCTGGAGCAATGTTCGCGGTGGGTGAGGGGAATGCCGGCGTAATTCGGCGCGGCCACAATGGATGAAACGCCGGGCACGACTTCAAAGGGAATTTTCGCCATGGCCAGCGCCTCAGCTTCCTCGCCGCCCCGGCCAAAAATATAAGGATCGCCGCCCTTGAGCCGGACGACGCATTTGCCTTCGCGGGCCTTGGCGATGAGCAGCGCGATAATTTCCTCCTGCGGCATCGCCATGTTTTTGCCGCGCGAAATCAGTTCGGTGGACGGCGGCGCGAGCCGGAGCAAATCCGGATTGACCAGCGCGTCATAGAGCACCACGTCGGCGCGCCGGAGCAGCTCCGCGCCGCGCAACGTGAGCAGGCCCGCGTCGCCTGGCCCGGCCCCGACGAGGTAAACTGCGCCTTTGGATTTCACCCGCACAGTTTATGCAGATGACGCATTTGGGCAATGAAAGAGGAGAAAACTGTGCAGCCGATTTTAAGTATTAGGCACCCGTTTCACTTAATGTATTCGTTTGGCTGGTTTATGGGAAAAGGTGAAAATGAAAAACACGATCAACACAAGTAACGTCGCCGACGCTGCATAGCGGCTCAACGACAAACCGCCATTGCTGATTGGCTTGTCGAGGAAGTCGCCGACGACCGCCCCCAGCGGCCGCGTAAGAATGAACGCGGCCCAAAACAGCACCGTGTGTGAAATCTTTGTCCAGTAATATGCCGCGGCAATGACTGCCAGCATGGCGCCGAACACGACGGCGCTGCCACTGTAGCCAAGGCCTGCGGAATCTGCCGTCCAATCACCGAGGGCTGTGCCGAGGGTTTGAGAAAACATGATGGTGACCCAGTAGAACAATTCCGATTTCGGCGAGCTGACCGTATCCACGGCCACCGAACCCAGCGTGCGATACCAGATGAAGAGGGACGCCATCAGCAACGTGAACAGGACCGCGGTTCCACCCGCATAGCCAATGCCAAGCGAACGGTCGGCTAAATCGGCCAGCGTGGTTCCGACCGTGGTCGTGGCGATAATGGTGGTCCAATAGAGCAGCGGATGAAATTTCCTGGCGGAAATCTGGGCGACGACTGATGCCATGAATATGACGGAAAATATGCCGGTGCCAACGAGATATCCGAGATTCATTGACATGGTAACCGCATCACCTCCGGTCTCGCCGAGTGTTGTCGCAAGAATTTTTATGATCCAGAAGATCAGCGTTACTTCCGGTACTTTGCTAAGAATGCCTTCTCTTTCTGTGTCCATTGGTTTTCCGCTACGAAGTTGAATCCATGTTGCAGCGCTAAGAGATAATCGATGGCGGGTATGGCAGCCTATCCTGTTTCATGGAACCGACCCTATTCCTGTGTTGGAGGTTTGTCCATGTCGATTTAACCCTTGAACCGCGGCCATCTCCGGTTCCTGGCAAAGGCGGCGGATGGGGTAGGTGGGCAGGGATGACCCGGCCAATGAAAGGCGGTCAAAACAAGGAAATCATTTCAAATTAAGACATTACCGGCTTTCGGGCGATTTTTGCTTGAAGGCTTTCAAAATCAGCGGTAATCTAACCTAATGAAATTCAGGAGAATTACTGCTATTTACCACGCTTTACAGTCTGACTCGGTCGTGATTTTGGCAGGCGGCCGAGGTTGACGGCACAGACGGCACAATGCTGCGCGTTTAAATCCCTAAAATGAAAATTCTTTTCCGCGACACAAATCTGTCCATTAACAAACTGATCGTGGTCTTGGCCGCCGGCGCGCTGTTGCTGAGCGGTTGCAAGAAGAGCCAGGAAAATACAGTTGCTCCCGCCAACGGCAACGGCCTGGTTAAAATTCGCGTCGGTTATATTGGTCTGACCTGCGAAGCTCCCATTTACATGGCGGTGGAAAAAGGTTTCTTCAAGGAGGAAGGACTGGACCCGGTCCTGGTCAAATGTGACTGGGCGAATTACAAGGACGTGATGGCGTTGGGGGGATTTGACATCACGCATCACCTGGTCATGTATTTTCTCAAGCCGATTGAACAGGGGCTGGACGTGAAATTCACCGGCGGCATCCACCGTGGCTGTCTGAGAGTCCAGGCCGGGGTGAACGGGAAAATTAATTCAGTCGAGGATCTTCGGGGCAAACGAATTGGTATTCCCGGCATGGGAACCCCGCCCTTCATCTTTGCCAACCGGGTCCTCACCGCTCACGGCATCGACCCGTCCAAGGAAATCACCTGGATTGTCTTTCCGGCGGGCGAACTGGGATTGGCGCTGGACAAGGGGGAGGTGGACGCGGTGGCGGATTCCGAGCCGATTGGCACCCTGCTGGTCGCCGGGGGCAAGGTTAAGAACGTCGCGGATCAGGCAAAGGACGCCCCTTACAAGGATGAATACTGCTGTGAAGTGATTGTAAATGGAAAATTCCTCGCCGCCCATCCCAAGGCTGCCGCAGCCGCGACCCGCGCTTTGCTCAAGGCCGCCAAATGGGTGCAAACCAATCCCGCTGCCGCCGCCCGGCTATCGGTTGAAAAAAAATATCTGGCCTCGAACCCGGAACTCAACACCGTTGCGATCTCGCATCTGAATTACATCCCGAGCGTTTCTCTTGCAGAGGCCTCGGTCAAATCCGCCGCGGTGGCGATGAAGAAAGCCGGCATGCTCAGTCCCACCACCGACGTGGATGAACTGGCCAAACGCGCCTTTGTGCATCTGGACGGCGTTTCGGATGAATGGATCAATTCGCTGCAGGTTGAAAAGGTGGCCGGTGGCCAGTTGCCGCCGGACGAAAACGCCCGCCTGCTCGCGGAACTGTCGCATAGTACTGCCACCGCCACCGAATACAGCGATATGTCATGCTGCAGACTGGCCAACATCAAGTAAACATCGTTCCGCATGCAGTGAAGGCACCGGTTCAAAAATCCGCTTTCAATCGTGCCCTTGCGTCAAAGGCGCGACTGCAGGCTGTTCTGGCCGTTCCGGTGGCGACCTCGGTGGCGCTGGCCGTTCACTTGTGTCTTCCGAACAACGAATTACCGCCGGAAGCCCGTTTATACTCGTTGTTCCTTGGCGGAGTTTTCGGCGCGGGCATTGCCGCCGCCGTGGTCCAGTTTTTCTGGCCGGGGCTGCGGCGGTGGATGCGGAACATGTGCCCCATCTTTGGCGCGGCAATTTTGACGTTGGGTTGCTGGGAGTTGATCACCGGGGTTCTGCGCTGGTTGCCGTTGCCGTATTTCCCCGCCCCGGCGGCGGTGCTGCAAAGCCTGGTGAGCGACCGGGCTCTTCTGTTTGACAGTACATGGCATTCCCTGCTGTTGCTGCTGTCGGGCTATGTGTTGGGCGTGATGGTTGCCTTGATCACCGGCGTGTGCATTGGCTGGTCAGCCCGCATGCGGTACTGGGGCATGCCGTTGTTGAAGGTTGTCGGCCCGATCCCCGCCACCGCCTGGATTCCGCTGGCGATGGTGGTTTCTCCGTCCACGATGTTTTCCGCCGTGGGCCTGATCGCGCTCGCGGTCTGGTTTCCGGTGTCAATGCTGACCATTTCGGGCATTGCCAACACCCGCGCTTCCTATCTGGACGTCGCCCGCACCCTGGGCGCGGGGCGGTGGTATCTGATTTTCCGCGTCGCGATTCCCGCCGCCATGCCCAGCATCTTTGTCGGGTTGTTCATGGGACTGGGGACTTCGTTCCTGACGCTGGTGGTGGCCGAGACCGTGGGTGTGAAGTCCGGCCTTGGCTGGTACGTGAGCTGGGCGCAAGGCTGGGCCGAGTACGGCAAGGTCTTCGCCGCGCTCATCATCATGGCCGCCTTCTTTTCGACCATCATGACCCTGTTGTTCAAGGTGCGCGACCGGGTGCTGGGCTGGCAGAAAGGGATGATCAAGTGGTGACGGAATCCCAGGCGGCTTCAACCGAAGGCTCCCCGCTCCGAATTGTGGATGTGCGGAAGAGCTTTCCCGCGCCCAACAATCCCACGGCCCAAACGCTGGCACTGGACGCCATCACCCTTTCCGTGGCGGCGGGGGAATTCGTTTCCATCATTGGGCCCAGCGGCTGTGGCAAGTCCACGCTGCTGCGCCTGCTTGCCGGCCTGGATGCGCCCGACTCCGGCGAGCTTTGGGTCGGCGACGATCCGATCACCGGCCCCAGCGCCGAACGTGGTCTGGTCTTTCAGGATCCCAATCTATTCCCCTGGCTCACCGTCAGCGGCAACATTCAGGCCGGTCTGGTCGCGCGCGGCCTGCTCCAAAAGAAACGACCGGAAGTGTACGAGTTCATGCACTTGGTGGGCCTGGAAGCATTTGCCAACGCCTACCCGCATCATCTTTCCGGTGGCATGGCCCAGCGGGTTGCCCTGGCCCGGGCGTTGATTAATCATCCCAAGGTGCTGCTGCTCGATGAGCCGCTGGGCGCGCTCGATGCGTTCACCCGTATGCGCATGCAGGATGAGGTGTTGCGCCTCTGGCAGGCCCGCCGCACCACCATGCTTTTGGTCACCCATGACATTGATGAAGCCATCTATATGGGAGATCGCATCGTCATCATGACGCCGCACCCCGGCCGCATCGAACGGATCATTGCCATCACCCTCGACCGGCCGCGCCAGCGAAACAGCCCGGAATTCCTTCGCCTGCGCGGTGAGATTCTGGAACTGCTCCATTTTACTGGTAATGCCACGCGCGATACCGCCAGCGTAAAATTGACGCCCAACACCCCGGGCGGAGAGGCTTCCGGGAAGGCAGCCGATAAACCGGTTGTTTCCCCGCCGCCTGAAATTTCCGCAACCGCCTCCGTTATGCCCGGGCTGGCAGATTCGCCGCCACCGGACGCCCAGGTGATTATCATCGGCGGCGGACCGGCGGGTTCAACCCTCGGGGCTTATCTGTCGCAGGCTGGCATACGCCATATCATCCTCGATCAAGCCGTGCATCCCCGCCCGCATGTCGGCGAATCGCTGGTTTGCTCGACGACCCGCATTTTTCAGGACATCCATTTTCTTTCCGTGATGGAGCGGGAACGGTTCGTGCGCAAATACGGTGCGGTGTGGACGCATTGGGGAGACGAGCGCGAGCATGTCATCCGCTTCCGCGAGATTCCCGAACTCGGTCTCACCCAGGGTTATACCTATCACGTGGATCGCAGCCGCTTTGACCAGCTCCTGTTGCGGCACGCCGCGCAGCAGGGCTCCCGGGTGCTCGAAAATGCGCGCGTCGACAGAGTCGAATTTGATGGCGCCGGGGCCGCCACCGGCGTTCGGGTGAAGCAGAACGGACAGGAACGCCTGCTGCGTTGCCGGCTGGTGGTGGATGCCTCGGGCCGCAACACGGTGCTCGGCTCACAACTGCGGCTCAAACGTCATGACGCCCTCTTTGATCAATTCGCTGTGCATAACTGGTTTGAAGGCGTGGATCGCGGCCCGGCGGAAACCGCGGATTATATTCACATCCACATCCTCTCCCTGCCGCGCGCCTGGGTGTGGTTGATTCCCATCAACCAGACGGTTACCTCGGTCGGTATTGTCACGAAAGGCTCCGATTTCACGAAAAACCATGAGTCGGCGGAAGCATTCTTCGCCCGTCACATTGCCAGCCATCCGTTGCTCGCGCGCCGGATGGCCAAGGCCCGCCCGTTGCAGGAATTCACGCGCGAGGGAAACTATAGCTATGTGATGGACCGTTTTGCCGGAGACGGCTGGCTGCTCGTGGGCGACGCCGCGCGCTTTGTGGACCCGGTCTTTTCCTCCGGCGTGAGCGTCGCGATGGAATCGGCCAAACGCGCTGCCGATGTGATTATTCGCGCGCTGAAGCGCAACGACGTGGGTGCGGGCGCCTTTGCCGAATACGAGCAGACGTTACGCGCGGGCATGGACATCTGGCGGGAATTCATCCTGCTTTATTACCAGTTGCCGCCGCTTTTCTTTGACCTGATTGCGCGGCCCGACACCCGGGGCCAGCTCACACAACTGCTGCAGGGAGACGTCTATGACCGGTCG
>Ga0265338_10004028_pt1 | contig 20162 bp, 28 predicted proteins | sample 42126metaG_FD_193579 | JGI IMG/M metagenome (GOLD analysis project Ga0265338, IMG submission 193579) | Rhizosphere microbial communities from Carex aquatilis grown in University of Washington, Seatle, WA, United States - 4-21-26 metaG | ecosystem: Host-associated > Plants > Roots > Rhizosphere...
ATGACGCGGGCGGCGATCCCGAGCGCGCCCGCGACCGCCGCCCGCGTCATCCGCCCTGCCGCGGCAGGTCTGTCATCCCCCGTCTTCCCCATCACCGTCGAAGAGTAACCGCCGAAAGGCTGCCGACAACCCGTTCGACAGCCCTCGTGGCAACCCTCAGGCCGGGCGCGAGCGCCGTGCGGCGAGCGTCAGCGCGCTGGAGCTCGGCTGCGTCCGACTCGCGCCGGTCGCGGCGCCAGCCCAACGGACCATCGGCGGGGATCCCTGTCGCGGCAGGGCTGTCAGCCTGTCGCCAGGAGATCTCCGTCGGTGAGCACGACTTTCGCGGCCTGCCGGCAGGCCCTTGGCAGGCTGCCGCGGCAGGCCTCGGCAGAGGAGACCTGTGATCCTCGCCGAGGTAGCGAACCTCACGTCGGTCGACGAAGGAGGTGATAGCGGTCGTCACTTCCTGGACGGCCGCCCGATCCACTGCGGTGACGGCCTCGAGCTCAAGCTCACGGACGGCACCTGGATGCCGGTCCGGTACGAGCTCGATTGGTACAAGAACGGCGAGCGCAAACCGCTGCTTTACTTCGCGGTGAAGGTCGCCGGGCGGAGCGCCGAGAACTGGTACCCGGACGCGTGCATCGAGATCCCTGCTTACGCGACGTTGCGATGGCCGGGGGCGGGCAAGCGATGACCGCTCTGATGCCCTGCACCTCGGCACCCCGACAAGGCGTTTGGCAGGCCAGCCGACAAGCCTCTCGACGCTCAGAACCTGTGCGGCTCAATCACAACCAACAATCGGAGAACCAGCAATGACTGATGAAGAGCTCCTCAAAGCAGGTGAACGCCTCTACAACTCGTTCGTGCAATCGCCCTTTTCGTTTCTCGAGCTCGCGGGCCTCGCCGCCGCGCGAGAGCGGAGAATGCCGTGGAGCCAGCTCGGCCCGCGTCTCAAGTTCGCGGTCCTTCGCCTGGTCGTCGGACCCGAACCCGAAGGCTCCGCCACCACGAGCAGTGATGCGCCGACGGTGTCCGCGGCGCCCGCGGCATCCGCGGCGCCAGTGGCGACAACGCCTTCGGCGCCATCCGCGAACCCTGCGCCCGCCACGACCGCCAGCCAGGATCCGACGCCCTCGAGCACGGTGGAGGCGGCGCCCACGGTCGCGAGCGGCAATGGCGCGCCGACGGCGGCGTCAACGGCGGATACCACGCAGCCTTCGGTGTCACCGGATCCCGCCGACAGCGGGAAGGAGGTCGATGACAATGGAGACGATCGTGTTTAAGCCAGATGTTCGGACGTCTCGGCTCTGTCGCACGCTCTGCGAGGAGACGGGTCTCTACGGGATGTGGAGCGATGATGGGCCGACGGCGCTCGCGGTGAGGCTTCTACAACAAAGCGGCGGGCCGTTGTCGGCCGATCAAAAGATCATGTTCCTCTGCGCGTGGGCGTTCTGGAACGGCGCCGGGAGGATCACGATGTGGGCGGCGGTGCACCGGCTCAAGGCGCAACACCTGTTCACGCTCGGGGAAGTCCTGCAGGCCCTCGCGGGCGGTAGCTATTCGACCGAAGCTTGGCTGTCGAAGCGAAACTGCTCCACCCCGCCGCGCGCTTCTCGCCGTTCGCGGAAGTAGACCCCCACACGGAGTGACGCGGCTGGTGAACGAGGAGAGATAGCTCGCCATCGGCGGAGCGACAGGCCGTCTGTGTCGTCCCGCTCCGCGAACGACGCCGACCACGAGCCGGCGCGCCAGTCTTGATCCGCCGGTCAGGGACTAGGCGTTCGCAGCGAGCGAAGTGTTCGGCGTGCGCCCAACGCTCCACACGCTCGACGTGTGTCCGCTGCTTGAAGGACCAGCCCACTCAAGGAATTCCGAGCCATGAACAACATCCAACGCGTGAGCACTCGCGCAAAAGCTCACAGACCGAAGCAACCGCAGGTTGCGACCACTGCAACTCGAATCGATTTCTTTCGGGCAAGAGCGCTGAAAGCCCGCGGCCTGTGCGGGTCACGCGCCAATCTGGGACGCGACCGCTGCAACTCGTTTGAATTCGCGTTGCGGTCCGTTTGCGCTGGCGGCAGTAACAAGAGCGTAAACAGCGACTCATTGGTGAGCGCGAACGCAAATGGGACCTGGGGAAGGTGGAAAGGGTGGAGCAATCATGGCTACGACGTTGATCAAGCCGCCGCACTCGTTCTTGGAGCCGAGGCGGCTGGGGTCGGTGATGGCGCGCGTCGGCGCGCACCAAGATCGGCACCTCCGACACAAGGCGCGCCGGCAAGCGGAGGCGAGCGCGAAGGAGTCGGTCGAGGACCGGCTCACGCACGTCGCCCTGCGCTCGGCGAGCGTCGCGGCCGGCGGGCTCATCGTGGGCCTCGCGCAGGGGCATTTCGGCACGTCCAAGATCGGGGGCCGGGTGCCTGGCGAGCTGGTGGTCGGCGTCGTGCTGCACGGGATTGCGTTCACCGAGATCGCGGATCACTTCCACCTGCGGCCGACGCTGCGCGCACTCGGCGACGGCATGTTCGCCGCCGGCGCGGCGACGGGCGGCTATGGGCTCACCGCCAAGCGCGCCGATCAGCAGCAGCCGCAGCAGCAACAACCGCAGCCGGCCGCGCCCGGCGGGCAGGCCAAGGGCCCTGGGATGACGGGCTACCCGGAGCCCGCGAGCGGCGGGGCCGCGCTGTCGGATCTGGAGCTCGCGAGGTTCGCGAACAGACGGTGAGACGAGGGGGAGGGACCGCGGCGCCGGGCACCGTCAGGCGCCTTCAACCAACGAAGAAGGAAGGCGAGTCATGCGTTACGACGACCAGCTCATGGGAGACGAGATTGTGGGGGACGAGCTCGGCGACGAGCTCCAGGGGGACGAGATCGTCGGCGACGACGGCTACATCTCGGGGGACGAGATCGTCGGCGACGACGGCTACGTCTCGGGCGACGAGATCGTCGGTGACGATCTGCTCGGCGACGAGATCGTCGGCGACGACATCATGGGCCGGCGCATCTTCCGGCGTCGCCGCCGGCGTCCGAACCGGCGCGCTCAGCTCGCGGCGGCGCGCCGCAACGCGATCCTGCAGCGCAAGCTCGCGAGCGCGAAGGTGGTGGTCAGGAAGCCGCCGCAGAAGTCGCGGGTCCAGAGCATCGGCTTCAACTCGAAGGGTATCGCGCCCGGCGACACGGTGGACATCCCGGCCCGGCCTCAGGTCAAGTTCCGGGGGACGCGCCTCTCGGTGCCGTCGAGCATCGCGTCCAGCTTCCTCATCGAGGATCTCAAGGTCGGCCGCAACTCGCAGTTCGTGGCCTCGGGCGCGCAGTCGGCCGAGACCTTCAAGGACACGGCGACCTCCGACAACATCGCCACGGACACCGCCGATCCGGGCATGGACATCGTCCTGTCGGTCACGAACACGAGCGGCACGGCGCAGGACTTCCACGCGACCCTGTTCGGGGACGCGGTGGAGTGAGGGCCGAGGAGACGTCGGGATGTGGGCGGCGGGCCCGGCGCACCCTCCGAGAGATTCCAGATCTCCGCGTGAGGGTGCGCCGGGTGGGAGGGGGATCGCGATGATGCAGCCGGTTCTGTTCAAGGTGAAGCTGTTTCGGGGGGCGGGCGACTTCGAGCGCTCGAAGCAGGCGCTCCTCTGGATGCTCGAGGCGCTCTGCCAGATCAACCAGGGGCACCTCGCGGGGTTCCCGTACCCGCCGCTCTATCAGGCCGGCGTGCGTTACCAGCGCGAGCAGGGGACCGAGGAGTGGCTCGACATCCCCAGCGTCATCGAAGCGGGCTGGGGCGACTGCGAAGATCTCGCGTGCTGGCGGGTCGCGGAGCTGCGCATGCGCGGCGTGAACGCGAGCCCCTACACCAAGTTCCGGCGCGTCGACGGCGTCTACCACTTCCACGCGCTGGTCGGGATCTACGAGGAGCGCGACGAGTCGGATCGCGAGAGCTCCGACTCGATGCCGGAGTTTCGGCTCGTCAAGATTGAGGACCCCAGCTTGCGGCTGGGCATGGGCTGGGAAGAGGAGTTCGCGCGCCAGCGCCGGCTCGGCGAAGCCGGCCTCGAGCCGCGCGAGCCGGGGAGGGCCGGGTGATGTGGGGCGTAGCTGGAGTCGCGGCGTTGCTGTTGATCCTGGTCCTCGCGTCAGGAGCTCAAGGGCGCACGAAGCCGAAGACGGCGGCGCCGTCGCTCCCGCCGGGGCCGGGCGACGGCGCCGACGTCGTCGCGCGAGCCAACCTCACGTCGGATCCGTCGAAGCTCGACGAGCACGCCGTGGAGGCTGAGCGCGCCGGCTATCCGCAGACCGCCGCCGCCATCCGCACGCGCGCCGCCCGCATCCGCGACGCCGAGCCGACGCTCGTCACGACGCCCGGCGCGCGGGACCTCAAGTCGGCGCTGGCGGAGGCCTCGGACGCGGCCTGGACGCGGTTCGTGGAGCTCATGGCCGGCAACAACGCCTCGAATACCGTCTCGCCGAACGGCGAGCTAGGGCTATTCCAATTCTCGATCAGGCGGCTCGCCGATCTCGGGTACGTCACGGCCCCGCGCAAGGACGCGAGCGGCAAGTGGATCGCCGACTGGACGCCCCCGCTCTCGCGCGAGGGCTTTCTGTCCGATTTGAAGCTGCAATACGAGGCGTTCGTGAAGGCCACGGTCGCCGACCGCGCGGCGATCCTCGCCCGGCATCCGGACGCGATCGGCCACACGCTCGCGAGCAAGACGGCGACGCTCTCGGGCTTGCTCGCCGGTGCGAGGCAGGCGGGGCTGCGAGGCCTCGCCGCCTGGCTCGCCAGCAACGCTGACCGGGCGAAGTTCCCGCGGACGACGACCGCCTACGTGCGCGCGAACGGCCTCTTCTGAAAACAAAGGAGCACCGCGATGCGATCAAAAAAGTGCACAGCGAGACCGACACCGTCGAAGGCGCCGGCGACACGGGCCTGGCGGAGGGCGGTCCTCATGAGCAACAACGCCGCGCCGCGGTTCGCGGACGAATCGATCGCTTCGGCGCAAGCAGCGGGTGTGTCAGCGCTGGAGCACGTGACGGGAGGGAGGACGCGATGAAGTTCAACGGGGATATCAAGGTGTGGGTGGACGACGAGCGAGCCTGCGCTCGCCTGACCGCGGACGGGAAGGAGGGGCCGGTCGTCGTGCAAGCGTCCGCGCCGCTCGCGATGGTGCGACGGAGGGTCAAGCAGGCATTGGAGGCACGCGGCAACGAGATCTCGGGCGATCAGCCGGGGTTCAACGCGCTCGTCGACGGCGTCGCGCGCAGCACCGCCCTTCACCGGCTGGAGCGGCTCGCGCCAGCGCTGTTCGTGCCAGGCGGCGTCGCGGCGTACCTCGCGCTACGCGAGATCCGGCGGCGCCGCCGCGCGCGCGAGCTGGCGCGCCAGCAGCGCGACGCCGCCATGAAGTCACTCGGACCCGAGGAGGACGATGACGATCGCGAGGACTTCGAGGACGACGAAGAAGACGATGACGACCAGGGCGGCGAATTCGTCGGGTGGCGTCGTCCCAAGAACCGTCGTGCAGGCGCCCACGTCGGTGCCGCCGCCAAGGACGCCGCGCTGACCGCCGCGTCGATGACCCCACAGGGGCGCGCCGGGCTCACGCTGTTCCGGCTGGCAAGGCGCAACCGGCGCGTCGGGCGCGTGGTCGCGCGCGCACAGGGCGGCGACCCGCACGCGCAGGCGCAGGTCCGGGTGATGAAGCGCCGGATCGTCGTCGCGCAGGGCAACGCGACGGCGAGCCTGCCAGGGCGCTCGCCGCTGGCGCTCCTCTCGCAGCCGGCCGCCGCGTCTGTCGCCGCGCCGTCCGCCCGCCGCAGCTTGTTCTGGCCTTGGGATCCCGAGCTGATCCGCCGGAGGGGGGCGTAACGTCGTGGCGCTTCGTCCACGACCGTCGCCAGTGCGGTCGAGCCCGTTCGACGCCTTCTTCGCGGAGCAGGCCGGCACTGACATCCCGATCGCGTTGCTGCGCGCGCTCGCCTACCACGAGAGCAGCTACAGCGCCGACGAGGTCAACCCGGCTGGCGCCTTCGGCCTCTTCCAGATCACGCGCCCCGCGCTCGACGACTACAACGCGCGCCACGGCACGAGCCACACGACCACGGAGATCGTCGACCCGGCGCTCAACACCACGATCGCGGCCGATCACATCCGGCGGATCCTGGCCCTCTACGCGCAGCACCCGTCGCTGCAACCGGACTGGCAGAGCCGTCGGTTTGTGGAGCTCCTCGCCTGGGGCTGGAACGTGGGCCACAACGGCGTCGCGCACGTCGTCGGCAAGATGGAGGCCGCAGGGTTGCCGCCGGACCGGATCACGGTCGACACGGCGAGCGAGGTGGCGGCGCACGTGAGCCGCAACCCGAACCTTTCCAGCCCCAAGCACGTCGCCTACGCCAAGGCGGTCGCGCGGACGTACTTCGGCGACTCGGTCGCTGGCGGCCCACCCGTCGCATCGGGCGCCGGAGGGCCGTCGCTCGGGGGCCTCGGCACGTTCCTGCTCGGCGTCGGGATCCTGGGGCTCGCCGTCGCTGTTACGCCGAGGGGAAGATAGCGATGGACGCCCAAAAGCAAGGTGCCGACGTCGGCGCGGTGATCGTGACCCCCGGGGAGATCCTCGCCGAGATGGACTCGGTCGACGCGGCCGTGCGCCAGCTCGACACCGAGACCGGCGCCGTGCCGGTGACGGCGGCGTTCAAGCAAGGCTGGGACGCGTTCGCCGCCGAGTGGCGGAACTTCTACGACGCGCACAAGGCGCTGTCCGAGCGGCTCTGGACCGAAATCTATCGCCAGACGCTCGCCTACCGCCGCCGGGTCGAGGAGTGGTTCGCCGCGTTCGCGCGCGAGGGATGGCAGGTCCGCGCCCTCATCGAGCCGGATCGCGCGCCCGGCTCCTCGCTCCCGCCGCCTGTTTCGCCCGCGCCGGTGCCGACCGCGGCGGGCTACTCGCTCGGCACGCTCGCCTGGATCGCCGCGGGCGCGGCGCTCTTGTCCGGTGTGCTCGTCTACTCATCCAAGGAGTGATCGTCATGGATCTCGTCAGCAATCGTCAACACGTCGCGCGCTGGTTACAGGAGCTCATGGCCGAGGAGGGCGACGAGTACACGCCCAAGATCGCGCTGCGGCACATCACGATCAATGATCGCCAGCAGGAGGTCGCTACCTTCGCTCCTCAGAAGCTCGGCGATGACGACGGGATCCTCGGCGATCTGGTCCGGCGCATCAGCGAGGCCATCGATCGAGACGCGGAGGGTCTGGGCGGTGTGCAGCGCTACCTGCTCGTCGCGACCGCCGACGATCGCGTGATCGCTCGCCTGCCCCTGCGCTGCTCGGCGCTCGGCGGCGTCGACGGCGAGAGCGAGCCGATGGAGAGCGAGCCGCCGACGAGCCGGGGCCAGGTCGCGCAGCAGATGCGCCACAACGAGGCGCTCATGCGGATGTTCGTGGTCGGCATGGGCCAGGTCGTCTCCACCATGCAGCGGACGATCGTGCGCCTCCAGCAGAGCTCCGATCTCGCCGACGACCGCAGGCTGCAAGCCGTCGAGATCGCCGAGAAGCTGCTCTCGGAGGAGAAGGACCGCGAGCTCGCGGTCGACCGCGCCAAGCACGACAGGAGCATCCAGGAGAAGGGCCTCTCCACGTTCATGACGTTCGCCTCGCTCGCGGCGGGCGCGTTCTTCAACAAGGGCGAGGGCCACTTCGTCAAGCACCTCAAGGATCTCGTCGAGACGTTCACCCCCGACCAGATCGAGCGGCTCATCGATCTCCTCAAGCCGGAGCAGGTCGCGAAGCTGCAGCAGCTCTTCAACGTAAAGATGGTCGACGATCCGACAGGCGCGAAGGTCGCCGCGGCGGCGGCCGCCGCGGCCGGTATGTCGGGGGCGCCGGGGACCGATCCGGCTTCGCCGACGAGCGACGGAGGTGGGTCGTGATCGCGCCGGAGGACCGCAATGCGCTCACCGCCGAGCTCGAGGGCTTGATCCGCCGCTACGGTCTCGTGCCGATCGTCGACGCCCTCGGTGCCCTTTGCGCGGAGCGCGCGCAGCGGATCGGCACCAGCCTGCGGGCCCAACGGGACGCCGTGGGTGGAGGGCTCGCGGGCCTCGTGCAGGGCATTCGCGCGTACATCGCGCGGGGCTCGGGCGATCGCGGGTGATCTGGAGCGGCGCGAGGGAGCGGAGCGCGAAGAGGGGAAGGGGTGGCCATGACTTTACGAGAGCTGATCAGAAAGCACCGGCTGCGGATGGAGTCCGAATTGACGGACCGGAACCCGCACATGGAAGACGACGAGTGGGCCCGGCGGGCGACGCACTGGAAGTGCGTCATCAAGCGCGGGCGCACGAAGATGACCGTCTTCTTCTCTCAAGGCCCGGCGATCGTTCACGAGCCGAGCATCGAGGAGGTGCTCGACTCGCTCGCCTCGGACGCGGCAGGTTACCTCAACGCGCGCGGCTTCGAGGACTGGGCGTCCGAGTACGGCTACGACCCCGACTCGCGCCGAGCGGAAGCGATCTGGAAGGCCGTCGGCAAGCAGGTCGCCGATCTGCAGCGATTGCTCGGGGAGAGCGTGCTCGCGGAGCTCGCATTCAAGACGGAACGGCTGTGAGGGAACAGGGAGGGACGACGTCATGACCAATCACATCGCGATATCGGCATTCGATCTGGCGGCGCCGCTGCTAGTGGCCGCGCTCACCTGGACGGCGACTCGCCTATCCAAGCTGATCTCGACGCGCATCCGCAACGAGCGCGTCCGGGCGGCGCTCCTGCGCCTCGACGACGTCGTGATCGCCGTGGTCAAGGAAACCCTCCAGGTCACGGTCAGGGCGATCCGGGCAACCTCCGCCAACGGCAAGTTGCCGCCAGGAACGGGCGACGTCATCAAGCGCGCCGCCATCGCCGCCATCAAGGCGCACCTGGGACCGCTCGCGCTGGCCGAGCTCGCCGCGGCGCTGAATCTGTCTCCGGAGGCGCTCGAGCACCTGCTGTCGACGAAGGTCGAAGCCGCCGTCTACACGGTCAAGCAGCAGTCGTCGACCAACGGCGTCCACGAGCCCGGCGAGCTCGTGCCAGCCGGCAAGTGAATGACGGGGACGAAGGAGGCGATCATGATGAAGAGCGAAACCCACCGCGACGTCGAGTTCATCGTCAGCGCGGGCGACATCGAGCAGACCTTCCGTACCTTCGACAAGGCGCTCTTGCACGCCTTCTCCGTGGCGCTGTCGGAGGGCGAAGCCAAGCTCGACGTCCTCGTCTACAGCGAGGAGGGCGCAGCGTGGTTCGACGGCGACGCCGGCGTCGAGCGCTACGAGGCCGATCCCGAAGCCTCGGTGTTCCAGCGCTTCAAGATCGCTGTCGCCGATCTCGGACAGGTGGCGTGAGGACAGCCATGAGCGGACTGCTCGACACCTCGCAGAACAAGATCGGCGCGCGCGAGACGCTCTTGCCGAGCGCGTCCGGCCCGGGGCCGGAGAAGACGATCTTGCAGCTGCGCGGCCGGCACGAGCACGCCCAGAACCTCAGCATCGTCGTCGCGCCCGTCATCGGCGACTTCACGCGCGGAAAGGCAATTCATCCCTGCGTGGCGCTGCTGACCTGGGGCGCGGGCGGCGCGAGCACCCGCGCCGAAGTTGACATCGGCCGCGGCACGCAGCTCCAACTCGCCGCCTCGTTCGTGTCGATCTCCGGGCGCAACGACGCCGCCGTCGACGACGGTACCGGCAATGCAATCGACTCCGGCGCTGGCCCTCAAGATGTCGTCGCCATCATCTCCGGTGTCGGGTCCCGGTCTGCGTTCGGGCGCGTCACTCGCACGTTCTACTTTGGCCCGATCGCGCCGGGGATCTCTCGGCTGGTCCCCGTCGCGCCGTTCGCGAAGACCTTCCTGATCACGCGCACGCCCCCGGCCACCGCCATCACGGTCGATGTCGCCGACGGCATCATCCGGACCATCGAGGATGCCACCGGCGTCGTCATCCTCACTCCCGCCACCCAGCGGGATGAGTACACGTTCGCCTCCGGCGTTGCCGCGGCCCGGATCGATCTCTACGCCCAGGCCGGCGCCGTGCGGATCGCCAACACGGGCACCGCGAGGATCGCGGCGCTACAGATCGCCTTCGAGCTCTCTTTCTGACACCAGCGAGGAAAACACCGCCATGAACTCATTCATCCAGCTCGACGTTCCCGCGAACGATGCGGCCGGCGCGCCGACCGTCACCACGCTCACCGGCTCGCCTAAAGCATTCGCCTTCGCCAGCGACGCCGTGCCCACCGGCCGCTACGTCATCGAGGGCAGCAACGACGGCGGCCTCACCTGGGACATCCTCGTCGGCCTCGACGGCACCCAGGTGCTCTTCTCGTCGAGCAACACCGCCACCAAGACCGTCGCGGCGATCGTGGATCGCGTGCGCGTTCGATCGGTTGGGAACGGCGCGGTCGCGGTGCCGCCCTCCATCGCGATGGCCGCGCCGCCCGCGCTCGCCCCCAGCACGTTCGGGACGCTGAATGTCCCGGCGAGCGAAGGTCTCGGCGCCCCCTTCGACCTCGGCGCCTCCGCCGGTCCGGTCAAGACCATCATCGCGCGGGGAGATATCCGTCCCGGATCGCGGTTCACGATTCTTTCGTCGATCGACGGTGCCCACTTCGAACCGGTGACGGTGTTCACTGCGGATCAGCAAGGCGCGCTCGCCGTCTCGGTCCTGTGCCGGTTCCTGCGCGTCCAGCGGCACGGCCTCGGCGCAACGCCCGCGATCGCGTTCGGGACCGAGGGCACCTTCGACCCGGCCGTCCCGGCCGCCACGGAGCTTTCGATCTCCGAGGAGGCCGAGCACGAGACTGCGAGCGCCTCCGAAGAGGAGGTGCTGGCGGAGTACGCGGTGCCGCTGTCGGTGCTGCCGGCATCAGCCCTCGCGTTGACGTTCGCTGCCATCAGCGAGCAAGGTGAGTCGGCGGGAACCGCGACCTTCCGCGTGCGCCTCGGCGGCGCCTTCGGCGTCCCGACCGGGATCGAGCTCGCCCGGGCGATCGACACGGTGGCGGGACGCACATCGGTTGTCGTCAACAGCGCGCCTTTCGCGCGCCCCGACCAGGCCGCCATCGCCGTCAAGGTGACCGGCCAGGGCGACGGCTCGAACCCGGCGGCGCTGCGCGGGTTCGTCCTCCTCTTTCACTCGACCAATGAACCCATCAACCAAGGAGACGAGATCATGTCCAGAGACGTAGCTCAAAGAGACCTCGATATGGCGGGGTTCCACCTGCTCAACCTGGGCCCGCCCCAGAGCGCGCAGGACGCCACCCACGTCGACCCGACGATGGTGCCGCTGCCCGCGAGCGGCACCGGCAATCCCGGCCAGAGCTTTCTGGCGGCGCCGGCCGACCACGTCCACCCCGCGCAGCCCGGCACCGGCTCGGCGGCGCAGGTGACCACGATGACCGACGACGGCCTCCAGTCGAACAGCGGCACTACGGAGGAGCTGCTGCTCGAGTGGTTCGTCGACTTCGACGCCATCAACGCGCAGCAGATCGTCCCCGAGATCTCGCTCTACGGAAAGGGAAGCGGGACGTTCAACCTGCGCGTCGGCGGCACGCCGGGCGCCGTCGACGGGAACGTCGTCGCGTCCACCATCGTCGCGGACGCGAGCGCCTTCCACCCGGTCAACAACCGCGGCGCCGCCATCGCCAGGCCGACCGGCATCCTGCCGGTGAAGCTGACCATCACCGCCCCGAACGCCGGCCTCCCGGTGAGCGCCCGGGGCAAGGTCGTCACCCTCACGGGTTCGTGAGCACTGCCGCGCCGGTGAGCGCGGCGGCGAGGCCTCGTGCAGCCGCCGCCGCGCTCCTCCGGCGCCCTCTTCTTTCGAATCCCATTAATCAACAACGCAACAAGGAGTCGAGTCATGGCTCGAGACATCGCGCAACGAGAGATCGATCTAGCGGGCTTCCGCGTCCTCAACATCGGCGCGCCGCAGAGTGCGAATGACGCCACCCACGTCGACGCGCAGGCGGTGCCGCTGCCGGCGAGCGGCGCCGGCAACCCGGGCACCAGCCTGCTCGCCGCCCCGGCGGATCACGTCCACCCCGCCCAGCCCGGCACGCAGACGCTGCTTCAGATCGACAGCGACGACGAGATGGAGGTCGTCGGTCCGACCGAGGATCTGGTCTTCCAGAAGTACGTGGACTTCACGCCGCTGGCGTCGGGAAACCTGACCCCGATGTTCAGCGGGTTCATCAACGTCGACTCGGGCGACACCGGAACGTTCAACGTCCGGCTCGGCGGCTCGCCCGGCATCCCCGACGGCACCGTGATCGCGACGATCACCACGCAGTCGGCGGCGCCCGAGCCGAAGATCGCCGCCGGACCCGCCGTGGCCCGACCGAGCGGTCCGGCGCTGCTAAAGGTCACCGGCGCCACCGTGGGACCCAACGCCACCGCGCGCATCGCGGATCTCCGCATCACGATGGCCGGCTGAAGGTCGAGTGTTCTGACCCGAAGGCTCCGATCGAACAACTCCGGGTGAGCGACCTCCGTCGGCCCGGCGCGTGGCGTCCGCTCTCATCTCCGAATCCCGCCAGCCGACCGGAGCGCTGGCCATTGCAATCGAGGCTGAAGATGGAAAACGCGGTTCAGACCGAGAATCTTGAAGGCAAGCAGGTCGCGATCGGGGCGCTGTTCCCCGATCTCGCGCCGATCACCGAGCGCTTCGACCGAGTGGCCGAGGTTGGCAAAGGCGTCAGGAACGCCATGCTCATCCTGGCGGGCGCCCTCGTGCTGCACACGATCGTGCTCATCGCGACGCGCCCGCACGAATGACGGAGCGTCGTCATGGGTCTCGCGGCCTGCCCCATCTCCATCTCGGACGCCAAGGCGTTCGTGGCGGCGTACCATCGCCATCACGGACCGCCTACCGGCGGCCTGTTCGCGGTCGCCGCGGCGAGGATGGGGCAGATCGCTGGCGTCGCGATCGTCGGCCACCCGGTCGCGCGCGCTCTCGATGACGGCTACACCGCCGAGGTCGTCCGGCTCGCCACCGACGGCTCGCGCAACGCCTGCTCCCTTCTCTACGGCGCGGCCTGGCGCGCATGTCGCGCGCTCGGCTACCGCCGCCTGGTGACGCACACGCTACCCGCCGAGGGCGGCGCCTCGCTCCGCGCCGCCGGCTTCAAGCTCCTCGGCCGTGCGGGCGGCGGCTCGTGGTCGTGCGCGAGCCGGCCGCGGGTGGATCGCCACCCTCTTCAGGTGAAGCTTCGGTCGGAACTCGCGGTCGGCCACGGTCCGGCGTCCGCGCCTCGCTCGACGCGGCCTCCCGATCAACGTGCGGCGGCCGAGAACACGCTGGCGATGTTCGATGCCGGGACTGGAGCAAGGCTATGAGCCGGCGGCGAGAGATCACCCGGACGGGCGGCGGCGACGGCCCGCGCTGGGTCACCCTCTCCAATCACCGCCGCGTCCTGCTCGATGGAGACGGGCGCGTCGCGCGCGGCCTGCCCCAGCTCTTTCAGCAAGTTCACGTCCGCGATCTGTCTGCCTTGAGTAGGGGCGTGCGTCAGACCGAGCAGGACGCGCAGTCCTGCGAGCGAGCCGCGCGCCGCCGGAACCCGCGCACCTTCCGCACCAGCGAGGAGGCCGTGCGCGCCCTCCTCGATGTCAACCCGGAGCTGGTCGATTTTCTCGAGAGCGAGTGCGCGAAACAGTGCGATGCGTACCGGGCCTGGATCCGCCGCGGTCGCAGGGGACCCAAGCCTGTTCGGCACATCAGCGATGGGCGCTTCGACCCCATCGAGATCGCCCTCGAGCTCCGGGGCACGCGACGGATCTCGAGCTGGCTCGAGGCGCTGTACGTCGTCGTGCCGCCGTCGCGGCGCTGGGAGGACTTCAACCAGCGTCTACAGCACCTCGCCGACGCGACCGGCCTGCGCCTCGCCCTGCCCGACCCGGCCGAGCGGCTGCGGTTCGCGTCCGGCGAGGTCGAGCACTGCCAGACCGTCGCCGACCAGCGCATCCAGAAGCTCATCGAGCTCGCTCGCGCGACGCGCCTCCCCGGCGCGTTGGCGTCCGAGCCCCAATCCGGAGACGAGGAGGCGCCTTTTTGACCGGGGAGGCGGCGGCGCACTCGGCGAACACGTCTCCGTGACGGGAACCCCCGAAGATGTTCGCATTCGCCTGAATGCCCGCTCTCGGTCAGCGGGGGATATTTGACGAGAAAACCAGATCAGTCGGCGTCGCTTTTTCGGCAGACAAGCCCCGCGAACGGCGGCAGAAGAGAAGAGGCATGTGCAGCGTCGAACAGCCACGCCCACAAATATAAGTGCGGCCTGCGTCGTGCGCGAACACGACCAGGCCGCGTGGGCGCCCCTTCACAAACAAGGAGCAGCCAATGAGCGAAATTACACGAAGCGCGGTCCTCTGTACCACCTGCCGATCAATGGGCATCATGCCCGACGGCTACCCGTGCCATGTCTGCGACGGGCCGGGCACGTTCCACCGGCTGGTTGTCCCGGTCACAATCGTCGCCGCCTCTGACCTCGACCCCGTGCCGGATATCCTGTTTCAGCGAATGGCGGTCCTCTCGGCGCACCACCTCGACGACAAGGTGATCCTCCGCGGAGTAACTGATCGGGGGATGGCGTTGACCGCTTCGATTTCCGTCGAGCGTTGGGCGCGCAATTCACACTGCTCGTTCGTGGAGCAGGGGACGTGGTTCTGATGCGGTATCAGCTCGTCCTCCCAAGGCTCCTCGACGCTCTCCTCGCCCCAACGCAACTAAGGGACCGAGAGAGCCGGGCAGCGACGCCTGTCGACGTCCCTGCCGCGGCGGCGCCGCCTACCCGGCGGTTCCGCGGCAAGCCGCCCGAATCCGACGTTGAGCTCGTGGCTCGCATCGCCGGCATGAGTCGGCGACGCGCGACGAAGCTGCTCGATCATGTCGGCGGTCTCGCCGGGCTCGCTCGCGGGGACTTGCCGGAGCTGCGCGCCGGGGGCGCGACCGGCTCCGCGGCCGATGCTCTTCTCGACGCCGTCGAGTTCGGCAGGCGCGCGGTCGGCGCGCGCCCGGCGCCTGGCCGGCGCCTCGCTGTCCCGCAGGACGTCTTCGCGTACATGCGCGCGCGCCTCGCGGCTGCCCCCGTCGAGGAGTTCTGGGCAATCGCCCTCAACGTCCGGCACGTGGTCATCTCCGAGACCTGCGTCGCGCGCGGTTCGCTGACTGGTGTGGATGTCCATCCCCGCGACGTCTTCCGCTCGCTCATTCGCGCGGGCGCCGCTTCGGTTCTCTTTTCTCACAATCATCCGTCGGCCGACCCGGAACCATCGCGTCAAGATCTCGAGCTCACCATGCGATTGCGCGAGGTCGGCGAGCTCTGTGGGATTCAGGTGCTCGACCACGTCATCGTCGGCGCGAATGGCTATGTCAGCCTCGCGCAGCGCGGCTGGCGATGACGACAGGAAGGTTTTTCCGTGCTCCCACCCGCCGGACCGATTGTCCCCGACAAGGGACAATCCTCGCTCATCGGTTGTCACCAGCCTTGTCACCGCTGCAGTCACCACCAGCTTGGTGACAATTTTTCCGCTGCAAGCTGCCGCGGCGAATGAGGTTTTCGAACTTGTCACCGTGTCACCACGAAAATCGGGGGCAGGGGGCCCGATCAGTCGGTGGACTCGTGGTTCATCGCCCGTCGGAGTACTTCATTGACCAGAACGCGGACGGCCTCGGCGTCCCCATCGCCCATCGCCTGCGTGGACGTGCGCCCACCGAGTTCCGCGCGCGGCATGTTCATCCACCGAACAATCCTCGCTCGGTCTCCCTTCAACTGGTACTTGAGCAGGTCGAGCACGTCCACGGCAGCGGCAATCTCCTCGCACGAGGCGTTGCGAGAAAGCGGATCGCGGAGGTAGCGCTGGACCTCCTCGCGTCGTCGCCAAAGCTCTGCGTAGGGTGTGCAGTCCGGACACGGGATGGTCTGTTCTCCCAGATCGTCCTCGGTCACGACCTCGATCGCCTGCCTCCCGCCACACCTGCGGCAGTTGCTCGCCGTCATTGGGTCAGATTCTACATGGCCCAATGGCCCACGCTGACCGAATACAAGCGAACACCCAGGTTGTCGATCGCCAGGAAACAAGAGGGGCCCAGCGGCCAGCGCTTTCACGCAGGTGTCTGTCGCATGGCCTCACGATTCACTTGTTCTTGGTCGGCTTTTGCGTGGCCAGCGCGCGTTGCAGCGACTTGTGGGCTTCGCTCCGATCACCTCGCCGGGTCGCCTCCAGCAACTGTAAACGAGGATTCTCCCGATTCAGGGCGACGAGATCGGCGGCCTCGATCCCAAGACGCTTCGCCAGTGCGAACAGGGCCGGCATCGAGGGCATGCGCTTGCCGGACTCGACCTGAGACAGGTATCCCTTGGTCAGGTCGCAATCCCACGCGAGGGTCTCCTGGGTAATCTGCGCCTCCTCGCGCAGGGCGCGGATACGGGCTCCGAGGAGGCGAGCAAGTCGAGGCGGATAGTTTGCGGGCATCGAACCCGCTTGACGGTATCTGGCCGCGCGCGCTAAAGAGTTAGCTCAAAGCCAACCTCTGATTGAGGGGAACGATGCCGACGTCGGGGGACACTTCAGACATGCGACCATCCCGCCCCGACCCGCGATCGCGTGCCAGTGTCGTCGGCATCGTTCCCCGCTTGTACGTGTGCGGTGATCAGGGCGGCCTTGTAGACCGCTGTCGCCCCGGATCGAACGTCGAGGCGGGAGGCGCCGAGCTTGGCTGGGGCTGACGACACGCGCAGGATCATCCTCCCCGCGGCGACCCCGGCCCGGCGGTGGCCTCATCTCATCATCCTCGAAGGCGAGGGTCTGGGTCAGGTGTTCCGGCTGCTGGGCCCCGAGACGATTATCGGTCGAGCACCGGGCGTGGATATCTTTCTCGACTCGGACACGGTCTCTCGACAGCATGCTCGGCTGGTCATCACCGGGGATCAAGTCACCGTCGAAGATCTCGGATCTCGAAACGGAACCTATGTGGACATGGATGTCGTCAAGGAGCCCCGGCTCTTGCACGACGGCGCTCACTTGGCCATCGGCACGTCAACGATGTTGAAGCTGACTCATGCGATCGCCCTCGACGCCGCGGTTCGGAAAGCTGGCTTCGAGTTGGCCAGTCGGGACCCGGCGACGCTGGCGGCGAACACGCACTACTTCATCGATCGCCTTCGTGCGGAGCACGCCTTTGCCGTGCGCCATCGCCAGCCGTTGACGCTGGTCTTCCTGCGCGTCGATGGAATCGAGGCGCGGGCTGGCGACGAAGGCACGGAGAAGAACTCGGAGGGCGAGAGGCTGATGCGCGAGGTGGCGGCCATTTTCCGGTCTTCGTTGCGGGCTGAAGACCTTTTGGCTCGTTCGGACGCCGACCTGTTCGTCGCACTGATTCGCTCCAGCGGCCGACAGGGAGTCGAGATGGCCGAACGCATGCGCGCTTGCGTCAGGCGCCCCGGCGAAACGGCGGACGGCGGTACGACCCCTGCCCTAACGGCCGTTGTGGTCCCGCTGGCCGCGTCGGGATTTGCTGCGGCCGAGACCATCTTGGTCGCGGCCACCAACGCGGCGAATACGATCCTTCGACAGAGTCGCGATCGTGTCGTAGCGCTGCCTCCTTTAGTGATCGATGCGGCGATTGTGCCGTCCGACGGGGCATAGGCAGCCCACAGTTCAGGCCGTCCTCATCCACCGAGGCCAATCAGCGTCGCGGAATTCGATTCGAATGGCGAACCACATTCAGCGAGGTTGTCCACTCGACGACGAGAAGCGCTCCGACAGGAACACCAACGGCGAGGGCAGACGTGAGCCAGCGAACCTGGCTCGCGCGAACACGATCGCGACCAAGGCATTCTGCCTCCGCGAACATGAACGTCTCGTCTCGCCACACATAGACGTCGAAACAACCGCTCGACGAACCCGCGTGCTCGGAGATGGCGGTCAAGCGCGCGCGGGGACCAATCGGGATCTCGCACGGCTGGTCGATCCCACTGAGAGTCCGCCGGCGATACGTGTCGATCCAGGCTTCTTGCCAACCTTTCCGCTGAAAATGACGGAGAATCACCAACTCGGCGAACAGTGGCTCACCCTCGAACTCGAGAGCGGCCTTGCCTCCATACGTGTTCGGGATCGACGGACCGCGCCACGCCTGGAACGTCGGCAGTGCTTTGGGAACGTCGATGACTGTCGACGGAGAGAGCTGGAAGGGCTCGGTCGATGTCGGACGAAGCGCTTCGGGAATCATTGTTGTTCCCACGGGACTCGATGGGGATGCTGCCAACGAGTTGGGCCACGGGTGCCGCTGCGGAAGCGCTCGCATCCGCCAGGACACACGTCCAAACCGAGGGTCGCAGCGCATGGAGGGCCGATGGTCATCGCTTTAACCTAGTGCCGAACCGATCTTGTACCCTTTCGTCGCGGATGCGCCACCCGCTTCGATCGCAGCAAAGCGAGAGCGAGTGACAGCAACGTCGCTGCCGCCCGATCTCGCGACACCGAGACGAAAAGCAAGAGGGCGCGGACGTCTCGAGCGAGCGACGCTTCTTGCGAGCCGCGCGGCGCCGCATTCGGAAACCGCTCTGCATGAGCGGCCAGCGCACCGTTCTGGAAGCCGAGGTTGTAGGCGATTTCGAGCTCCTCAGTGTGCAGGTTCGCGCGCTCATCGCAGAAGGTCATCCATTCTTTCTGTTGCACCCGCGGCTCGATCTTTCGCGCAAGCTTCGCGATCCGTCTCGTGCGCAACTGCAGCTTCGGATTGGAGTGAAGCAGGCGGTGCAAAGGATGCTCGTCTCCGAGACGAAGCTCCAGCTCGGAAAAGACATCAGGCGCCAGGCGCCCAGCGTTTCGGCGACGTCGATTGGTCTTGGGCACGTCAGGAATGGTCCTCGCCAAAAAGCGTTAGCGGCCAGCGAGGCACGCGCGGCCCGATATGCGGTCCTATCAGGCCGACTTGAACGCCTGATTTGATTCGGACGCGTCCAGAAGACGCGGAGACAGTCCAGATCCACATTGCCGCCGTCTCAGCAAAGAATGGGCCAGCGATGCCTCGTCGGCTGTAGTCAGGCGCATGCCGGAGCGGAGGCGTCGCGAGCTGAGCGCTCGTCTGGGGCGTTCCGGTCTCGTCGGAACAGCGCCCATGTTACTCCGCGAAATAGTGATCGACCTCGGACGTATCCATGTGCGGCGGCGCTGTGTGACGCGTGCCCCAACCGATCGGCTTCTCGGCTGGATCCTGCCCCTTCCAATCCCCATTGTCGTCGACATCTTCCAGATGCCCAGTCATTGACGCTCCCTTCAAGCGATAGTAGCGGTTCCACTGGTCGAGTCCGCCGAGGAGTTTTATCTCAGCGCGGTGGTGCGCCTCGCCCAGAATTCCCTCGAGTCGGTGCGCATGTTCCAAGTCCGTCATGTTGGCTACCGACGAGTAGTTCGTTGCGGATAGATCGGCGAGCAGGTCGCTCCAGCGGATGAGCTTCTGGACGACTTCAGGGGCGAGCTGTAGCCGCGGAGCGACGGCTTCGATCTCTTCTACCCTCTCGGGTTTGAGGTTGAGCAGGAGATCGTGGCGTTCCAGTGCCTGCTTCTGCCAGGGATTGGCGTCGCTCGCCCGCGACGGAGGCGATACGACCGGCATCGTAGGACTCTCTCCGCGCCGCGTAGTGGTGGGCGACGCCACTTGCCATGAAGACGAGGATTCAGGGACGCGCTGGGGCTCCTTCGCGTGTGGTTGCTCCGTGCCGCGCGCCCGCGTGAGAAGGAGCCAGCCGACAACGATCACGGCCACTGCGCTCGCGAAAAAGCCCCAGCGTTTCATCTCCGATACCTCTCTGCTCTGCCTAGAAGCTTAGAACATCCCGCATGGGATGAGGCCGCAATCTCCGCCACTCGGAGGGAGCGGAGAGTCGGGCCGCGTTCCTCCCCCGTCGCTGAAGGCGCCGATCAGGACCAGCACGAGCACGGTCGACACCGCGCTGGTGATCAGAGTGATCCCCGCGGCGTAGCCGATCCACGTGTAGTCGGCGTCGTACCAGTGCTTCCCTTGTGCCTGGGCGATCTTGTACGGATCCGACGTGAAGTCGATGTCCCCCGTGGTCCCAATGGCTGTAAATTTTGTTTGCACTTGCCCATCGCTGATCACACCGTAATACAGAGCCCGTT